>Ga0210410_10004019_pt1 | contig 12943 bp, 8 predicted proteins | sample IncBWC4MmetaG_FD_161058 | JGI IMG/M metagenome (GOLD analysis project Ga0210410, IMG submission 161058) | Forest soil microbial communities from Barre Woods Harvard Forest LTER site, Petersham, Massachusetts, United States - Inc-BW-C-4-M | ecosystem: Environmental > Terrestrial > Soil >... | reverse complement strand
GGGCTTATGGAGACAAACTCAATACCGGCGTCTTTCCCCCGTCGCAGCCACGTCTCCAGGCTGTGCACTCCGGCTCCGCCCGATGTGACCTGGGCATTCTTGAGCGCAAGGCCGCCGAATGCGATCACAAACCGGGCGTTTTTGACAATGGATGACCAGTCCGTGATGTCGCCGACTACGGGCTGGAAGGTACCTATGACGCGGGGCAAAACGTATTGCGCCGCGCCAAAGCTGTAGTTGGCAACCTGATCGACGCAGCCGCCGCCGAGAAAAAGGAAGCGACGCAGCAGGCTGCGGGCGTGATGGACGCGGCCCGCCGACGACCAGCCGTACGAGCCGCCCAGGATCGCCGTGGGGCCGAACTCGCTGCGGACATGCGCAAGCTCCTCGGCAACTGTCGAGAGCGCCTCGTCCCAGGACACTTCGAGAAAGCGGTCGCTGCCGGTACGTTCCTTGCCCTCGCGCCATCCCTCCCGAATGGCGGGCCGCGCTATGCGCAGGTCCGAGTGCACCATCGCGGGAATGGCTTCGAGCATAGGCGATGGCGCGGGATCTCGCGGGAATGGCTCGCAACCAATGACTCGGCCGTTCTCGACCAAGGCCGTATAGGCGCCCCAGTGGGCGAGCGTAGGGAAGCGTGCGGCGTTCATGGAAGCCATGCTAGTCATACCAGATGTACAGGGCAACCGCTTACCCGGTGCTCGAAGGCTGAAACCTGCCACTTACTCGGCATTCTCAGATTCCTCTGAACTTGGGTGGGCGCTTGGCGTGAAACGCCTCCACTCCCTCGCGGAAGTCGTCCGACTGGCGCAGGCGGCTGTAGCAGTGACCTTCGAGCTCGATTGCAACCGAGAGCGACGAATCCTCGGTGTCGTTCAAAAGCTTCTTTGCTGTGCGCTGGGCGAGGGGAGAGAACGCGCGCAACTCATCGACCAGGGCGTCGGTCGCACCCTCCAGCTCGCCGTCCGGCACACATTCCGTTGCGAGACCCCAATCGTAAGCCTGTCGCGCGGAAATACGCCGCGAGCGCATGACGATGTCTTTGGTCCGAGCTATCCCAATGATCTTTTGCAGCCGCGACGACCCGCCTGAACCGGGGATTTGACCGAGCCGCTGCTCCGGGAGCGCGTAGAGGCAGGTTTCCGATACGAGGCGAAAATCGCAAGCGAGCGAAACCTCAAAGCCCACCCCAAAGCAGTAACCGCGATTGGCTGCAATGACCGGCTTTGCGCAGCGCGCCGGCGCGGAGATGTTCCAGGCGAGCCTGGAAACGTGCTCGGGCGTTGCCTCCAGGAAACCCTTGATATTGCCGCCGCTCGAAAAATGCCCGCCGGCTGCCCGCAAAACGACGATGCGGATGCGCGTATCCTCGTCCAGAGCCTCGAACACAAGCCGAAGCTGATCGCGCTGGGGCATGGATACGATGTTGAACGGCGGCCGATCGAGAACGATATCGGCCCGTTCGCGCTCCGGATCGATTTCGACGCGGAAGCCGTCAAGCACGGCAAGCCTAGAATCAGGAAAATTGGCACTCACTGCGCAGCCCCCCTCTCTCACCCGCTACGAGGCGACATCCGCCTCAGCTCGCATGAGGTCTTGACAATTCCCGTAACAGCTGGGCTCAGCAAGAGCTGCCGCTAATCACCACATGTTGAGAACGGCGCGCGCTTCGTCGGACATCCGGCTCGGATCCCAAGGCGGATCCCATACGATCTCAACCTTGGCCTCGCGCACCCCAGGAACGCTTGCCACGGCATTTTCCACCATGCTCGGTATTTCCTGCGCCGACGGACAATTGGGGGTCGTGAGCGTCATGTCGATGTTTACTGCCCGATCATCGGCAATGTCGATCCTGTAGATCAGGCCGAGCTCATAGATGTCGGCGGGAATCTCAGGGTCATACACCGTCTTGAGCGCGGCGATGATTTCGTCCGTCAATCGCGCCAGCTCGCCATCGGCCAACCCGGAGGCGTGCGCCGGCGTGACCGGCGTCTCCCCTGCGACCGTTCCCGACTGGCTCTGCGGCCCGACGTTCTCGGAGAGCTGCTTGGAAGCATTGTTTGGGTCATCGGTCATGCAAAGAATTCCCGGGCTTTGATCAGTGCCTGCGCGAGGCAATCCACCTCCTCGCGCGTGTTGTAGAGCGCCAGCGAGGCGCGGCAGGTCGCGCTCACTCCGAAACGGGCAAGAAGCGGCATCACACAATGCGTGCCGGCACGAACCGCAACTCCGGCGCGGTCGATGATGGTGGCCACATCGTGGGGATGGGCGCCTTGGACTTCGAACGAGATGATCGGCCCTTTGTCCCGCGCAGCCCCGAAAATCCGCAGCGCATTGATCTCGCGCAGCCGTTCGGTTGCATATTTCAGCAACGAGGCCTCATGCGCCCTGATGCGCGACTTGCCAATCGAATTGACATAATCGATCGCGGCGCCGAGGCCGATCGCCTGCACGATGGGCGGGGTTCCGGCCTCGAACTTGTGCGGGGGCTCGCCATAGATGATGCGGTCCTCGAACACTTCCCGGATCATCTCGCCGCCGCCGTTGAACGGCGGCATGGCCGCGAGATGCTCGTGCTTACCGTAGAGCACGCCGATCCCGGTCGGACCATAGAGCTTATGTCCGGTCAGAACGTAGAAGTCGCAGCCGATGTCCTGCACGTCGACATCGAGGTGAACGCCCGCCTGCGCGCCGTCGAGCAGGACGGGAATGCCGCGCGCATGCGCGCGCTGAACCACCTCTTTCACCGGGACCACCGTGCCGAGCATGTTCGACATGTGGGTGATCGCAACCATCCTGGTGCGGGCAGTCAATAGCTGCTCGAACTCGTCGAGCAGGAAATTGCCCTCGTCATCGACCGGAGCCCATTTGATGACGGCGCCTTGACGCTCGCGCAGAAAGTGCCACGGCACTATGTTGGAATGGTGCTCCATGATCGAAAGCACGATCTCATCCCCTGCCCGCAGGCGTTCGCGACCGAACGTGTATGCGACGAGGTTGATCGCCTCCGTGGCATTGCGCGTAAAGACGATCTCTTCCGTCCGCGCTGCATTGATGAACGCACGCACTTTCTCGCGTGCGTTCTCGTAGGCTTCCGTGGCGACGTTGGCCAGGTAATGCAGACCGCGGTGCACATTGGCGTATTCCGCCGTGTAGGCATGCTGCAGCCGATCGAGCACCGCCTTGGGCTTCTGTGCGGAAGCGGCATTGTCGAGATAAACGAGCGGCTTGCCATAGATCTGCATGCCGAGGGCGGGGAAGTCCTCGCGTAGACGACCTACATCGTACGCACCGTTGGTCAGACTCGGGTGCATGCTCGCAACACCCTAACCGATTTGCGCCAACTAGTTTCCCGGCGCGGAAAACGTACCGGGCTCACGTGCGCGCGTTGAGCCACTTGACCACCTGCTCCATCAAGACGTCGCGCAGGCCCGCGTGCTCAATCCCTTCCACCGCCTCGCCGACAAAAGCCTGAATCAGCAGCGCTTCTGCCTCCGGCTGCGCGATCCCGCGCGCCCGCAGGTAGAACAATAAATCCTCATCGAGAGCACCGGACGTCGCGCCGTGTCCGCATTGCACATCGTCAGCAAAGATTTCCAGCTCGGGCTTGTTATCGGACTCTGCGGTGTCCGACAAAAGCAACGCATGCGTGGCCATTTTGGCGTCGGTCTTCTGCGCGCCCGGACGCACGATGATCTTGCCCTGAAACACACCTCGACTCTCCCCGTCGAGCACGGATTTGAAGGTTTCGCGGCTGGTGCAGCCTTCGGCGGCATGATCGACCAGGAGCGTCGTGTCGGCGTGCTGGTTGCCGTTCAGCAAGGAAGCACCACGAATTCCTGCAATGGTCCCTGCGCCCGCGAAGCGTATGAACAGCTGGTTGCGCACGACGGCCCCGCCAGCAGTGAACAGGAACTCGTTGAAGCGGGAATGTGCACCAACCGCCGCCATCATCGTGGAGACATGTAGCGCACCCGCAGCGGTAATCTTTACATGGTCGACATGAGCTTCATCGGCGACGTCGAGCTCCATTGCCGTATTCACTTGCTGTTCGCTCGATCCCTCGTGGCTTTCGACCAGCATGGCGCGGGCGCCCTTCCCGATGATCGCGAGCGAGCGCGTGAATACTGCGCTTGCCTCCTTGCGGGCAGCGACGAAGACGAGGTGGATCGGGCGCGCGAGGGCGACCCCAGCGGCAACATCGATCACGGCGCCGTCCCGCATGAACGCGGTGTTGAGCGCAATTGCGGTATCGGCGGTCGGGGAGATGGGTCCCATTCGGGTGAGAACGCGCCTGTCGCCCGCCTCAAGCGCCGAGGCCATTGAGCGGATGCTCAGTCCAGGTTCGATATCGGAGAGGTCGGAAAGCTCCGGCACGAAGCTGCCGTCGACAAACACGATCCGGCGCGCATCGATGGACGCCAGAAGCGCGGCGGATTCGGCTGCCCAGCGCCTCGCGGCGGCATCCGGTAGGGGCGCGAGCGGCTTGGCTTCGCGCATCAGCGCGCGCAAGTCCGTGTATTTCCACTCCTCGATGCGTCGGCTCGGCAGACCGCCTGCCTCGAAGCGCCGAAACGCCTCCTCGCGCAGCGCGGCGATCGCATTCACACCGGGCAAGCTCGCCTTGGCGGCCGCAAAATTCACCGCCAGCGCAGTCTCCGCCGCAGTTCTGATGGGGCGAACCTCGGCGTTCATTGCGCCCTCACGCCGCCTCGTCCCGATATTGGGCGTAGCCGGTCGCCTCCAGCTCGAGGGCGAGCTCTTTTCCGCCGGTCTTCACGATGCGGCCCTTTGAAAGCACATGCACCACATCCGGGACGATGTAGTTGAGCAGGCGCTGATAATGCGTGATGACCACGAAGCTGCGCTCTGCTGCGCGCAGGTGGTTCACGCCTTCGGCAACGACTTTGAGCGCATCGATATCGAGGCCCGAATCCGTCTCGTCCAGCACGCAAAGCCGCGGCTCCAGCATTGCCATCTGCAGGATCTCGTTGCGCTTCTTCTCGCCGCCGGAGAATCCGACGTTGACCGCGCGGCGCAACATGTCCTGATCGATGCCAAGCCTGCCCGCGACTTCGCGCACCCGCCTGAGGAAGTCGGGGGTGGAAAGCTCGGGTTCCCCACGCTGCCTGCGTTGCGCATTGATCGCAGTGCGCAGGAAGGTCATGCTGGCAACGCCGGGGATTTCAAAGGGATACTGAAACGCCAGAAACAGCCCCTTGGCTGCGCGCTCGTCCGGCGGAGTGCCCAGGATGTCGTCGCCGTCGAGCAATACCTCTCCCTGCGTAACCCGGTAGTCCGCCTTTCCGGCAAGCACGTAGGCAAGCGTCGACTTGCCCGATCCGTTCGGCCCCATGATCGCATGCACGGCGCCCTTTCCGACTGAAAGCTCCAGGCCATTGAGGATCTTCTTGCCCTCGACCTCCACGTGCAGATTTTTCACTTCCAATAGATGCATGATGCCGCCTTGCTGAGCTCAGCTGTCCAGTCCGGTATCGCCGACCAGCTTGTGCTCGCTCCTGCCATAGTCCGCCTCGATCGAAAGGAAGCCCGCGCACATCATCCGACGCTTCCCTCCAGGCTCACCGAGATCAGCTTCTGCGCCTCGACCGCGAACTCCATGGGGAGCTGCTGCAGCACGTCTTTGACGAACCCGTTGACGACCAAAGCCACCGCGTCCTCAGCCGAGAGCCCGCGCTGCCTGCAATAGAACAGCGTATCCTCCGAGATCTTCGAAGTCGTCGCCTCGTGCTCGAAAACGGTGGAGGAGTTCCTGGTCTCGATATACGGGGTGGTGTGCGCGCCGCACTTGTCTCCGATCAGAAGCGAGTCGCAGTTGGTAAAATTGCGGGCGCCTTTTGCCTTCCTGTGCGAGGTGACGAGACCGCGATAGGTATTCTGCGAATGCCCCGCGGCGATGCCCTTGGAAATTATGCGGCTCGTCGTGTTCCTGCCGAGATGCAGCATCTTGGTCCCTGAATCGACCTGCTGGTAGCCATTCGAAATGGCGATCGAGTAGAACTCACCGCGGGAATTGTCGCCGCGAAGGATGCAGCTTGGATATTTCCAGGTGATGGCCGACCCGGTTTCCAGCTGGGTCCAGGAGATCTTCGCGTTCGCGCCGCGGCAATCGCCGCGCTTGGTCACGAAATTGTAGACGCCTCCACGTCCCTGCTGATCGCCCGGATACCAGTTCTGGATGGTGGAATATTTGATCTCGGCGTCCTCGAGCGCAACCAGCTCGACAACCGCAGCATGCAGCTGATTCTCGTCGCGCGAAGGGGCCGTGCATCCTTCGAGATAGCTGACATAGGAGCCTTTGTCGGCAATGATGAGCGTGCGCTCGAATTGCCCGGTATTGCGCTCGTTGATGCGAAAGTATGTCGAGAGCTCCATGGGGCAGCGCACGCCCGGCGGGACATAGACGAAGGACCCGTCGGAGAATACCGCCGAATTGAGTGTGGCGAAGAAATTGTCCGAGATCGGCACCACCGTGCCGAGATATTTCTTGACCAGGTCGGGATGCTTCTGGAGCGCCTCCGAAATGGGCATGAAAAGCACGCCGACCTTGGCAAGCTCCTCCTGGAAGGTGGTCGCCACGGAAACGGAATCGAAGACAGCATCCACCGCCACACGAGCGTAGCTGCCGCCGTCCGGACGCTGCACTCCTAGGAGCGCTTCCCGCTCGCGCAGCGGAATTCCAAGCTTGTCATAGGTCGCGAGAATCTCGGGATCCACCTCATCAAGCGAGTTTGGACCCGACTTCTTTTTCGGGGCGGAGTAGTAATAAAGGTCCTGATAATCGATCGGCCCGTATTTTACCCGCGACCACATTGGCTCACTCATCGTAAGCCAGCGCCGATAGGCATCGAGCCGCCACCGGAGCATCCACTCCGGCTCGTTCTTCTTCAACGAGATGAATCGGACGATATCTTCGGAAAGGCCCTTTGGGGCCTTCTCGGATTCGATATCGGTAACGAAGCCATACTTGTACTGGTCGACGTCGAGACGGCGAACCTTCTCGACGGTCTCTTGCACGGCCGGCATGTCTTCCCTCCGCTGCGGTTTCAAGGACCGCGGGTTGGATCAGTCGGTTATGGTCTGCGGTTCGTCTTTTCGCTGGGCCACATCCCTTCAGGCGGCCGCCGCCGATGCTTCGTCGGCTGCCCCAACATTAAGTAAGGTCCCAGACACCTTAATCCAAGCGTTGATGAGCCCATCGACCTCCGCTTCGCTTGTGCTCCACCCAAAACTGATGCGCACCGCCCCGCTGGCAAGCCCCGCCGGCACCCCCATTGCGGTGAGCACATGGGAGCGCTGGACCTTGCCGGACGAACAGGCGGCTCCCGAGGACACGGCCGCCCCGGCAAGATCAAGGGCAATGACCGCCGTCTCCGCCTTCAGCCCGGGCACCGTAAACAGAGTCGTGTTGGGCAAGCGCTCCACCCCGGCGCCAAAAATCACCAACCCGGGGGGAGAATGCCCCTTGAGCCCCGCCTCGAGCCGCTCCCTTAGCGCAAGCAGGTGCGCCCCTTGCGCGCCAACAGTGGCCAACGCAGCCTTGGCGGCCGCCCCAAACCCGGCGATCCCCAGCACATTCTCGGTTCCGGCCCGAGCCCCGCGCTCCTGGCCCCCGCCTGCGATGAGGGCAGGCGGAAAAGGCAGCCTCGCGTCCCGCCGGATTAGGGCCCCCACTCCTTTTGGTGCCCCGATCTTGTGCCCCGAAAGGGTGAGAAGATCGGCCCCAAGTTTATTGATGTCGCACGGAATTCTTCCCGGTCCCTGGACGGCGTCGACGTGCAGGATGCCTCCCGCCGCGTGGACCAGGGCCGCCACTTCCGGAATCGGTTGGATGATGCCGGTCTCATTGTTGGCGAGCATCACGGAAACGACGCTCTGGACTCCGTGCTCTGTGAGCCGCCGACGAAGCACCGAAAGATCGATCTGCCCAGTGTTTGCAACAGGCAACCTCTCCATCTCAGATGAAGGAAAGCGGCCGCCGGCCAGAACAGATGCATGCTCGACGGAGGAGACGAGAAGCTTGCTGGCGCCTCTTTGCGGACGAGCCGGAGCGAGGGCCAGGATGTTGGCTTCCGTACCGCCTGACGTAAAGGCAACGTTTCCCGCCTGCGTGGCCACCAACGCGGCCACGCTTTCCCGGGCTTCCTCGACCAGCCGACGCGCGGCTCTGCCTTCGGCATGAACCGAGGAAGGATTGCCAATCACGTCCAGCGCCGCGACAACCGCGGCGCGCGCCTCCGGCCGAAGCGGTGCAGTTGCATTCCAGTCGAAATACAAACGAGCGTTCATGGACAAAAGGCAAGTTCTTGTTCGAGGGGATCGCAAAGCTCTTGTTCGAGGGGTCGTAAGTTCTTGTTCGAGGGATCGAAGGACAGGGATCAACGAACGGGCAGCCCCGTCCAAAACCCTTGCATTTTGCCCCGGTACCCGTGGTAGAAACCGCACCTGCGAGTGACCGGCGAATTCTCCTGCTTCAGTGCCCATCGACAAATCTGGAATACTTCTCGGTAGTTACGTGCGCGCGGTATTGGCGTCAAGCAACGTTATGCGCGGGACGCGTCAACTTGGCTCCTCGTCGGAGTAGCTTCAATCGAGGTCGATAATCATGCCCGAGGTCATATTTGCCGGCGCGGCTGGTCGCATCGAAGGCAGGTACCATCCGGCCCGGCAGAGAAATGCCCCGATCGGGATCATTCTTCATCCGCATCCCCAGTTCGGGGGGACGATGAACCATCAGATCATATACCAGCTCTATTATACCTTCGCCCACCGAAACTTTTCGGTGTTGCGCTTCAATTTCCGCGGCGTCGGAAGAAGCCAAGGAGCGTTCGACCACGGCCAGGGAGAGCTCTCCGATGCCGCCTCGGCGCTCGACTGGGCGCAGTCGATCAATCCGGAGGCCCGCAGTTGCTGGATTGCCGGCTTCTCCTTCGGGGCTTGGATCGGGATGCAGCTGTTGATGCGGCGCCCCGAGATCGAAGGCTTCATTTCCATTGCCCCGCCGGCGAATCTCTACGACTTCTCATTTCTCGCCCCTTGCCCTTCCTCTGGTATGATCATTCACGGCGACAAAGATGCAGTCGTGCCGCATAAGGACGTCACCACCCTGGTCGAGAAACTCAAAACGCAGAAAGGGATCGTGATCGAGCAGAAGGTAATCCCGGGAGCGAACCATTTCTTTGACGGCAAGATCGAGCCGCTCATACAATCGATCGGAGCTTACCTCGACAAGCGTTTGAAGATCGATCGCAAGCCCAGCGCCGCTTGATTGGCGTCTGGCAATCTCAGAGCAACATCGATCCCGTCATAGGAAGTGCCGCTCATTAATCCCATTGCGGTCACCCAGGCCATTGCCGCGTCCTCGGTTTCAATGTCCCGTCGAAGCTGATACATCAGCCGCGGGTGAGAGACGACAGCGCATGAGCTCGTACAAATCCGAATTGCTCCAGATCCTCGCAGAACGGGGGTTTATTCATCAGCTCTCCGACTCCGAGGGGCTCGACGCCAAGGCCGCAAGCACAACGATTACGGCCTACGTTGGCTTCGACGCGACGGCTCCGAGCCTGCACATCGGCAATCTTCTGACCATCATGATGTTGCGCTGGCTACAAAAAACCGGGCACCGGCCGATCGCACTGATGGGTGGAGGCACGAGCAAGATAGGTGACCCCTCCGGGAAAGATACCAGCCGCACGCTGCTCACCCCCGCGCAGATTGACGCGCACATCGCGTCCATACGAAAGGTATTCTCGCGCTTTCTCAATTTCGACGCGGGCGCCCTCATGGCCAACAATGCCGATTGGCTCGATCAATTGCATTACATTCCATTCCTTCGTGAAGTTGGCCGGCATTTCACGATCAACAAGATGCTGACGTTCGACTCGGTCAGGCTTCGTCTGGACCGGGAGCAACCGCTGACGTTTCTCGAATTCAACTACATGATCCTGCAAGCGTATGATTTTGTTGAGCTGTACAAGAGGTACGGCTGCATCCTTCAGATGGGCGGGTCGGACCAATGGGGCAACATTGTCAGCGGCATCGAGCTTGGGCGACGACTGCTCAATGCCGAATTGTTCGCCCTGACCACGCCGCTCTTGACGACGTCCTCGGGTGCCAAAATGGGGAAGACCGAGACGGGCGCAGTGTGGCTGAACCCGGAGATGATGACTCCATATGACTACTGGCAGTTCTGGCGCAATTGCGAGGATGGCGATGTCGGCCGTCTGCTCAGGCTGTTCACCGAGCTTCCCCTCGATGAAATCGCCCGTCTGACGGCCCTGAAAGGCCACGAGCTCAACGAGGCGAAAAAGGTCCTGGCCACCGAAGCCACGACGCTTTTGCACGGGGCCGAGGCTGCAGAGCTAGCCGCCGAGACCGCCCGGCGCACCTTCGAAGAAGGCGCGCTCGCCGAAACACTCCCGACGGTCGAAATTTCGCGCGCGAGGCTCGAAGCGGGGCTTGGGGTACTCACCGCGAACGTTGAAGCCGGGCTGGTATCGTCCAATGGCGAGGCCCGTCGTCAGATCAAAGGCGGTGGACTCAAGGTCAATGATATCACGGTGACCGACGAGAAGACGGTGCTCACGCTGCGAGATCTCACGCCTCAAGGAGTCGTCAAACTGTCACTTGGCAAGAAGCGACATGTCCTGCTGAAGCCAGTTTGAATCGCATTCCCTCATCTGCCCGGCTCGGCATAACTCTGGGGCATGCCGGCAGCACCCCCCGGAAACTCAAAAAATTTCCGTAATAGACCCGGCGCCACCGCAGAGATGGGGTTGACGCGCAACACGGGCGCGCTCGGCGGGCCGGCTACTTCGTAAGTCACTCCGATCAGGCCCTCGTTGCTCCCGCCCAGGAACAACCCGACAATGGGAATCTGACCAAACATGTTGTTGAGGCCATACAGCGGGACGAAGGTGCCGCGCATGCGCACGTCGTTATGGGTATAATCGATGTAACCGTCCACGGTGGCGCCCACCGCTGGACCTTTCACCAGACCATCTCGAATGGTGAAACGGCCCAGGGAGCGCGTGAAATCGACCCGAAAGCGAGAGAACTCCACACCCGGCGATGGAGTACCGGGACTCTGCGGATTGGGAGCTGCAGCTACGCGCTCGAGGGTTGCCTCTCCGCGCACGATGAAATCACGAACCGTGAGCGTGCCTTCCTGTGGCGCTTTCTCCGCGCTTTGCGGATCGAGCGCGACCCACATCTCGCCGCCTATGACCTTTGGATAAATATCGGTAAAACGAAAGAAGGCACCTGCGTCATTAGTCTCCATGAACACGACTTGACGGCCGTTCGTTCCGCGTCCGCGCAGGTCGCCGAGCAGTGGCGTGTCACGCCCGAGCTTCGCGTTCAATGCAAACGTGGTGATGATGCCGCTGCGCCGCGACAGGCGCAGATCCATGCCTCGCAAGGTCTCGCCGTGGAACCCCACGACGGTGCCCAGCTTGATGTCGAGATCAATATCTCTGTCCGGCTGCGGCTTGCCGTTGGCAGGACCCGAGAGCGCCGACTTGACGAAGGCGCGTCCGTCATAAAGGTCCCCGCGCAGGGTGACCCGCAGAGCTCCATCCGGAGTTCGATCTGCTTTAAGGGCCGCCTTGTCGCGGTTCGACAGGCTGAATACGGGAAAATTTGCGGAGACCACGTCGCCAGAGGCATCGACCTCGACCGCGCCTTTGACCGTGGTGTTTGTTGCTTCAATCAGGATGTCCTCAAATCGCGTGCCCTGCGATTTGCTGACGAGAGCAAAAGTCGCGTGCGCGGCCTCCCCCGGAGCTTTGGACCAGCCCGGCAAGAGATTGTCCACCTTGGCTTGAGTGAGGTCAGCGTCAACCGCAAACCGGCTGTCGCTGTCGCGGTTGGTGACCCGACCGGTCATTTTGACCGGGACGAGCCCAGCGAGTGCACCGCCGAGATCAAAGCCCAACTTGCTTCGTGCGCTCTCGTCGAGGGTCGCTTGGACTCGGATCTCGGCGTCGGCCTCGCGCGACTTACGAAAATCGAGCGCAGCGGGAAGGCCGTTGATCTTGACGTCGCCTCTGATCCAGTGGCCCTGGTTGTTCGCACTCACTTTCAGCACGGCCGCCTCAACCTTTTGGCCCATGACCATGCGTTCAGCAGCGAAATTCGCGACGTCCATGTTGATGGTGTATGTCGACGCGCCTTCCGCGAGATCCTCTTTGAGCGGCAACCCAAGAGTCACCTGGGCAGTCAACGTGCCCCGACTGGCTGCAGGATCCAGCGGAGCGCCGGAATAGTCCCGCAATCGGTCCGTGGCCAGTAATTCGGCTGCCGCCGGTACCGATCCATCGAGGCGGAAGCGCGCTTTCGCCGGTGGCCCCTTGGGAAACGTATCGGGCACCTCGAATACGCCGTTGGTGATCGAGAGCTTGCGCCCTTGCGCAGTTTCCACGTGGCCGCGTCCCAGATTGATCGTCGCGGTTCGACCAGTGATGCGGAGATCAATGTCAGCATCGCGAATGGCGGGAAGACCTGCGATCGGTTTCAGTTCCGCCCCATGCCCTACAATCCTGATCGCTAGACCTTCCTCAGGAATGGGGGGCCCGCTCGTCTTGAGCGTAGACATTAGCGCGTTGGTCGCGACTTCAAGCCGCTCCACCACGCCCGCCTGCACATGATCTTCGACCCAACTGCGCACCTTCGGGGCAGCGAAGAAGGGCCACAACCGCTTCATCGCCATGACCGACATCGGTGTACCGGTAACTGAGACCGCAACTCTTGGATCGTCCCCCGCACAGTCTATCCCGCCGGAGAGAGCCACCCCAATCTCCGCGTTGCCGAGGTCGCCCTCCTCGATGTCCACGCGCCGGGTGACTGGATCGACGCGCAATTGCAACCGCAGTCGATTGATGATGAGAGGTGCCGATGCCGGGGATCCAGCTGAAGCGAGCGC
>Ga0210410_10004018_pt1 | contig 12948 bp, 11 predicted proteins | sample IncBWC4MmetaG_FD_161058 | JGI IMG/M metagenome (GOLD analysis project Ga0210410, IMG submission 161058) | Forest soil microbial communities from Barre Woods Harvard Forest LTER site, Petersham, Massachusetts, United States - Inc-BW-C-4-M | ecosystem: Environmental > Terrestrial > Soil >... | reverse complement strand
CCATGTGGGGTAGTCGCGGAGGTTGAGGATGAGGTCTTCGGGTGCGGGGGCGTTCATGGTGAGGTGAGCGGGGGCAGGGCCGGGTTGGGTGTTGGCTGGGGCTTTGGCGTTGGGGTCGGGTGCGAGCCAGTAGTCGGGGTTGGTGTGGGCTAGGGAGTCGTTGTCGGCGGTGAGGGGGGTGTATTCGTCGGTGGGGTCGGCGCCCTGGTTGGAGTGGAAGAGGGTGAGGCGGGCTTGTACGGTGTCTTCTTCGTCGCAGGGTTGATGGAAGATTCGGTATGCGGGGTAGGTGAGAGCGGCGGCTATGACGAGGGTGAGAGTTGCTGTGATTGTGGGTTTCAGGTTGACTCTGGTAAGGGCGATGGAGGTGGCGAGAGCGAGGACTGCGGCAAGGATGGCTGTGAGGCGCCAGGGGAATTGCAGGAAGGCTAGTTCGGGGGCGTGGGTCCAGAGGATGGTGGTGATGGGGGTGAGGAGGAGGGTGATGGCTAGGGTGAGGGTTGTGAGGGGGGCGAGGGTGCTTTGGCCGATTGACGTTCGTGGATCCCACCCTTCGCGATGATGCTGCGAAGGATGGGGCCCCCGGGCTTTTTGAGTTATGTAGAGGGTTGTCAAGACGATGATTGTTGCGGCTATGAAGAGCAAAGCGAGGAGGGAGGCAGTGTGGAGGACTTGATCGTGGAGGGCGTCGCCGGTGCGGTGGAAGAGGAAGTTGTCCTGGATGCGCATGTTGGGGATGATGGCCATGGCGATCTGGACGTAGCGGCGTTCGTAGGCGGCGGGGAGGATGTAGAAGGCGGCGAGGCAGAGGCCTAGAGCGGTTCCGGCGATGGTGTTTCGGGCTAGTTGGAGTGGTGTTTGGGTTGGGGCGTTGATGGTGCTGAGATGGGCGGGAGCGGTCGCGCTTTCTTCACCCCTTCGAGCAAAAGCGCTCGATGTGGACCCCGATTCGCGCGATGCCCACATCTCAGAATCGAGATATGGGGCACCCGGTTTCTTGGCGCTCAGGTCATTTGAGGCTGCACGTGGAAGTCGGTTTGAGGAGTTGGTGGCTAGTCGGATTGCGGTCAGGAGGGCTAGGGCGTAGCAGCTCATGACAGCGGCGGGGGCGTTGGTTAGCCAGAGGAGGGCGATGGGGATGGCTATGCCGGTGATGGTGACCCCGCCTTTGTCGTTGCTGCGCAGGATGGCGCGAAGGAGGAGAGGGATCCAAGCGGCGGCGAGGAGCTCGGCGTAGGCGGTGCGCTCGTAGGCGGTGAAGAGCATGTAGGGGTTTACGGTGTAGAGCGTTGCGGCGATGACGGCGGCGGTGGGAGTGGTGAAGTCGCGGGCTAGATGGTACAGGGCCAGGCCTGCGGCGGTGAGGGCTAGCCAGGTGTAGAGGATTGGCGTCCACGGCCAGGGGAAGAGGAGGCCGAGGATGGCTCCGATGGTCCAGGAGAGCGGCGGGTAGAAGACGAAGCGGGGTTCGCCGGCGTTGTAGGCGGGGGTGTAGGCCCAGTCCGGGTGCAGGTTGCCTTGGGTGAACTGGCGAGCGGCCTCCATCCAGCTGAGGATGTGGAAGTCGAAGTCGTGGCCGCAGGAGCAGCCGTTTGTGAGGAGGGGGATGATGGCGAGGAATGCGGCTACTGGGATGAGGAGGTAGGGTAGCCGGGCTCGGTGCATGGAGTGAGGTTATCGCAGATACGGTCTTCACCGGATGGATTTGGACATCTCGAATTGCGTCAGAGCTGGATTGGGAGGATAGGGCTCGGTGCGGCCGGTTGGGGTGAAGCCGAGGCGCTCGTAGAAGGCGATGGCGGCAAGATTTTTGCTGGTGACCATGAGTTGAAGAGTGTGGGCTCCGGTGCTGCGAGCCCAGGATTGGATTGTGTCGACGAGGAGGCGGCCGGTGCTGGTGCGGCGGTGCTCGGGCGCGACCCACATGGACATGAGTTCTGCGTGTTGCGGGTCTTGTTCGTTGAGGAAGGCGACGGCGATGCCGTAGTACTCATCGTGGTGGTGCGCGAGATAGCCGATCGAACGCGGCGTGCATAGATTGGCAGTGCGTTGTTGCCAGTCGGCGTCGGTGAATTGAGATTCCCGGGCGTAGGTGCTGCCGAAGGCGGCGGGGGTGTCCTGGAGGGCGCGGAGACGGACTGCTTTGTAGCTTGAGGCCAGAGACGGAGTGATCTGGTGGAGAGTGGCCATGTTAATGAATGGGATTTGATGGATGGTTTAATGGGCTCCGGCGGGGGCTTTGCCGGGTTTTACTTTTTTGAAGAGCCAGACGATACCGACGCAGAAGAAGCAGAGGAGGGAGAGCCACCGGAAGACGTCGACGAAGGCCCAGTTGGCGGCCTGGCGCTGCAGTTGTTGGTACAGCGTTGCCTGGGCGGGGGAGAGAGAGTTGGTGGGGCCGAAGGGGCCGCTGCCGGGACCGCTGAAATAGTTCTGAAGGGCGTGGAGGCTGTTCTGGAACTGCTGGCCGGTGCGGGGGACGGAGTTGATGATCTCGTTCTGGTGGACGGCGCTGCGGCGGGTGAGGAGAGTTTGCGCGATGGAGATGCCGATGGAGCCGCCGACGTTGCGCATGAGGTTGAAGAGGCCGCTGGCGTTTCCGATCTGTTTGTTATCGAGCGTGCCATAGGCGGCGGTCGAGATGGGGACGAAGACGAAGCTGAGGCCGAAGCCGGTGATGAGGATGGGGAGGAGGAGAGTGGTGGGGGAGAGGTCGAGGGTGACGTTGCCGAAGTAGAGGGTGGTGAGGCCGAAGGTGAAGAAGCCGAAGGTGAGGAGGTAGCGTGGGTCTACTTTGTTCGAGAGATAGCCGATGATGGGCATGCCGCAGATGGCTCCGATGCCGCGGGGGGCGACGACGAGGCCGGCGGTGAAGGCGGTGTAGCCGAGCAGCTCCTGATAGAAGAGCGGGAGGACGGTGACGGTGGAGTAGATGCCAATGCCGAACATGAAGATGAGGATGCTGCCGAGGAGGAAGTTGCGGTCTTTTAGGACCTTGAGGTCGACGATGGTGTTTTTGTCGCGCCAGCAGTGCCAGCAGAAGTAAACGAAGGAGACGATGAGGAAGAGGGTGGCCCAGCGGATCCAGGTGGCGCCGAACCAGTCGTCTTCCTGGCCCTTGTCGAGGATGACCTGGAGGCAGCCGGTCCAGATGACGAGGGCGGCGAAGCCGTAGCGGTCGAGCGGGGCGACCTTGGCTTTGCTGATGTAGGCCGGGTCGTGGATGAAGCGGTTGATCATGAAGAGGGCGAGGATGCCGATGGGGATGTTGATGTAGAAGGCGTAGCGCCAGGAGTAGGTGTCGGTGAGCCAGCCCCCGAGGGTGGGGCCCAAAACGGGGGCGACGACGACTCCGAAGGCGAAGACGGCCATGGCGGCTCCGCGTTTGGCGGGAGGGAAAGATTCGAGGAGGATGGCCTGGGAGAGGGGCTGGAGGGCTCCGCCGCCTGCGCCCTGGATGACACGGGCGAGAAGCATGATGCCTAGAGTAGGGGCTGCTCCGCAGGCGAAGCTGGCAGCGGTGAAGATGGCGACGCAGGACATGAGGAAGCGCTTGCGGCCGAAGCGGAGGGAGAACCAGTTGCTGGCGGGGAGGACGATGGCGTTGGCGACGAGGTAGCTGGTGAGGACCCAGGTGGCTTCGTCGGTGGATGCGCTGAGCGAGCCGGCGATGTAGGGGAGGGCGACGGAGGCGATGGCGGTGTCGAGCACCTCCATGAAAGTGGCGAGCATGACCGAGGCGGCGATCAGCCAGGGGTTGACGCCGTGGGAGGCTTCAGCGGATTGATCAGGCGGTGCGATTGCGGCTGATGCCATGGGGTTGAAGTCGTTCCTTCGTGTGGAAGTGATTGTCTCCTATGTAGAGCTAAAAAAGGGAGTGGGGGATGCATTCTCGGTGAAAGCATATGCTTGCGCGACGAAAAAGCGGCAGCCCTGTCTGGGGGCTGCCGCCTGGTTGGGTTTGTTAATGTTTTGGTCGTCTATGCCTAAGGCTAGGGCGCCTAGTCTGGGGTGCCTCTTCCAGCTTGACTAGGAGCCGTTGCGACCGGACGAGGCTGCTGTCATCGATACAGTGCGGACTGACCCGTACTGAAGACTTCGGGAGGTTGGCGGGTGCCGAAGGGCGGGAATCTGGGTCGCCTCGATGCTCTTGGGAAGCTGAGAGGATTTCGTTGAGGCGGAGGCGTCGGCGCTGAGGGAGTCGCTGGAGAGGTGGGTGTAGGGGGTGGCGGTGCTTTCCTGGGAGTCGGAGCAACCGGAGAGCAGGCCGGCGAGGAGGCCAGCGAGGCCCAGGGAGGCTATTTTAAAGAGGTTGCGTTTGGTGCGAGAGGCGGGCAGAAAGGACATGAGCAAGGCTCCAGGTGGTGCATGGTGATGCATGAATTGAGGCAAGCGTACCGGGGGGCATCAGGGGCGACAATGACACGTTCGGGGGAGCTTGGTTTGTGGTGGAAAAGGGTGCTTTGGAGGGTGATTTGCTGTGGGGAAGATTGATAACAAAGAGTTTGTGGGAATGGCGTTCCTGGGCGTCGGAATTTGCGTCTTAACCTGAGAGGTGACAGGGTTTAGGGGCATTTCTGTGATGCGGGAAGTTTGCGAATCGTGTTGGGGATGAAGTGCATCAGAATAGTTGACAGTAAGTGACTCAAGGTGAGACTCTGAAGTGCAGCTAAGAATATTGAGGGGCAGTGCGCCCGGAATGGGGATTTGGGATGGGAAAAATTATTGGAATTGACTTGGGGACGACGAACTCCTGCGTGGCCGTGATGGAAGGCGGCGAGGCGAAGGTGATTCCGAACGAAGAGGGTGGGCGGACTACGCCTTCTGTCGTTGCGTTCACGAAGAGCGGGGAGCGGCTGGTTGGCCAGGTGGCCAAGCGGCAGGCGATTACGAACCCGGAGAACACAATCTATTCGATCAAGCGGTTTATGGGCCGGCGCTACAACGAAGTGAACGACGAGATGAAGATGGTGCCGTACAAGGTGGTGCAGCAGGGCGACCACATCGCCATCGTGGCGCAGGGCAAGGAATATACGCCGCCTGAGATCTCGGCGATGATTCTGCAAAAGCTGAAGAAGGCTGCGGAAGATTATCTGGGGACTTCGGTGACCGAGGCGGTGATTACGGTTCCGGCTTACTTCAATGATGCTCAGCGGCAGGCCACCAAGGACGCGGGAAAAATTGCAGGCCTCGACGTCAAGCGCATTGTGAATGAGCCGACGGCGGCTGCACTCGCGTATGGCCTGGATAAGAAGAAGGACGAGACGATTGCGGTCTACGACTTCGGCGGCGGTACGTTCGATATCTCGATCCTTGAGGTTGGCGAAGGCGTGATCGAGGTGAAGTCGACCAATGGCGATACGCACCTTGGCGGCGACAATCTCGACCAGCGGATTGTGGACTGGTTGATTGCGGAGTTCAAGAACGAGACCGGGCTTGATCTGCACTCGAAGGGCAACGAGATGGCGCTGCAACGGCTGAAGGACGCGGCCGAGCGCGCGAAGATCGAGTTGTCGACGGCGCAGGAGACGGAGATCAATCTGCCGTTCATCACTGCCGATGCCAGCGGGCCGAAGCATCTGGTGCGGAAGTTGACGCGCGCGAAGCTGGAAGGGCTGGTTGACGATCTGCTGCAGAAGTCGATTGGGCCGTGCAAGCAGGCGATGAAGGATGCCGGCGTTGATGCTGCGAAGATCGACGAAGTTGTTCTGGTTGGCGGTCAGACGCGTATGCCGAAGATCCAGCAGCTGGTGAAGGACCTGTTTGGCAAGGAAGGGCATAAGGGTGTGAACCCGGATGAGGTTGTGGCGATTGGCGCTGCGGTGCAGGCCGGCGTGCTGGCGGGCGATGTGAAGGACCTGCTGCTGCTCGACGTGACTCCGCTGACGTTGTCGATTGAGACGATGGGCGGAGTGGCGACGGCGATGATTAATCGCAATACCACGATTCCGACGAAGAAGACGGAGACGTTTTCGACGGCGGCGGACTCGCAGACTGAGGTTGAGGTGCATGTGCTGCAGGGCGAGAGGCCGATGGCGGCGCAGAACCGGACGCTGGGCAAGTTCAAGCTGGCGGGAATTCCTCCGGCTCCGCGTGGCGTGCCGCAGATCGAGGTGACGTTCGACATCGATGCGAACGGCATTCTGAATGTGACCGCGAAGGACAACGCGACGGGCAAGGATCAGAAGATTACGATCACGAGCTCTTCGGGTTTGAGCACGGAAGAGGTTGAGCGGATGGCGAAGGATGCCGAGGCTCATGCTGCGGAGGACAAGGAGCAGCGCGAGACGGTTGAGGCTCGCAACCAGCTTGACTCGATGGTTTACAACGTCGAGAAGATGTTGAAGGACGCGGGCGATAAGGTCTCCGGTTCGGACCGCGGCGACGTGGAGAACGCGCTGGCAGATGCGAAGTCGACGCTGGCGGGAACTCCGAAGGCGAGTGAGCTGAATGCGTCCCGGGAGCGTCTAACGACAGTGAGCCACAAGCTCGCCGAGGCGATGTACAAGGCGACTGCGGCTTCAGCGACGGCCTCGACTGACGGAGCAACGGCAGCGGAAGGGGCGGCGCAAGGAACAACGGCGGAGCAGAAGAAGGACGAAGGCGTGATTGATGCAGAGTATGTCGACGTGGATGAAAAGAAGTAAGTGTAATCCGTAGTCGCTTCGTCGACGTATTTAAAGATGAGGGGCGTTCCTGTTCGGGTGCCCCTCATTTTTATCCAGTTCGATTGGGTTGATTGGCGTGTAGAGTGCGACTTATCACCCGGAAAGGTGTTTGAAGTGAATAGCAGTGATGGGCAAGACAGATATGCGGATTTGCTTTGGCTGGAGAACCTGGAACTCAATCGATTGCTTGGAGGGAAAGCGATGACCGAGACAATGTGGAGATGCGACCAGGTACGCGCGGGACGGTTGTACAACCGGATGATGTTCGACACGCGTGAAGAGGCTGAGCAGTTTGTGCAGCGGATGCAGCAGATGGAACCGGACCAGGTGTTTTCGATTGAAGCGATTGAGGCGAAGCAGGTCTGGAACTAATTTTTTTCTGGTTAGGAATTGAGTTGATTTAGAGACGGTGGCGACGGTGGAATGCCGTCGCCATTGTTTTCTGTTTTGTGGAGGGTCGATGCCGGAGGGCAATGAGATTCATCGCTGGGCGGAGCGGCATTTTGCTGCGTTTGGTGGAAGAGCCGTGCGTGTGGATGGGCCGCAGGGGCGATTTACGGACAGTGCGGTGATCGATGGGCGGAAGCTTGAGCGGGTGATGGCCGTAGGGAAACACCTTGGATACGACTTTGGCAAGGACCGGATTCTGCATGTGCATCTGGGATTGCAGGGGGACTTCACTGAAGGCTCAGGGCCGCTGCCGGCGGTGCGTGGTGCGTTGCGGTTGAGGATGTGGAATGCGGATGCGGTGAAGAAGCCTGCGGGGCCTGATGCGAGCAAGCCGCACCGGTGGTACTCGGAGGATGACGGGACGGATAACCTTGCGCCGGAGACGATTGCGTGGGTGGAGCTGCGAGGGCCGATGGATTGCTCGGTTTATTCGCAGGAGATGTGGGAGAGGCTGCTGAAGCGGCTGGGGCCTGATCCGCTGAATGGGGACGGAGCGGAGAAGTTTGTGGAGAAGGTGAAGAAGAGCAGGAAGGCGGTTGGCGAGTTGCTGATGGATCAATCGGTGGCGGCTGGCGTGGGGAATATCTTTCGGGCGGAGCTGCTGTTTCGGGCGAAGCTGAATCCGTTTACTCCGGGGAAGGAAGTAGAGGAGAGCGCGCTGCGGTCGATATGGAAGGATGCGGGTGTGTTGATGAAGGCGGCGATGGTGGACCGGCGGATCGTGACGACGAAGGCGAAGGACAGGCCGCACAGGTCGGGACCGGTGCTGAAGGAAGAGACGCACTATGTGTACCGGCGGCAGGGCAGACCGTGTTTTATCTCGGGGACTAAGATTCTTACGAAGGTGATGACGGGGCGGAATTTGTTCTGGTGTCCGGTTTGCCAGGCGGCGGCTTAGAGATTTGAAGGTCGGGTACGGTTTTGAGGTGCGGAAGAGCCGCGCTGGTTGCAGAATGGAAGAAGACTATGGCGACACAGACGAAGGATTACTACAGCACACTGGGTGTAAAGAAGACGGCGACTGCGGATGAGATTCGCAAGGCGTTTCGCAAGGCTGCGCGCAAGTATCACCCGGACGTGAATCCGGGGGACAAGAAGGCCGAAGAGAAGTTCAAGGAGATATCTGAGGCCAACGATGTTTTGAGCGACGACAAGAAGCGGAAGATCTACGACCAGCTTGGGTTCTACTCGGACAACATCGATCCGGCGGCGGCGGAGGCTGCGGCTCGGGGCGGATATGGCGGGGGTGGGCAGCGCAGCTATACGACGCAGACGGGCGGGCGCGCGGGACAGGAGGTTCCGTTCGACTTTGGTGGGTTTGATTTTTCGGACTTTCAAGGCGGGCGGGCGGAGCAGCAGTCGAGCGGGGGTTTTACTGGAAGCTTCAAGGATATTTTTGGTGGGATGTTCCATGGCGGGCGGCAGGCGGCTCGCGGGCCGCAGCCGGGGACCGATCTGGAGTATCAGGTGAGTGTGGACTTCTGGACGGCGGTGCGTGGCGGCGTGGCGCGGCTGGAGATTCAGCGGCAGGAGATTTGTCCGACGTGCAAGGGCAAGTCGACGACCGGTGGAAGCATCGAGTGCCCGGAGTGCCATGGGTCGGGGCAGGTGACGCAGATGGGCGGGCGGATGAAGTTCAATATTCAGTGTCCGCGGTGCGGTGGGACGGGCAAGGTGCAGAACGAGTGCCCGACGTGCGATGGCGAGGGCGTGGTGGTGAAGCGGGAGCCGCTGGAGTTTCGGATTAAGGCGGGGACGCGGGATGGGCAGAGGATTCGGCTGGCGGGCAAGGGCAATGCCGGGACAAACGGCGGGCCTGCGGGAGATCTGTTTTTGATTATCAAGGCGGGGACGAATCCGGTGTTTACGCGGACGGGCGATGATATTTATGTAACCGTTCCGGTTACGATGACGGAGGCCGCGCTGGGGGCGAAGATCGAGGTGCCGACGATCGATACGCATGAAGGTGGAGGGCGGACGCAGTTGAAGATTCCGCCGGGGACGCAGACGGGGCAAAAGCTGCGGCTGCGGGAGAAGGGTGTGCCTTCGGCGTCGAAGGAAGGTGTTCGTGGGGACCAGATTGTTGAGGTGAAGATCGTGGTGCCAAAGGTGCAGGATGAGCGGAGCAAGGAGATACTGCGGGAGCTGGCGAAGTTGAATCCGGAGGAGCCTCGGGAGGGTTTGTTTGCGGGGGTTTAGGGAGTAGATCGATTGGGATTCCGAGAAATTCCGCAGTTGTGGTCTGTTTTGATCAGAATTAATGTCAGCGAAGTGGAATCATCTTAGGTTAGTTCGGGGGTGATTCCATGCCGCGCCTGTCGAGAAGGCCGGTGGTTCAAAGTTTGATGGTGTGCGCGATGGTGCTCCCCGCAGTGTGGACGCTGGCGCAGAATCAGACGGGTCCGACAGCAGAGGAGATCGTTGCGCGAATGCTTGTGAGGAACTCCGCGCAGCAGGCGGCGCTGGAACAGTATGTGTCGGTGCGGACTTACCGGGTGGAATATACGGGGACGGGCGGAAAGCACTTGGGAGAGATTGTGGTTCGTGCAGAGTATCGTGCTCCGGACCAGAAGCAGTTTGTGATGATCTCGCAGTCCGGGTCGAAGTTTATCTGTGAGAAGGTGTTGCGGCGGCTGGTGGACGGGGAGCAGGAGGCCATGCAGAAGATGAACCGGATGCAGACGACATTGTCTGCAGAGAACTATGACGTCGAACTGGTAGGGGAAGAGGAGATTGACGGGGCCAGGGCGTGGGTGTTGAAGGTCCAGCCCCGGGTCGTCAATAAGTTCACCTATCGCGGCAGGGTGTGGGTGAACGCGCAGGACTATGCCGTGATGCGGGTGATGGGGGAGCCGGCGAAGAGCCCTTCGTGGTGGATCAGCCGGACCAGTTTTGAATCGCGCTATGTGCGGCGGGGTGAGTTCTGGCTGCCGGGACAGAATGTTTCGACGAGCCACGTGCGGATTGGTGGAGAGGCCAGGTTGACGATCTACTATGGGGCTTATGAAACGCTGGTGGGCAAGACGGTTCGAGGTGAGACAGAGCAGGGTGGAGTCGCCGGGGTGAAGACGATGACTGAATTAACCGTCGCCAAGGTGCCAAAGGACCATCTGCAACGGTAGGTTAGCCTTTTGGCGCGTTCGATTGCGGCTCGAGGGTCTCGTTGATTCTGTAGGAGGAGACTTTGAGGGTGAAGCCGAGGGTTAGCTGGTCGCTGGGGGAGGGGGCGGGCAGGAGAAGATGGTTGGCGAGGCTGGCTAGATACTGGGTGGTTTCGGGAGCGAGGCCGGCTATGCGGGCGGCTAGCCAGGCTTGCGGGGTGATGGTGATCTCGGCTCGGCCGGCGGCAACGGCCGAGTAGATTTTGTTGGCGGCGTGGCGGACTGAGGCGGCGAGGATGGGCGTGCGGGCAGCGAGGGTGAACCAGCGCTGCTCTTTTTTTGTCTGGCCGGTGTAGTCGGCGTGGGCCTCGCCGCCGGTGCGCATGAGCCCCGGGCAGACGGTGGTGACGCGGATGCCTTTGTGGCGGAGCTCGGCGTGGAGGCCTTCGGAGAAACCGGCGAGGGCGAACTTGCTGGCGACGTAGGGGAGCAGGTGGGGCATGGCGAACTTGCCGCCGAGGCTGGCGATGTTGACGATGGCGGCGTCGCCGTGGATGGGGTTGCGGCGGAGCAGGTGAGGGAGCGCGGCGTGGGTAGTGTGGAGGGCGGCGAAGAAGTTGGTGGCCATGGCGCGGCGGTAGGCGGCGATGGGCTGATTTTCGACCGGGCCTACTTCGATGATGCCGGCGTTGTTGATTAGGATGTCGATGCGGCCGAAGTGGCTGACGGCGTGGTCGATGAGTGTGGCGGCCTGGGCGGCGTCGGTGAGGTCGGCGGGGATGAGGAGGACTTGGTCGGCGGATTGGACGGCGCCGCGATTGAGGAGGGTGCGGCGGGCGGCGATGAGCTCTTCGACTTCGCGGGCGGCGAGGATGAGTCTGGCTCCGGAGCGGCCGTAGCGTTCGGCGAGCGCGAGGCCGAGGCCGCGGGAGCCGCCAGTGATGAGGACGACCTGGTCGGGGCGGCGTCTGAGGGAGTTGGATCGCAGGGCGTAGGCGGCTGCTGCGGCTACGATGCCGGTGAGAATCTGAGCGGTGTGGAGGGCGGCTCTGGATTTTTTCATGGATGGTTGGATGCTGTTTGGCCGGTGATTGTCCTAGTCAAATCCAGGCCAACGAGACCTTCGATGGGATAACGATACACTCTCCCAGAGGCCAGCAGGTTATGCGCAGGATTGTATGGGACGAGAATAAGGATGCGATCAATCGGAAGAAGCATCGAGTATCATTTCCGGAAGCAAGCGAGGTTTTCTTCGACCCTCTGATCGTTACGATAGCGGACCACCGCCATGCGGTAGATGAGATGCGGTTCTTCAGCCTGGGAGAGACGCGATCACAACGCCTGCTTGCGGTGGCGCATACAGAAGAGGATGAATTTATTAGAATTATTACCGCACGAGATGCTACTGCTACGGAGAGGAGAAAATATGAAGAAGGCGAATGACGAAGCATATGACGATATGCCTGATGAGATCGATTTCTCCGGTGGAGTGCGGGGGAAATATGCCGGTTCCATTGAACCGCTGAACAACCTGATTTTGATAGAGCCGGAGTTGTTTGAGACGTTTCCAAGCGCTGAAGCTGTGAACGAAGCTTTGCGGCTTTTGAAGAAGGCGAGCACGGAGGCGACTGCTTCGGCGAAACGCCACGACCAGGCACGTGCCAGTTAGGAGCGGGACATGGCGACAAAGCGGAAGAACAAGGGCGCGTACATGATTTCGTCGGTGGCGGAGATGTATGAGATTCATCCGCAGACGCTGCGCCTGTATGAACGGGAGGGTTTGCTGCGGCCTTCGCGGAGTGAAGGGAATACGCGTCTTTATACCGATGAAGATCTGGAGCGGCTGGAGTTTATTTTGAACCTGGCGCGGGACCTGGGGGTGAATATCGCGGGGATCGGCATTGTGCTGCAGATGCGGGAGCGGATGGAGGAGATGAACCGGCAGATGCAGGGGTTCGTCGATTATGTTCGGACGGAGATGCTGACGCGGATGCAACAACAACAGCAGCCGGGGGTGGGGCTGGTTCCGATGCGGCGGCCGGTGGTGGTGCCTCCGGTGAAGGTGGTTCCGGTAAAGGCGGGGAAGAAGAGGTAGGGTGACGGCGTCGCTCTGGGCTGCGATAAACTGGAGAACTGCGGATTGACATTGCCTGCGGCTTGCGCTGGAGTGTATGCAAGGGTGAGATGAGTTTGTTGCTTCAGATTTTGTTTTGGGTCGTGATGTTCGGCACGATGACCTCCACCATCTATTGCCTGATGGTGATCGCGGCAGCGATGCGCTTTGGGTTACGAAAACGGCGGGAGGATCGCGCGGAGACGACATTTCTGCCTGCGGTGAGTGTGTTGAAGCCGCTGCATGGAAGCGAGGAGGGGCTGGAGCGGAACATCGAATCGTTTTTTGAGCAGGACTATCCGGAGTTTGAACTGCTTTTCTGCGCGCGGCAGGAGAGCGATGAGGGGCTGCAACTGGCGCGACGGGTGGGAGCGCGGTATCCGCAGGTGGAGGCGCGGTATGTGACCTGCGGCGAGCCTGCGCCGCATTTTCATAATGCGAAGGTGTATTCGCTGGCGAAGCTGGATTCGGTGGCGAAGCATCCGTTATTTATTACCAGCGATGCGGATGTGCGGGTGACGAAGGATTATCTGCGGCGCATGGTGCAGAACCTGAAGGACCCGCAGATGGGGCTGGCTTCGTGCGTGTACCTGGGGACGACGGATGCGGGGCGAAG
>Ga0210410_10004016_pt1 | contig 12951 bp, 9 predicted proteins | sample IncBWC4MmetaG_FD_161058 | JGI IMG/M metagenome (GOLD analysis project Ga0210410, IMG submission 161058) | Forest soil microbial communities from Barre Woods Harvard Forest LTER site, Petersham, Massachusetts, United States - Inc-BW-C-4-M | ecosystem: Environmental > Terrestrial > Soil >... | reverse complement strand
TCGCCGCCTTCAAGGCTGGCAATCGGCTGAAGTACGACGCCCTGATGGCCTCGCCGGACCTTATCGCACGGCCTGATTCCTTGGAGCGTGCGCACGATCTCGCGGCGCGCTTCGTGATTGAGCGATTTGACGAGGCATTCCTTGAGCGCCAATCGCACCGGGGAAGTGCGTCGGCGGCGCCGATCTTCGTCATTGGCATGCCGCGCTCCGGATCCAGCCTCATCGAGCAGATCCTATCGAGCCATCGAGACGTTCAAAGCATGGGGGAAAACGCGGCGCTCTCCGCGGTAATCGATCAGGGCTTCACCGAAAGTGAGCGGGCGGCCGACTGGGGTGATCTGGCTGAAAGCTATCTGGGCTTGATGCGCCAACGCGGCTGGCCAGGTGCTGATCGCTTCGTCGATAAAACCCTGGAGAATCATTTGCGCGTCGGCATGATTCACTTGATGTTCCCGAAGTCGGTGATCCTCGACAGCACGCGTGACCCGGTTGATACCTGCCTGTCCTGTTATCGTCAATTGTTCACGGCAGGCAACGAGACGCTTTACGACCTTGGGCAAATCGGTCGAGCCTATGTTCGCTATCGTCGCGTGATGGAGCATTGGGAGCGCGTGTTGCCAGGCCGGGTGATCAGGGTCGAGTACGAAAAACTGGTTTCCGATCCCGAAGGGCAAATCCGCTGGCTCGTCTCGGATGCGTGCAAGCTGGACTGGGACCCTGATTGCCTGCGCTTTTATGAGACGGAGGGTTCAGTCCGCACCGCCAGCGCCGCTCAAGTTCGCCTTCCTGTGTTCAAAACGTCCATCGGACGGTGGGCGCGATTTGCCAGCGAACTTGCACCCCTTTTGCAGGCATTGGGACCTTATGCTCCACCGCCGGTGCGTGGAGCAGCGCCGCTCGGATTTCACTAAATTGCCGGGGATTGCCATGAACAAAGAAGCAGCCGATCAACCAAATCAAGCAGAGCAATTGACGACTCGCCGCGACTTCCTCGCCGGCGCCGCGACGGCGGCCGCTGCCGCATCAGCGTCCGTGTCGACGCTGCTGTCCAGCACAGCAGCGGCGCAGGAGGCGGCACCGGTACGCCCGTTGGGCGGCAGCGCGACGGGAAAAATATTCGTCGAGACCGATACCGCCTACGGGCGGGTGCAAGGCATACAAACCACGGGCATCAAACAATTCAAGGGAATTCCCTATGGCGCTTCGACCGGAGGGCGCAACCGGTTCATGCCGCCGAAAAAACCCGTGGCCTGGAAAGGCGTGCGCGAGTGCTTTGCGCATGGCCAAATCAGTCCGCAAGCATTGACGGATCTGCGCTCCGATTACGGGATCATGATTCACTGGGATTATCAGCCTGGAGGCATGGGCGAGGATTGCCTCAACTTGAATGTCTGGACACCCGGCCTCAAGGACGGCGCAAAACGACCCGTGCTGGTTTGCTTCCACGGCGGCGGCTTCACCACCGGTTCCAGCAATGCACTCGGCTACGACGGAGCGCAGCTGGCGCGATTTGGCGACGTGGTCGTGGTATGCGTCAACCATCGGCTCGCCGCCTTCGGCTACACACAACTCGCCGATTTAGGAGCACCCGCCGAGTTCGCCTCTGCCGGCGTTGCCGGCATCATGGATCTCACCGCGTCGCTCGAATGGGTTCGCGACAACATCGAGAACTTCGGCGGTAATCCCAACAATGTCATGATATTCGGCCAATCCGGCGGCGGCGCGAAAACCACCTCGATGCTGGCGACGCCCGCGGCAAAAGGGCTGTTTCACCGCGCTGCCGTGCAGAGCGGATCCATGTTGAAATTCGTGCCAAGAGATCGGGCGACAGCAAGCGCTGAAGCGCTGCTGAAACAGCTCGAGATTCCAAAATCGCGCATCGCCGATTTGCAAAAGATATCTTGGCAGCAGCTTCTGGAAGCCCAGGTGGCCGTTGGCGGTGCGGGGCCGGGCGCGGGAGTGGGACCCGTTCTCGACGGCAAGTATCTGACTCACGATCCCTTCGATCCGGCGGCGCCGCCGGAATCGGCGGCGATCCCGCTCATCGTGTCGACCACGCTGGAAGATGCCGCGCTGGGCCTTAGCAATTTCACTCTCAGCGAAGCTGATCTCAAAGCACTCATCGAGAAGCGCTACAAGGACAAAGGCGCGGACATTCTCGCGCTGTATCGCAAGTACTATCCCGAGAAATCACCGTATCTCATTCAGGCGATGTTGTTCACCGATTCCGGCTTTCGCCGATCGGCAATCAAGCAAGCCGAGCTCAAAGCCGCGCAGGGCACCGGCGCCATTTACATGTACCAGTGGGATTGGCCGACGCCCGCCTTCGGCGGCCGCTATGGCGCGGTACATGGGCTCGATGTGTCGGGGTCGTTCCGCGAGGCGCGCGACGGCAACGACATGGCGCGCGTCGCCGACCAGCTTTCGTCGAGCTGGGTGGCGTTTGCCAAAACCGGCAATCCCAACAATTCCCGCATACCTCCGTGGCCGACCTTCGATGCCAAGACGCGCGCGACGATGGTATTCGGAACCCCGACCCAGATGGAAAACGATCCGCGCGGCGAGATCCGCAGCTTCTGGGCGCAAATGCCGCCGCCGGCCGGGCTGCTCGGCTGAAATTTGACCCGCCGGCGCCGATGTGCGGCAAACTACGGTGCCGGTGAGGCGCCGGTCGTCTTTTAGGGGAGTAGTCAATGTCCGTCAGCCCGCAATCGCTCGAGGGAGTTCCCGCCGCAGGTCCGGCCGACGGCGTCATGCTCAAGGCCGCATCGGGCGCGAAGTTTGCCCTGTTCGTTCTGTTCGCCATCAACCTGCTGAATTTTTTCGACCGTCAATTGCTCGGTGCGTTGGGCGAACCGATCCGCAAGGAATTTCTTTTGAGCGATACGGCGCTGGGATTGCTGGGTACGGTGTTTACGCTGATGTACGCCGTTGTCGGGCTGCCCTTGGGCCACATAAGCGATAGATGGTATCGAACCAAGCTGCTTGCCATCGGCACCGCGGTGTGGAGCCTGCTCACCGCCGCGACCGGCATGGCGCAGAATTACGTTCAGATATTCATCGCGCGCTTAGGGGTGGGCTTGGGCGAAGCCACTTGTGCGCCCGCGGGCCAGTCCTTGATCGGCGATTTATTTCCCCCGGCCAAGCGCGCCTTTGCCATGGGCATCTTCATGCTGGGGCTGCCGGCCGGCATTTTTCTCGCATACTTGAGCGCCGGGTACATTTATTCCCATCTCGGCTGGCGCGCTGCGTTCTACATTGCCTGCATTCCCGGAATCATTCTGGCCGTGGTTGCGCTGACCATTCGCGAGCCGAAGCGCGGCGCATTGGATATTGGCCGCGTCGTGACCACCGCCGCCGATGCCGGAAAATCTCCGTTTGCGGCGGTTTTGGGGCTGCCGACGATGTGGTGGATCATCCTGTCCGGCATCTTCCACAACTTCAACATGTACGCGCTCAACTCCTTCAATTCGCCGTTTTTGCAGCGCTTTCACGAACTGAATGTACGAGAAGCCGCCAATGTGTCCTCGATCGCGGTGGGCGCGGTCGGCGCCATCGGCTTGATCGTGGGCGGCTGGGCCGCGGACAAGATGAGCGTCAAACGCCGCAATGCTCGTTTGGTTCTCTCCTCGTTGTGCATGACCATTGCGGCGCCATGCATCTTCTTCGCCATCAATCAGCCCAAGGGCTCGATCACCGCATACGTTTTGCTCATGGCCTTGGGAACGATCACGATGTACGTGTATTACGCCACGGTGTACACGGCCATCCAGGACGTGATCGAGCCGCGCCTGCGGGGCATCGCCGTCGCCATATACTTCTGCTGCATGTATATCTTCGGCGCAAGCATGGGTCCGGTAGGAACCGGCATCTTGAGCGATTACTTCGCGCGCCAAGCGATGACCGCCGCCGGCGCCGGCCGCATGACCGAAGCGTTCAAAGCCATCGGCCTGCATCACGCGATGTATGTCATCCCGATCCTTGCACTGGCTGCGGCAGCGGTGCTGTTTGCCGCCTCGCGGACCATGGAAAAGGATGTGCGCAAACAAATGCTCGCGCACCAGAAATCCTAGCAGCTCAAACCTGGCCTCCTTGCGCAGGAAGCAGCATGTCGCTGAAGCGGCCGAGATGGTAATCGGCATCGCCGAACATAATGTCGATCATGGTGAGACGCTTGAAATAGTGGCTCACGATATGTTCGTCGACCACGCCCATGCCGCCATGCAACTGCACCGCTTGCTGTCCGACCAGCCGGCCTGCCTGGCCGATATAAGCCTTCGCCGCGGCGATGGCGCGGCTGCGTTCCGCGTCGTCCGCCGAGTCCGCGTTGACCGCGGCAATGACCGCCATGGAGCGGGACTGCTCCGCTGCGATCAGCATATCGGCCATGCGGTGTTTCAGTGCCTGAAAGGTACCGATTGCAACGCCGAACTGCTTGCGGGTCTTCAAGTATTCCAGGGTGGACTTATTGAGCGCATTCATGACGCCCACGGCCTCCGCGCACAGCGCGGCGATGCCCCGGTCGATCGCCCGCTGAACCACCGCCAACGCGGCGCCAGGCTGCCCGATCAGCGCGTCGGGTCCCAGCGCGACATTTTCCAGCTTAAGGTCCGCCGCCCGCGCGCCCATCTGCGTCGGGTAGCCCGCCACCGTCAAGCCCTTGGCATCCCGCGGCACCAGGAACAGCGATACGCCGTCGGCATCATTGGTCTTGCCGCTGTTGCGCGCCGTCAGCAGAAAATAGTCGGCCGAGGGGCCGTCGAGAACCACGGTCTTCTGGCCGGAAAGCTGCCAGGCGCCGCCCTTCTGCGTCGCCGCGCAGGCCACATGCGATAGATCGTAGCGCCCTGCGGCCTCATAACAGGCGAGCGATACCTTGGCGGTGCCGGCGCAGATCTCCGGCAGCAGTTTCTGTTTCAGCTGTTTGGAAGCCGCATCGCGCAGCAAACCGCCGCACAGCACGACCGAACTCAGGTAGGGTTCCATGAGCAGACCAAACCCGAATTGCTCCATCACCAACATGACATCGACGGCACTACCCCCCAGGCCGCCAAACTCTTCGGGGAAGGGCAGCGATAACAGGCCGAGCTCCGCGTACTGCTTCCAGGCTTCGGCCGAAAAGCCCAGATCCGACTTGAGGATCGCCTTGCGCTTGTCGAAATCATAGTCGCGCGAAATGAAGCGCTGCAACGTGTCCTGCAGCGCAAGCTGTTCTTCGGTGTAGTCGAATTCCATGATTGACTCTTTAGAGGCCCAGGATCATCTGCGAGATGATGTTCTTCTGGATTTCGGTGGATCCTGCGTAAATCGTCGTCTTGCGGAAGTTGAAGTATTGACCGGACAGCGGCGGCGCATAGCTGCCATAGTGCGCGCTCAGCTGAGCATTGCCGGCCCATTTGATATCCAGCGCTTCGCGCACATAGGGCAACGCATCGTGCCCCAAGGCGTGCATTTTGAGTTCCGCCAGGGTCTGGATGATTTCCGATCCCTTGATCTTGAGCATCGACACCTCGGGCCCCAAGGCCTTTTGGTCCTTGGCATATCCCGACAGCACTCGCAGATTGGTGATTTCCAGCGCCATCAATTCCATTTCCACCTGCGCGATGCGATCGCGAAAGCGCGAATCCTCGATGAGAGGCTTGCCGTTGGCGGGTTGCGCGGCGGCAATCTCCTTCAATTTCTTGAGCGCGTGCTTGCACGCGCCGATTCCTGCATTGCCGCTGCGTTCATGGCTCAATAGAAACTTGGCATAGGTCCAGCCCTTGTTTTCTTCGCCGATCAAATTTTGCACCGGAACCTTGACGTTGTCGAAGAAGATGTCGTTGATCTCGTGCCCGCCGTCCAACATGATGATGGGGCGCACGCTCACGCCCGGCGACTTCATGTCGATCAACAGAAACGAGATGCCGAGCTGCTGACGCCCCTCGGTGCTGGTGCGTACCAGCGCGAAGATCCAATCCGCGTATTGACCCATGGTGTTCCATGTTTTCTGGCCGTTGACGATGTAATGATCGCCTTGGCGCACCGCGCTGGTCCGCAACGAAGCCAGATCGGAACCCGATCCGGGTTCCGAATAGCCCTGACACCACCAGTCTTCGCCGGAAAGGATTCGCGGTAGAAAATATTCTTGCTGGGCGGCGTTACCGAAGTTCTGCATGACGGGCGCCAGCATCTTCAGTGCGAAAGGATTCTGATTCGGCGCGCACGCTTCGGCGCGCTCCTCCTCGAATATATGCTGCTGCACGATGTTCCAGCCCGTGCCGCCGAACTTCGTCGGCCAATTGGGCGCGCCCCACCCCTTGCGATACATGATCTTTTGCCAGCGCACCATGTCATCCTTGGAAATGTGCCGCCCCAGATCGAGCTTGTTGCGGATGTCCTTGGGCAGCTCGGCGGCGAAAAAGGCGCGCACTTCGTCGCGGAATGCTTCCTCTTCGGCGGTAAATGTAAGATCCATGATGGTTTCCTGGTTTAATCGACTGTCACAACAATTTTACCGCGCGCCTGCCGCGCTCCCAACCGGGCAATGGCGTCCGCGCCGCGGGCCAGCGGGAATCTCTCCGTCACGGCGGGCTTGATTTTTCCGTCGAGATACAGCGAAAAAAGGGCCGCCACGTTCGCAGCATGCAATGCGGGAAAACGCGTGGTCCACTCTCCCCAGAACACACCGACGATCTGACAGCCCTTGAGCAGCGGTAGATTCATCGGCAGCTTCGGGATGCCGGCGGTGAATCCGATCACCAGGTGCCGCCCGGCCCAAGCGATCGCGCGCAGCGCGGCCTCGCTGTAGTCGCCGCCGATGCCGTCGTAGATTACCTGTGCTCCTTCCGCGCCGCAGGCCGCCTTGAAGCTGTCGGTCAGCGCCCGCGCCGCCGTCTTATCGAGCGGGCCGACCGGGTATTGCACCCCGTCGTCCGCCCCGTGTTCGCGCGCCAGCGCAAGCTTCTCCTGGCTCGATGCGGCGGCAATGACTCGCGCTCCCATGGCCTTGCCCAGTTCAACCGCAGCGAGGCCGACGCCGCCGGCCGCGCCCAGCACCAGCAGGGTTTCGCCCGCGCGCAGCTGTGCGCGATCCTTCAACGCATGCTGCGAGGTGCCGTAAGTCAGGAGCAGAGCCGCGGCTTCATCGAACGGCATGGCCTGTGGGATCTTCCAGCAATTGTTCGCCTGCCCGATGGCCTTCTCCGCCATGGCGCTTCGCACCGGGCTTACCAGCACGCGATCGCCAGGCTTCACGTTGGCCACGCCCTCGCCGATCCTTTCCACCACGCCGGCCAGTTCGCCGCCCGGCGAAAAAGGCCGCGGCGGCTTGATTTGATAGAGGTCCTGAATCATCAATAAATCCGGAAAGTTAACCCCGACCGCGCGCACATTGATGAGCACCTGCCCGGGCCCGGGCACAGGATCCGCAACATCCTCGAGCACCAAGGTTTCAGGACCGCCCGGCTGGCGGCTGAGCAATGCCTTCATGACGGAATGGCCATTTCGGCAGGGGATTTTGCGTTTTCCCGCTCTTGCAGCTCGCGCCACATGATCTTGCCGGCGCCCGACTTGGGTAAAGCGTCGACGAATTCGATGACGCGTGGGACTTTGTAAGCCGCCATATTCTCCCGGCACCAGTCGATGATTGTCTGGCCCTCGATCTTGCCGCGAAATTCGGCTCGCAGCACGATGACGGCCTTGACCGTCTCGCCGCGATAGGAGTCCTTGGCGGAGATGATGCAGGCTTCCTGGACGGCGGGGTGTTGATACATCAGCGATTCAACCTCGGTCGGCCAGATCTTGAATCCGGACGCATTGATCATACGTTTCAGCCGGTCGACCATGAAGAAATAACCGTCTTCATCCATCCGGCCGAGATCGCCGCTGCGAAAGAACCGCTTGCCGTCCATCTCGATAAAAGCTGCCGCGCTGTCCTCGGGTTTTTTCCAGTAGCCCAGGAACACTTGCGGACCGTGCATGATGATCTCGCCGACCTCACCCGGCGGCAGTTCGCGCAAGCTCGTCGGATCGATGATTCGCGAATCGACATCATAAATCGGTATGCCCAAGCACTGCTTCTTCGCATGATGGCCGGGATTTATGTGCGTCGCCGCGATGGTCTCCGACAGCCCATAGCCTTCGACGTAGGTGATGCCCACATCCGCGAGCCGCTGCGCGACCGCGGCGGGCATGGCGGCGCCGCCGCCGCTCAAGCGGCGAATGGACGACAAGTCGTAACGCCCGATGTTCGGATTCAGGAAGAAATCCTGGATCATGGTCGGGATGGCGGTCCAGCTCGCGACCCGGTACCGCTCGACGCACTGCGCGGCGGCCTCGCGGTCCCAGCGCGGCAGCAGCACCATGGTGTTGCCGATGTACAGCGGCCCATTCATACCGCCCTGCATGCCGGTCACATGAAACATCGGCGCCACGGCCAGCAGCGTCATTTCAGGCTGCATGGCAAACCATTGCATCTGTCCCACGGTGGTGTGCATGACCGTGCGGTGAGTATGCATGCAACCCTTGGGCGTTCCGGTCGTTCCGGATGTATACGGCATCACGCAAAGATCGTCCGGCCCCGCCGTCAGCGGCCCGGGCGTCAAATTGGCCGCGAGCACGTCCTTCCACAAGCTGAGCCCGGCAGCCTGCAATTCGAGGCGCGGCGCCGCAATGAAATCCGGCACCGTCAGCGTGGTCGGTTCCCGCAAATAATCGGAGTATGCCGCGACGATGACCTGTTTGAGCTCTGCGCTCTTCAGCAGCGGTTCGACGCGCGGATACAATTCCTGCGACACCAGCATCACGCCCGCGCCCGCATCCTGGGCGTAGCGCTGGATTTCCTGCGTCACATTCATCGGGTTCAATGGCACGACCACCGCGTTGGCGCGCAGGATGCCGTAGTAGCCGATCATGAACTGCGGGCTGTTTTGCATGAGCAACAGCACGCGATCGCCCTTGCGCACCCCGCATTTCTGCTCGAGATATCCCGCCACGCGCTGTGCTTCGTCGAGAAATGCGCGGAAGCTTATCAGCGTGTCGTAGAACACCAGGTATGGCTTGTCCGGATAGCGCCGCGCCGACACCTCCGCGTTGTAGAACAAATTGGTGGCCGGTGCGATCAGGTGATGCGTCGCATGCTCCGGCCAGAATTTGAAATGCGCGTTCAAGATTGCTTGCTTTCCTGTGTCGATTCAATGACCGGCGGCAGCGGATTCTTTCGGCCGATAGCGCGACAGCTCCAGCTTCGCAATCTGCTCGCGATGCACTTCGTCCGGGCCGTCCGCCAAGCGCAGCGTGCGCGCACCGGCCCACAGTGCCGCGAGCGGGAAGTCATCGCTCACGCCGCCGGCGCCGTGCATTTGAATGGCCCAATCGAGCACCTGCAACGTCATGGTCGGCGCCGCGACCTTGATCATCGCGATTTCCGCCTTCGCCGCGCGATTGCCGACCGTATCCATCATATAGGCGGCATTCAGCACCAGCCAGCGAACCTGGTCGATCATGATGCGCGCTTCCGCAATGCGTTCCAGCGTGACGCCCTGCTCCGACAGCCGTTTGCCGAACGCGACCCGCGTCTGGGAGCGCTTGCACATCAATTCCAGCGCGCGTTCGGCCACTCCTACGGTGCGCATGCAATGATGAATTCGACCGGGTCCAAGGCGGCCCTGCGCAATTTCAAAGCCGCGTCCCTCGCCCAGCAGCAGATTCTCGGCCGGCACGCGCACATTCTCAAAGTCGACTTCGCCATGCCCGTGCGGCGCGTGATCGTAGCCAAAGACGCTCAACTTGCGCAGAATCTTCACGCCCGGCGTTTTCGTAGGCACCAAGATCATGGATTGCTGGCTGTGCCGGTGCGCTTCCGGATTGGTCTTGCCCATGAAAATCAGGATCTCGCAGCGCGGATCGCCGGCGCCGGAGGTCCACCATTTGCGCCCATTGATCAGGTAGCTGTCGCCGTCGCGCACGATGGAGGCCTGAATGTTCGTCGCATCGCTGGACGCGACATTGGGTTCCGTCATCGCGAACGCCGAGCGGATCCTGCCCTCGAGCAGCGGCGTGAGCCAGCGCTGCTGCTGCTCCTTGGTGGCGTAGCGGGCCAATACTTCCATGTTGCCGGTATCCGGCGCCGAACAATTGAAGGCCTCAGGCGCGAGATGCGAGCGTCCCATGATCTCGCACAACGGCGCGTACTCCAGGTTGGTGAGACCGGCGCCGTGCTCGGAGTGCGGCAGAAACAGATTCCACAGATTTTCCGCCCTGGCCTTTTTCTTCAGATCCTCGATCACCTTGCTGACCTGCCAGGGATTGCCGGCGCGCCGGTTTTCCTCCATCTCGTTGTGATAGCGCGGTTCGGCGGGATAAATGTACTTATCCATGAACTGCGTGATCCGCTCCTGTAGATCGCGAACTTTCTCACTGTGGGAAAAATCCATGGGAATCCTTTGAATTAATTCAAGCGTTGAATGACTGTTGTACCAGCTGCCAGCCCATCTCGGCCAGCGGGCGCATCCTGCGGCCGGATTGCAGCGCCGTGGCGCTCGAGGCGTTGCCCTGTATGGCGCGCGCGAGCACGCCCTGCAGAATCGCCGCCAGCCGGAACATGCAGAATGCCTGATAATAGGCCCAGTCCGCAGGCTTTACCGGCGCTATGCCGCGCAGGCGGCAGTAATCGGCAACGCTCTCCGCTTCGGTGGGAATCAGCAGCGCTTTTGCATCGGCGCCCCCCAAGCCGCGAAACTCGACGGCAGGCATTTGATAACGGATGCAAAAATACGCGAAATCGACCAGCGGATGACCCAGCGTTGAGAGCTCCCAATCGAGCACCGCCAGCATTCGCGGTTCGGTGGGGTGAAAAATGCTGTTATCGAGGCGGAAGTCGCCGTGCACGATGGAGGTCTGCTCGTCGGCCGGAATGTGTTGCGGCAGCCATTCGATGAGCCGTTCCATGGCATCGATCTTCTCGCTTTCCGAAGCGCGATATTGCTGGGTCCAGCGCGCCACCTGGCGCTCGACATAATGGCCCGTTTTGCCGAAATCGGCGAGCCCCACCGCGCTGTAATCCACCGAGTGCAGTGCGGCCTGCACCCGAACCATTTCATGGTAAATGGCGCGGCGACCCGGTGCTGCGACTTCAGGCAGCAGCGCATCCCAAAAAATGCGGCCCTCGATGTAATCCATCACATAGAACATGCTGCCGATCACCGCGAGGTCCTCGCACAACGCGTACACCTTGGGCACCGGCACCGCGGTGTCCTGCAATGCCGCCAGCACTCGAAACTCGCGGTCGACCGCGTGCGCCGAGGGCAGCAGCTTGCCCGGCGGCTTGCGCCGCAAAACATAGCGGCGCTCGGGCGCCTGCACCAGAAATGTGGGATTGGATTGACCCCCGGCGAACTGCCGCACCTCGATGGGACCTGCGAAACCTTGGATATGCGTGCGCATCCACTCCGCCAGCCGCGCGGTATCAAACGCGTGCTGCGATGGGGTTTCGCGCAGACCTGCGGCTTCGGTGCCCATCGTCATGTACTCGACGCGCCGCCATCCACGGCGATGTACTGCCCCGTAACATGCCGCGAGGCATCCGACGCCAGGTACACCGCCGCACCCTGCAGGTCGGTATCGCCGCCGATTCGCCGCAGCGGAGTTCGTGCGATGACGTCGGCCTGGATCGACTCCAGCAGTCCGCTGGTCATTTTCGAGGGAAAAAAGCCGGGACATATGGCATTGACGCGAATGTTGTAGCGGCCCCATTCGCCGGCGAGCGCGCGCGTCAGATGCAGAGCCGCGGCCTTCGATGAATAGTAGGCGACCGCCTGCATTTGCATGCCGGCGCGCAATGCCGCGGTCGAGGCAATGACAATGATGCTGCCCGATTTCTGCGGTATGAAACAGCGTTTCGCCGCCGCCTGGCTCAGGGCGAAGACGCTGCCCGCATTGAGGGTCATCACCTTGTTCCACGCGTCGAGGGGATGCTCTTCGGCCTTCGCGCCCCAGGTCGCGCCGGCGTTGTTGACGAGAATATTCAACCCGCCGTAATGCTTGACGACCGCTTCGACCAGCGCGGGTATCTCTGCCTGCTTCGACAGATCGTTCGTGACGGTCAAGGCGTCGATGCCCTGCTTCTTCAGATCGGCTTTGGCTTCCTCCAGTTCACCGGGCTTGCGCGCGCTGATGGCGATTTTCGCGCCCATCTCGCCGAGGCCCTTCGCGATCTGCAGGCCGAGGCCGCGCGATCCGCCGGTGATGAGAGCTATTTTGCCGCCAAGCTCGAATAAGTCGCGCACTCCCATCCCTAGACAACCTCGAACAAACCCGCGGCTCCCTGGCCGCCGCCGATGCACATGGTGACCACCACCAGCTTGGCGCCGCGGCGTTTGCCTTCGATGAGCGCATGGCCCGTCAAGCGCGCGCCGCTCACGCCGTACGGATGCCCCACTGCGATGGCACCGCCGTTGACGTTCAGGCGATCGTCCGGAATGCCGAGTTTGTCGCGGCAATAAAGCACCTGAACGGCGAACGCTTCGTTCAGCTCCCATAGATCGATGTCGCTGATTTTGACGCCGGCGCGTTTGAGAAGGCGCGGTACTGCGTACACCGGGCCTATGCCCATTTCGTCGGGCTCGCAGCCCGCCACAGCGAAGCCGCGGAACAGGCCCAACGGCTTGATGCCGCGCTGCTGCGCAAGCTTGGCGTCCATCACCACGCAGGCGCTGCTGCCATCGGAGAATTGGCTGGCATTTCCCGCGGTGATGACGCCGCCCGGCAGGGCGGAGCGGATCTTCGCGACCCCCTCGAGAGTGGTGTCGGGACGAATGCCCTCGTCGGCGGAAATGGTGACTTCGCGCGACGAAATGGCGCCGGTATTTTTATCGACGACCCCCATGGTGGTGGTCATCGGCACGATCTCGTCTTTGAACTTGCCGGCAGCCTGGCCGGCCGCGGCACGCAGCTGGCTGCGAACGCCGTATT
>Ga0210410_10004015_pt1 | contig 12955 bp, 10 predicted proteins | sample IncBWC4MmetaG_FD_161058 | JGI IMG/M metagenome (GOLD analysis project Ga0210410, IMG submission 161058) | Forest soil microbial communities from Barre Woods Harvard Forest LTER site, Petersham, Massachusetts, United States - Inc-BW-C-4-M | ecosystem: Environmental > Terrestrial > Soil >... | reverse complement strand
GAGCTCCGCTACGCCGAATTGCTCGCGCAGGATGCGGTCGGCGTAATCATATTGAAAAATCCAATCTTCGAGACGCGATTCGACGCCGCCGGTGCCATCGAGCAAAGAAGTTTTCGCGGTTTCAAATAGCTGTTGCGGGCTTGGCAGCAGCGTTTCGCGCGGATGCAGAAGCTGCAACTCGTCGCGGAGATCCTCGTCCGCGCTTGCGCCGGAAAATTCGGTGGCTTGGAATTCGCCGGTGGAGAGATCGACGTAAGCGAGTCCTACCGGCGAGCCGGACGAATGCTTAGCGACCGCGGCGAGAAAATTGTTTTCGCGCGCATCGAGCACAGCGACATCGGTGGCCGTGCCGGGAGTAATGACGCGCACGACTTCGCGGCGAACGATTTTTTTGCCAGGGCCGGGCTGCTCCATCTGATCGCAGATGGCGATTTTGAATCCCGCACGGATGAGTTTGGCGACGTAGCCATCCGCGGCGTGATACGGGACGCCGCACATGGGAATAGGCTGGCCCTTTTCGCGATTGCGCGAGGTAAGCGTGATTTGCAGTTCGCGCGAAGCAAGCATGGCGTCTTCGTAGAAAAGTTCGTAGAAATCGCCGAGACGGAAGAGCAGCAGCGCGTGCGGGTAGCGCGATTTGATCGCGTGGTACTGCTGCATCAGTGGTGTGGTGGGGTCACTCACAATTTGCGCGCTCTCAGTCCCGAACTCCCAGTTGCGTCAGCAGGAAAGCATAGTCCAGTGCGATCTCGCGGAGGTAATCGTAGCGGCCGGAGGCTCCGCCGTGACCTGCGCCCATGTTGATTTTCAGCAGTAGAGGATTGGCGTCAGTTTTCAGCGTGCGCAACTTCGCGACGTATTTTGCCGGCTCCCAGTACATAACCTGGCTGTCGTTCAGCGACGTTTTCACCAGCATGGTGGGATACGCTTTGCGCTCGAGGTTCGAGTACGGATCATAGCTCTTCATGTAGGCGTAGTCGGCCGCGATTTGCGGATTGCCCCACTCTTCATATTCGCCGACGGTGAGCGGGAGAGACGCGTCGAGCATGGTGTTGATCACGTCCACGAATGGCACATGACTAATGACGATGCGGAAAAGGTCGGGGCGCATGTTGGCGACTGTACCCATCAGCAGGCCGCCGGCGCTGCCGCCTTCGATGATCACGCGATCGGGCGAAGTGTAACGGAGAGCGATGAGCCGCTCAGCCGACGCGACGAAGTCCGTGAACGTATTGCGCTTTTTGTGCATGCGGCCGGCGTCGTGCCAGGGTTTACCGAGTTCGCCGCCCCCGCGCACGTGCGCTATGGCGTAGATGACGCCTCGATCGAGCAGGCTCAGGCGATTGGAGCTGAAGCTGACGGGAACGGAGATGCCATAACTGCCATAGCCGTAGAGCAGCAGCGGCGCGCTAGCGTCGCGCGGCGTGTCGCGGCGATACACGATGGAAAGAGGAATGCGCGTGCCGTCGGGCGCGGTGGCATGCAGGCGCTCGCTGACGTATTGCGCTGCATCATAACCGCCGAGGACGGGCTGCTGTTTGCGTAGAACGTGTTCGCCGGTGCTGAGGTCGAAGTCAATGACGGATCGCGGCGTGACAAAAGATTCATACTGGTAGCGCAGGTAGTTGGTGACGAACTCCGGGTTCGCACCGACGGAGGCACTGTAAACAGGCTCGGCGAACTCGATGCGTTGGGAGTAGCTCAAGGGATCGGCGTCAGTGTCGCGAAATGGCACGACGCGTAAATGAGGCAGGCCAGCCTCGCGCTCGAGCAGGATGAGATGGGACTGGAATGCCTGCGCCGAAGCGAGCATTACGTCCGGGCGATTGGGAATGAATTCGCGCCAGGCATCGCGGCGCGGGTCGTCGGCCGCAGCCGTTACCAAGCGAAACGTGCGGCCACCGGAGTTTGTGCGGATGTAGAAGACACCGCCGGAAGAATCGCCGGGCGAGCCCGGGTGATGGTCGACGTAATATTCGTGGTCGTCTTCCCGCGGAGCGATCAGGCGGAAGGCCGCGCCCGGCTGACTTGCGGGAAGGAAGCGAACTTCGCTAGTCGTGTGGCTCGCTATAGTCAACAGTAGAAAGGCGCCACTGCGCGTGCGTTCGACATCGATCCGAAAACGTTCGTCACCTTCTTCATAGAGGATCGCGTCGGGCACGTTCGCGCCTAGGACGTGGCGATACAGCCGGTACGAGCGCTTAGTAGTTTCGTCTTCGACGGTATAGAAAAGCGTGCGATTGTCGGCAGCCCACGCGGCGCTCGTCACGCGCTCGATGCGCTCAGGCAGCGTCTGGCCGGTGCGCAGATCCTTGATCTGCAGCGTGTACTGGCGAAATCCGGTAGTGTCGAGCGAATACGCGAGCAGGGAATTGTCGTCGCTCACCGCGAACGCGCCGAGGCTCAGAAATGAGTGGCCCGCGGCGAGCTCATTCAAATCCAGCAGCAATTCTTCCGGCGCGTCGTCGGCATCACGCTTGCGAAAATGAAGCGGATACTGCTTGCCCTCTTCTGTGCGAGTGAAATACCGATAGCCGCGCAACCGGTAAGGAACCGAGAGATCCGTCTGCAGGATGCGGCCAAGCATTTCCTGGTACAACTTCTCCTGAAACCGCCCGGTATCGCGCAGAACCGCGTCGGTGTACGCGTTTTCGGCGTTGAGGTAGTCGATGACCTCGGTATTATTCTTGTCGCGCAGCCACGCGTAGTTGTCGACGAGTCGGTCGCCGTGGATGACATGTTCGACAGGCTGACTCCGCGCGGCCGGGGGCTGTGGCGCGCGGGAGTTCGGCGAATCGGGCGTAAAGCTGGAGGTGGCGACGTTAGCGTCTGGGTTCATGCGTCAGTTTGTTCGGTGCGCGGCGAGGTCGGGAGGCCGGGCGAAGTGAATCGTCTTCGTCCGGTATAGTAGCGGAAGTTGGCGGCGGCGAAAAGCGCCGCTGACGAGCGCGACTGAGGAACAATGGGGAAAGAACGCGAAATCAAGCTGCGGATTGGCGATTTGCAGGCGCTGCGGCGGGCATTGAGGAGGCTGGGTGCGCGCGTGGTTCGGCCGCGCTTGCATGAGCGAAATGTGCTCTTCGATACGGCGGAACGCTCACTTGCGAGTCGCGAGCAGTTGTTGCGGATTCGAACCGAGTTGCCGGTGGGTCGAGGCCAAAAAACGGGCCCGCGCTCCCTGGTCACTTTCAAGCGCCCCCTGTGCACTGCCGACTCAGGCCATAAAGGCGAGCGGCACAAAGTCCTTGACGAGATCGAACTGGAAATTTCCGACGCAAAGGCGCTCGTGATGATGTTCGAGGGATTGGGCATGCAGAGTTGGTTCCAATACGAAAAGTTCAGAACGACGTTCCGCTTGCCCGCGTCGAATGCCTGGGCCAAGGGGCTCCTGATCGAGCTGGACGAGACCCCGATCGGCGTTTTTCTGGAGCTGGAAGGCCCGGCGAACGCGATCGATCGAGCGGCCAAGGCTTTGGGCTTCAAAACAAGCGACTACGTGCTCGCAAATTATACGGTTCTTTACAGGGAATATTGCCGCGGTCAAGGAGAAGAGCCGCGCGATATGCTTTTCTCGGAGAGCGTGAACAAAAAACGCGGTGCTCGCTCTAAGAAACGTAAACTTTCTTCGTGAAAATCTAATTCTCTTCTTGACAACACGTTACGACAGGGCTTATCACTGCATTCGGAGTAAAAAGTTTTGGCGATGCGCATGCTTGGGAGTGAAGTCGAACCGCGGCGGAGTCAATTGAAGGACAGCCGGAAAACGGTGCAGACCGCAGCAACGCGCAAGATGCGGCTCCGAGTGAGCGCCGCACCTTACGCAGTCGGGTGGGGAGGGTTCGCGCCAGGCTAGAGGTAAGTCCATCTGTATCAGGTGCTTACCCCGCGGCCGACCTTGTACGGTACGCGGGTTTTTTATTGGCCGGTTCTGACAATGAGAGGCCGGTTGTAAGGAATGAGGCAGTGTTATGCAACTTTATGCTACGGAGTTAGTGGGCGCCGAAGCCTACGACGCGCAGGGACATTTCGTCGGACGCGTGCGCGAATTCTTTATTGAGCCGGCCGACCAGCCCAATCGCATCTCGCACTTTCTGCTGTCCCGCGGCAGATTTCAGCCGCTGCTCGCGCGCTACAACCAGGTTGCAGCGGTAGCCCCCGGCACCATCCGCCTGAACTGCAGCGAGCGGGAACTGACGCTGTACACGCCGAATGAAGCGTGGCTTGCGGTGCGCAAGGATTTGCTCGACCAGCAGATCATCGACACGCAGGGACGCAAGGTGGTGCGCGTCAATGATGTGGACCTGTCGGAGCAGAAAACCAACGGCAACGTGGAGCTGCGGCTGACCCAAGTGGACGTCGGACTGCCGGGGGCCGTGCGGCGACTGCTGCAAGGGGTGGTGGCGCCCGGATTCATTCGCAAACTGCAAAATCCGCTGCCCCAGAAGACGATCCGCTGGGAGTTCGTCAATCTGATCGAGCCGGACCCCCTCCGCCGTGTGAAGCTGCGCATTACGCACGAAAAACTGGAAGATTTACACCCCGCTGATTTGGCCGAGATGATGGAAGATATTTCGGCTGCCGAGCGCCAGGGCATTATCGCCTCGCTTGATGAAGAAACCGCCGCCGCGGTGCTTGCGGAGCTGGACGAGCGGCTGACCACGCAGATAGTCGAGAAATTAGACCCGGAAAAGGCTGCCGACATCTTGGAAGAGATGGCCCCGGACGCTGCTGCGGACGTCCTGGCTGACCTGCCCAAGGAAACCTCCGAGGAGTTGCTGGAAGAGATGCCCGGGCACGAAGCCAGTGAAGTCCGCGGCCTGCTGGCCTTCGACGAGAATACAGCGGGCGGCATGATGAACCCGGAGTTTGTGTTCGTTGGGGAGACGGCAACACGCGACGAAGTGCTGCAATGGATGCGTTTGCAGGACCTCAACGTCGACCAACTCGACACCATCGTGCTGCTGGACGGAAATGCCAAGTTCTCCGGTACCGTGCCGGTGTCTCGCCTGCTCCTGGCGGACCCGGATGAACGTATGTTGGAGCTGAAGACCGAGCCGCTGATCGGCGTCCCCGGAAACGCAGACGAACAGGACGTCTTTGAGCTGTTCGATAAGTACAACTTACGCATGCTGACCGTGACGAACAGCGAGGGCCGGCCGATCGGCACCATTACGGTGGACGACGTGGTGTCTCGGCTGGTTAAAAAATAACGAACAACCCCGAAGCAATGAAGTAACTCGAAGCGGGCAGAAGAGTCGGAAAAGCCATGAATTGGGAAGCCATCACGACCCGTGTGGGCGCGGTCAAAACGCGTGGAACCGACTTGCAGAAGCGCCTGCGCGCGCTGCGGCACCGGCTCACCCTGTTGCTGGCGGTGATTGGGCCGGGGCTAATTACCTCCAACGTGGACAACGACGCCGGCGGAATCTCGGTGTACACGCAGGCCGGCGCGCAATATGGCTACACGCTGCTGTGGGCGCTGATTCCCATGACCATCGCGCTCTACGTCACGGAAGAGATGTGCGCGCGTATGGGCGTCATCACCGGCAAGGGATTGTCCGACCTGATTCGCGAGGAATTTGGCTTCCGGCCGACGTTTTTCGTGATGATCACCGGCTTTTTCGTGGATTTGGCCAACGTAGTCGCGGAATTCGCCGGCGTTGCCGCGTCCATGCAAATTTTTGGAGTGAGCAAATACATCGCGGTCCCTATCGCTGCGGCGCTGGTCTGGGCGCTGGTTTTGAAAGGAACGTATCGGCAGGTCGAGGTGATCTTTCTTTTCGCCTGCACCTTGTATCTGTCCTATGTATTTTCCGCCATCTTCGCGAAGCCCGATTGGTTGGAGGCCGCGCGCCACACGGTAATTCCCAATATCCGCTTTGAATCCGGGTATCTCGTGATGCTGATGGGGCTAATCGGAACGACCATCGCGCCGTGGCAGTTTTTTTATCTGCAAGCGGGTTTCGTGGAGAAAAAAGTTAGCCCGCGGCAATATCCGCAAGCGCGCGCGGATGTGCTGTTTGGCAGCGTAAGCTGCATGGTCATCGTGTTCTTTATCATCGTCTGCACCGCGGCCACGTTGTACAAATCCGGCCATCGGGACATCACCGATGCGGCGCAGGCGGCGGAGGCCTTGATTCCCCTGGCCGGACGGGGCGCGGGCATTCTTTTCGCGTTTGGTCTGTTAAACGCGTCGTTGTTCGCGGCGTCGATTCTGCCGCTATCGACCGCCCACGTGATTTGCGAAGGGCTGGGATTTGAAGCGGGCATCGATCACAAATTCGAAGAGGCACCGATTTTTTATTGGCTGTATACAGTTTTGATCGTTGTGGGAGCGGGAATCGTGCTGCTGCCGCACGCGCCGCTATGGAAGATTTTGATTTTCTCGCAGGTGGGCAATGGTCTCTGGCTGCCGGTGGTGATCATTTTCATACTGCTCTTGGTGAATCGCCGCGACTTGATGGGGGAATACGTCAACACGACAACCTTCAATGTTGTGGCGTGGGTGACGGCCATCGCCGTCATCGTTCTGACCTTGGTGCTGGCCTACACTGCCATTTTTCAAGGCGGCGCTCCTGTCGGTTGATGCATCACAGGGCATGCGCCATTGCGTCAGCGTCGCGGCGTGTGCTAACTTTGCGGCGTAAAGGGAATTCCACGGAAAAGCGTATTAGCGATGAAATCTCAGTCCACTATTTCCGTAGCCGATCCTAGCGCGCTCGGGCCAGTCACTTCCGAAGAAGCGGAACTGCTGTCCAAGCTCGACTTGGGGCGGTTGCCGCGGCACGTTGCGGTCATCATGGACGGCAACGGCCGCTGGGCTCAACGGAAACACTTGCCGCGTCCCGCCGGGCATCGTTCCGGGACGCAGACGGCACGCACTACGATTGAAACGTGTGCACGGCTGAATATTGAAGCGCTCACGCTGTACGCGTTCTCTGTGGAAAATTGGCGTAGGCCCAAGACCGAAACGGATTTTCTGATGCAGCTCCTGCGCGAATACCTCCGGCAGGAAATGCCGCTGATTCAGCGAAACAATATCCGCATGCGATTTCTGGGCCGCGCCGGCGAATTGCCTGCCGGCGTGCAGCAGGATATGCGCGAAGCGGTGGAGAAAACCGCGAACAACACCGGAATGGTGCTGTGCCTGGCGCTGAATTACGGCGGGCGCGCGGAAATCGTGGACGCCCTGAATGAAATTATTGCGCAGCGCAACGCAGACGGCCTGCAAATGCCGGTAACCGAGGAAGAAGTGGCGCGCCACTTGTATACGGCGGGATTGCCGGACCCGGATCTGTTGATACGTTCGAGCGGGGAAATGCGCGTCAGCAATTTTCTGCTTTGGCAAATCGCCTATGCGGAAATTCTCGTTACCGAAACGCTTTGGCCGGATTTCAATCGCGTGCGCCTGCTCGAAGCCTTCGTGGAATTTCAAAGCCGCGAGCGCCGCTACGGCGGCATTCGCGAGGGCGACTCAGATTCCGAAGTGCCCGCCCGCGTCGCCGGAAAGTAAATCCGGTTCATCGGGACCGACGCGCGTTCGCCTCCAGCGAGTGTTAGCGCCGCCTTGGAAGCCCGGCTTGCTTCCACAATTTATCCCACCACCAAATTCCGGCCCAGGCTTTGACAGGTAGCCTATAGCCGAGCTGGTGCGCAAGCATCAGGATTTGCCCGCGATGGTGTGCTTCGTGCGAGAACATGTACGCGAACATCGTTGCGTTAGCGGGCCAAATCGGCGACCAGCTCCCGCGTGAGAATTTTGTGACGCGCCTATTTGCGCCGTTGGACAAAGCGTCGCTAAGCATGCGAAGGCACTGCGCTCCACTCTTCTTGTGCGCAGCAGCCGCTTGCTTGATGGTGCAGCGATCCGGATTCAGCGGCGCGGGGCACTTCAGATGCGGCGCCGAATTCTTGAGCCACACCAAACGATTGTTGTGCAGATGCGCGTAGATCGCGGCTATGCTGCGGCCGTTCCGTTTGAGGCCGGGTAGCTTCGCTCGCCACGCGCGGGGATCGAGGTGGGACAGGACAAGCTGGTTCATCGCGTCGTTGATCGCATAGGTCCGCAGTAGATCGGAATTTTCGATTTGGACTTCCGGCTCGCGCATCATATCCAACTCCTCACGGCATGCAGCGAAACTGTCACCCGAGCAGGCCCTGACGAAAGTAATATCTCACCTTACCTCCTCTTTTTCTTTCAACTTTCGAGCGCGCACTGTTAACCTTCCGTGCGGTGTGCCCGGGGGATTTCTTTTTCATGACTTGGAAGCGGGTGGCGACGGCGGTTGTTCTGATTCCGTTGGTGGTTGGGCTTGTGGTGTGGGGCTCGACCGCGTGGGTGGCGCTGGCGCTCGCGCTGATTGTCGTGCTGGCCTTGTTCGAGTATTTCGCGCTCGGCGACGCGATTGGCCATCGCGCTTACCGCTTCTGGACAGCGACTTGCGCACTTCTACTCGTTTACGTGCAGTGGCTCGTGGCCATTGAACCCAGCTATCAGCTTGCCGGAGGTTTGATACTTCACCGGGAAATTGGGCGGTTTGCCGCCGGATTGCTCGGTGTGCCGGAAGCGTTTTTTGTTTTCGTAGTGGGTGTCGCGGTGCTGACGCTTTGGACGAGGCGTCCCCTCGTGGAGGGCTTGCCCGCTGCCGGAATCAGCTCAAGCGGACTGCTGCTGGTGGCGTTTCCCTTAACGTTTGCGGTGCGCCTGCACGGTTTGGGCGCGGAGGGTCCGAAGCTGCTGCTGTTCGCGCTGGTAATCACCTGGGTCGGTGACACAGTGGCCTATTTTGTGGGCCGTGCGATAGGCAAGCATCCGCTTGCGCCGCACCTGAGTCCAAAAAAGACGTGGGAAGGTTCCGTCGCTAGTTTCGCCGGTTCGCTGCTAGTCGGCTTGGCCTTCACGCGGTGGCTGAACGCACCGCCTGTGCACCTGCTGGCCATGGCGGCAGTGGGAAACGTCGCCGGCCAAGTTGGCGATTTGCTCGAATCCGCGTACAAACGCAGCGCGGGAGTGAAGGATTCCGGAGGAATGCTGCCCGGCCATGGCGGAATACTCGATCGCATCGACGCGCTGATTCTGGCCATTCCGGTTGTCTGGTATTATTGGACTTTGATCTACTCGCCTGGAATGTAATTCGGGAACTCCGTCTCGACAACTTGTCCCGAAAGATGGGCTCCTAACGTGAGCCCGAACAAGAGAAAGAAGCGTTAGTGACGCAATCCTTCAGAAAATTGGCCATTCTGGGTTCGACCGGCTCGATCGGACGGCAATGCCTCTCGGTTGTAGAGTCGCTGCCCGGGCGATTTGGCGTGCTAGCGCTGGCTGCGGGTTCGAACCTGGACGAACTCGCCGGGCAAATCGAGCGCCACCGCCCGGAAGTCATTTCCGTCGGGGATGCAGCGAAAGCAGATGAGCTTACACAGAAGTTGCGAGCGAAAGGCGTGTCACCGCTGCCTGCCATTCACCACGGACGCGAGGGCATGCTGGCGGTTGGAACGCACGCCGCTGCGGATATGGTAGTGTCCGCCGCCGTTGGCGTTGTGGGGCTCGAAGCGACGTATGAAGCGATCAAGTTAGGGAAAACAGTCGCGCTTTCGAACAAAGAAGTCTTGGTTGCCGCAGGCGAACTGGTTATGGCCGCTGCGAAGAAAGCCGGGCGCGAGTTGCTTCCGGTGGATAGCGAGCACAACGCGGTACACCAATGCCTGCGCGGCGGCGAGCGTGGCGAAGTGCGGAGGCTAGTCCTGACGGCTTCGGGCGGACCATTTCGCAAAACGCCCCTGGCCGCGCTGCAAAGCGTGACGCCGGAACAAGCGCTGGCGCACCCGAACTGGCGCATGGGCAATCGCATCACCATCGATTCCGCGACGATGATGAACAAAGGTTTTGAGGTCATCGAGGCGCGCTGGCTGTTCGGTGTCCAGCCGAACCAAATTGATGTAGTAATTCATCCCCAATCAACCATCCACTCTATGGTGGAGTTTGTAGATGGTTCCGTTCTCGCACAACTCGGCCCAACCGATATGCGCATGCCAATTCAATATGCGTTAACCTATCCGGAGCGGGCGGCATCTAATGGCCTAGCCCTAGATTGGTCGAAACTCCGGCGTCTCGATTTCGGGAAGGTATCCACGCGACGATTCCCATGCCTGCGTTTGGCTAAGGAAGCGATGAAGAAGGGCGGGGCACTGCCATGCGCGCTGAATGCCGCGGATGAAATTGCGGTGGCGGCGTTTCTGGAGAGAAGGCTGCCGTTTCTGGGAATTCCTGAAGTGATCGAGAGAGTGCTGGCGCGGACGCCGAAAACGCGATTTGAGAAGATGGACGATGTGCTTACGGCGGATAGCGAAGCGCGTCGAATAGCGAGGGAAGAAGTAGACCGGCTGGCGGTAACCGCGGCGGCGGCATCGTAGTTCGAAGAAGGGAAAAGCAAACAAATGGATTTGTTATTGGGCGTAGCGCTCGTGCTGGGAGTGATGATTCTGGTGCACGAGTGGGGACATTTTATTGCGGCGCGGTTGTTCGGCGTACGCGTGGACGTTTTTTCCATTGGATTTGGCCCGCGGCTGTTTGGCTGGAAGCGCGGAGCTACGGATTATCGGGTAAGCGCGCTGCCGCTGGGCGGCTATGTGCGCATGGCGGGGCAGGACCCATCGGAGATTGATTCCGCGCACAGCACGGCAATAACTGGCAAAGGGAAAGATGAGAAGACCGACGCGGCGCAATTGCAAACGACGGGGAAGGGCGCTCCGGATGAGTTGATGAACAAGCCGCGCTGGCAACGCGCGATTATTTCGTTTTGCGGCCCACTGGTAAATCTAATCTTTCCGATTTTACTGCTTACCGTTTATTTTGTGGCGATTGGAATTCCGTATCCCGCGTATCAGGATAAACCTGTACAGGTTACGGCATTGCCGGCGAATTCTCCCGCGGCCGCAGCGGGTTTGCATCCTGGTGACAAGGTCGTTGCTCTGGACGGAGAGAAGAATCCGGACTGGGAGCAGGCGGAGAAAGTTATCACCAAGCTGACGCCGAACAGCAAACTTTCCATGGAAGTGGAAGATGCGGGCGCGCATCGAACGCTCAGTGTTCCCGTGGAGCAAAAGGATCTCGAACAACCGGAACGATTGCTGGGTTTTGCGCCGATCCGGCCGGCGCTGGAAGATGTGGCGCCGGGATATCCAGCGCAGCGCGCGGGACTCAAAGAGGACGATCTGATCTCGGCGGTGGACGGGCAAAAAATTCAATGGTGGGGCGAATTCACGGAACGCATCCGTGCATCGAACGGCAAGCCCGTGGCTTTGGATGTGGACCGGAAAGGGCAGCCGCTGCATTTGGTAGTGACACCGCAATCCGCGACGAATGAGCGCGGGGAAACCGTTTATCAGATTGGCGTGCAGGTGCATGACGATACCGCTTACAAGCGCGTGGCGCTTCCGGAAGGCGCGCGGTATGCGAGCCTGGTGACGGTCGAAAAAATTAAAGAGACGGCAGGCATCGTCGGTAAATTGTTCAGTGGGCGGGTTTCGCTAAAGCAACTGCAAGGGCCGGTGGGAATTTCGCGCGCGGCCGGGCAGGCGGCGAAAAAGGGCCCGCTGGCGATCATTTCCTTGATGGTGCTGATTAGCGTGAACCTGGGAATCCTGAACCTGTTGCCGATTCCGATTCTGGACGGAGGACACATCCTGCTGCTGGGAATCGAAGGCCTGCTAAGGCGCGATATGAGCCTGGCGTTCAAGGAGCGCTTCGTGCAGGTTGGGCTGGTGTTCCTGTTGGTGGTGTTCGCCATCGTTATGTACAATGACGTGGTGCGGCTGCTGCCGATTCATTCCTGAGCTGATCTAGCCTAGCTCGCTGAGAACCGCACCCGGAGAAAGAATGGCTGTATCATCGCAGCACCGGGCCTCCACCGGCGAGCGAATCAATACCGCGGAAACGACCGGAAGATTGCAACAGGCTCTGGGGAAGCGGCGCATCCGCTTGACGCGTCAGCGGCGCGTGATTTTGCAAGTGATGGACGACGCCGAGCAACACCTGGACGTTGATCAGATTCTGGAGCGCGCGCAAAAGATTGATTCCGGCGTACACCTCGTCACCGTGTACCGCACGATTGATCTCCTAAAAAAACATGGCCTGATCGATGAGTTGGATTTGCTGCACTTGCGCGGGGACCGGCACTATTACGAGACGCATGGTCCGCGCGACCACATCCACGTGGCGTGCTTGCGCTGCGGGAAAGTGCGCGAGTTCGAGAGCGGCCTGTACGAGCAGCTGAAGCAGCAGATCGCGCGCGACATGAATATGAAGGTCACCGTGTCCCGCACCGAGGTCGGCGGGTATTGCGCGGAGTGCCTCGAAAAGTCGAACTCGTAGCAGCGAGTTAAGCGTGCCGAACTCCTACAAATAAGAAGTTGTAATAGTTCAAACTGCCCCACCCCCCAACTGATGGTAGTGGGTCAGTTTCCGAGTAACCGACATCCTCGTCGAGAACCTCATCTTTACGCTTCCCAGAACCCCGTTTGCGCAGGTATCGTAGACCGATTCGCGATCCTCTCGGAAGGAAGATGGGATGCATTTTCAAAGACGCCAACTGCTTCGAACTCTGTCATTTGCTTTCGGGTCGAGCTTTATCTTGGGGCGGAACCAACTCGGCATAGGCGCGCAGACAGCCACACAGCCAAAGGTCTCTCCTCCCCCTGCAGGGTCTGGTGTTCGCGATGGGATCGCTGGAGGAACGGAAATGGAAAAAGTGACGGGAATCGGAGGATTCTTCTTCCGAGCCAAAGATCCGAAAGCGCTGGGGCTTTGGTACCAGCAACACCTGGGAGTCTCGCTCATACCAACGAGCTACGGGGAATCCCCTTGGCAGCAAGAGGCCGGACCCACCGCTTTCGCTCCATTCAAGGAGACGAGCGACTATTTCGGGGATACCCAGAAGGTCTGGATGCTGAACTT
>Ga0210410_10004012_pt1 | contig 12958 bp, 15 predicted proteins | sample IncBWC4MmetaG_FD_161058 | JGI IMG/M metagenome (GOLD analysis project Ga0210410, IMG submission 161058) | Forest soil microbial communities from Barre Woods Harvard Forest LTER site, Petersham, Massachusetts, United States - Inc-BW-C-4-M | ecosystem: Environmental > Terrestrial > Soil >... | reverse complement strand
TGTCCGGCGAAACTCCCCCGTAGTAGGTCGCGTAGGTAAGCTTGCTTCCGTCGGGACTCAACTTCGCGATGATTGCGTCCATGACGTATTGGGCCGTGGCAAACGATTTCAAGGAACGCTGTACCGCATTAACCGTCGGAAAATCAGTACCGCACGTGGCGCCCACTACGATCGCGCTGCCGGTCCCATCCACGGCAACACTGGTGCATGCATCGGCGTCCGAGCTCCCGATCAGAGTCGAGTAAATGATTGAGTTTCCGGAGGGGCTGAGCTTAGTGACAAAACAATTCGCATTGGGGTTGATGTTGTGCGTGGTCAAGTCTGTGGTGTGGGGGTAGTCAGCGCTAAACGTGATCCCAGTCAGATAGACGTTGCCGGTGCCATCCAGAGTGATTCCGAAACCGCTGTCAGTGGTGGCGCCGCCTAGATGGGTCGTAAAAACCATAGTGTGGCCGTCAGCGGCTACCTTAGCCACCAGAACGTCGCCGGTCAGCGAGCTTCCCGGGTTAAACACAGTCCCCGCCGTCACTGGAAACGAACTCGCGTTGGTGCCACCGATGATGTAAGCGTTGCCTGACGCGTCGGCTGCAACGCGCGCCGCTCCGTCCGTGTTGGCCGTTCCGAAATACGTCGCATACGTCACCACCGGATCGATCACCAAGGGACGGGTTACGTCATAAAAGCCCAGCTCGAAGCCCACCGCGCGCCGCGGCCCGATCCGATATCGACCCTCCACTACCCTCCGTCGTCCCTGGTCGTCCTGCTGGTAGATTACCGGCTTCTTCCATTCGAGATTTCGCTTGGCTGCCGACACCGACAGCGAGCCGTCCCGGGTTAGCTCAACTTGATCCGCGCCCTCAAAGACAATATTGATGACCGAGGGATCGGCCCCGGGGGCAAGGATGAAATCATACTCGACGAATCCGCCCGCACCGTGGTATTCGAGATCCACTCCCGGATAAACGCCCGAAAATGCGATCCTGGCGAAGGTCGGAATATCAGTGACCCATTTGGTGGGATCGTTTCCGAGAAAGTAATTTACGCGGCCGCTCAACGGCTCCACGGCGCGAGCTTGGGCTTCGGGTCGCGCTCCCTCCAGCCGTGCGTGAAGCAAGATCGGCGAAACCTTTTTCTGGGGAAGCTCGAACACTGTTTCTGTCGCCGAAAGCAGGATGGAGTGCCGCTTGCCACGTGCCAGATATGGATACGGCGCATCCGTTTGCCCCAAATTGGCTTCGAAACTTAACGGAGCCAGATCGGCGGGTGGATACAGACTTCGACTGTCGGTGAGGTCACAAGGGGAGCCCCCCAGAGCGACGTACCAAAAAAGATCTTCGACGTCGTCACAGCCCGCGATCACGCCACCAAGAAGCGAGAATGCCACGACAAGTACGAATGCAGCCGTGTAGCGATTATTCGTGAACATGGGTCTCCTTGTGTCTCATTGTTCCGATGAAGCACATGATTCCGGCGAGAATCATGATTGACGACGTGATTTGATCAACCGACCAACCAAAGTATCGCGGCGGGTCCACGTGTAACTGGTCGAGCCCCCAGCGAAAACTGCCATAGGACAGCAGGAACGTTATGCAATAGAAGCCGCGCGGCCGTTTGCGACGGTCGAGAAGCAGAAAAACGCAACCCAACAGCAGCAGGAAGAGCATTTCCAGTAAACCCAAATCGAACCGGGTTCCTCCGGGGTATTTTACTCCTAACCAGCTATTCGTGCGCAGGCCCGGATGATCGTGTATCAAATAGCAGCCCAGGCGGCCGACGGCCCAGGCGAACGGGACGGCAAATGCTCCGGCGTCGGAGTAAATGAACCACGGCGTACCCGATCGATGCCGAAAAAAGATGAGCACCGCTGCGGTCGCGCCAACGAACGCTCCGAAGGACGCCAGCCCATTCCCAATTGCGAAAAGCAGCCATGGGTGGCTTAGCGCCGCCCCGAACGCTCCCGGAACGTATACGAGTTTCAGGAGGTGGGCACCCAAAAGCCCTCCCAGTGTGACCAACAAGGCCAGTTCGGAAACCCTCTCTCTCGGGATACATTGGCCCTTCAAACGCCTCACGCCAATCAAGTACCCGACGAGAATCGCAACGGGCACTAGCAGGCGGAACGGTTGCACAGGCCAGTGATTCGCATCGATGTAAGGGAACACCTGAAATAGCTTGACAGATTAGATTTACACGTCGCCACATGACACTGCCGGACTGGACGTCGCCAGAACCGACTGTAGGCCGGGAGTTCGAGTCTCTCCGGGCGCGCCACTAACTCACAAGAGTGCGTCATGATCTCATCCTGGAAGTCTGGGCAGCACCTTAGGGGTTCGCCCTCTTTCCCACATTCGGCCGTGGGTCCGTCACGAAGCCGTTGCGGTTTGGCATCTTCACCTTCGGCAGGCTCTTGGCATCCAGCACCTGATCATTCCCGATGATACCGTTGAGATTCAAAACATATGCCACCACCGCGTATACTTCCGGCGGCTTCAGCAGTCCTGGCTGATCGAAGGGCATCGCCCGATTGATGTAATCCCACACGGTCGTCGCATACGGCCAGTAGCTTCCCACGGTCTTGACGGGCTTAGCCGTGGCAAGCGTGCCTTGTCCGCCCACCAGCGCTGGCCCCACGGCTCCTTCTCCCTTTTCTCCGTGGCACTTGGAACACCGAGACGCGAAAACCTCGCGACCCGCGTCGACCGTGCCGGAGCCGTCAGGAAGGCCGTTCCCGTCGGGCGCGATCGCTGCGCCCAAGCCGCGGATCTGCTCCGGTGTCGCCGGATGCCCTACTCCGTACTTCGATGACTGGGCTGCCAGCGCTGCGGCAGCCGCCAGCAGCGTTACCCTAAGCTTCCACATTCGTCACCGTCCCGTTGGCTTGCACTTTCCAAAACTTGATCCCGTTGAAATGATAAGCGGAATGTGTTCCACGTGCGGCGATGAGAGCTTCGCGTGTGGGCTGAACGTATCCGCTTTCATCCACCGCGCGCGAGGCAATCACAGCTTCGCGGCCGTCAAAACGCCAGGGCAGCCGGAAGCGCGTAAACGCCATGGGAAGCCGTGGCTCCTGGAGTTTCGCTTTCACCCAAGTGTGCCCTCCATCGGTGGTAATGTCGACCCGCTCGATTCTCCCGCGCCCGGACCACGCCAAGCCCGTCAACTCATAAAGATTGGGGCCCGACAAAGTCTGCCCACCGGATGGAAAGGTGATGACGGACTTCGCCTCCATCTGAAACGCAAACATCCAGGCCTTGCCGTCCGGCATCAGTTCCGTGTACTTCGCGGTTTCGTCCCTGGCCATGTAAGCCTGATCGGTGAGCTTCAGACTGTGCAGCCATTTGACGTTGGCGTTTCCCTCCCAGCCGGGGATAATCAGACGCAGCGGATACCCTTGCGCGGGGCGAAGCGCCTCGCCGTTTTGTCCATACGCGACCAAGATGTTGTCCATGGCTTTCGCAATCGGAATGCTGCGCTCCATCCGGCAAGCGTCCGCACCTTCGGCGATCACCCAGGAAGCTCCGGATTGTACACCGGCCTGCGCCAACAGAAGCGACAGCGGAACTCCGGTCCACTCGCTGCAACTGACCAGGCCGTAGCTTCGCTGTACGTCGGGCCCGGTCTTCGCAGCCCACTCCGATCCACTATTGCCGCCGCATTCGAGGACCAGTGTTCGAGAAACCGAGGGCAGACGCCGGATCTCTGCCACGGTTAAGGAGAGCGGCCGGTTCACCATTCCGTGGATCACAAGCTGGTGCTGGGCGGGATCGATGGTGGGAATCCCCGCGTGATGCCGCTCGTAATGCAGTGACGAGGGTGTCAGTATACCGACGGAGTCCTGGAGCGGCGTGAAACTGGAACCTGTCTCCGGAGTCTTGCTGTCGCGCCTCCAGCGCACCGCCTTTTCATACGGCGATCGTTCTCCGTAGGGGCCGAGCGGAGCGCCCAGTTGACTCGGTGTGTTCTCCCCCGCAAGGGCTCCGTCGTGTCCTGCCAACAGCCCTCCGCCCAAGGCAGCGCCAATCCGAAACAGTTGGCGGCGGCTGGATCGTGTTGAGTCCTTCATCCTGCACCTCGCCGAGATTGTACTCCAGGCGGAGGCGCAATGTTGCGCAGCCAAAGCCAATCTTCGCGGATTGGTATGCCGTGAGCATAGCGGTTGGTTCACTGGTTGAGACAAAGGAGTGCGCGATAATGTCTAGGGAGCGTTCCGATGACTTACTTCGGCTTGTCTCGTTCGCATCTGCTCGCCACCGCCGTCGCCGCCTTGCTTCTCGCGGGCGCGCCCATCACAGCTCAGCCGGCTTCCAAGCCTGCGAAGACAGCCACCAAGGCCTGGACCCAGCCACGCACACCGGAGGGCCAGCCGGACCTTCAAGGCAATTGGAACAATTCCACTCTTACGCAGCTCCAGCGCCCGCGCCAATTTGCCGACAAGCAGTATTTGACCGAACAGGAAACGGTCGCGCTGGAAGCACAGCTGGCCAAACAAGGGAATTGGGACCGGCCCGACGCGCAGGGTAACGCGCGCAATGAACTCGGCTACAACTACCTTTTCTGGGACGCCGGAACAAAGCTGGCCCGGATCGACGGACGCGGTCTGACTTCGCTCATCATCGACCCGCCGGACGGCAGAATGCCGTCCCTAACACCCGAAGCCCAGAAACGCGAAGCGGCGCGCCGCGAAGAGCGCAGCAAACACGGGCCCTTTGATTCCTGGCTGGATCTGAACCTGGCGGAACGATGCATCACGCGCGGAAATCCCAAGCTGCCCGGCGGCTACAACAACAATGTCCAGATTGTCCAAACCCGCGATTCCGTGATGATCATGTCGGAAATGCTCCACGAAGTCCGTGTGATTCACCTGGACCGGCGCTCGCATCTTTCGCAAAACGTGCGCCTATGGCAGGGCGACGCCATCGGTCACTGGGAAGGCGACACATTAATAGTGGACGTAACCAACTATCGGGACGAAGTAAGGTTTGCCTCCTTCAACTGCTGCGGACCGGCGGGCGAGAACATGCACATCACAGAACGCTTCCGCCGCGTGGACGACCGGACCATCGACTACCGCTATACCCTCGAGGATCCCTCGACGTTTACGAGACCCTGGACCGCCGCCGTGCCCATGACCCGGATCGACGAACCACTGTTCGAGTACGCCTGTCACGAAGGCAACTACGCCATGGAAGACATCCTCAAAGGCGCACGGGCCGAAGAAGCAGCCCAGAAGAAATGATCGCCGGCCCGACTTCGGGGGTGAGGAGACTGGTTGATTCTCATTGCCTGCCTGTGACAAGATGTGCGTCAGCACAACGCCGCCAGGCGAAATCCTTGGGAGGACTTTATGTGGAAACAATTCAGTAGAGCAGCGGCTGGCTGTGCACTCGCAGTCGCTTATCTGGCGAACGCGGCCAGTGCGCAGACTCCGCCGGCGGCACCGGCCGAAGCCGCTAGCATCGTGGTCGCCAATCCGACTTACATTTCGATTCCTCTGGAAATCAACGTCAACCGGCCTGCCGCCGAAGTCTGGAAGCGCGTCGGCAAGTTCTGCGATATCGGCGAATGGCTGCGGATCCCGTGCACCATCACCTCGGGCAAGGACGGTGAATTCGGCGCGGTGCGGTCCGTTGCGGGCGAGGTCCTGGTGGCGAAAACCGAACTTTCCTACACCTACACCCAGACCGTGAGGGCTGGCCGGCCTTACAATCTCTATCACGGCACGCTCGAAGCGAGGCCGGTGAGTGCGACTACATCGAAGCTGGTTTACACGCTGATGTTCGATAACTCGATGCTGGCCGATGACGCCGCCCGTGAAAAGGACAAGGCGCAAAAGATCGCGACGTTCACGCGGGCGCTCGAGAACATGAAGATCCTTGCTGAAGGTGGGACGCTGCCGCCCGCCCCGCCTCGCCCCGGCCGGTGAAGCCGACCACATTCGGACAGCTTCTTTCAACGATTGAAGGCACGCGCGATTCACGGCAATAGCGATGTTCTGAATGCGACCCGCTGAAAGAACTTGCCGACTCGCAACCGGGAGGGTGATCCTCAACGTCAGCTTGACCCGGAGTCCGCCCAAGCCTAACCTACCGGTATGAGCGCCATCACCCTGAAGGTCAACGGGCGTAGCCATACACTCGATCTCGACCCGGCGACTCCGCTTCTCTACATCCTCAGCGACGATCTGGAACTGCGCGGACCGAAGTTCGGCTGTGGGCTAGGTCAGTGCGGGGCGTGCACGGCCATCGTCAATGGAGCTGCCGTGCGTTCCTGCATTACGCCAGTAAGCGCCGTGGCCGGGAAAGAAATCACCACACTCGAAGGTCTGGGAATGCCTGAGAAACCCCATCCCATCCAGAAGGCCTTTATCGATGAACAGGCCGCGCAGTGCGGCTTCTGCCTCAATGGCGTAATCCTGACCGCCAAGGCGTTCCTCGACAAGAACCCGAAGGCCACCGAGGCGGAGATCCAGCGGGCGCTTTCAAATGTGTTGTGCCGTTGCTTCACGCACACCAGAATGCACGCGGCAATCCAGCGCTACGCCAGAGAGGTGGCCAAATGACACGCGATGCTCAGGCCGCGCTCGATCGCCGCGGGTTCCTCAATAGCGCAGGCGCTCTGATCGTGGGCTTTTCCTTTTCCGGGAGCGAGGCCCGCGCCCAGTTTGGGAATTCTGCGATTCCCGGTTCTCCACCGAATGCGGAACTCGATTCCTGGATCGCGATTGCCGCCGACGGCACCATCACGGCCTATAGCGGCAAAGAAGAACTGGGACAAGGCATCGCGACCGCGCAGCAGCAGCTGGTCGCCGAAGAGTTATCGGTGCCGTTCGAGCGTGTGAAGCTGATCTACTGCGACACCGCGTTCACGCCCGACCAGGCTTATACCTCGGGGAGCCAGTCTCACCCGGCGAACTTCAATCACGGTAATCTTGCACTCGCCTGCGCGACTGCACGGGAAGCGCTGCTCAAGATCGCGTCCGAGCGCCTTGCAATTCCGGTAGACCAGCTCACGGCTGCGAATGGCATCGTCAGTGCTCGCGCGGATGCCTCGAGGAGGGCTACTTATGCCGAGTTGGTTGGAGGCAGGCGATTCCAGCTCGCGCTCAACAGCAACGCTAAACGCAAGCATCCCCGTGAATGGACCGTGCTTGGCAAGCCGGTCGGCCGTACCGATATGCCCGCCATGGTGACGGGTCGATTCGAATATGTCCACAACGTTCGGCTTCCGGGGATGCTGCACGGATGTGTGGTGCGCCCTCCAGCAGTGGGCGCGACGGTCGTGAACGTGGATGAGAGTTCCATTAAAGATGTTGCGGGTGTAGTGAAAGTCGTGGTCCGGAAGAATTTCGTTGGTGTGGTCGCGCAGAAACCGTGGCAGGCAATGCAGGCCGCTACTAAGCTCAAAGTCAACTGGACGCCTGGCACCGGCCTAACTAACCAATCGGAATTTTACGACCACCTGCGGACGCTGCCCTCGCGGGACGCCTTGCTGGTGGATTCCAAAGACACTGCCCAGGTCCTCGCTCAAGCGACCACGGTGGTTCACGCGAGATATGATCATCCCTACTAGATGCATGGCTCGGTCGGCAGCTCCTGCGCCGTTGCGGACGTGCAGGGCGACAAGGCTACCCTGTATTCACCCACGCAGGGTGTCTGGTATCAGAAGACTGCAGGCGCGATGATTCTCGGCCTTAAACCTGAAAACGTCCACGTGATCTACCGCCGCGGTTCCGGGTGCTACGGCTTGAATGGCGCCGATACGGTCAGCTATGACGCGCTGATCCTCTCGCAGGCAGTCGGCAAGCCGGTGCGCGTACAACTCAGCGAAAGGACGAGATGGCCTGGGAGAACTTCGGTAACGCGTACACGATCGATGAACGCGCGGGCCTCGACGCCAGCGGCAACATCATCGCTTGGGAGCACGAGTCCTGGACGCCATCGCTCGGAAACCGCCCGGGACCCGCTACGCCCGGTAATGTCGTGACTGGAATGCTGATCGGATTTCCGCCAGCGCCGTTTGCACCGGGCCTCGCACAGCCGCCGCGCGCGTACAACAACGGGAGCAACGGCATCCCGTCCTACGTTGCCGGAAGGGTTGGCGGCGTTGACGGCGGCACGGGAACCGTGAAAAGCGAGAGGGTACTCGTGCACAATGTTCGATCCCCTTTCTTTACGGGCCCGTTGCGCTCACCTGCGCGTCTGCAAAACACCTTCGCCCACGAGAGTTTCATGGATGAGCTGGCTGCGCGCGTGAGAGCCGACCCGGTAGAATACCGCTTGCGGCATCTTCACCATGAGCGGGTCATCGGCGTGCTGAAAGCAGCGGCGAAGGCAGCCAACTGGGAAACACGTCCGTCGCCTAGGCCGGGCAATCCTGAAACCGGTGTGGTTACGGGACGCGGCGTCGCTTGCGTGGCTTACGAGGGAGACAACGGCTACACCGGCATCGTGGTCGAAGTCGAGGTGAATCAGGACACCGGCGAGGTGACGGTGAAGCGGCTGTGGGTCGGCATTGACGCCGGCCCCATCTCCAATCCTGACGGCTTGCGTAATCAGGCTGAAGGGGGTGCACTACAAGGCATGAGTCGTGCACTGGGTGAAGAGGTCACCTGGGACGAACAGAAGGTCACGTCGGTGGACTGGAGCTCGTATCACTCATTGCCCCTGGGCTTCGACATCCCCAAAATCGAATGCATGCTGGTCAACCGGCCCGATGAAAATGCGACGGGAGCGGGCGAGACCTCGATCACTGTAATCGCCGCGGCCATCGGCAACGCAATTTTCGATGCCACCGGCGTCCGACTGCGCCAGATCCCATTCACCGTCGAGAGCGTCAAGCAGGCCTTGAAGACGCGCGCCTCCCGGATTTAGAACGAACGATCTTACACCGATCATGAGGTTCGTCAAAGTGGCCCAATGAACTGACGACCAGTCCGTCTGGCGTTGCGCGTCAGCGGTTTCATGGACTGGCGGAATTATTTCGCAATCTGCGGAAAACCCACAAGTCACTTGGATTCTTCCAGCCGAATTACGTTCTTATTCGGTCTATTTGCCCCTTGACGAGGCGTGGGGGTGGGCGTATGCTGATCGAGCAATGAAACCGAAGGTCGTCGTGCCCTAGCCCGGAGTGCATTCTTGATATGCGCTGGAGAATTACTGCGGTCGCGGCTTTGCTCGCCTACGGTTTCGTTCGAAATGTCCCGTTTTCCACCAGCACGACGCTGTAGATTGTCAAGGATATTTTGCTCGCATTACGTTTTACATATTGAAGAAAGAAAGGAGCGGCAATGGCCCCGATCAACTTGCAGGGCTTGCCTCAAATTGTTACCGCCATTGGAGGATTAGGCACCGCAGCCTTTGGTTTAGTGGATGCCAGCAAAGTACTCTGGGGCGGAGTGAACCACATCGGTTTCAGTGCGATCAAGGCAACCGTGATCACGTTGACACCGGCGGGCGGTGCCCAACAAGCGCCTGTCAACGCCCTGTCTCAGCAAAAGATTCTGGCGACGCTGCAAGCGAACTGGTTCAACGGGATCGACCTGGGTGGCCAGAAGGCGATTGCCAAGTCCCTCATCAAGCTGAACCTGAACGCGGGAAATGCTGCTGCTCTCGCCGCGGCGACTGGCGTCGACTCCGACATGCTCGCCAGCGTCGCCACCAGCATCGCGGCGGGGACCACGTTGACGCCCGCTCAGTCCGATGTCTTCGCCCGCTTCGACTTGATCGTCACCGCTTTGCTCGACGAAGCCTATCAACGGGGCGACCAAGCCTATAAGAACGGAACCAGGATCCTGGCGATGTTGATATCCCTCGGACTCGCATACTTCGGATGCGCCGTGACCGGACAGGGCCCCTTTGTGTTCTTGCTGGTCGGCCTTTTGGCCACGCCGCTGGCTCCCATCGCCAAAGACCTCTCCACCGCCCTGTCAACCGCAGTGAACACGATGCAGCTTGTGAAGAAGTAGATCCTCATGACACGATTCCTCGACGTTCGTATCTCGCCGGTTGGAGGCAATCTGGCAACCTCCGTCGCGATAAATCAGGGCACCGACATCGGCAACTATGCGGGTTTGGACCAGGCTCGACTGCTGAGCGATGTCAAGGGACGGCACGTTCTCATCGCAACTCACGGATTCAACGTGAACCGAGCCGATGGGATCGCGAGTCTTTCCAACTGGGAGGGACAGCTTCAACTCGTTCCTCCGTCTGTTTTTGTGGGTTTGCTTTGGCCGGGCGATTCAATCTGGCTCCACGCTCTCAGCTACCCGGAAGAGCCGCGAGTCGCCAACGACGCGGGCCAATTGATTGCTCCGTTTATTGATGCCAATTTCGGAGGCGCGGCGAGCATTTCGTTTGCGTCGCATAGTCTTGGAGCCCGTCTCTTACTGGAGACGGTTTCCAAAATGAAGCTACCCGTTCGACGCGCCACGATCATGGCTGGTGCTATCGACGACAACTGTTTAAACACGGAGTTCAAGGGAGCGGTGGCCAAGATTGGTGAAGTCTCTGTCCTCGCATCCAACAAAGACAAGGTGCTTTCGCTGGCATTTCCGCTAGGCAACTTCGTCGGGGGAATCCTCACCGCGGGCCACCCGTGGTGGCAGGCGGCTCTCGGTCATGTTGGTCCTTCCAATCCCCGGCCAGGCAATTTTCAGGCGCCCTTCGAGATTCCGGACGGCTGGAATTTCGGTCATGGGGACTACCTCGAGATTTCGCCGCCGCCGACGCCCGTCATTCCCCGACCAACAGATGTTCCACCTGATGGAACTCCCATACCTGCTGGTGGCGCTCCTGGCTGGCAGGCCGCTTGGTCCGCTGCATTTTGCACGAGCCGTTTCACAAGCAGCTGAACATAATCGGTGAGCCGATCGGTAACCCGAGCGCTGGACACTGCCTCTGCTTTGGGACGTCTCGTGATCACCATTATGGGCGCCGTTAACCTGATCCGGTTTCGGGCTTCACTTCAGCGCTTACCAGTCTCGTATTATCGGAGCCTTCGTGAGTCGGGTGCCCTTACAGGCGGTCCAAACATGCTGCGCGGCGTTGGCGATGATTTCAGCTAACTGGCGTTCCGTGCGGTGGCTTTGTGTTCCCGGGTGTGCAGCACTGTTACGCGCGTTGCGCGCAAGCTCCAACAGTGATCGCGTCTGTTTGTCAATCAGCGGTGTGCCGTTCGTGAGTTTTATCCGCGAAAATGCTTCAGCGAGATCGTGGAAAGTTGCGGTGTCGAGCGGTTCGTCTTTGCCCTTTACGCGATACGTGAGTTTGCGGCGACTGGCGATATCGCGCAACACGCCTTCGAGTCCTCGACCGGCGGCGAAAACACCAAGCTCGTCGAGCCCGATGGAGAACAGGTTCCTCCCGAGCACGAAATCAGTCTTGAGGTTGTCTGGCAACTCAAGATTTCCGAGGAAGCGTTCGTCATCTTCTTGAAGCTTGTGATACCCCTCAAGCAGCTTGAGAGATGCGGTGAGGAGATCGTTTACCTCCCGAACGATCCGGGTCGTCTTGGCGTAACGATCCCAATGTGCCAAGAGGTCGTGCGCGTGCAAGAAGTCGTAGGACCAATCGCTAAGTGCGAGTCGCTTGTGATAGACCAGGAGCTCTTCTCAGTAATACACAACGTCTTCCGCCAGAGGATGCGCACTTTGCGCGGCGGCCGGATTCGATGGATGGTCATGCAGTTTTAAGGCCTGCAATTCCTGCGCGGCGGTCCGCAGCTTGCTGACTGCCTCGTGAAGATGAGCCTGAAGCGCGAACCAACTCTCTCGATGCGTTCTCCGCACCGGAGAATGACAGTTGTTCCCGGCGGGCTGCACGTTCGTTGTGTACTCGTTGTCGTCGTTCCAGAGCCAGGCCACTGCGACTCCCCTCCCGTGCGCTTGTCTGTATTTAAGTATGCTGGTGGCCCTACTTATCCGGCAACCCGCACGAATGTGAAGCCCAAGAACGCGCAATAGCCATTGGGGCGCTGATTCTTACGCGCTTCTGCCCGCGATGAAATGCTCACCCGCACTTTCATCGCCCAATTCGTATCCAGTTGCCCCGCCAAACGGACGGGAGCATAATGGTCCATGAACTTTCTAACCGTTCCCGATGTTCGAATAAAGATTCTTAATATTGACGAGAAAAAGCGCCAATTTCAGACGTGCGGGTTCGTATTCGTCGGTGAGCTCTCACCGGAAGAATCCCCTGCCGATTTGCGGATGGACGAAACCATCCTACGATTTAAGCACCCAGTAATATGAACGCCACTCAATGGGCGGCCTGGATTGGAGCAATTGGCGCGGCGGCGAACGCTGCGTGGAATATCTATACGAAGGTGAGCGCTGGTCCTAAATTGGAGCTGACGGCGTGGGGAGGAATGGTGCAAATGCCACCTCCGCAAAGCAATCCGACGTTCATCAAAATAACCCTCCAGAACCGCGGAACGGCACCTACGACCGTCAACAACTTCAGCTTTCATTCATACGAGTCGCGCTGGAAACGCTTACGCCGCAAGCCTGCCGGCTTTAACGCTGTCCTTAATGACTACCAAGGTCCACCGTTTCCCCGACCCTTGGAGATTGGTGGCGAGTGGGTAGCGATGGTAAGGCAAGAGGGCAAGCTCGATGAGTTGATTTGCGCTCAAGACGGGCTATGGGTGGCTGTTCACCACTCGTTTGCAAAGCATCCAACTCAGGTGAAAGTGAATGACCCGACGAAGAAGCGCTGAGTAGGCCTGGCTATCGGAAACATCCTGGTTGGGAGGCGGACTCATGAAGGCCATACGGGCAGTGGTGTCCCGTTCTGGCCCTCGTCAGCCACGCGCTTAGCCCTCGCTTCACAAGATTCGGGCGGGCCGTTTCCCAAGCCAGAAGTCGCAGGGTTCGAGCCCTGTCTCCCGCTCCAACAACGTTCCAGCAGCGCGCGTTGGGCGCGATTTCGGCGTCGTATCCGAGCGCGATCTTGCGGCTTCC
>Ga0210410_10004011_pt1 | contig 12959 bp, 14 predicted proteins | sample IncBWC4MmetaG_FD_161058 | JGI IMG/M metagenome (GOLD analysis project Ga0210410, IMG submission 161058) | Forest soil microbial communities from Barre Woods Harvard Forest LTER site, Petersham, Massachusetts, United States - Inc-BW-C-4-M | ecosystem: Environmental > Terrestrial > Soil >... | reverse complement strand
GATGTCAGCCCGAAAAACATCCTAGTTGGGCCGGACGGCCCGGTGTTCATCGATTCGGAATGCGCCTGGTACGGCGAACCGGCCTTCGACCTTGCTTTCACCTGCACAATTCCTGTGCTTGGAGGCCCGTCATTTCGGCTTCATCCTGGCGCACCTAGCAGCGCGCGCACGGAGGCACACTAAATGGTTGTCTACGATAGGGGCTCATGATTAGCCCAACCGATAGCCTACATTATGTAATTTGATTTGATCGACCGTTGTTCGTTAGCCTACGTTTTATCAATTGATCAGATTTCGCGGCGAGTGCGTGAATAACAAGGGAGGGTAACATGAAGGTATCGACGAGGACTTGTTTGGCTGCTGCAGCGCTCGCGTTCGCGGCCACCGGACCGGCGACAGCGGGCAGCCTCAAGCAGTGGTGGCCGCTGAAGGTCTTTGACGCGTCCTCCGGCAAGGATGTTCCCGCCGAATACGTACCCCTCCCGAAGGCGGAAAAGCCGTGGAATCTCTGCGTGCTTTTTCCGCATCTAAAGGACAGCTTCTGGCTGGGTGCCGACTACGGTGTCGTCGAGGAAGCGCGCCGCGCTGGCGTGAACATGACGCTGTATGAGGCCGGCGGTTATGAGAATTTGAACAAGCAGTTGTCCCAGTTCGATGACTGCCTCGCGAGCCACGCCGATGCGATTATCATCGGCGGCGTCTCGGAAGGCGGTATGGGACAAAAATACATCGAGGCGATGAATAAAGGGATTCCGGTCATTAGCGTGGCGGTGCCGGTCACCCAAACTAAGATAGCCGGCAGGGTCTATGCCGACTTTCCCTTCATGGGCGGTGTAAGCGGTCGTTACCTAGTCAAGTATCTCAAGGGAAAGCCGGCGTCGGTCGTCACCTTCCCAGGACCCGCGGGAGCCGGATGGCCGGAAGGATTTAACGATGGCTTCAAGGACGCCATAAAAGGAAGCAGCGTTAAATTCCTTGCTGAGAAGTTCGGCGACACCGGCGTACAAACGCAGCTGCAGCTCATCCAAGACGCGTTGCAGACTTATCCAGAGATGAACGTAATCTGGGGGGCGGCGGTGGCCTGCGAAGCCGCAGTCGGCGCAGTGGCCCAGGCTGGCCGCAACGATGTCCTTATCATCTCAGAATACGAAAACCAGGCTATGCTCGACATGACGAAACGCGGCGACATTCTGGGCTTCGCTACCCAATACGTCGTCATCAACGGCACGATTGCGGTGGATCAAGCGATTCGCGCAATCGAAAAAAAGCCAATGATGACGTTCGTAAAGCCAATCCCGGACATGGTCACCAAGGAGACTTTGCCGCAGATCAAGTTGGACCTCACTTTCGCTCCAGCCGACTTCAAGCCTGTCTTTACCGTCAAGCAATAGTGCGCGGTGCGTCGGGCATGAGCGCCCTAGCATCAACTGAGTCACCGGCGGCATCAGGGCCGCCGGTCCCCATCGGAAGTGCGGTCCAGGTCAGCGCTCCCAAACTCCTCGAAGCGATCGAGATCTCAAAGCGTTTTCCCGGAGTACAGGCGCTGGACGGCGTCAATTTCGATCTCGCGCATGGCGAGATCCATGTGCTATTCGGCGAAAATGGTGCTGGCAAGTCGACGCTGATCAATGTCATCGCCGGCACCTATCCTCCTGATGGAGGGCGCCTGTTCTATGAAGGGCAGGAACTTCGGCATCTATCGCCGCATCACGCTCGTTTAATTGGCGTCAGCCCGGTATTTCAGGAATTCTCACTAGTCCCTGATCTCACCGTGGCGCAGAACCTTTCGTTGGGACGTGAAATCGCGCGTTTCGGATTCTTGCGTGCCGCACAAATGCGCCGGCGTGCCGAGAACCTGCTTGCCGAACTCGGCTTCGATCTCGACCCCCGCAAGACAGTCCGCGCTCTCTCGCGCGCGCACCAGCAGATGGTCGAAATTGCCAAGGCGCTGGTGAGCGACGTACGACTGCTGATCTTGGACGAGCCGACCGCCTCTCTCACCGAACGCGAGACACAGCGGCTTTTTGGGCTCATCGAGCGGCTGCGCCGTGAAAATGTTGGTATTATCTACGTCTCGCACCGCATGCGTGAAATCAAACAACTTGCCGACCGAATTACTGTATTGCGTGACGGCAAGCTGATCGGCTCACGCAAAGCCTCCGAGGTGAGCGAGAGCGAATTGCTCGAAATGATGACTGGGCGCAAAATCGAGTTCCTGTTCCCAGCAATCGAGCATAAACCTCGCGAAAAAGCCCTGCAGACGACAGGACTCAGCGTCGGCGGCGTCGTCGCTGAGGTTGATTTTCACGCCCACGTTGGGGAGATCACTGGGATTGCGGGTCTGGTCGGTTGCGGCAAGTCCGAGCTTATCCGAGCGATCTATGGTCTCGAGCCGCTTACCGCCGGCAGCGTGCAGGTGAATGGCACGCCATGCGAGCAAATTTCACCGACCTTGAGTTTAAGCCGGGGCGTTTGCTATTTCCCAGCCGATCGCGTTGCCGAGGGCCTCGCACTGGAGCGGCCAATTCGCGAGAACGTTTCTCTCGTGGCGTTGCGACTTCCGCTGCTTTCGACTTACGGCTGGATACGCCGAGGCGCCGAACGCCGGCTCACACGGCAAATCATCGAGCGGCTGCAGTTGCGGCCTCCCAGTCCGGAGCGCACGGTTGCGCACCTCTCAGGCGGCAATCGCCAGAAGGTGATGCTGGCGCGAGGTCTGACGCGTGATTTCCAAGTATTTCTGTTCGATGAGCCGACTATCGGTATCGATGTTGGCGCAAAGATAGAAGTCTATAATTTCATGAAGACACTGGTCGAAGCTGGCGCTGCAATTGTGTTGGTGTCGTCGGAGCTTCCTGAGGTGCTGCACCTGTCGAACCGCGTCTATGTCATGCACCACGGCCGCATGGTGGCGGAGCTAGGGGGCAAGGAAATCACGGAGCAGAATGTGCTGGCTCGGTTTTTTCAGGACAGCTCCAAGGGAGCCGCGGGATGAGCGTCACATCCGTGGAACGCGTGGCTCTGATGGAGCGTCTTTCCGCCAGGCTGGGAGTGGTAGGCCTAATTCCGTTCCTGCTCGTGCTCATCGTCATTGGCATGACACTGGTCGAGCCACGCTTTTATAGTTTGGCGAACTTGTTCAACATTCTGCGCAATACGTCATTTCTTGCGATCATGGCGTGCGGTCAGATGTTGGTAATGATCGTCGGCGGCATGGATCTCTCCGTCGGCGCGACTGCGGCACTCGCGAGTGTCGTCGCCGCGAAGGTAATGGCCGGCGCAACTGAAGCCTTCGGAGTCGATCCCGCTGCCGCAATGTCTCTTGGCATTTTTATCAGTATCGGCAGCGCCGCCGCCGTCGGCCTTCTAAACGGCCTGTGCTCGGCGCTGTTGCGTGTCCCTTCGCTGATCGTAACGCTCGGCACGCTTTCGATTGTTTCTGGGATCACACTCATGATGACTAGCGGCATGCCAGTGTACGGCCTGCCGCAGAGTTTTATCACTGGCTTCGGCCGCGCTCTATGGTGGGGAGTGCCGGCGCCCGCTTACGTCGCGGTCGCCGTGGTCGGAGCGGTCTGGCTGGTGCAACGCAAAACAGTGCTTGGGACTTACATATACGCAATTGGCGGCAATCCCCTCGCGGCGATCGTATCCGGTATCTCGGCGACGTTCTACGTTGTCCTCACTTTTGTCCTGTGCGCGTTGCTGGCGGGCGTAACCGGCCTTCTCATCACCGCTCAAATGGGCTCGGGCCAGACCAACCTTGGCGGTGACCGCCTGATGCTGCTCAGTATTGCAGCGGCGGTCATTGGCGGCACGAGTTTGCGCGGCGGCATTGGCCGGGCAGAGATAGTCGGCCTCAGCGCACTGTTTCTATCGACGCTGACCAACGCGCTCAATTTACTGCGCATCAACAGCAAAAAGGAGCTTGTCGTGCTTGGGGTCGTGGTTGTTGCGGCGGTGGCGATCGATTCGTTGGGCCGAGGCAAGGCGGCGGTGGAATAAGGCATGGACCGGGTTGGCGGAATACAGTCTGCTGCCGTCGGCCTGCCAACAACGGCAGAACGCCGCCAGGTCTTGGCGCACAGCGTCAGCCTCGTCTATCGCGTACTGGTCCCCGCCTCACCGGCTATCCTCGCACTCGGTTTCGGGGTCTATGTGCCGGCGGTGCTATCGCTCGAGAATATCATCAACATTATCCAGCAGACTGCGTTTTTGTTCGTGCTCACATGCGCGCAAACTATCGTGCTGCTCACGCGGGGGCTGGATTTGTCGTTAGGGCCAAGCGTGTCGATGATCAGCGTTGCCAGCGCCCTGACTATGACTGCCATCGTCGGCTCTGATGGCTCCAACGGGATCATCGCGGCACTGGCTGGTACGGCTTCCGGTCTTTTAATCGGGCTTCTCGTAGGGATTTTCAACGGCATCGCGGTTGCATGGCTGCGTGTCAATCCGTTCGTGGCCACACTCGCCAGCATGAATATTTGCTTGGGCATCGGCACATCGCTTTCCGACGGACACCCGGTCTTCGGAATACCCGAGGAATTCAACGTCGCGGGATATCGGCTGCATGTGCTGGGAATACCGATGTCCATCATCTATGCCATGGCCGTCGGCATCGCGCTCCACTTGCTTTTGCAATACACCGTCGTTGGGCGATCGTTCTACGTGCTCGGGAGCAACCCCCGTGCGGCAATCGTGGCCGGATGGCCACGCCGCCGGCTGCTGGCGCTCGCCTACATCCTGTCGGCGTTATTGACCGCGGTTGGCGCGCTGATCCTCACCGCACGCGCGGCTTCAGGCGCGCCAAATCTCGGCGGCGGGCTCTCTTTGCAGACGATTGCGGCCGCGGTGATCGGTGGCGTCAGTCTGACGGGCGGACGTGGCGGCCTAAGCTCGGCGTTAATTGGCTCGTTCTTCATTACCATTCTGTCGAACGGCATGAATTTGGCGGAGATCGGCGGTTACACTCAGATGCTGGTCATGGGCGCAATCGTCATCTTTGCCGTTGCGCTCGACCGCGTTGCCCGAATGGACCTGTAGGAGCCGAGAACAATGGGCGGCGGCAAGTACTGTCAGATCGATTGTTGCGGGCCGTCCGCACGGTATCGAATTCGTGACGCTCTGTGGTTTGAAGCGCTCAGCTTGCGCTTGCTTCAACCGTAAACGCATTGAAGGTCGGGAAACCAACAGATGGATTTAGCCATGAACGATCAGAACGTTGCCCGGGCACGCTTTAGCGGCAATACACACCAGCCGATAAAGCGACGAGAGCTCATCGATGTGGCGATGGGAAAAACGCCAGCCGAAACCGTCATTCAGGGTGGCCGGCTGGTCAACGTCGCGACCGCTGAAATCTACCCCGCCGACGTGGCGATCAAGGGCGGGCGCATCGCTGCGGTCGGAGACGTCGCGTACACCAAGGGACCAAACACGCGCACAATCGACGCGACGGGACGCTTCATCACCCCCGGCCTGGTGGAAGGCCACTTGCACCAGTATCACAGCTATCTCGGCGTTACCGAATTTGTTGAGGCCCTTCTGAGTCACGGCGTGACCGCCACGGCCGATGCCTTCTACGGGCCGGGAATCGTGGCGGGGGTGCCGGCAGTGCGCTTTTTCAAAGAGGCATTTGAGCGCATGCCGATGCGGCTCATCTTCCTCGTACCAACCCTCTCCTGGCTGCAGAACCGCGAGCTGGGTTTGACGCCGACGCCGGGTGTCGACGCCGAAGAGTTGAAAGAGATACTCGGATGGGACAGTTGTTACGGACTCGAAGAGCCACCCTACCTCCCGGTCGTTGAGCATTTTCCGGAGTTTCTCGATCTGTTCGACGAGACGCTGCGGCAGCGCAAAGTGATTACCGGGCACGCCGCCGGCATCACGTGGCAGCAATTGCAGGCCTACGCCGCCGTCGGCGTCACGACGGACCACGAGTCGGTGGAGGCCAATGACGCGCTCGCCAAAGCCCGCGCAGGAATGACTCTGCTGATGCGGCAAGGATCTGGATGCTTCGACGTACCCGAGGTTGTCCGAACTCACACCGAATTCGGCATTGATCCCCGGATGCTCGCCTTCTGCGCCGATCTCGCCTCGCCCGAGAAGCTTACGACGGAAGGCACCATCGACCATGCGATCCGTGTCGCCATAGCCCACGGCGTAGCGCCGGTGCGCGCCATCCAGATGGCGACGATCAACACCGCGGAAGTATTCTACGCGCAACGCGACTTCGGCATTGTGGCGCCGGGTCGGTTCGCCGATCTTGTGCTGGTGTCGAACCTGCGCGATTTCGCGATCGACACGGTGATTTTCGGCGGGACCGAAGTCTTCAAGCAGGGAAAGTTCCTGATCGAGCTGCCGAAGACGGAATACCCCGCTTTCCTGCGCGGTACCGTCAAATTGCCTCACCGCATTACCGCCGACGAGCTCACCTTCAAGGTCGACAAAGGCCGGCGAGATATAGAAGTGCGAGTGATCGGGGTAACCGAGGGTAGCCTGGAAACCGACGAGCGGCGGGCGCACTTGCCGACGGCAGACGGTACGGTGCCCGCGGACGTCGATCGCGATGTCCTGTTGCTGGCAATGATCGACCGCTTCGGCAAAGGCACCGGCACCGGCCTGGGTTTCGTCCAAGGCTTCCGGCTGAGAGACGGCGCCATCGCTTCAACAGCGAATGCCGTGTGCGAAAACATCGTGATTGTTGGTACCAATCCGACCGACATGGCGGTCGCTGCCAATCACCTCGCAAGCCTGGGCGGCGGCAAGGTCGTAGTGCGCGGCGGCAAGGTGTTCGCATCCGTCGGGCTGCCAATCTGCGGCCTTCTTGCCGAAGAGCCGATGGAGGATGTCATGGCCAAATTCAGTCGCGCCTTTGAGGCGATCGCTGAGCTCGGCTGTCCCCTCAAAAATCCGTTCTCGCAGCTTGAGTTCTGTTTCGCCTGCGGCGAGATCGGCAATATCAAACTATCGGAGGAAGGGCTGCTCTTGATTCATCCGCAGCCCCATAAAGTGGACGTTGTCGTAGCATAGCCAATACAGGGGAGCGCCCGTGAACAAGTTCAGCCTTTCTGGGAAAATCGCACTCGTCACCGGCGGAGGCCGCGGCATCGGACGCTCTATCGTAGACGCACTGGCCGATGCCGGCGCCGACATCGCGGTCGCTGCGCGTAAACAGGCTCCGCTGAATGAAGCCGTAAAGGCGGCCGAAGCGAAGGGCCGACGCGCCAAAGCGTATTCCGTCGACCTGCGCGGCGTCGCCGCGTTGCGCAAGCTCGTCGATGACGCCGTCAAAGACTTCGGCGATTTGCATATTCTCGTCAACAACGCCGGAGTGCAGTTGCTGGCGCCAGCCGAGGATCTCTCCGAGGAATATTGGGACGAAACACTGGCGACGAACTTGAAGGCGCCGTTCTTTCTGGCGCAGGCCGCAGCAAAGCATTTCATCAAACGAGGTGGCGGCGGAAAGATCGTCAACATCACCTCGATATGGGCCGAGGTTGGCTTCCCCCTTTTCTCCGCTTACTGCGCGGCGAAGGGCGGACTTCTGCTGATGACACGGGCGCTAACGTCCGAATGGGGCCAGTATGGAATCAATGTCAACGCCGTTGGACCAACACTCAATATCACGGACATGACCCGGGAGCTCGCAGACGACCCGGAATTCAGCAGCGACTACATGCACAAACTTCCGCCGGGGCGGTTCGGAAATCCGGCCGAAGTTGCCGACGCCGTCGTGTTTCTCGCGAGTTCCGCCTCCGACTTCGTGTTTGGTCAGCAGCTGATGGTCGATGGTGGCTATACCGCGATCGGCCATCTGCCGACGGCGCAGCTCGCCGCAAACAAGCGACGCCAATCAAAGTGAACATCCATCGTTGACCCCGACGGCCGGGGGCAGATCGAGCAACTAAAGCGAAGGGTCTGTCAGCGGGAGGTTGATGCGAGCGCGACCGTGCTCCGCGGTATTGATGTCGACGCTTTGCGTGACGTGCCGCGTTGCGACAATGATCTCCAGGAAAATTCGACGGATTTTGCTCTTCGCATAAATGGCGCGAGCGCCTGCCAAATCAAAAATCCGCTGGGCCACCCAAATATGCGAGCCCGCCCGCATATGCAGCTGCGGTGCTGCGATATTTCGACCGCGAGCGTTGTCCGGCTGGTCGGCGGCGGCGAGCGCTTGAATTTCGCGGGCGCGGCACGGATCAGCGCCTGCGCTGCGTTGAGGTGCGGCGGTGGTTTCGCCAAGCTTGATCTGCTGTGCGTGAAAAGTTCCAATTTCCTTGCCGCACATGATGGCAACCACCTTCCGCGATTGAGCCAAATATTCGGCCAGCATTAGCCTCCGCCATGCCTACCACAGTGGATCAGCGTTCCGCCCGGAGGGGGGCCAGCAGCCAGAGGATTAGGGGTGGGCATCGAGCGCGCCGGGCCTGGGCAATGACTTTGGCGGCTCTGAAAACCTTGAGAGTTGAGCAGCCCCGTCCACTCCATTTGGTTCAGCGCTCGATAGCTCCATTTGCGTCCACAGTCCCGCTATCTCAAGCAACTTCTCACGCTGCTCGTCGTTGGCGGGTTCATCGGCCCAGAGAAGGCATTGCTCGGCGTTGCGCCTGCACTCGTTTGTCGTAGGCATGTTAGTCCCGATGCGGTAGTCGCGCCACCCGGTCGACAATGGCGTTGCGGCAGCTACAGCACGCCGCTATAGGGCGCACTTAAGAACAAATAATACCCAAGATCGAAATGCACGTTGGACTTTGGGATGTTGACGAGTTCGGCAACAAAACACGCGAAATCAAAGCACGCGAATGAACTGACGCTAGGAAGAACCTAAGTCACCCACCCAACTTTGCCCGAAGCGCCGGATGCACCGAACTAGCGTCGGGTTCGGGAACAGACCGCTGAACACGATCACCCAAGCCGAGCCACGCCTCCGCCATAGCTAGGAGGTGCTTTTTGTCCTCGTCGTTGGTGGCTTTGTTCGCCAGATCGACACAAGTTGCTGCGTAGGCGCGATACTCGCGTTCCTTCGTCATGGTATTGGCGTCCCCGACTTCCCATTACATCGCGATAAAGCGGGAACCGCGCGCGCGTTCCGCCGCGACGCAAACTTTGCGGAAATCCGTATGAACTACAGCCGCGAAACGGCGTTTAGCCTTTCGGGGACGAGGAAAAGGGGGTCCATAAATGGCTTCGATCATTCCATTTTTGCCTGACGGTATGCATTTGCGCGACAGCGTATTTGAGGCACACGAAATCAAGGCTATGTCAGCAGCATTCGACAAAGTGTGCGAGGCGATGAATTTGCAGGACGATAGTTCCGCCAAGCAGATCATGGCGGCGCGCATCATTGACTTGGTACGCCGCGGAGAATGCAGCCCCAAGCGCCTCCGCGACAGGGTCCTGCAGGCTGAAGCTGCGCTGAAGGACGTGAGCGCCGTTTAAAGCCGCTCGGGTCATCGCCAGGCGACTGGCTGGTGGGATCAGTACCCGGCCTGTGTTGGCCTATTCACTGATGAAGGTGCGCACCTCCAACCACGCCTCAGATTGGGTGCTTATCCAATCAGTTGCGAAGGAACGATCGTTGAAGGTGTTGATGCGCTCAAGGGTGCCATCCGGCCACTCAGCCTCGACTGCCCATTGATCGCGGTCACTGAGGATAACGTGAAGAATCGGCTTTTGCGTGCACTTGGTCATCCAGATGCTATCCCGCACAAAAACGACAGTTTGGAGACGATCCGATAGCCTTTGGATGGACACCAAGAGGCTCAAATGGGACCCGAGGTTTTCCAGTTGAGCCCTGCTACAAACATCTCGACGGCATGGGCTGAGCGATGATTTCGTTGATTGGATCATCGCGGTCGCTGATATGGAGAGCCCGCAGGGCATCTTCATAAGCCGATAGCTGTTGCATAGTCATGATGCGCTCGGACCTAAGTCTCGCATTGCAAGGCTTATCGGCTAAAGCATGTAGCTGAGGACGTGTACTCATTAATTGAGGCCGGGTCACCACGTCCGCTGTGGTGCGTAGCGGACCAAGTGAATGCGACGACCCTAAAGGAAAGGCCCCGGCTGGAGACCGGGGCCCAAAGGACAGCCGAGCGTCATGTACTGGTTCTCGCCGTAGTATCCGTCCGGACAATTCGAGGTTTCAGCACACCAGCCAATTGGCCCATAAGGTAACCGAGCACAGCGCCCAAGATCGCGGAGATTACGATAAGGAATAGTGGGTTTGAGTTGTCAGCCGTAAGCGCACCCAGCTTTCCCGCAGACAACGTGCAACCCACTAGCGCGGCATACCCATAGACATTGGCTGGCACGCAAGAGAGCAGATCGGTGGAGGCAACGATAACAAGAAAGAAGACCGTTACTCCAACGATGGTTGCGGGCCACACCGTTCCCAATTCCGGTACAGGCACTTTGGCGATGATAAGAAGCGCGATCCAGGCAACGATAGCACCACAGATCATGCCGACAATGGTCTTGCTAAGCGCTTTGGTATCACCACCGGCAGCAAAGAAGCAGCCTGCTGAGATGAACCCAAACCAGACAAGAGCGAAACCTCCCAGATCGCGATGAAAGCCCAAATGCCGCCGAGTACGGCGACACTCACTGATAGCGCGAGTAATTCCATCATGGCCTCCCCCATAGACTTGGTGTTGCGGGACAGCGCATTCACCTGAAATGGTTCTGTTTCTTCGTTTTTAGGAAGCGCGTCCCTCACCAAACACTAACTGATTTCCGCACCGGTGCATTCGTGAAATCATCGCAGTGTCCTCCAGCCTTGTGAATTTGTTGCGGCGCAGTAGCTTCTAAAAATTCATTCGTGGTGGAGGATCACAGTACCTCTTGCCCGTTCACCGTCAGCCAACATCCGCCGCATACGGGCGAGCTACGCAGCTCCGCCGCCTAACTAGGGTGAACTCCGGTTACGTCGAAATATGCAAATTGGATTTTCTCATTTGCCCGTCCTATGGTGAGAACAGTGACACGCCCACTGAGATGATGAAGCCGAGGTGCGCGATTTTTGGTCAGGAAGCTCAAGGCGCGCAGCTAAGATGAAACGCGTCTCGTACTACGGCACGATCTTTTCGCCGTTCACCGTACTAAGATCTCTTGCGATGTTGGCGTCACCACCGACGCCAGCTTATCCGGCGCGCGTTGATTTGTTTGTTGGTCTAATGCGCAAGCGGGTGCGATTTCATCCAGTCGAGGTGCTCGTAGAACCAGATGGGCAATTTGTCATTGGCGATGGCCACCACCGGACAGCTGCGAGCCTGCAATGCGGTTACACCCATCTGCCGACCTTGCTGTACGCATCCCAGGAGCGTAGGCGGGTTGCGCTGCCGTGGGACGGTGTTTGTCGCCACAAAAAAGAACCTCGAGCGGACTAGTGCTCGGGGCGTTCGCAAGTCATTGCCTCAGTTGGGCTGACTTTCAGCTGTTTCGGCGAATTGGCTCTCAAGAGTTTCCGTGATACGTGCGTGGAGCGCATGTCTTGGCTCGCGCAGCAGGGTGCCATAGGCCTCATTGTCCACTTCCGAATTGCCCTGAAGAGTCGAATGATTTGGGTTTAGGGAGCTGTCGGATGATGTCGCCGCGCGATCATAGCAAGGCGGTAGGCTTCATCGGGTGTTGGCGCAAAAGCAAAACCAGTAGGCCCCCAAGAGCTTTGACCAACGCCACACGCGCCGACGCTATCAAGGGCATCCAAGACGGTGGCAACGTCGCGGCTCATGAAACATGCGCCACCTTGTACGGGGTTGAAATAGTCGCCAAGGCTGACCTGTAATTCCTTGATTGCTGCGCCGAAGTTCGCAAAGTCATGGTCAGCACGCGCTGGCAGGGCTTTCATCAGGATCAGACGGCAATGGCGGGCGGCATCGTGCGGGAACTTTGGCGACCGGCTCAGAAACGCCATTGCGCAAGGGTTGGCTCCCGAAATTGTGCTACTCGCCGGGTTTTTCAAATGAGGATACAGGTCTAGACTGTGTTATCCCATCTCGGTTTGCAATCGGGACGGAGTCAACGGTCCCATAAGAGGGTGCGCCCATGGCCGAAGCCAAGAGTGAGCGAACCTATTCGGATGAAGAAATTCAACAGCGTCTAAAACGCGACCTGCCGCACTGGTATCTCGAGAACGGTTGGATACGCCGCAAGTATCGCACCAACAGCTGGAAAGGTACGTTAATGGTGATCAACACCGTTGGTCACCTGGCTGAAGCTGCGTGGCATCATCCGGACATCACCGCGTCCTACGCTTGGGTCGAAGTCCGACTCCAAAATCATGCCGCCAAAGGCATCACCGACAAAGACTTCGAGCTGGCGAAAAAGATTGAGGACGTCGTTCATTGGCAACCCGGGAAGGAGGGCGGCGCGCTCGAAGGCACGCCGGAGAAGGATCAGCGCTTCGCCTACCTCAAATACGACAGCTGACCGCCGAGCGGCGGTTGTCTGCACCCGGAGCGGACCTCGGTCGCGATTGGTCGCTTGCAAGTCGAGCTGATAGACGATCTTCGTCGTCAACAGCCTCGACACGCAAGAAGGGAAGCGACCCGCCGTTCGCGGAGATCTGGGACCCTCAGAAGCCACTTGATGAACAGCTTGAGGAGGCGCTGAAAAAGCTTCGCCGGTTGATACCCGAGACGAGTTGGGGGCGACGCGCAAAGGTCGACCAATGGCGGCGAAAGTCAATCGCCATCCGTTTGGTGGACAACCGGACTATCGACAACGGAAAATCGCTGCAATTACCGCAACGGTGAGTATGGTGCGGCTGCTCGAGAGCGCGGGCGGCGGGGCAGAGCAACGTCCCCCTTCATCCTGACAGACTGGCGTGTCCGGTAGGTCCAAGCGGACATACGAAATCACCTAATCCATCCTCCCGCGAGGGACCCTGGCGCGCGGTTTTGCCGCGGATTGCGGGGGATTTTCCCAAGGAAAGCCCGACGCCAAGCGCATAGATCCAA
>Ga0210410_10004010_pt1 | contig 12961 bp, 5 predicted proteins | sample IncBWC4MmetaG_FD_161058 | JGI IMG/M metagenome (GOLD analysis project Ga0210410, IMG submission 161058) | Forest soil microbial communities from Barre Woods Harvard Forest LTER site, Petersham, Massachusetts, United States - Inc-BW-C-4-M | ecosystem: Environmental > Terrestrial > Soil >... | reverse complement strand
ACGAGCGTGAACGAGGTGAGCGCCGCGAGCGTCGCCTCGATCGCGAGGATCGGGAACTCTGCGGCGACCAGCGTCGGGACCTGTGGGCTGATGAGCGGGGACGAGCGGCGCAGCGCACCGATCCGCACGGCGACCGCCAGCTGCCCGTTGAGCAGGGCACCGAGCACCCCCATGCTCGAGGCTCGGTAGAGCGCGCGGCGTGGCACTGTTCCGCCCGCGGCCTCGATGCTGAGATGCCACGCCTCGCTTCGCACGAGCAGCGCGACGATCTGCAGCACCACCGCGACCGCGAGCACCCACGCGGTGGCGTCGGTGAGCGCGGCCGCAAACTCATGACGGCGCCCGGCGAGCACGAACACGAGGACCGCTGCCGTGGCGAGCGAGCCGACGACGGTGATCGGCGTGCGCCGCCGACGACCGAAGCGCCTCGTCCGGACCGCCAGTGCGGCCAGCCGACCGAGGCGGGCCGGGCGCCGCGACGGGTCCGCGCCCTCGCTGCGCGCGCCCGGCACGCTCACTCCGATTCGATTCCCGTCGCCTCCATCGCAGCGTGGTCGAGCAGGTCGGTCGGCGCGAGCACGAACACCTCGCAGAGCATGTCGGGGTGCTGCCGGTCGCCGCTCATGAAGCCGATCACGCGGCCGCCGGTGGCGCGCTCGATGACGGCGTGGAAGCGATCGCGCATGACGTCCTGGAAGACCATGCGCTGGTGGGTGACCTCGTGGTCGTGACCGGCCTCGCGCAGCGTCTCCTCGACGCGGGTGAAGCCGCCGCGCAGGTGACAGACGACGAGGTCGTCATGGCAGTAGGTCTTCGCGCGTGTCGGCCCTTGCCGTCGAAGGCCTTGAGCAGGGCCACGGTGCCGTCCGAAATCGCGGTGAGGATGTCGCCGCGAGTGGCGTGCGCGAGCTGCGGCTCGGCCGCAGGGACCGGATCGTCCGGCGGATCGATCATCGGTGTCGATACTAGTCCTGCCATTCAGGTGGCAGACCGGCCATGATCTCCCTGCGCGAAGCGCAAGCGCGCGTGCAGACAGTTGTGCTCGACCTGGGTGGGCGCCGTCAGTCCGTGGTCGGCTCCGCAGCACCATTCGGGCTCGTGCGGCCGGGCTGCTGGTCAGCGAGCGATGACCGCCTCGACGCCTCCTGAAGGTCACGCGTCGCGGTAAGCCGGTACGCGGTCGCGGATGTCCGTTCAAATCCCGCCCCTGCCATGGGAGAGAGCCCCGCTGGTGCGGGGCTCTCGTCGTTCTGGGGGCGATTTGCAGGCTGGCGGCGGGGCCGGGAGTACGAGCTCGGAGGGCCACATCGACTCTCTCAGTAGCCCTCGGCGGGCATCTCCACATTCCCTCGCCAGCATCTTGTTGGCGCTTTGATCGCTGTGCCCATTTCGGTGTCCAGGCCTCGGCGTCGCGGTGGTCGGGCTGGTGGAGCCGAGGTAGTTGCGGAGTGTGGTGAGTGCGGGTGGTAGGGATCCGCGCGATCGGCGGGAGGGAGCCGCGCCCCGTGCGAACCGATGCACCACGGCTCCGAGCCAGCGACCTGCTCGAAGGGTGGCGGTACATCCTGACCCACCCGGCGCTGCGCCCGCTGCGCTTCAACACGATCCTGGTCAGCAGCACGAGCGGGAGACGAGGATCTTGCGCTGAGTGTCAGCGCAACTGGCGGAGGTGAAGCTCGCCGGGGCCACCAGCTCACGTGCGTGCTGACGTGAGCTGCGCCCGCGCGCCGTCGATCCACTGCGCCAGCTCGGCGATGGTCGGCGCCACGAACAGCACGGTCGGGCTGAATCCGATGCCCGCGTTCTCGGCGCGCCCCGCCAGCTCGACGCCGAGCACGAGCGTGCCGCCGAGCACGAAGAAGTTGTCGTGCACACCGATGCCCCGCCGTCTCAGGACCTTGCGCCAGAGCTTCAGCAGCGTGCGCTCCGTCGCGCCGCGCGGCGCGACACGCTCCTTCTCCGCTCGGCCGGCGATCGCGACGAGTCGACGGCGGTCGGGGCTTCCGTCGGCGCGGCACGGGACCGCGCGCACCGTGACGTAGCGCGCCGGGAGCACCCAGCTCGGTACGCGGTCGCGCACCCAGTGGTCGAGGTCGTATCTGGACGGCATCGTGCCGTGGCGCGGGACGACGCACGCGAGCAGTGACTCGCTCGACGGATCCCATGCGGTCGTGATCGCACCGATGGCGGGATGCTGTGAGAGCGCCTGCTCGATCGCGCGCATGCGGGGATTGAGGCGAAACCCGCGGAATGGGGCCTCGTCGACGCGACGCCCGATGAATCGCAGCGTGCCGTCCGCCTCCTGACACGCGAGGTCGCCGGTGCGCGCAGGGATTGCGCCGATGTCGACGCAGAGCTCGCCGACGGCCTCGCTCGGCACGACGTTCCCGTAATCGTCGAGCACGGCGAGCGGGATGCTGACGTCCTCCGCGCTCGCGGCCGAGACGCCGTCCCACTCGCTCGTCGAGCCGCGGACGCGTTCGACGAGCACGACTCCGCCCGCCTCCGCCGCGCCGTACTCGCGCACGACGGCGACCTCGCGGGCGACCGCGTCGCGCACGCTCAGCCCGCCGTAGCCTTGAACCCGCACGAGCCGCAGGCATGGGTGTCGCGCGCGGGGCGCTGCGAGCCAGCGTGACGCCTGCGCGGGCGCGCCTGCCGCGACGGTGATCTCCGCCGGTGGTTCTGCGAGACCTTCCGACGGTGGCACGACGACCTCTGCTCCCGCTGCGAGGTACGGCCACGGCGTCATGGCCCATGCGCGCACGCCGGGGCCCGGCGCGTGCAGCGCCCGGTCGCCCGGGCCGAGCCGGAAGGCCGACTGCTGCCACGTCGCCAGACGTGCGAGCGTGCCGTGCGTCAGTGCGACGCATCGTGGCGGCCCGGCGACGCCGGCCGTCGGGATCGCGAAGGCGACGTCGGCATCCGTCGCCGGCTCGGACGCGTGCCCGGGCAGCGCCGGCGGTGCGATGGCCGCGTCCGCCGGCGGCGTCGGGGCGCCCAGGTCGAGCACCCGCCCGCCGGGAACGAGCTCGAGTGGCACGTGCGCTCCTGCCACGAGCAGCAGCGTGAGCGGCGGGAGCGCCTGCTTCAGCTCCGGACGGGCGCTCGCCGTGGCGATCGGAATGCACGTCGCACCGGTCTTCAGCACCGCCAGCAGCGCGATCACGAGTCGGATGGAGGGGTCGAGCGCCACGCCGACGTGCATCCCCCGGCCGACCCCGGCGACGCGCAGTCGGCGCGCGAGCGCGTCGGCCGCCGCGGCGAGGCCCCGATAGTCGAGCGCCTGATCGCCGTGGCGCACTGCGATCGCCTCCGGCGCACGTCGCGCCTGACGCTCGACCAGCTCGTGCAGGCACGCGGACCGACCGATTGCGTGCGTGGAGCCGCTGCTGCGCGCCGGCCGTGGGGTCACGCGGGAATCGCCCCCGATGTCGAGCTCGCCGATCGGACGGTCCGGCTCCGCGACGGCGCGCGCGAGCAGGCCGATCCAGTGTCTGGCCATCCGTGCGATCTCGCCCTCGGCCCACCCCGCATCGGTGGACGCGAGCACGATCTTCGTCCTGTCGTCGCCCTCGTCGAGCAGCTCGAGATGCAAGGCGCCGGTGAGATGGCCGGGCTCGATCTCTCGCACCCTGACTCCGGCGAACGTCGGCGTGTACGACACCGTCCTGTCTCTGAGGCGGAAGCGCGGGACCGCCGGGTTGAGCCCGGGAGCCGCAGAGTGCATGTGCATCTGGCTCACGATCGGCAGCTCGTCGCCGTAGTGAAACGCCATCAGCGCCACATCGCGCATGCGCCGCAGCAGCGTCCGGAAGCTCGGCGCGTCGCTCACGTCGAGACGGAACGGGAGGAGGCGCGCGAACAGCCCGACCACGTCTTCGAGCCCGGGACGTGTGCGATTCTCGGCCGAGGACTCGACGATCAGGTCCGTGGCACCGCTCCAGCGGTGCAGCAGCAGAACGTACGCCGCTCCGTATGCCATGAAGCGCGTCGCCGCCTCCTCCACGGCCAGCGCCCGAACGTCGGCGACGAGCTTCGGCGGCAGCGGGAGCGTGACGCTCTCGCCGGGGCCCGCCACCTGATGACCGCCGGACGCGAACGGCACCGACAGCGCGAGCGGCGCGCCGGCCTGGACCCGCTCCCAGTGACGGCGCCCGGCTGCGACGTCGACGTCGCGCGGGAGGTGGATCGCGTCGCGGTACTGAAGCGCGGGCGCCTCGCTCGCCGCCGCGGCGCGCGCGGCGCGCTGGTCGTACAGGCGCGAGAGGTCGCGCATGAGGGCACCGTACCCCTGGCCATCGCAGGCGATCTCGTGCAGCGCCACGACGAGCACGTGACGCGTGGGCTCGAGGCGCACGAGGTGAACGCGCAGCGGCGGCTCGACGCGGTAGTCGATGACGTCGCCGGTGAGGCGGTCGAGCTGCTCCCGCAGCGCTTGGTCCCGTCGCGCCCGCGCCTCGACCGTGAGGTCGAGCAGCGGCAGGCGGAGCGGCTCGGCCGGCCGCACGCGGGCGCGCGGTCGATGGTCGACCGCCGGGTAGACCGTGCGCAGGTTCTCGTGTCGCCGTACGACCTCGGTGAACGCCCACTCGAGCGCCGCGACGTCGAGCTGCCCGTCGAGCATGTACACGTCGATCGCCTGGGCTTCGGTGCCCGACCCGTAGACGCCCCATGACCACACGGTCGCCTCCCAGGGCCCGAGCGCAGCACGGTCGATGCGACGCGGGGGGCGCTCCCGCGCGGCGCGCGGACCGTCCGCGACGGCCGCCGCGTAGGCCGCGACCGTCCGCTCCGTGAAGACGGTGTTGGCGGGGAGATCGACCCCGAAAGCGGTCGCCGCGCGGCCGGCGATCTGCACGGCGGCGACCGAGGTGCCGCCGAGCGCGAAGAAGTCGTCCTCGGCGTCGACGGCGTCGACGACCAGCACCTCGGCCCAGATCGCGCGCAGCCGTCGCACGATCTCGTCGCGGCCGGCGGTTCTCGACACTGCCGCCCTCAGTCCCCGCGCAGCTCGATCACCCTGCGGCAGTGCGGACAGATGACGTTGGCCGTCGTCGCCACGGGGGGCAATTGCGCGGCGGCTCGAACGTCGCCTCTGCCCTCGATGCGGCGCGCAGCCTGCAGCTCGGTGCGGAGCGAGCGGACCGACATGCGCTCTCGCTCCGCCAGGTCGAGCCAGCGTTCCTGCTCGGCGTGCGACAGCGCCGCGACCTCGGCGTGATGGCTCCACGAGAGCGCCTCGCGACGTCGTTCGACGGTGAAGCGGGATGCGACGTAGGCCATGTTCATGAGGCTCTGCGGGTCGTAGCCGGTCGTACGGGCGGCACGCGAGTAGCGCTCGCCGTACCGCGCGTTCCCGTAGGTGAGCCAGTCGCCGATCCACCAGCCGACGCTGCGCCCGAGCGCGCCGAACCGGCGACCGTGCTCCAGCCACATGCGGAGGTCGAGCTCGACGTGCGGAACCCAGGCGGTCGCGGTCAGGGCGCTCACCGTCGTACGCTGAGGAGGCCGCGGCGAGTCCGCCCCCGCGACCTCGGCGCGTCCGGCTGCGTGCATCCTCGCTTCGATGCGGCTCGAAGCCCCCAAGGCGTCTCCCCTTCTCCCGTACCCGACGCCGTCGTCAGCGTCTGGAATACAGTGCATCATTTTACTGCCCAGGCATCTGCTGATGACGGCTCATTCGTCTGCGCGACGCGGCGTGACGTCGTCGAGCGAGGTCAGGAACGTCAGCTCGATGACCTCTCCGCTGGTCGTCACCAGCGGGTCGGACGTGTCATCGATGCGGTGGACCATCGAGTCGACCGAGCGGTCCGGCGGCCAGCGCTCGCGGTCGAGGCCGCCGAGGTGGCACATCACGCCGAGCATCAGCGGGTCGGCGGCAAGCCAGCCATCGCCGTCGCGCACCTCGGCCCAGGTGTGGAGCGTCGAATAGGGCTCGCTCACGAGCAGTCCGTCGACGATCCGTGCCTCCAGCCCGGCCGCCTCCCACTCCTCGACGATCAGGCGCGCGGCGGTGGCGCAGTCGCTCAGTCCGGCCCGTCGGGCGAGGTGCGTGTCACCTCGCAGCGGCTCCGGCAGCGGGCAGAAGGCGAGTCGCCGGGCGAGCTCGCACGCGGCATGCGCCGCGGCTGCTGGGAGCCGCCGCCGGCAGCCGCTCAGCCGCAGGCGCGTCGTCAGCGCCGTGCGGCCGCTCTCGAGCACCACGGCGCGTCGCGTGCCGTCAGGCAGGACGGCGATCGCCGGCGTCGGCGCGGCGCCCGTCGGCAGCTGCGGCACGTAGTCGACGGATGCGATGGTCGCCTCCCGTTCGGCGAGCAGCTCCAGGCTGCGCGCCCACCGTTGCGCCGCCCATACGTACGTCTGCGCGCAGCCGAGGTGCACGCCGACGCAGTGGAGATCGACGCGTGCGAAGCGCATCGCGCCGCGATCGCCGTCGTGCGGCAGCCCCTGGGCGACGAGGGCGTGCAGCAGCGGACCGTCGAGGCCGAAGTGCGCGTGCGCGAGCTCCTCGTCGCAGTCCCAGGTGCGCAGCTCCCGCGGGATGCGCCGCAGCCGCTCGAGCAGCTCCTCGACGGTCATCTGCGGATGGCCTCGCTGAGGGCGACGATCGTCGGCTGCGCGTAGAGCTCGCGCAGCGGGACGTCGACGCCCAGCGCCTCCTCCACCCGCAGCACGATCTGGATCGCGAGCAGCGAGCTGCCGCCGAGTGCGAAGAAGTCATCGGTGACGCCCACCCGCGCGACGCCGAGCACGTCGCGCCAGATCTCCACCAGGATCTCCTGCACCTCGTCTCGCGGCGCCGCGTGCTCTGCGTCGCGACCGCGCCCGTCGAGCGCGACCGCCCGCGACGCGACGAGCAGCGCGAGGGCGGCGCGGTCGAGCTTGCCGTTCGTCCCCAAGGGCAGCTCGGCCAGCTGCAGCCATGCCGTCGGGATCGCGTGCTCGGGCAGCTGCTCCGCGAGCGTCTGCCGTACGCGCGCGGCGTCCAGCTCCGCGCCCGCCCTCGGCACGAGGCAGCCGGTCAGGCCGACGACCATCCCGTCCGTGTCGCGCCGGGGCGCCACCGCGGCCGCGGCGACGCCGGGCGCGGCGATCAGCCGCCGCTCGATCTCCTCCAGCTCGATCCGCAGGCCACGCAGCTTGACCTGGTTGTCGCGACGACCCACCAGCTCGAACGAGCCGTCCACGCACTGCATGGCGACATCGCCCGTGCGGTAGCCGACGCCATGCGCGTCGAGGGCCCCGAGCGGCACGAACCGCTCAGCCGTCAGCGCGGGCTGGCCGATGTAGCCCGCTGCGACGCCGTGCCCGCCGACCACGAGCTCGCCCGGCTCGCCGATCGGCAGCGGCCGCAGCTCCTCGTCCACGATCCAGGTCGTCACGCCCTCGAGCAGCCGGCTCGCGATCGGGATCGTGTCGCCGGCGCGCACCGTTCTCCGAACGACGTGCCAGCCGACCTCCCAGCACTCTGTCGCGCCGTAGACGTTGAGCAGCACCGCATCCGGCAGCGTCTGGTAGAAGCGCTCGGCGAGCGCGCCCGTCAGCGCCTCGCCCGTAGCGATGCACGAGCGCAGTCCGGCGAGGCGGCGCACGTCCCGCCGCGGCAGCCCCAGCAGCGCGGCGAGCAGAGATGGCACGAGCAGCATCCGCGTCACGCCGGAGCGCTCGACGAGGCGGCTCAGCAGGCGGGGGTCGTGGCCGGCCTCCTCGTCTGCGATCACACAGGCGCAGCCATGCGCGATCGGCGCGCAGACCTCCCAGATCGCGTCGCCGTAGCTCGGCGAGCTCTTGTGGCAACCGCGGTCGTCGGCCTGCCAGGCGAGCACTTCGCGCCGCAGGCGCGCGACGATCGTCGCATGCGCGACGGGCACGGCCTTCGGCCGCCCGGTCGAGCCTGCCGTGAAGAAGATCCAGGCGGCGCCGGCCGCGCCGCCGGGCGCTTGCGGCGCGACGCGCGCCGTGCCACGACCGTCGAGTGCGAGCGTGCCGATCTCGGCCGTGGGAGCGGCGCCGTCGTGCGCGAGCACGAGCGCGACGCCGGCGTCCTCGACCATGCCCCGGAGCCGCTCTGCGGGATAGGCCGGATCGAGCGGGACGCACGCGCCGCCGGCTGCCTGGATCGCGAGCGTCGCGACGACCGCCGCCGCGGAGCGTTCGGATGCGAGCCCGACCGCGACGCCGCTCGTGACGCCCGCGTCGCGCAGGCGGACGGCGACCGCGTCAGCGCGCCCGAGCAGCTCGTCGAACGACAGCTCGGCGTCGGCCGCGACGAGCGCCGTGCGCTCGCGCCACCCCTCGGCGCGCGTGCGGAGGAGCTCGACGACGGTCGTGGGCCCGGCGGATCGTGCCGGGGCGCGTGTGGCCGGCACGACCACGGCGAGGGGGGTGCGCGGCTGTCCGAGGCCCCGCTCGAGCACGTCGCGCCAGCGCTCGAGCAGCACGTCGGCGGGCAGCGCCAGCTCGCCCCGCCAGGCGATGCGCAGCTCGGGGGCGGTGCGGTCGAGCGCGACCGTCAGAGCCACTTCGTCGCCGACCGCCGGAGCGGGCAGATCGAGCACCCGCGTCGTGAGGCCGTCGAGCGCGGGCGGCGCTCGCCGCGGCTCGCGTACCTCCAGCCGCGCCTGGCAGGGCAGGGGCGCATCCTCGCCGGTCGAGAGCCCGAGGCGCTCGGCCAGCAGCGCGAACGGAACGCGTCCATGCGCGATCGCCTCGCAGACCGCCCCGTGCGCGCGCGCGGCGAGCTGTGCGAAGGAGTCGTCTGCCGCGACACGGCCGCACAGCACGACCGGGTTCAGCAGGCAGCCCACGATCTGCTCGTCGGCGACGCTCCGGCGATCGGCAAGCAGCACGCCGAGCCGTATGCGCTCGTCCAGTAGGAGCTGGGCGAGGGCCGCCTGCAGTGCCGCGGCGCAGATGCTGAAGCGCGTCGTGCCAAGCGCACGCGCGTGGTCGCCGAACGTCCGCGCGAGCGCCGGGTCGAGCGTGCGTCGCACCTCACGCGGCGGGCCGCTCCCGCGTGCCAGCGGCGTCGTCGCGGGCGTGTCCGGCAGACGCTCGCGCCAATACAGCAGCTCCCGCTCGCCGTCGCGGCTGTCGACCAGGCGCCGCGCGCGCTCGCCGTGCTCCCACGGGTCGCCTGGAGGCGGCGTCGGCGACTCGTCCGACGCAGCCGCGTATGCGGCCGCCAGATCGCGCAGCAGCAGCGAGGTCGACCACTCGTCGCACACGAGCCGGTGCATGACGAGCACGACGTACGCCCGCCGCGCGCCGTCGGCGAGCAGCGCCGTGCGCAGCAGCGGGCCCCGATCCAGCGCGAACGGCTCGTCGCAGAGCTGCTGCGAGCGCGCGAGCGCGCGCTCGTCTCCAGGGTCCTCCTCGTCGGGCAGCGCCTCCGTCGCCACGGCGAGCTCGGCCATCGGAAGCAGCCGGCAGACGAGTTGTCCGTCGTTTCGGACGCACGTGCTGCGCAGCGCCGGATGGCGGCCGATCGTCGCCTCCAGCGCCCGCGCGACGCGCGACGCGTCGAGCGCGCCGTCGAGCCGCAGGCATCGCGCGACGACCGGCGACGGACCGCTCGGCGGGAGCTGCTGCTCGAGCAGCCATGCGTGCTCCTGCGCCGGTGAGGCGCGGAGGGCGCTCATCGATCATCCCCCGCCGGCGGTGGCTCGTCCACGGTCGCTCGAGATCAGCATCCGGGGGCTCCGTTTGCAAGCTGCGAGATCTCCCGGCGTCGGGAGATCGGATTCGGCGCCGGGCCGGTTGGGCGGGGGGAACGGGTGCGGCGATACTCGACCGGGATGGGGAGAGATCGCGGACGACCGACCGCCGGTGACGGCATGCTCCCGGACGACACGCTCGAGTGGCGGCTGTTCGACGCCACGCAGCTGCTCGATCTCGTGGTGCGGCGGCGGGCGGCGCCGGGCGGCCGGCGGATCGTCGCCTACGCGGTGCCGCAGCCCGACGGCGATCTGGCCGCGGTGCGCCGCTGGCTGGCGGCGCAGGGGGAGGTGCACGGGCTTGCGCTGCTGCCGCTGCTCGTCGACCGCATCCCGCGCACGGCCGGCGGCGAGGTCGACGACCGCGCGCTCGAACGGCTGCCCGTGCTCGACGCGAGCCGGCTGGGCGAGCACGAGCGCGCGCTGCGCGCCCAGCCCGGGCTCGACGGCGTCGTGCTGCGGGTCGAGCGCGCCGCGCCGCCGCCCCCGCCGCGCGGGGATGTCGCGCCCGCGCGCGCGGGCGCGCCCGCGCACGCCGTCGGCCCGACGATCCCGCTGCCCGCCGACGCGCCGGCAACGCTCGGCGAGGCGCTCGTCGAGAGCGCCCGGCGACACCCAGCGCACGCGGTGATCGCCTACGACCAGCGCGGCGAGGCGACGACTCTCAGCTACCCGGAGCTGCTGGGGCGCGGACTGCACGTCGCGGGCGGGCTGCGCGAGCTGGGGATCGCGCCCGGTGAGCTCGTGCTTTTGCAGGCGCCCGAGTTGCCCGACTACTTCCCGGCGCTGTGGGGCTGCCTGCTGGCAGGCGCGCGCCCCGTCACGCTGCTCGCGCCGCCGGGCTACGAGCAACGCTCGCCGACGCTCGACAAGCTCCACGCCGCCTGGTCGGCGAGCGGGCGCCCGTGGATCGTCGCCGCCGGTGCCGCGGTCGCGGGACTGCGCGGCCTCGACGTGCTGTACGGGGACGGCGCGCCGCGCATCGCCGACGCCGGCGCGTGCGCCGACGCCGCCCCGCTCGACGGCCCGCTCGACGGCGGCGAGGTCGCGCTGATGCAGCTCTCCTCCGGCACGACCGGTCGCTCCAAGCTGATCCAGATCGGCTACCGTGCGATCCCCTCGCTGCTGCTCGCGTGCCAGCGGGAACTGGGGCTCGCGGACGACCACGTGTCGCTCAACTGGCTCCCGCTCGACCACGTGGTCGGCCTCGTGATGCACCACCTGCGCGACGTGGTGGTCGGCGCGACGAACGTCCACGTCCCCACGCCGCGGGTGATCGCCGACCCGCTGCGCTGGCTCGACCTGCTCGAGCGCCATGGCGTCCAGCACACGTTCTCACCCAACTTCGGCTACCGGCTGGTGGGCGACGCGCTCGCCGAGGCGCCCGCGCGCACGTGGGACCTGAGCGGCGTGCGCACGTTCGTCAACGGCGCCGAGCAGTGCACGCTGCCGGTCGTCGAGCGCTTCCTGCAGGCGACCGCCCGCTTCGGCGTGCAGCCCGGACAGATGCGGCTCGCCTGGGGAATGGCGGAGCTCGGCACCGTGCTCACGTTCAAGCGCTTCGACGAGCCCGGCGCCGTGCGGCGCGCGGGCGCCGGCACGTTCCTCAGCATGGGCCCGCCGAACCCCAACAGCGAGCTGCGCGTCGTCGGGCCCGACGACGCGCAGCTGCGCGAGCGCGAGATCGGTCGCCTGCTCGCGCGCACCGAGCGGCTCACGCCCGGCTATCTGGTCGACGGCGCCGTGCAGCGGGTGGCGGACGCCGACGGCTGGTTCGACACCGGGGACCTCGCCTTCCTCGAGGACGGCGAGCTGGTCGTCACGGGGCGCGCCAAGGAGGTGATATCGATCAACGGCGCCAACCTCTTCGCGCACGAGGTGGAGGACGCGGCGTCGGGCCTCGCCGGCGTCGCCGACGGGCTCGTGGCGGCGTGCGGCGTGCCCGACGCGACGAGCGGGACGGAAGCGCTTGCGGTCCTCTACGTGGCGGCCCCCGAGGCGCCGCGCGAGCAGCTCGAGGCCCGCATCCGCGGTGCCGTGACGCGGGCGACCGGCATCGCGCCGGCGCTGGTGCGGGCCGTCGCCGTGGCGCAGTTCGCGCGCACGACGAGCGGCAAGGTGCAGCGGACGCTGCTGCGAGAGCGGCTGCTGTCGGGCGAGCTGGGGCCCGCCTGGACGGGCTCCGCGGCCGACGAGCCGGCGCCCGCGTGCGACACCGCGTTCGAGCCCTGCTGGCGGCCGCTGCGACGCCCGCCGCGGCCGGAGCCGCCGCTGCTGCGCCCGCCGACGCTCGTCGTGCGCGCTGCCGGCGACGACGGCGACGAGCTGCTCGCCGAGCTGACGCGGCGTGGGCTCGTGCGCGAGCACGTCGAGCTGGACGCCGACGCCGAGGGGGCGTGGGACGCGCTCGGCGGGCAGGCGCCGGGATCGGTCCTGTTCCTCGCCAGCCGCTCCTGCGGCGCGCCGCAGGAGGCCGCGCGGGCGCGCTGCGCGATGGCGTACCTCGCGCTGGCGCGCGCGCTGCTCGCACGCGGCTTCGCGGGCGAGGTGCTGAGCGTCAGCCGCCGGCTGCACGCGATCGGCGAGCAGCTGCCGCCGTCCGGCGTTCCGCTCGCCGCGCTCGTGGAGGGGTTGGCGCTCGGGCTCCGCAGGGAAGCGGCGGGGATCGACGCCTGGCACCTCGACCTGCCCGGGGCGACGGGCGCGGGCGACGGGCGGGCGCTCGCCGCCGCCGCCGCGGTGCGCCGTGCCGAGGTCGCGGCGGCTTGGCGCGATGACGCGCTCCACGTGCGGCGGCTGCGCGCAATCCCGCTTCCGGGCGGGCAGCCGACGGGCGTGGCGCTGGGCGCGTGCGGGATCGTCGCGACGGGCGCGCTCGGCGGCGTCGGCCGCGAGATGCTCGCCCAGCTGCTCGGCGACGGCGAGCCGGCCGCGCGGGTGCTCGTCGTCGGGCGCACGCCGCTCGACGCGCCGTCCGCCGCGGGCCGGCGCGACGCGCTCGCGCAGCTCGCGCCCCGCTGCCGCGAGCTGCGCCACCGCGTCGTCGCGGCCGAGGACGAGGCGGCGCTGCGCGACGCGGTCGCCGAGGCCGAGCGCGACTGGGGGATCCCGATCACGGTCGGGCTCCACCTCGCCGGCGCCTTCGAGGAGCGCGCGCTCGCCGAGGTCGACGCCGACGCGTGGGCCGCGCAGGTCGCGGGGAAGGCGGACGGGCTGCTCAACCTCGCCCAGCAGCCGCGAAC
>Ga0210410_10004009_pt1 | contig 12967 bp, 9 predicted proteins | sample IncBWC4MmetaG_FD_161058 | JGI IMG/M metagenome (GOLD analysis project Ga0210410, IMG submission 161058) | Forest soil microbial communities from Barre Woods Harvard Forest LTER site, Petersham, Massachusetts, United States - Inc-BW-C-4-M | ecosystem: Environmental > Terrestrial > Soil >... | reverse complement strand
TCTCAATTTGACATACCTAGCTATCTATGGCTACGCTCTATCACTAAGAGGAACTCGCGAGAATGCCAAAAACTGATCTTCAAGGCACTTTGGACCTGCTTGTTCTCAAGACCCTCGCGCAAACTGAGGAACTACATGGGTATGGGATAGTTCTGCACATCCAACGAGCGTCTGAAGAGTTGCTGAGCGTAGAGGAAGGATCGCTATATCCGGCGTTGCACCGTATGGAGCAAAGTGGATGGATCAGTTCGGAATGGGCGCTGACGGAGACAAACCGAAGGGCGAAGTATTACAGCTTAACAGCGCGCGGCCGCAAGGAGTTGCACCAGGCGCAAAAGAGCTTCGAGCAGTTGGTTAAGGGCGTTCGCGCCATTCTGCGGTACGCATGAGGAATTCTTATGTCAGTTTTTCGGCGTATCTCAAATCTCATCTTTCGTTTTCAGGTAGACCGCGAAATTGATGCTGAAGTTCGTTCCCACATTGAAATGAGGACCGCAGACAATATTGCAGCCGGCATGCCGCCGGAGAAGGCTCGTCGTGACGCGTTACTGAAGTTCGGTAATCCCACGGTTATGAGGGAAAGAGTGGCTGGCGTAGATTTCGCACTCAACCTTGATATTTTCTTCAGAGATGTTCAATACGCGTTCCGAAAATTGCGCAAAACGCCTGCTTTTGCCATCACAGTAATCCTCACTTTGGCGCTCGGCATTGGCGCGAACACTGCCGTTTTCAGTATCGTGGACGCGGTATTGTTGCGCCCGTTGGGGTACAAGAATGCCAACCGTCTTGTTGTTGTGTGGCAGACCGACGCTGCACATCGCGGAACTGGCGCATGGTTCAACCCTTACCGTGAATTTGAAGAGTGGCAACGAGACAGCCGCAGTTTCGAGAAATTGGCTGCGATGAGCTGGGCGACCGCCGGAAAGACGCTGCTATGGCACGGTAAGCGGATCAGTCTACTCGCCCTTCCGGCCAGTACCGACTTCTTCTCAATGCTTGGCGCTGAAGCCGAAATTGGCAGGACATTCGGTGAAATTGACTTGAAGAACCCATGCACTCTGGTGCTTGCATATCCCTACTGGCAGGAAAAGCTGGGCGCTCCCAACGACATTGTTGGCCAAAGTCTCACGGTCGATCATGTTTCCTGTGTCGTTGTTGGCGTGATGCCGAAGAGTTTTGCTTTTTATCCGAAAGAAGCAAATGCGTGGTCGCTGATTACGCCTGCGAGCGCGTTTGCACGAAAGCCATGGGACTCGATGACGGGCGTTTTCGGACTGCTGAGAGCTGGAACAACACGCGCTCAGGCCGAGGCGGAGCTGAACGTGATCGAAAAGAGAATTCTTCCGGAAGCCCCGGCATCGCTATCGCCGCTTACTTCCGCCATGCCCGTTGTATTGAAGCTGCAAGACAATTTCACCTGGTTAGCCGGGAGGAATCTGCGCACAGGGCTTTTGGTGCTCTTAGGTGCGGTGAGTCTTATTTTATTGATGGCATGCCTGAATGTTGCCAACCTCGTTCTTGGCCGAACGATGGAGCATTCGCGCGAGATGGCCATTCGTACCGCGTTGGGTTCGGGCCGTTCGCGGCTCATCCGCCAGATGCTGACAGAGTCATTGATGCTCGCTTCTTGCGGAACGGCGGTGGGCATATTGCTGGCGCTGCTAATACTCCAGTGGTTCCGCGCTGTTAATCCGGTCGAGTTGCCACCCGGCAGTATTGTTTCACTCGATTGGCGAATTCTCCTATTCGCGGGACTGTTGGGTGTCGGCTCCGTTGTGCTCTTCGGACTCGTCCCTGCATGGCGGGCTTCACGGGCCGATCTGAATTCTGTTCTCAGGAACAGCGAGCGGGGTATAGGCGCAAGCGCTTCCGCACAACGCACCTCACAATTACTAGTGGTGATGCAGGTTGCCCTTTCTTTAATGCTCTTTGTCGGAGCGGGCCTGCTTGCAGCGAGCCTGTGGAGAATGGCCTCCACTCGGCTTGGCTATCGTACAAATCAGGTGGTGACAGCGACCATTAACCTACCGAAAGAACGCTATGCTGACCCTGACGCGAAGGTGAGATTTGCCGCGAACCTTGCGAGTTCAGTATCCGCCTTGCCCGGCGTCGAGTCAGTCACGACGGCGTCGAACTTCACTCCAACGGGAGAAAATTCCTTGTCCGTCGAGGGCGACGCCTCCAAGTTTTCGCCTGGAGGCATCGCTACCCAAAGCGTAAGCCCAAATTTTCTTGGAGCGATGCAGATTCCGTTGTTTCGGGGCAGGGTTAACCCGGGACCCACATGGTAGGTCACTCGATGACGCACCTATCCTCTGGGAAATTGATACCGATCCTGTGCTTGCGGGCAGGAAGCTGATAGCCGAGGCGTGGGATCCGGGCGGGCTCTACCTGGTGGGGTCCTTCGCCGGAGACCGCTGGAAGGAGTGGAACGGACGTTTTCGTGATGACGTTCGACGTTTTCTTAAGTCCGACCGGGACACCGTGATCAATCTGAGACAGAGACTCCTCGGGAGCCCCGACATTTATACGAAACGACACCATCCGCCCGAGCAAAGCATCAATTTCTTGACCTGTCACGACGGTTTCACTCTCAATGACCTTTTCTCGTTCAATGGAAAGCACAATGAATCGAATGGGGAGAATAACCGCGATGGAAATTCAGAAAACTACTCGTGGAACTGCGGAGTGGAAGGTCTCACTGATGATCCGAAAGTCGAACGCCTACGTGCACGCCAGACCCGCAATGCCCTGATGCTCAATCTGCTCTCGGTTGGCACTCCGATGCTGATGATGGGGGACGAAGTCAGGAGGACGCAGCGTGGCAATAACAACGCGTATTGCCAGAATAATGAGGTGAGCTGGTTCGACTGGAGCCTATGCCAAAGGCATGCCGATCTTCACAGATTCGTTCAGCTTTTGATCCAATTGCGGCTGCGTTTTGCGGCGAATCCGAGAGGGGACTACCTGTCGCTCGCCGAATTCATCGAGCGAGCAGAGATCCAGTGGCACGGGGTGCACTTATGGGCGCCCGATCTTTCGGCTGACTCTCACAGCCTCGCCGCGACTGTCTTCCTTGAGAACGGAGGCGGATTCCACTTGATGGCCAATGCATATTGGGAGCCTCCGTGCTTCGCTTTGCCTGCTGTTCCCGACGGCTTTGGACCATGGCGCCGGCTCATCGATACGTTTCAGGATTCACCTTCGGACTTTCTTGAGGAACGAGTTGAGACGACAAATCAAACCGCACGCGACGTTCAATCTCGGTCGATCGTTCTGATGACGACCGGCCGATGCGGGATTGAAATTTCTCATCAGGCGTGAGGATCGTAGAGAACGCAATAATGGGCTTGGGTGCTATTGATAAAAGGAGAAAACGACAAATGAGAGACCCCAAGAAATAAAGGAATTAGAGGCACAAATCGCTCTAGACACGCAGAAATATAGCGAGAACGCTTCTTGCTTCCGCGTTCTGACGTTGAATGTAGTGAGCGTCAGATTGAGCGTCCATTACATCTTTCTGCTATCCCGAGTGATGGCCTGCGATCGCCTCCTAACAGGAACATGTAATGGGCACGAGCATCTCTCGCCGCTACGATCCAGTCATGCGTCGCTACTTGAACCGCCTCGCAGAAAGGTGAATCGCGATGCAAAAGAATCGAGACTGCACAGAGGAATCGGGCCGAACGTCCGTCGATACCGAGAGTCTTTCGTTTAGTGCCGCGCTCCTTTGGGGATTCGCAGCCTGTCTCCTTTGGGGAGCATTGTGCGATGTGACACGAGTCGAGGGACACTCCACTCTTCTGCTCGAAACTTCCGCCTCTTCGAGTGGTGTGTCCTCGTTGCCTTCCGTGCCCCCAAGCGTTGAGCCCGTAGTGGAGCAACCTCCTCATCAAGCCAACTCCACGGGGTCCGTACTGTTCATGAACTTTCGATCGGGGAGCGCAGATGTTGTCCTGCCGCCGCAAAGTCCTGTTCAGAAGCTCTCACGGGGGTTTCTTGACAGCATCGCTCCCTCCGTCTTCATCTTCACGGCGGCCCAGGCGGGTATCAGTCAAGCTGACAAGAAATACCCAGCGTTTCGACAAGGGGCCGCGGGACATGGCCGTTACTATTGGCACGACTTCGCGAACCAGGCGAGCCAGAAGCTTCTTGTCGAATCTTTCCTGCCGGTCGTGTTTCATGATGACAACCGCTACTACCGCCTTGGCAGGGGAAGCTTCCTGCATCGCACCGGATATTCCCTGAGTCGTCTCGTCGTGACGCGGGATGACCGTGGTCAGAACACGATCAATCTCCCCGAGATACTCGGCACCGGAGCAGCAGCCGGCATCTCTTCCGCCTACTATCCGCGGCAATACCGCAACTGGACAGAGACCGGGTAACGATGGCTCATCAATGCAGCCTTCGATGGAGGAGTGATGGTGGTCCGCGAGTTCTGGCCGGAATTCAGTCACACGGTGGTTCGAATACGTCGTTAGAGAGCGTGGACTCTCTTTGGCGCTCGGCGCCTGATTGGAGCCTTGACTCATGAGAACTTTGAATCGGCATCTTCTGTATTTCCTCTTGCTGGGAGCAGGAACAATCGTGCCCGGCGCAAGGTCGCAGGACAATGGGGCAGTGGGCGTCAGCCCTGCCGTTCAAGTAAAGCCCTCGAACGGAGACCCAGCAATAATCACGAGCACTCAGCCGAGGAGTGGCGCCGATCCAGGCACCTTTCCGGCCCTAACTCCAATGGGCCGACCAAGCATCGGACTTGTGCTCGAAGGCGGCGGCGCGCTCGGGCTAGCACACATCGGTGTGCTTCGTTGGTTGGAGGAGAATCACATTCCCGTCGACCGCCTCACAGGCACTAGCATGGGCTCCTTCGTCGGAGCACTCTATGCATCAGGGAAATCGGTGGACGAGATAGAAACAATGGCGCTGGGCAGTGCGAATGTCTTTATGCTACAGGCTCCGTATAGCGACGTCAGTTTTCGAAGGCGAGAGGACCGCAAAGATCTGCCGCAAGCGATTACGTTTGACCTGAATGGCGGTATCGGCCTCCGCAACGCTGTCTTGTCGGACACGGGTCTGAATGAACTACTGCGAGAGCAGTTCAATGCCTACAACAATGAAGGCGTCTCTTTCGATCGGCTGCCGATTCCCTTTCGCTGCGTTGCGACAGATCTCAACTCTCTTGCTCCCGTCGTATTCAGCAAAGGATCCATGGCCCAGGCGGTCCGTGCTTCGATCTCGATCCCGGGAATCTTCCCTCCGGTGAAATACAACGACCACTATCTGGTGGACGGTGCCATCGTAGACAACCTGCCTACCGACATAGCCAAGACGGAATTGCACTCCGAGGTGGTGATTGCGGTTCACCTGGCGACTTCGGACTTCGTGGAGAGCGATGTTCATTCGATTCTCGGCATCTTTTCACGTGCTTATGGAGCTGGCACAGCACGCACAGAGAATAACGGCAAACTCCTGGCCAATATCTTGATCGTCGCAGAAACTCAAAAATTCGCACCTACAGACTATGACAAGGGGCGACAGTTGATCGAGATAGGTTACAGCGGCACTGAGCAGCGCCGGTCCGACTTGATTCGCTACCGGGTCAGCGACGAGGCTTGGAATGCCTACCTGACCGCCCGCAAGGCTCGAGTTCGCAAGTCACCAGGGGCGCTAAAAATCGTTAAGGTGGAGGGCGGGACACCGGCTGCCAATGACGCCGCTCGCCGCGATCTCGAGCCTCTTCAGGGAAAGCCCATTGACGCAAAGGCGGTATCCGAATCGCTCCGGCGAGTCGAAGGCAATGGGGGCTATACAGCGTCCTTTGAAACGATATCCGCGCTCGCTCCCCGAGCCTCGGATAAAACTGCTGGACAGAGCCCAGATGACGGTGTAGTGGTTCATCTTCACGAAGCAGACGGACATGCGATTCTGATGGCAGGCGCCGACATCACGGCCGCCACTTCGAACGTCACGCGAATGTCCCTTGACTTCCGCATTATCAACCGTGATTTCGGGGGCTTTGGGTCCGAACTGCGGACAGACGTTCGCGTCGGATTCCTCACCCAGTTCGCAACCGAATACTACCGTCAGCTTGCATCCACCTCGTTCTTCCTTCAGCCGCACTTGGGGATCCTCCGCGAGCCGGTGTACCTCTGGGCCAACCAGGAGCGAATTTCCGAACGCTTGGAACAGCAAGCTGGCGGAGGGCTCGACTTCGGGAAAACCTTTAGCCGGAATCTGCAGATTGCGGCTCAATGGAGGATGCAGAACATCCGTTGGATGCTCACAACCGGACAGGATCAGAGTACAAGTTTCTCCGGGACAGTTAAAACAGCGGCGCTTCACCTGACCTACGACACCGCGGTTGCGGGAGCGGTTTCGCCACGTGGACTGCGCGTCGACTTCACAGGTGGCTACCTCTTGCACACCTCTGCTGTCCGCTCCACACCTATCCTGAAATTGAAGACGTCGCAGACATTTACCTACCGGCAGAAGAATCTCTTTGGCATTGGCACGGAAGTGGAATCGCACTTTCACAATGACGTACCTGATCCCCTTCGCTTCACGCTTGGTGGCCCGCTGCGCCTCTCCGCTTCGTCGATCGATGAATATCGAGGCACGGACGTATATCTCGCAAGGGCGGGCTATCTGCGGCGAATCGCGGTACTACCTATCGGCTTTGGACAAGGTGTTTACGCGACCGTCGCTTACGAAGTTGGAGATGCATGGTCGGCCCAGACCCACACCTCGCTGCGACAGGATGGCCTGGCGGGGGTTGTGGCCGCCACCCCGTTTGGAGTTATCACGGTCGCCGGCTCTGTTGGCGACGCTGGCAGGCGAAAGATATTCTTCAGCCTCGGACGACTATTCTAGAGCCCGGGGAGTCTGGGACCGCACTTACAGGAATATCCCCTCTGCTAAAACTATTTAGAATCGACAACGCGGATGGCATCTGGCCTTGACGAGGGAACCCACTACTGCTGGTCGTCTGCGAGATGGACCCTTGGAAGTCCACACCAACTTCACCTCCACACAGAAGCGAGTCTACGGTGTCCACCATTTTTCCGACGAACAAAAGGCTGGACGCCACCACGGCGTAATTCAATCGAACACATTTCGAGCTTGTCGGGCGCATAGCCGACGGGTTATTGACGAGTTGCCGACAAACCTCAGCGTTGCGGAGCGCGCAATGTTGCCTCGTGCTGCGTTTCCTCGCGGTAGATTTGGGACAGCGTACAGAACGCAGTCAGAATGGCCGAGGCACCGAGCAGAAGCACCAGAGAGTGATTTAACAGTTGAACGCCGGCAAATGCTCCGGAAAACATCAGCAAGACTGAGCCGATGCGCCGGCGCCACCTGGGATTGTTGCCTGGCGTGAGTGAAAAGTCGAAGGCCAGTGCCGCAACCGTAAGGGTAAGTACGGTTGTCGTCAGTTCTGGCACTGCAAGCCGTCTGACCGTACCGTTGCGCATCCCCATTCCCAGCGCGGTCAAAGCGATGATCCCGTAAAGTGCGGCAGAGATGTGCTGTCCTTCCCGAGGTTCGAAGTACCACGACACCGTCATTGCACCCAATAGAAGCAATGTCTCGATGCCAAAGGCAGCCGCAAGCCACATATTGCGCCGTCGTTTCCCGAGCAGAGTGTCGAGCTTCCCGGCAAGCAATCCGCCTGCAAGGGCGAAGCCAAGCGCAGTAGCAGATCGTCCGATTGATAAGCCTGGCACCCCGCCAAATGCAAAACCCAGAAAGACAATATTGCCAGTCATGTTGGCGGTGAAGACGTGTCCCATCGCGACATAGCTGCCGGCATCGACCAAGCCAGTCACGAATGTCAGGCAATAGAGAGAGCTATGAAGGATGCGTTCGCTTTTCGTGAGGGAATCCATCAAGTTTCCATTTCAGAACTTATAGCCTGCCCAAAGCGCCCAGTAGTTCAGATTGCGGCCGGGTTGTGTTTCCTTAAGAAAACGGCCCGCATAGAAGATTCCGTAGTCTCCCTGGAACCACAGGTGACGATTCGCCTGCCATCGGATCTCGGTGCCAGGTCTGTTTCCAACAAATCGGGCTCGGTTGCCATCCGCAGCTCTGATTAGGAATCCGGGTACGGCATAGACGCCATCGTCCAGGCGCTGTCTCCATTGAAAGATCCAGTCGAAGGATAGCGAGACATCGTGCGGAGCAGACGCTTCTACGTGAGGATGAACGTCAATGAAGTTGATTGGCCCTGGACCTGTTGTCGCCAGGACGCCGAAGTAGTTGCCTTTGGGGTAAAGCGGATTGAAAGTGCCCAGTGTGTTCGTCGCGGGATGATCTCCGCTCGAGATGTCCGCCTTTGCGCTGAACCGCGGTTTCAGCGGAACCCTCGGAAATCGATAGCCGGTTTCGGACGCAACCGTCCATGCCCGGATGTTCCCGGAGCCGAACGTGCCGAACTGCCAGAGGCCTTCGTAATCAAAATCCAGTCCGGACCGTTCCGTTGCAATGGCGCGCGAAATCCTCGCACCCAAACTGTGGCGCACCTCCCGAGCCGTGCCTCGTTCGAAAGTCGCCTGCCTGCGGTCCAGACCCAAGTAATAGACCTCCAGGGACATTTTGCAGGGCAAGGTCCGGGTGGCGTACACACCCCAGAAGCCAACGGCGTGATTCGGTGCATTGTCAAAGAATCCGGGATTGTCCAAGTCGGGACGGACAGCGAATCCGTCGATTTGCCAGGAGTCGATCTTGCTTTTGACCATGAAGCCGTCGAAGCTCAGCCGAACATTCGGACCTTCCCGCACATCAATCAAGCGCCCGGAGCCGTACTCGAGTTCCTGCCTGCCAACACGGAGTGCGATGGAGTTCGCACCTTTGGAAGTGCCAAGTTCGAGAAATCCGACCTGGAAGTCGAGCTCCTTTTCGTCGATTGGTCGCGGACCACCTATCCGGTATGAATTCAATCCACTCTTTAACTCAACGAACGAGCGCACATGTTTTCCATAGTGAGCGTCAAACGAAAGCATGTATCGTTCGTTCAGATACCCGTTCATGTAGGGCTGCTGTCCCCAATTGTCGTTACCGATCTGTTCCCAGACCTCTCGAGCCTCACCTCCGATGGTGAGATACCAATCGTCCGTGCGGTTTCGCATAGGGATGTACTTGATCGGATCCCAGAAGTCCTGCCGGAGAGCCCGATTGTGCAGGAAGGTCCAGTTCTCGTCTTCACGCCGCAGCTGGTAACTGCGATCCTGGATCGCGGGGTCTCCCGCATTGTCTGACTGGGCATGTGCGGTCAGCACGGTAAGGAAGAACGCGGCTGCGAAAACCAGAATGATTCGCATCGATTTCACTTCTTCAATTCCTAATTTTCTTCAACCAGAGCTGAGGACTCTGTCGATCTTTCCCGGACCCACACTAATTGCTCACGGGGGAGTGGATCTCGGCAATATAACCGCCAGGAAATTGAACGAAGGCCGCATTCTTTTGATCGGCAGTGTAGGGAGGGACCAGAATCTCTACGCCCGCGGCTTTGGCCTTGGCAAGGGTATCCGTGAGGTTTGCGACCTCATAGCCGGTCGTCTCCCGCCCGTACGGATACGGAAGGTGACCATCCGTTACGAGCACGGTCAACTTGCCGAAGTTCGATTCGATCCGGATTCTGCGATAGATGTCCTTCGGCCGTCCGATTTCGACGCCGGGGGCATGCGAGTCATCGGAGATCACTTTGCCGTGAGAGAAGGCCAGGAAGCTCCGAAGAAACGTCTCCACTTTGTTGGTGGACACATAGACCCGGTTTTCCGGAATCGTCTGGAGCGCCTTGTAGGACGGAGCGGTGGTATGCCAGTACAGTTGCATGTTCACGCCGCCCGGCCATTGGATGACAACATCGCGTCCGATCGGATCGTTAAATGGGCTGACGAGCACATCTGCTCCGTCTTTGACCGCAGCTCGGGTCGCTTCATCCATATCTGTCACCAAATAACCCGTCCGCTCCTCGCCGAATGGATAGGGTACTGGCGTCTTGAAACCAAAGACCGACACGGTTCCCGCCGGTGTCAAGACCAGCTGCGACATCGTGCTGCTCGGAGTTGGCGTCACGGTAAAGACGCCTTGCTTCGAGGTCGTGCCCCCAAAGGTGGCAAGAAGACTGGCCACGAAGCGATCGAAATCCTCTGGTGAGACATAAACGTGAGCTGTATCGTATTGAGGTGCCACTCCCGGGTTCGGTGTTGACGTAGAAGCGTGGACGACCGGCGGCGTAGTTCCTAGCAACCATGAAAGACCCGCGCTTCCATAGATCAGGAGGGCGGCGACGGTGGTCACGGTAAGGTATCTGGTAGTACGCATTGAAATCTCCTTTACTGCGGACCGGTATTTAAATCTGATTTCCAGCCGGATGCCCGACGGTGCCGCATAGCCTATGGGTCAATACCTTTCGAGGATACTGAAGTAGCGATCTCAGCCACGCCGCGACTGCTGCTCCCACTAATGGGGCTACCGAGTACACCCACAGGAACTGCGTTTGTCCCGAAACGATAGCGGGCCCAAACTGGCGGGCGGGGTTCAGACCGCCTCCGGTCGCTGTTCCTAGCACCGCGATCCCGATCCCCACGAGAGCCCCAACGATCCAAGGCACGAATGGCGTCAGTCGTTGTACCGCAAGACAGAGCCCGACAAGGAACACGATGACCGCCATGCCGAGGGCCTCGGTTGCGAATAGTTCCCAGGTCGACCACCCCAGTCCTGGCTGGAGCGCAGCATATACTACCTGCGGTTCCGCCACAACATGGCCCCACACCCCGCGAGCGGCGACGACCCCAAGTACGGAACCGAGTAATTGTGCGATGGTGTAGGGGATGACCCCTTCTCCAGGGAAGACTCCGAAGCGCCACATGGCCAGCGAGATTGCCGGATTCGTGTGCCCCCCGGAGGCCCTTCCAGGCGGACTGAGAATCAGCCCGGCAAGCAGAAGGGCGACAGCAGCACCCACGATCCAGAGCTCGGCATGGATCCCGGGGATCGCCCGTGAGATGGGCGACGGTCCAATCACCCACCTCACGATACTGACCACGCCGAAAAGCAGAACAGAGGTGAGGATCAGCTCAAACACGCTGTCTCGCGCTAGTCGACCAAAGCTTACGCGCGTCGCATTGTTGGGCAGTTCTGGAGATCGATCCAATTGCTTATCCTTTCAATTTGGAGTTAGAAAGCGAAGCAATCGCAGCCGAGACTCCAAAGTCCCTTGTCGCCCAAGATCCATTGGTGCGTCTTATGAGCGGCGGAGTGCTTGCCATCGTGCAACGACATCGCGTGGTTCGCTGTAGCCCCGACGGTCAAGTGTTCCTCGCTCTGCGCATATCCACCGTATTTCTCGACAGGGGACCAGTCCGGACTCACGGGCAGTTCCGGAGGCGCCATGCTTGAGAATTCGGCTGTCGCGTAAACTACCTTGCCCCCGACAATAGTCAGCACCGACTCCAGGTTCTTGATCTCCTCTTCAGGAATTGAGAAGTAGTCCGAGGAGAGGACGGCCAAGTCGGCGAGCTGGCCTTGGGCTAGCGATCCTTTCTTGCCGTCTTCCGTAGAAAACCAACTGCTCCCGGCGGTATAAAGCTCGAGCGCTTTCGCGCGATCCAACCGGTTTTTCTCCGGATATAAGCTCAACCCACCGATGGTCTTCCCGGTCACGAGCCAGTAGAGAGAAAGGAAGGGGTTATAGCTCGAGACCCGCGTGGCGTCTGTGCCCGCTCCTACCGGAACTCCCATCTCCAACATTCTTTGGATTGGAGGCGTGCGCTTGGCCTGCTGCGCGCCATAACGCTCGACAAAATATTCGCCCTGAAAAGCCATCCTGTTCTGGACGGCGATACCGCCACCAAGTGATTTGACTCGCTCAATATTCCGGTCGGAGATCGTCTCGCAGTGATCAAAAAACCAGTGCAGTCCGTCAAACGGAATCTCGCAGTTCACCTCCTCGTACACATTCAAGGCCCGAGAGATTGTTTCATCGTATGTGGTATGCAGGCGGAACGGCCATCGGTTTTCCGCGAGGTGACGAATCACTGCCTTCAACTCGCTCTCCATAACAGGCGCCATGTCCGGCCGAGGTTGAAGGAAGTCTTCGAAGTCGGCGGCAGAGAAAACCAGCATCTCGCCTGCACCGTTCACGCGATAGAAGTCATCGCCATTGCCAGGCTTGGTCATCTTTGTCCAATTCTGGAAGTCGGCCAGTTCCTGCTTTGGTTTCTGAGTGAAAAGGTTGTAGGCCAGGCGAATCGAGAGTTCACCTTTCTTGTGGAGTTCGTTCACGACCCCATAATCGTCAGGGTAGTTCTGGAAGCCACCGCCCGCATCGATTGCACTGGTGATGCCGAAACGATTCAATTCTCTGAAGAAGAGGCGCGACGAGTTGAGCTGGTCTTCCCGCGACAGCTTGGGCCCCTTCGCCAAGGTGGAGTACAGAATGTTTGCGTTCGGTTTGGCCAACAGAAGACCCGTGGGATTACCCTGCTTGTCGCGTTGAATCTCGCCGCCGGGAGGATCCGGGGTGTCTTTGGTGTAGCCCACCGCGCGTAGCGCTGCCCGGTTGAGCAACACCCGGTCGTACAAGTGCATAACGAAAACAGGGGTGTCCGGGGACACCGAGTTGATTTCATCCAACGTCGGCATCCGGCGCTCAGCAAACTGAAACTCCGTCCACCCGCCGACAACCCGCACCCACTGAGGCGCGGACGTCCGAGCCGCTTGCTCCTTGAGCATTCGCAGCGCATCGGCGAGCGATGGCACCCCATCCCAACGCAACTCCAGGTTGAAATTGAGCCCACCGCGGATCGGATGCATGTGGGAGTCGTTGAGACCGGGGATGACCGTTCTCCGGTTTCCATCAATGACCGTTGTCATTGGGCCGCGCAGCCGAAGGATCTCCTCGTCTGTACCGGTGGCGCTGATTGTTCCGGCGGTAATGGCAACCGCTTCGACAAACGCTGGCACTCGA
>Ga0210410_10004008_pt1 | contig 12969 bp, 9 predicted proteins | sample IncBWC4MmetaG_FD_161058 | JGI IMG/M metagenome (GOLD analysis project Ga0210410, IMG submission 161058) | Forest soil microbial communities from Barre Woods Harvard Forest LTER site, Petersham, Massachusetts, United States - Inc-BW-C-4-M | ecosystem: Environmental > Terrestrial > Soil >... | reverse complement strand
GGCGTACTTTCCCAGCCAGCGAACCGGCGACACCATTCATTCACCTAAGAATTGCCTCCCGGGAGCGGGCTGGGCGCCCATTGTGTCCGGTCGAATGCAGATTGAAAGGACTGGTGCACCACCCATAGCTGCAAACCGGTATGTCCTTGAACAAGGCGACGACCATATGTTCGTACTCTACTGGTATCAGTCACATGGCCATTCGGTCGCGAGCGAATACTTGGCCAAGTACTACCTGGTCGCCGATGCCATCCGTTTGAATCGCACCGATGGAGCGCTCGTTCGAGTGATCACTCCCGTAAGTCGAACGGAAAGTATTGGGACTGCAGAAGGTAGAGCGGTGAGCTTCAGCCAAACATTTCTGCCTGTTTTAGACCAGTATGTGCCGAATTGAGCTCCATGAAATTTCCTCGCTCGTATGCAAGAAGGCGAAAATTAGAATCCCCTAGGAAGGTCGCCATGAAGCAAAATGCCTATTTAAGATTATTCTTCGCTCTGAGTGCCGTTGCGGTTATTGCCGGCTGCTCCCGCGATCCCAATGTTCGCAAACAGAAGTATCTCGAGAGCGGAAAGCGATATTTTGAAAAGCAGGACTACCGCGCGGCCTCCATCCAGTTCCGAAACGCTGTACAGATCGATCCAAAATATGCGGACGCCCACTACCAGCTCGCTCTCAGCGATTTACAGTTGCAAGATTGGAGAAGCGCCTATGGCGAACTGACCCGCACCCTCGATCTCGCACCTGAAAATTTCAAGGCCCAAATCTCTATCGGCAATCTGCTACTGAGCGCTCGCCAGTTCGACCAAGCTCAGCAGCGCGCGGATCTTGTACTGCAGAAGGACCCTAATAACCTGGAAGCTCACATCCTCCGGGCAAATGCTTTGGCCAAGCTTCAACAGACGGACGCATCTCTGAAAGAGATGCAAGCGGCGATAGAACTCAATCCCGAGCGAGGTCCGTCATATCTGAACATGGCCTTTCTTCAGATCTCGGCAAAGCAGGCTACTGCGGCCGAAGAAAGTTTTAAGAAGGCTGTCTCGCTCGAACCGAAGTCAGTCCTTGCCAGGCTGGCGCTCGGAACTTTCTACTCTCAAGAAAAGCGTTGGCCGGACGCTGAAACGCAGTTCCGGCAGGCGGTCGAAATAGAGCCAAAGAATATCGGCCCCCGTATTGCTCTCTGCAACCTGTTTTTGGCCCAAAAGGAGACCTCCCAGGCCGAGGAAGTCGCAAGGGAAGCAAAGGACGCGCTGAAAGACTCACCAGACGGATACCGATTGCTTGGCGATTTGTATTTCCGACTGGGCGACTTGCCGAAAGCGGTCGATGAGTACGCTTCGCTATACAAACAGCATCCGAAAGATCTTCGGGTGAAGAAGAACTATATTCAACTGCTTATTCTCCATGGACATTGGGACGAAGCTGCGACTTTGAACGACCAGATTCTGAAAGACAATCCGAAAGATGAGGGGAGTGTCATCGCTCGCGACCAGATTCTAATACAGCAAGGTCACGCGGCCCAGGCCCTCGATCAATTGCGCACAGCAATCAAGAATGAACCTGACAATGCCCTTGCTCATTACTATCTCGGTCTGGCGTTTAATGCGACCGGCGACTCAGGGCAGGCAGAAACGGAATGGCGACAAACAGCGCGTCTGAATCCGAATTTCGTGGAGGCGCAGAGCGCCCTCGCCGCTGTTGCATTAAGAAAAGGTGATCCGGAAGATCTCACCAATGCCGCAGAAGCGATCATTTCTGCGCGTCCTAGCGCCTCTGATGGGTATGTTTTGCGTGCTATTGCCAAAGCCTCCAAGCACGACCCGACCGGCGCGGAAACCGATTTGAATACAGCTATGGAAGTTGCACCGCACAATCCATCTGGGTTTAACGCTATGGCGCAGCTCCGCACGTCCCAGAAGCGTTACGCCGATGCCGAAAAACTCTACGGACAAGCACTGACAATTGACCCGAACTCAACCCCGGCACTCCAAGGCCTGGTTGCCGTACTCGTTGCAGCGAAGCAGCCCGACAAGGCTATGGCCGAAATTACTGAAATGATCACCAAGGCGCCAGAAAACAGCGGGTACTACATGTTGGAAGCGAACCTGCTCCTCAGCAGGAAACCACCGGAGTTTGACAAAGCTGAAGCGGCTCTCCTGAAAGCTTCCGATCTGAATAAATCAGACGCGGCTCCATTGCTCCTTTTGGCGCAGCTCTACACCGTACGAGGCGCGGCCGATAAAGCTGAGGCCAGCGCCCAAGAAGCCCTTCAGCAGGATCCCAAGAACGCCCAGCTCTCTTTCCTGGTGGGCGCCATCGAAGATGGTCAGGGTCACTGGCAGAAGGCTCAAGACCTTTATCAAAAGGCACTTCAATTCCAGCCGGACCTCGCACTAGCTTCCAACAACTTGGCTTATTCGATGCTGGAGCATGGCGGGAATACAGACGTAGCGCTCACGCTCGCCCAAACCGCCCGTCAGAAGTTGCCCGATAATCCCAGCGTTGCTGATACCCTGGCTTGGGCTTACTACAAAAAAGGAACCTACGGCTTGACTATTGATGTTCTAGAGGAAGCAATCAAAAAAGCGCCTGATGATCCGTCATTCCATTACCACCTTGGCTTGGCCTATCAGAAGATAGACGAGAAGAGCAAAGCCAAGGCCCACTTAGAGCGTACTCTCCAGTTGAACCCGGCATTCGATCATGCGGGTGACGTGAAGGCCGCGCTTACCGCGCTTCACTCAGCTTAGAAGCCTAAGGAAGATCGCTGTCGGAGCAAATCCGCGCAGAAAAAAATCGCCCTCTATTTTGGTTCGCAGCGTCGATTGAACGCGGAAATTGTGAGTGTGCCCGTGTTGAGCAGGCAGAAGTGTGTCTTTCTCAAACCCTGAAACCGCTTGAGAAGCGTAGGGTACCTCAAAAGGCGACGCCTGACCGATCGGTGAGTCATCACTCCGGGTTAGGATCGTGATCCTGAAACGCCGGACGAAGATTGCTTCACCGCATTTAGAGAACTATGCACGCGAGTCAAAAAAAACGAACAGAGATGTCAACTCCTCGCTGGATATCCAACGCAATCGAGGTCTCACTGGGCAACGCCTAGCGACAGATCGGAGAATCACTGGTAGCCCGGTCAGATCGAAAACGAACATGTAGAAGTAGTGGCGAGTGGCACGTAGAACTTCGTTGCGCACTAATTGAACACAAAGGTTGCGCCACTGCGCTTAGGGAAAACATGTCTACCTAGGCTCAGAGCGACCAGCTTCGGCGAACGATGAGGCTTCGAGCAGGGCAAATCCGTGCTGTTATGACAGGCAGGCCTCGGGCGAATCGGTGCTCGCCCGTAGAAACGGCTCGGGTCCCACTCATACAAGCGAAACTCATTTAAAAGCGGAGAAGCTTCCGGCAGGTTAGGGCAAGCGTTCGCGTCCGTTTGCAACCGAGAACTGTCTATTAGAGATGAAGGTTGACATGCGCGCGATAAATCGGAAGAAAATCGCCGCGGCGGCGCTTGGTGCTCTGCGCGCTGCCGCGGCAATAAAAGCGGAGAAGGATAGACACCCTGTCTCTATTCGTCTGTGCCAGCCTACTTAGGCCTGTAGGAACTTACGACGCAACAATCCTGCAAGCCCGATCAGGCCGGTTCCTACTAACGCTATCGATCCTGGCTCCGGAGCGATTGCCAGATCCGAGGCGACTCCAGTCTCCGACGTATCATGGAGTGAAGCCAACCCGGTGGCGATGTTTGTCTGGTCCGTGTACACGATCAAGTAATCGCTTTGTCCGTTCACAGGTATTACGGGAAAAAAGTCAAAGAAGAAGCCGCCGCTGCCATTGGCACCGAAAGAAGAGGAGGCCGTGCAACCCGAGCAAGACGCCTGAGCACCCGTTAGCGAAGCACCACCAAAGTCGCCAAAGGTAATGCTGTGGATATCGCTGGAAGGCGCGCTGCCTGCGATCGCCTGATAAATAATGGTTACGTCGCCTGCACCGAAAGGATTCGCAGCATCGTCAATGTAGGCGCAGGAATCAAGGTAGCCCGAGTATGCCGTGCCAGTACCACTGCTGCTAATTAGCTGATCGGTAAGACTCTGGGTCGCAGGGTGTCCGCCGGCTACCCCGTTCTCCGCAAGACAGGAACTCGACGCGGAGGCCACCGAGGCCGCCAAACACATGAAAACAAAAGCAAATAGCGCTCTCTTCATTCTTTTTCCCTTCCCTCTCCGTTGGAATGCTATTCAACCTGCTCGCCGAATTAGGCGTACGTCCGAACGCAACCTCCTTATTTGCATTTGGTGCTCCAATCGGTCCTCGATTTCGGAGACTCTCCGACTAAACCTGAACCAGCTTGCGGCGTATCAGCCCAGCCAGAGAAATCAATCCAGATCCGAACAGAGTCAGCGTCCCGGGCTCGGGAACAGCTGCTCCTGGTACCGCACCTTGGAACTGAATTCCGTCACTCACATTAAAGCCGGCGTGGAACGGGTCGAAACTACCTTCGTCGTCGCTTGCAACTACGACTGACAGCGCACCGCTGCCGTTCGTGATGCAGCAAACCGGCAGGGGACTGCTGACGAACCCACCAGAGGTCTCTGTATAGGTAGCGTAAACAGTGTAACTCGAATATTGACTTGCGACCGGGAGACTCGGATCGGAGTAGAAATTCACTTGCATAAGCCCTCCCGGGCCTTTGCTATCGAAGGCGATGAGGTCGCTGAGAGTGGTATTGTCTGGATCTAAAATCTTGATGACGGAGGGTGAGCCCGACCAGGTTTGGTTGAAAATGAAATTGCCCGTTGGCTCACACGATGTTGTGTTTTCACTACCGCAGCCGGGGATGACTGCAGGGAGCACATACGTGGGACCGGAGCTGCTCGCCACTGGCACCCAGTTGGGGTTCGTTGAGACCACGACCAAAGCAGTGGTAGCAAAGGCGGAACTCACTCCGAGACCGAGGAAAAGGCTAAGGAAAGACAACAAAGCAATTGACACGATTATGCGCCGCATACAACCTCCTGTTGTGCTTGCCGCCGATTCGCTGCATGTTATGTCCTCCTGAAAACGGCGGTGTCGTTACACACGGTCATGGAAGTTCTAGCAGCTGTAGTACCAAAGTACTTCTGGTTGTCACATGGTCAATTGTTTAGAAAGTGCAACATTACACATGACTTAGTAGATCGGCCAGGGGCGAGAGTTTGACTGTTGTGGATTGTCATGTGCAGCATTGTGCACATTCATGGCTACAAACTTCTGTTGAATTCAATATCGATTCCAATAAGTTCGGGAAGACAGGTCATCGCCTCGCCACACGGCCAGCCCGTGTAGCCCCAAGTCTTGTGGAATTTTACCGCCCAGTCGAAACGTCGCTCGCCACCTTGACTTGCACGCGTTCAGTAGCCCCGGTGTTTATGACTGAAACTGAAGGCCCTCGGTACAGTGATTACCTGATAGCGACCATAGGACATCCGCTGTAAGGTTCGGCACCGAATCGGCGTGAGGGGTGTCAAATCTATGGCCGCCTCAAACCTTCAACTCTCAGAACGGGCGGCCGAAGGCTTTGTCGAACTTGCGGACATAGAGCGGCAAATTCAAAAATGCACGACGGAAGCGGTGGAATTAGGGCGCAGGATGGAGACGCTCGCTATCGCCTTGGGTGGTGACGCTTCTCGGATCGATTTCAGAGGGGACTTGATCATTCTCGACCACAAAAAAGCGGCGGAGTTCCAGTTGATTCTGGATCTGGCAAGAGTCAGAAATCTAGTTTCCAATCTGAGGCTGCTCAAGGCTCGAAGTCGGCAACTCGAAGCTCTGTCGGATCGTGGCTGATACGGAAGTGCGTTCCCTGCACGACACTCATGAGAGGCGAGTTTCCCCCCTCCCAAGGGCCTGCTAATCATCTCCTCCATCGTTGCCGGAGCGCGGTTGCCAAGCTTGTTCAAATGTGAGCTTAGGCGCTTCTTTGAGCTTCTTCCACGCTCCTAACTCACACTGTTGGGCGTCGTCGGTAGCACCGTCACGCTTCCGGATTAAAGCGATTTCGCCGGAATTGCTTCGTCGTGGGCACCCTGCGAGCCAATTTTGGGGGTGTTTGTCACTAGGTGGTCTTCCAGCGGACGCAGGGTCTTCCGGCCGCTGGCCCAGGCGCGGAAGCGATCCATATAGAGGTAGACGACGGGAGTGGTGTAGAGCGTCAGCATCTGACTCACCATCAGACCGCCAACAATCGCGATGCCCAGCGGACGACGCAGCTCCGAGCCGTTTCCTCCCCCGATGGCAATGGGAAGCCCGCCAAACATCGCGGCCATGGTGGTCATCATGATGGGTCTGAAGCGCAGCAGGCAGGCCTGATAGATGGATTTTTCCTGACTATTTCCTTCCTTGCGCTCGCCGTCGATGGCGAAATCGATCATCAGGATTGCGTTCTTCTTCACGATCCCGATCAACAGTATGATGCCGATGAGCGCGATGATGCTCAGTTCAGTCCGAAAAATCAGCAGTGCCAAAAGCGCGCCCACGCCTGCCGAGGGAAGTGTGGAAAGAATTGTGACGGGATGGACGTAGTTCTCGTAGAGAACGCCCAACACAATGTAGACCGTAACCAGCGCCGCCAGAATCAGGTAAGGCTCCGTGGCTAGCGAATCCTGGAATACTTGCGCCGTGCCTTGAAAACCTGGATGAATCGTCGCTGGCACGATCATCGACCGTACCGCATTTTGAACCGCGATAACCGCCTCTCCCAGAGGCACATTCGGGGCGAGGTTAAACGTAAAGGTTATCGCCGGGAACTGCCCTTGGTGCGCAACCGCGAGCGAGGTCATTGCCTGCTCGTAGTGGGTGAATGCGCTGAGCGGAATTTCCTCACCGGTAGTAGAACGGACATAGATATTCTTGAGTGCATCCGGAGTTTGTTGGAATTGCTGCGCCACCTCCATCACCACGTGGTATTGGTTCAGCCCCTTATACATTGTGGAGACCTGCCGCTGACCAAAGGCGTCGTACAACGCGTTATCGATCGTCTGCGGACTTAGACTCAATCGGGCAGCCGTGTCGCGGTCGATGACTAAGCGGGCCTGCAATGCGCGACTCTGCAAATCGCTATTCACATCCTGGAGCTGCGGGATCGTGCGCAGCTTTTGTTGCACGAGGGGCGCCCACCCAAGCAAGTCCTGGAGATTGTCGCCTTGTAGTGTGTACTGGAATTGCGCGTTGCCAGCACGCCCGCCTATTTGAACGTCCTGTTGCGGTTGCATGAAAAACGTTGCTCCCGAAACACGAGCCACCTTGGGTCGCAGGCGACTGATGACCTCGGAGACGCCGACCTTGCGCTCGGCAAGGGGTTTCAAACTGATACTGACGCCAGCCGTATTCGCCCGATTGATAAATCCGGACACGGCTTCAACAGCAGGATCGGTCCTGACGATGGCCACATACTCCAGCAGTTTTTGCTGCATCGTCTGGAACGAAGTGTCTTCGCTGGCCCGAGCGTTGCCATTTATGCGGCCCGTGTCCTGTTGCGGGAAGAACCCTTTGGGGATCACCACGTAGAGATAAATCGCCAGGCACAAGGTTCCCAGCGTGATGCCAAGCACCAGCGGCTGGTGTTGCAATACCCAACGGAGACTGCTCGCATAACCGTCGTACATCGCTTTGAACCCGCGTTCGCTGGCTCGCCCAAGCCAGCCGTGCTTCTGATCTTTTTCTGATTTGAGGAATTTCGCACACATTGCCGGCGTAGTTGTCAGCGAGATGACCATCGAGATAGCCACCGCCGCGCTTAGCGTGACGGCGAACTCCCGAAATATACGGCCGAGGATGCCTCCCATCAGCAAAATGGGGATGAACACGGCCATCAAAGAGGTGCTCATCGAAAGAACCGTAAATCCAATCTCACGTGAACCGCGCAAGGCAGCTTCCAGAGGAGAAAGCCCCTGCTCAAGATAGCGAGAGATGTTTTCGATTACCACGATTGCGTCATCCACAACAAAGCCGGTCGAAATCGTGAGCGCCATCAAGGAGAGGTTATCGATGGAGTAGTGCAAGAGGTACATCACGCCGAAGGTACCGACCAAAGACAGCGGTACGACGACACTGGGGATGGCAGTAGCCCAAATACTGCGGAGAAAACAGAAAACCACCAGGATGACCAGAAGGATGGAAATGACGAGAGTCATTTCGACATCTTTAACGGAGGCGCGGATCATCCTCGTACTATCCTCCGTAACCTCCAGACGCATCGACGGAGGAATCGATGCCCGCAGCATCGGTAGAAGTGCCATGACGCGATCTGCGGTCTCGATGACGTTGGCCTGCGGCTGCTTGAAGAGATCGAGTATTACAGCGGGCTTCCCATCAACGAAGCCAGCGTTGCGGACATTTTCCTGACTGTCGATAACCGTGGCGACATCTGAGAGTCTGACCGGTGCCCCGTTTCGATACGCAATCACGAGCGGAGCATATTCCTTGGCAAGGAAAAGTTGGTCGTTGCTGTTGAGTATCAGCATACGACTGCCGTCCGAGAGAACACCCTTCGGCATATCGGAGTTGGCCGCTGCCAGAGCCGCTCGCACGTCGCTCAAGCCGATGCCGAGCTTGCTCGATAGTAGTGGGTTTAGGCCTACTCTGACGCCTGGCCGCGAGCTTCCGCCGATGTTTACTTGACCCATGCCTGGTATCTGCAAAAGTTTTTGGGTGACAATCGACTCGGCCACGTCATAGAGTTCCGGCCTCGTGGCTGTATCCGAAGTGACCGCCAGGTTCATAAAATCCGAGTCCGCAGGATTTACTTTCCGCCAGTTGGGATTCGTGGGAAGGTTCGCAGGCAGTTGACCGCGCGCGGCGTTGATGGCCGCCTGTACATCTCTCGCAGCACCATCGACGTTGCGATCAAGATCGAACTGCATCGTAATGTTCGTGCTGCCAAGCTGGCTCACGGACGTCATCTGCGTAATGCCAGCGATGCGACCAAACATGCGTTCCAGCGGAGTAGCAACCGCTGTCGCCATTGTCTCGGGACTCGCGCCGGGGAGGTTGGCGAAAACCGTGATGGTCGGGTATTCGACCTCGGGCAAGCGAGCCATCGGAAGGCCGCGATAAGCCAATCCGCCGAAGAGTAGCAAACCCATGCTCAGCAGAGACGTAGCCACGGGCCGCCTAATAAATGGCGCCGAGATGTTCATAACCTGGGTCCGCTATTGATGGTCGATCCTTCGCCACTTATTTGAGTACCGTGGCCCGCGATTCTTAGTCCTGCACCGTATAAATCCTGACCTCTGCACCAGCGCTATTACTGGCCGGGATGGCCAAATAAAAGCGGTCGAAGCCTTTTCCTTGCCTTCCAAAGTAACCCGCCGTGCGGCCACCGAGAACGGTGGGAATCTTCGCGAGCTGCGAATAGTGGTCGGGGTCATTCTGTTGAAAGACGTAGATAAATCCTTCGCCACCAGGCATGAAGATACGCTTGTGCTCGGCGCTGTAATACAAATCATCAGAGTCCTGAACGCCTGGCAGAGACGCGACCACATGTCCTGTGCTCGTGTCAAAAACCGAGAGCGTGGCCGGTTCCCGCGAGGCTACGAAGAGCCTGTGATCCGCCTCATCGAGAGCCATGGGGAAATTCTGCCCCACGGTCAACGGCCATCGCGTAATTTCCTTCGTCGTGCGGTTGATGACCGCGATTTGTTTTAAATCCGGGATATTCACATAAATGTTCGGCCCGGATTTTTCCAGCTGAAACGATTCCGGTTCGCCGCCGATTTTGTACACCTCATCGAGCCGCTTGTTAGTCATCGCGTCCACCGCGGCAATCGCTGAGCTCTTTTCGTCATCGCCGCAGCCGACGTAGACGCGCTTGGTGGCCGCGTCGTAGCGCATGTTGTCCGCGCCTCCGTCAAAATTCAAGCTTGTGATCAGCTTGAAGGAATCGCCGTCGTAGATGTAGACCTTGCCCTTCTCGCTGGCGACGAAAAGCTTGTTGGCCTCCGGAGAAAACGCCACGCCCTGCGGATTGGGCACGCCGGTGATTTCATGACTTCGTATTCCCTGGAAGAGATCGATCACTTCGACCGTGTTGTTGCCCAGCCCCGAAACAAACACCTTTCCTTTGCCGGAGGCAAAATGGTCGAAGCGCCCTTTCACGCCTTCGAGAGGAACTTGCCCCGTCAAGACCATGGGCGGTGTGCTTTCGGCTACTGACGGGGTAGCCGGGGGAACACTGCTTTGCTTGCTCTGACATGCGGTGAGTGTCAGCGCCACAAAGCAGGCGATCGCAAAAACCCTTCCCATTCTTCCCTCCAACTGATTCGCGTAATTGGCGCCATTTGCGGCACAACCTAAGTGACTTAACGAGGATTTTACTCTTACTATGCCACATACGGACGCTTTCATTCGTGCAGCCCAACAAAGGAACCGCCGCTGGTCCGTTCCTTTACCTGGGTGCCAAACACATGGTCACCGCAATATTGTTCCTGGTAGGCGTGGCTCTTGAGTCACATCTACGCCGTCTGTCCGTCTGCATGTGCTCGGGTTTCACATTCTTGAGGGGGGAATGGACTAATTCCGCGATGCTATCGTTCCGCTGCCGAGCACCTCCTTCCTCCGTGTACGACTAGTCGGCACAGAACTAAGCATCGTCGGCAGGGATTTCTCAGGCCGTTAGCATTCACATGTCCTTCGATTGGGGTGATTACGCTCCGCCAGCCGCTCCTTCAGGCCGGCGCAGTAACCGTTTTACTTGCCGCAACCGTGGCTAGCCTGCTCAAACAGATCAAAAAGCCGGCTTGCGTTCGGGCCTGCGAGGGTGTCCAACCGGTGGGGCTGTCCTTTTTCAACGGTATAGGTCGCAGTGATGCCTTTGGCACGAAACTCCGCCGCTTGCTTCTGCATCAGCGGCTGCCACCCCATTGGGTCCAATTCCCCGACGAACATGTTGATGCACATTTTGGAGATCGCTTGGATGTGAGCTGGAGTTTCCTCCCACAGATAGCCTGGGAACGCCGTGATCGACAGAAAGTAATCAGGATTCAACGAGGCCACGTGAAATGAGGCAATGCCGCCATTCGATGGCCCGGCGATATGGAACTTATTGTCCCGGATTTTGTAATCGGCCAGAATCCGTTTCAAGAACTCAGGGAAGATGCGCTCCCCACCTTCAAAGAACAACTGATTGTTCGGCGCGGCGGGGACCACGACGATATAGCCGCGCTTCTCTGCCTCATCCCGGAAATTCCTTGCGATGACGTTATCGACTACGTTCATCGTCTGCGGTCCGCCGCCAAATCCGAGAACTCCGGGATAGGCTTTGCTCGGATCGTAGTTCTTTGGGAGCACGACCTTGTAATGAACCGTGATTCCTCCGATGTTCATGGCCTTGTCGAGAACATCGGCTTTCACCGAAACGGTCGCTGCGATCACGAGGACCGCCATGACGAACAAGATTGCCGAGCGGTGTTGTCTCATATGGTTCCTCCTCGCTGGCCCTGTCGAGCTAAGAAGCCCATCGCCAGGACTATTAGTAGGTCGTGCCAAGAGTGTGACGTCATTCTCATCGTTGTTGGTTCGGAAGCTATCAGGGGACCGGCACCTCTATATAGCGGAACGGCGTTTCGACGTCCCTGTACCAATGGATCGTGTCCGGAGGAACAATATAGACATCCCCTCTGCTTATGCGATGGGATTGCCCACCTTGGATTAATTCGCCGCCAAACTTGTCAGGCGCTGTCGCTTTCGTCGTGCCGCCGATGACAAGGGTTGCAGCCCCGCTCACCACATACACGACGGCGGTAAAGGCCTTGTGGCTGCACCCTTCGGGTTTGCAGGCAGATTTCACAGATTCCCGAGTGTGCGTATCCACATTATAGGTCCCTACGCTGGATGTGTGGCTCCATAGTAGGTTGCTGCCATCATTGGCGAGTGCTTTGTTAAAAGAGGCGTCCAATTTCTCGTGATCGAAAACAGTAACAACTCCGCGATATGATTTTTCCTGGGCGGTTGATTTGGCGTGCCAGAGCGCACCGATCACAACAACTGCACAACCTATCAAGATGGGCTTTCGCATTTTCAATATAGTTTCATCCCTCCCATTAAGGATTTGTGCCTGTATACGGTAGAGCCATTCCGCATTAGGGACGGGGTGCCTCGATACGGGTCACCAGATAGGTAATGGTTCCTTCGAGCTTGCTAAACCTATGCGGCACGCCCGGAGGAATCACGACTACATCGCCCGGCCCCATCCGGCGAGTCTCACCACCCTGAATGGTGCCTCTGACGCTGGGGCCAGCGGCTTCTGAAGTGAGGTCCACAGGCTGCCCGTCCACCAGCGCGCCTCCGGTCTCAAACACCCCAGCACCCGTGAGTACTTGATAGACCTCCGTCACCCTGTCGTGCACGAGGGCGCTATCGGCGGTCTTGCTCGGTATCCGCCGGAGGACCACGATAGTAACTTTGTACGCCCCCGTGTCAACTGTCTTGATCGGTTTGTCATATGTCGTGCTGGTCGGTGGCATTTGCTGCAGGGCAGCGTCAATTTCAGCAGTCGTAACGTAGGTTGCCGTGGTGGCGTTCGTGGCTGGTTCGGCAAACAGCGGTGTAAGACCTGAACACCAGATCGGTGCGGCAGCGACCACGAGGGCCGCGCGTAAATATAGTCCTGTCATGAAACGGCTACGCCTCATCTGCATTGAGTAACCTCCAACCGTTTTGAATTACCGAAACTCGTGTAATCCTACACCGATCAATCCTGGGACAAATGTAATTAGGTCCCGAAAAACGGTGCGAGCTCAACCGATCGATGCAACACCATCTGATATGAATCTGTCAGTTTGCCCTTCGGGTCACTTTCCTAAGTTGTAGACCGGAGTAGTACCGTTCTGGATGAACGTGCAATTAGCCTTACCTTTGTCGCCGCACACCTGCCTCTGCATGTTGATCGTCTCCAGTTGAATAAACTGTTCCGGAGAAAGATGCATTGCTTCCCG
>Ga0210410_10004007_pt1 | contig 12971 bp, 8 predicted proteins | sample IncBWC4MmetaG_FD_161058 | JGI IMG/M metagenome (GOLD analysis project Ga0210410, IMG submission 161058) | Forest soil microbial communities from Barre Woods Harvard Forest LTER site, Petersham, Massachusetts, United States - Inc-BW-C-4-M | ecosystem: Environmental > Terrestrial > Soil >... | reverse complement strand
CAGGATGGCTTCGTTGGCGGCGGCGGAGGAAAAGAAGTTGCCCTGCATGCCGTCGAAGGAGCCGGAGTTTCGAGAAGAGTCGGGCATGCCGGCGACGACGGTGGCGAACGGCTTGTTGTTGAAACGAATTTCGGTGAAGAAGCGGATTTGCGGATAGACCTCGATGACGTTGGGAAGTTTTTCCATTTCCTTGCGGGCGTCTTGGTCGAGGATACGCGGAGGCTTGTCGGATTCGGGTTCGCGCTGCGGGCGGCCCATGCCACGGAATGCGTTTTTGGGCGTGACGAGGACGGTGTCGAATAGACCGCTCTGCGAAAGGCGTTTGGAGGCGAGTTGCTGCAGGCCGACGCCGAGGGAGAGCATCGCAACGAGAGAAGCGACACCGACGGCGACACCCAGAGTGGTTAGGGCGTTGCGCAGGATGGATTCGCGCAAATTGCGGAGAGCGAGATCGGTGAGGTCGCGGGGCTTCATTGCGGGAGGCCTTTCGCGGTGGTGGTGGAGAGAAGCTTACCGTCGCCCATGATGGCGAGGCGGTCGGCGAATTGCTCGGCGAGCGGGCGTTCGTGGGTGACCATGACGATGGTCATGCCGAGCTGCGACCGGAGTTCGCGGAGAAGCGTGAGGATGGCTTCGCCGGTGGCGGAGTCGAGATTGCCGGTTGGCTCGTCGGCGAGAAGGATTTTCGGGCGATTCACTAGGGCGCGAGCGATGGCGACGCGCTGCTGTTCCCCGCCGGAAAGTTCCGTGGGGCGATGCCCGAGGCGATGCGTGAGGCGGACGCGTTCGAGGGCTTCGCGGACGCGGGCAGGGCGTTCGGCACGATCAACTTCGGCGAGGCGAAGAGGTAGCTCGATATTTTCCTCGAGGGTCATGCGCGGGAGAAGGTTGAAAGACTGGAAGATCATGCCAATGGTGTTGCAGCGGTAGCGGGCGAGATCGAGCGCATTGAGAGAAGCGATGTTCCGGCCGTGGGCGAAGATGGAGCCGGAAGTGGGGCGGTCGAGTCCGGCGATGAGATTGAGAAGCGTGGATTTTCCGGAGCCGGAGGAGCCGAGGAGAGCGAGGAATTCGTTGTTGGCGACGGAGAGGGAGAGTTCGTTGACGGCGCGGACGGAAGATTCCCCCATGGTGTAGTGGCGGGAGACGCGGTCGAGTTGGATGGCGGGATCGGCGGTGGGCATGGAGGTGGCGTCAATTCATGATACGCGGGAAAGGGAGGAAAGATTTCATTTCAGTTTGATGCGTGGCGGAAGCGGGAAGTAAAGGAGGTAAAGGAAATAGAGGAGGTAGAGGAACGGAAGGGCAGGTCGATCGGCGAAATTGTGGTTGGGGGTGGAGTGGATTTAACACAGAGGGCACAGAGGAAGAGCACCCTTCGCAAAACAAGCTCAGGGCAGGCAGAGGACACGGAGAAGATGGAGAAGGAGAGTTAGGGGCGTTAGAGAGTAAGAGCCCACCCTTAAAACCCAAGGGTGGGGCACCCTCAAGTTCCTTTGTGGTGCGGCGTAGCGGGCAATCGAAGAGCACAGCCGGGAAGGGCTGTGTCACTTGCTAAGGATTGTCAGTCGGATATGGGAATGTGGTGGCGCGAGGCGAGGGCGATGGTGAAGCAGAAGGCAAGGAAGACGCCGGCGGCGCAGGTGAGAAAGACGGCTTGATAGCCGGCGCTGCTGATGATGGCGCCGGCGATGGGGCCGGTGAGGAAGAGGGAGAGATCGATAAAGGCGTTGTAGGCGCCGAGAGCGGTGCCGCGATTTTCGACGGGGATATGGCGGACGGCTTCGACGGCGAGAGACGGAAAGACCAATGAAAAACCAACCCCGATGAGAGCCGCGGCGACAAACGCGGCAGAGGGCACGCGGGCGAAACCCAGCAGAAGCAGGCCGAAGATCTCTACAAACAACGAAACGATCGCGACGGGAAAGCCGCCGAGGCGCGTGATCAATCCGGCAAAGAGCAGGCGGGTGAAGACGAAGCAAGCTCCATAGATGGTCAGTGTGAGGGCAGCGCCGCTCCAATGGAGTTGCGCGAAATAGAGACTGATAAATGTGGCGAGAACGCCGAAGCCGATGCCGCCGAGCGCGAGCACGCTACCGTGGGGAGCGACGCGCCAGAAGATGTGCGCGAATGGGAGATGCTTCGAGGGCGACACGGGGATGCGCGGTAAACGGAAGGCGAGTGCGAGGGCAGCCAGCGAAATGCCAATAACCGCGAGGCCGGCGGAGGCAAAACTCCAATGCTGCTGAAGCAGAACGCCAAGCGGAGCGCCTAGGGCGAGGGCGCTGAAGGTGGCAATGCCACTCCAGGAAATGACTTTGGCGATGTGCTCGGAGCCGGCGCGCCCGATGCCCCACATGATCGCGCCGGTGCCAACCATGCTTTCGCCGATGCCGAGCAGGAGGCGCCCTAATAGAAGGAGAACGAGGCAGGCGAACGCGTAGGAGTTGAAGAAAGCGGCGGCAAAGGTGAGGGCGCCGCTGGCGGCACACGCGAAAAGGCCGAGCACGACGAGGCGCTTTGGGCCAAAAACGTCCACCATGCGCCCGACGCGCGGGCGAGAAACGACAGTGGCGACATACTGGGTGCTGATGACGAGTCCCGCGAGAACCGTGCCGTAGCCAAGTTGCAGGTGAACGTGCATCGGGAGAATGGCGAGCGGGATGCCGATGGTGAGATAGCAGACGAAGGTGAAGGAGACGGTGGGGAGGATTCGCGCGATGACGCCGCCGGGAAGTTCGCTTGAGCGCGGTAGTGCGGGAGCGTCCGGGAGCGGAGGGGCGGTGGAAGTGACGGTGTCAGGCATCGCGAAGAGTCGAATCCTCAGTATAAGGTGCGATGAGGGAAGCGGGAAAATGGATACAACGGGGAAAGGGAATAGAATGTGGCCGGATTGGGAGTGGGAGGTGAGCGATGCCGACGATTGAGGGAAAAGAAGGGCGGGCGTGGATCGACGAGTATGTGGCGAAGGCGGGAAGCAGAAGGATGTGGCGAAGGGCTTGCGCTCGCTGGTGAAGAGGACCTTGGCGGCGTGCGAGGAGTATGTGAATCCGTGGAAGATTCCATCGTTTGACTCGAACGGGACGGTGTGCGGTTTCATGACGGGAAAGGAACATGTGACGTTTATTTTTTTGCGCGGCGCGGCGCTGCCGGATCCGGAAAGGTTGATGGAAGGGACGGGGAAGAGCGTGCGACATGTGAAGGTGCGGACGGTGGCGGATGTGAAGAAGCCGGGGCTGAAGAAGTTGATTTTGGAGGCGGCGAAGTTGAACCAGCGGAAGCCGATGAAGGGGATGAAGGTGGATATGAATAAGCGAAAAGAAAATAAAGAAGTAAGGATGTAACGAACGAGTGGAAAGCGGGGTAGAGATATTGCCGTGGTCCCTCCACTCCGCGACCCGGCGCGCCGAAGTGCGGCACGCAGGATAAAGCCGGGTCGCTCCGGTCGGGATGACAAGCGCGAGGCTGATTGGATAAGGGGGAGGCGATGAAGAAGATTGCAGCGGTGATGGCGGGATTGGTGATAGGCGCGGGTGCATGGGGGCAGAAGCCGCCGCTGCTGGTGGAGAAGGATGTGGCGGCGATTGCTGGTGAGCTAAGCGGAGAAACGGCGAAGAGGAATCTGGAGGGGATTGCGCGGTTTCACCGGCAACGGGGGTCGAAGGGATTTCATGAGGCGGCGGAGTTGGTGGCGGAGCGGTTGCGGGCGTATGGGTTGAGCGATGTGGCGATTCTTCAATTTCCAGCGGACGGGAAGATTTTTTATGGAACGCAGAGATCGCGGCCGGCGTGGGATGCGGAGAAGGGTGGCCTGTGGGAGGTCGGCTCAGTTGCGGCGACTTGTTACGACGCCGCAACGAAAAAACCGCAAGGAGACGAAGAAGCGCGCAAGCAAATCGCCACCTTACTGAGGGAGGATTGCGACCCAAGGCTGCTGAATGGGCGACTCCTGGGTAGTTATGAGACAGAGCCCGTAGTACTGGCAGAAGACAGTGAGAGCGCGAATGTGGTGGCGGAATTGGCGGATGTTGGGGAGGGGACGAAGGAAAGCGACTACGCGGGGAAGGATGTGAAGGGGAAAATAGTTTTGGTGAGCGCGCAGCCGGGGGCGGTGCAGGATTTGGCGGTGGGAAAGTTTGGGGCGGTGGGGATTGTGAGCTATGCGCAGAATCAGAAGACGGCTTGGTCGGGGGAAAGCCTGGACGCGATCCGTTGGGGACATCTGGAGACGTTTTCGCCAAACAAGACGTTTGGGTTCATGGTGTCGTTGAGGACGGCGCGGGAATTCAAGGAACGATTGGCGAAAGGGGAAAAGATCCGGCTGCATGCAGTGGTGAAGGCGGGGCAGCATGCGGGGAATTATGAGGTGGTGACGGCGACGATTCCGGGGGCGGATGCGAAGTTGAAGGAGGATGAGATTGCGTTTTCGTGTCACTTGGATCACCAGCGGCCGGGGGCGAATGACAATGCCAGCGGGTGCGCGACGATTCTGGAGGTGGCGCGGACGTTGCAGAAATTAATCAGCGAGGGAAAACTGGCCCGGCCTGCGCGGACACTTCGATTTATTTTTCCGCCGGAGATTGAGGGGACGCTAGCGCTGCTGAATGGGAAGCCGGAATTTGCGAAGCGAATCAAGGCTGTGGTGCACATGGACATGGTGGGCGGGGGGCCGGAGACGAAGGCGGTGTTTCACGTGACGCGGGGGCCGATGAGCTTGCCGTCGTTTGTGCAGGATGTGGCTTGGGCGTTTGCAGAGTGGGTGAACGAGGAGTCGTACGGGTTTGCGGCGACGGGGAATGCGGAGTATCCGCTGGTGTCGGCGGAGGGAGGGAAGGAGCCGCTGCGGGCGGTGTATTCGGCGTACACGATGGGGAGCGACCACGATGTGTATCAGGATTCGTCGTTCGGGATACCGGCGATTTATTTGAATGACTGGCCGGACCGGTTTATTCACACGAATCTGGATAGCGCGGCGAATATTGATGCGACGAAGTTGAAGAGGGCTGGGTTTATCGGGGCGGCGAGCGGGTATTTTTTGGCGAACATGATCCAAGCGCCAGGAATGGCGCTTTGGCAGACGGAGCAGAAGGATCAGCTTCTTCGACAGGAAATGCGAATGGAGAAGGCGAGAAATCTTGATGTGGTGGAGCGAACGGCGACTGAAATGGCGTCATGCCCGTATGAGAGGGAGATTGAAGCGCAGGTGATTGCTCTCACCCACACGGTCGACGAGGAATACGGCGGGAAACTAATGAAGGCGCGAGAGTGCTGGACGTTGCATGCGCCGGTGGGGAAGATTGCAGCGAACGTACAGGAAGCCTTCAAACTAAGATTTCAGAGAAAGTCTGAGCCGAAAGGGCCGATGGCCGTGTTTGGGTATGACTATTTTGAGGCGGAGTGGGCGAAGCGGGGGCATACCACGAAGCCGAAACTTCTGGAGTACGAGGGATTGTGGGGAGGCGGAGAAGAGTATGCGTATGAGGTGTTGAATTTCGCGGATGGGAAGAGGAATGCGCAGGAGATTCGGGACGCGGTGTCGGCGGAGTATGGGCCAGTGCCGTTGGAGATGGTGGTGGAGTATTTGAAGGCGTTGGAGGAGATTGGCGTGGTGGAGAAGATCGAGGTAAAGAAGTAAGGAAGTAACGATAAGCGATTGGAGCGATTTTGCGTGGGCGACAGTTTGGGTGGTGCAAACTACACCGTAAAAGCGGAAGCTGCGCTTCCGCACTCAAAAGGGCGACGTGCAGCCGCGTGTGCTAGGATTTGAGATTGTGCGTTGATGGGTTGGGGAAGTAGTGAGGAGCTTGCTGGAATGGCTGCCACGATGAAGGCGCTGCGGAAGATGCACGCGGCGAAAGGGTTGCGGATTGAGAGTGTGCCGGTGCCCGAGGTGGGGCATGGGGACGTGCTGGTGCGTGTGAAGGCGGCTTCGATCTGCGGGACGGATTTGCATATTTATGGGTGGGATCGGTGGTCGCAGGGGCGGATTAAGCCTCCGGTGACGCTGGGGCATGAATTTTGCGGCGCGGTGGAACGGGTTGGCGCGGACGTGACGGCGGTTCACCCGGGCGATTTCGTGAGCGCGGAGATGCACGTGAATTGCGGGCATTGCCACCAATGCCGGCTGGGCGAGGCGCACATTTGCCCGAATGTGAGAGTGATTGGGATTGATCAGGACGGGGCGTTTGCTGAGTTTGTGAAGATTCCGGCGACGAATATCTGGAAGCTGGATGCGGCGATTCCGGAGCGGTATGGGGCGATTCTGGATCCGCTGGGGAACGCGGTGCACACGGTGTTGGCGGGAACGATTGCGGGACAGACGGCGCTGGTGACGGGTTGCGGGCCGATTGGGTTGATGTCGATTGCGGTGGCGAAGGCTTGCGGGAGCTCGACGGTGTTTGCGACAGAGACGAACGCGCACCGGCGGGAGATGGCGAAGCAGATGGGCGCGGACGTGGTGATCAATCCAGCGGCGGAAGATGCGGTGAAAAAGATTCTGGCGGAGACGGGCGGAACGGGCGTGGATGTGCTGCTGGAGATGAGCGGGGTGCCGTCGGCGATTCAGCAGGGGTTCAAGGCGCTGCGAGCGGGGGGAAGAGCTTCGCTGCTGGGGATTCCGACGGAGAATGTGCCGCTGGATCTGGTGAATGATGTGATTTTCAAGGGCGCTACGGTGCAGGGGATTTATGGGCGGCAGATGTATCAGACCTGGGTGCAGATGACGGCGCTGTTGAAGGCGGGGCGGTTGAACCTGGAGCCGCTGTTTGGGGAGAAGATTGCGCTGGATAAATTCGAAGAGGCGTTCAGCAAGTTGCAGAATGGGCTGGCGGGAAAGATTTTGATTTATCCGAATGGGTTGAAGAGTTAGGAATCGGAATTTCACCACAGAGGACACAGAGAGCACAGAGGTTGGAGAAGAAGAGATGAGTGAATCGGGAACGCAGGTGATTAAGCAGAATCCGTTGCTGTATGTGACAGAGACTTTGAATGAGTTGCGGGCTAAGGGCGTGGCGCCGAAGTTACGCGTACTGGAAGGCGAGCAGAAGCCGGTGTGTGTGTTTGACGGGCGCGAGGTGATTAACCTGGCTTCGAACAATTATCTGGGGCTGACATCGGACAAGAGATTGCGGAAGGCTTCGATTGAGGCGGTGCGGAAACTGGGAGTGGGCGCGGGGGCGGTGCGGACGATTGCCGGGACGATGAAGCTGCACATGGAGTTAGAGGAGCAGATTGCGAAATTCAAGAATGTGGAAGCGTGCGTGGTGTTCCAGTCGGGGTTCACGGCGAATGCGGGGACGGTTTCGGCGGTGCTTGGAAAGGAAGACCTGATTATTTCGGACGAGCTGAACCACGCTTCGATTATTGATGGGGCGCGCCTTTCGAAGGCGACGATCAAGGTGTTCAAGCACAAGGACGTGAAGGACTGCGAACGGATTTTGCAGGAGCATGTGGCGTTTCCGGGGAAGAAACTGATTATCACCGACGGCGTGTTTTCGATGGATGGCGATATTGCGCCGCTGCCGGAGCTTTGCGAGGTGGCGGAGAAGTACGGCTGCATCATGATGGTGGACGACGCGCATGCGAGCGGCGTGCTGGGGCGCGGCGGGCGCGGGACGGTGGATCATCACCAGTGCCACGGTCGGGTGCACATCCAGGTGGGGACGCTGAGTAAGGCGATCGGGTCGATGGGCGGGTATGTGTGCGGCTCGCGGGACCTGATTGACTTTTTGTATTTGCGGGCGCGGCCGTTTTTGTTTTCCACTTCGCACCCGCCGGCGACGGCGGCGGCGTGCCAGGCGGCGTTTGCGCTGTTGGATTCACCGGACGGAGAGAAGCTGGTGAAGAAGTTGTGGGCGAACACGAAATTTTTTAAGCGGGAATTGAAGAAGCGCGGGTTTCAGTTCAAGACGAGCGAGACGCCGATTGTGCCGATTCACGTGGGCGATGGGGCGAAGGCGTATGAATTTTCGCGGAAACTGTTCGAGGCCGGAGTGTTCGCGCCGGCGGTGGCGTATCCAACGGTGGCGGAAGGCAAGGCGCGGCTGCGGGCGATGGTGAGCGCGGCGCACAAGCGGGAGCACCTGCTGAAGGCGGCAGACATACTGGCGGAAGTGGCGAAGCCGTTGGGAATTGTCTGAGGCGGTTTTGGCGAGCCGAACCTTAATTATCTATATGTAATTCTTTCCACCTGGCGGCGTTTTTCACCGGGTTGTCACAATTTTTGTAACTTTTTCTATCTCCAACGCATTGATAATAAAGGGTGTAGGCATGGCATGGGATTTGCCACTATCAAATTCCGCCGTCGCTACCCTTATGTCTTGTCGGGCTAGCCCAGCCTGTTCAATGACGGTTGAAATCAGGAGGATTTGCATATGATGCGCACTGGATTTGTAATCGTGGCAGGATTGCTGTTTGCCAACCTAGCTGCTGGGCAAACGCAGGCGGACGCGCAAGCGGGTGCTCAGGCGGGCGGGCAGACTTCCGTGCAGGCCGGGAAGACGCAAGCGCAGGGATCGGGTTCCGCTGCGGCGGTTTCTTCGGCGTCGACGCAGAACGGGCAAGCCAACGCTTCGCTGGGAAGCGGTGCGGCGATTAATGCGGAGTTGACCGCGCCGATTGATTCGAAGAAAGCGAAGCCGGGTGATCCGGTGGCCGCGCGCACGACCGAGCCGACAAAATCGAATGGCAAAACGGTTATTCCGAAGGGGTCGAAACTTGTGGGGCATGTGACCCAGGCATCGGCTCGCGCAAAGGGAGATTCGGAATCGGCACTGGGCATCGTATTTGACAAAGCGATTCTGAAGAACGGGCAGGAGATGCCGTTGAACGTGGCGATTCAGGCGCTGGCCTCAGCACAATCGACTTCATCCTTGTCCACATTCGCCGGTGATGACATGACTGCGGCGGGCAACGCCGGAGGATCCGCGATGGGTTCCGGCCGGGCCGCGGGCGGCGGCGCGCTGGGAGGAGTGACCTCTACGGCGGGAGGAGCCGCGGGCACGGTGACGAATACAGCCGGGAGCGCCGGCAACACGGCTGGCGGAGCGGTGAATTCGACGGTGCATTCGGCAACAAATGCCGCCGCAGTTGGTCAGGGAGCAGCGGGCGGAGTGAATGCCGCGGGGCAATTGACTTCCAGCAGCCGGGGAGTATTCGGTCTGCAGGGAGTGAATCTGAGTTCCGCTACCACTGGCGCCGCGCAAGGGTCAGTGATCACTTCTGCTGGAAGGAATCTGCGCCTGGAAAGTGGCACGCAGATGTTGCTTGTGACGCAGGCAGCGGGGGCGGCAGAAACGCCGAAGCCGTAATCAGTCTTCAAAACGGACGGAAGAAAGGGCGCACTTGAGTGCGCCCTTTCGCTCTGTTGGCGAGCGGCCGGAGACTTGGGGCTTTGCTATACTCGCCCGCATGGCTTCTCCCGCAAAAAAACTGTTTCTTGTGGACGCGATGGCGCACATCTACCGGGCGTTTTACGCACCAATGGCGCGGATGAACGCGCCGAGCGGGATTCCGACGAAGGTGCCGTTTCTGTTCGCGAATATCGTGAGGAGGCTGCTGAAGGATTACCAGCCGGAATACGTGGCGATCGTGTTCGACACGCGGCAACCGACGTTTCGCGACAAATTGTTTGAGAAGTACAAGGCGCAGCGGCCGCCGATGCCGGACGAGATGGGCGTGCAATTGCCGTACGTGCGGCGGCTGTGCGAGGCGATGCGGCTGCCGATTCTGGAACTGGACGGGTACGAAGCGGACGACGTGATCGGCACGATGGCGAAGAAGGCTGCGGCGAACAAGATCGATGTGCTGGTGGTGTCGAACGACAAGGACATGATGCAGCTGGTGAATCCCGGAGTCAGGATTTTGCGGACGGGATCGGGCGGCGCGAAGGCGGACACGATTGTGGATGCGGCGAAGGTGACGGAGATCTTGGGAGTGCCGCCGCAAAAAGTGATCGACCTGATGGCGCTGCTGGGCGATACGGTGGACAACATTCCGGGCGCGAAAGGGATTGGGGAAAAGGGCGCTACGGAACTGATTCAGAAGTATGGAAGCGTGGAAAGCGCGCTGGATCATGCGGATGAGGTGACGAACAAGAGGTACCGTGAGGCTCTGCAGCAGCAGAGAGAGCAAGTGATGATGAGCAAGCAGTTGGCGACGATCGACCTGGATGTGCCGCTGGAGGTGGATCTGGAAAAGCTGCAGGTGCGCGTGGCAGATCCGGCGGCGCTCGCGGAGCTTTACCGGGAGTTAGGGTTTAATTCGCTTTTGAAGGAACTGCTGGCGAGCGGGGCGAACGTCGAGGCAGGGAAGGCGAGCGGAGAATCGCAATCGACGGTCGCGGGGGAGAAAAAGGATTACGCCCAATTTGCGAATGTGGAGGAGTTCAATGCTTATTTGAAGAAACTGCCGGCGAAGGCCGAGCTGGCGGTGTGGCTGAATCTGGAGACAGGGGAACGGGAGGCGGAGGGATTCGGGACGCGGGTGGCGGGGATTGAGGTTTCGCAGAAAGAGGGCGAGGGGCGGGCGGTCTGGGCGGACGAGAAGGGCGAGGCGATGAAAGCTTTGGCCGCGATCGTGCAGGATGCGAAGCGGCGGAAGATTGTGCACGACCCGAAGCTGTTTCAACTTTTGAGTGGCAGTGGGGAAAAGATCGAGCACGCCACGCAGCTTTATTCGTATTTATTGCGGCCAACGACGGCGAACCACAATTTTGCGGATGTGATTTTCCGGCAGTTCAATGCGCCGATCGGCGGCGGCGCGGGAGAGCGGGCGGATTACCTACAGAAGTTGGCGCCGGTTTTGCGTAAAGAGGTGGAGGCGCAGGGCCTCGAGGGAGTTTACGAAAAGATTGACCTGCCGCTCTCAGGAGTGCTGGCGGAGATGGAGCGGGCGGGGATTCTGGTGGACCCGGACGCGCTGGCGAAGATGTCGCACTCGATGGAGAAAGAGGTACGGCGGCTGGAAAAGGAGATCTGGAAACTGGCCGGGTCGGAATTCAACGTGAACTCGCCGACGCAACTGGCGGAGATTCTGTTCGACAAGCTGAACCTGCAGCCGCCGGTGCGGCGAGGCAAAGGGAAAGTGCGCTCGACCGCGGCGGACATCCTGGAAGAAATGAAGGACCAGCATGAACTGCCGGGGAAGGTGATCGAGTATCGGGAGATTGCGAAGCTGAAATCCACTTATGTGGACGCGCTGCCGAAGCTGATTCATCCGGAGACGAAGCGGCTGCACACCAGTTTTTCGCAAACGGGAACGGCGACGGGAAGACTTAGCTCAAGCGATCCGAATTTGCAGAATATTCCGATTCGCAGCGAACTGGGGCGGGAGATTCGGGCGGCGTTCGTGGCGCAAAAGGGGCAGATCCTGCTGTCTGCGGATTATTCGCAGATCGAACTACGGATCATGGCGCACTTTTCGAAGGATCCGGTGCTGACCGAGGCGTTCCGGAACGGCGAAGACATTCACGCGCGCACGGCGCAGGAAGTGTTTGGCGTGGGGCCGATGGCGCAGACGGGGGAGCACCGAAGGGCGGCCAAAGCGATCAATTTTGGAATTATTTACGGGCTTTCGGCGTTTGGACTGGCGCAGCAACTAGGAATTGAGCAGAAAGAAGCGTCGCAATTCATCAGCGCGTATTTCACCAGGTATCGCGGGGTGAAACAATATTTGGACAGCGTGCTGGTGGAAACGCGAAAGACAGGCGTGGCAAAGACGTTGTTCGGGAGGATCCGGCCGATTCCGGAGATCAATTCACCGCAGGTGCAACTGAGGAATTTTGCCGAGCGCACGGCGTTGAATTCGCCTTTGCAGGGCACGGCCGCGGACCTGATCAAGATGGCCATGATTTCGATTGACGCGCGGTTGAAAGAAGAGAGACTGGCCGCGAGAATGATATTGCAGGTACACGACGAACTGCTGTTCGAGCTGCCGGTGAAGGAAAAGAGCAAACTGGAAAAGCTGGTGAAGGAAGAGATGGAAAACGTCCACAAACTGGCGGTGCCGCTGGTGGTGGAGATGGGAACCGGCCCGAACTGGCGCGATTTGGATTGACGAGTTAGCCCCCCAGCCCAGGAAGTGCAGAGCGTTAGAAAGCCCTTAGTCGACCTGCCCAAACGGGCAGGGGACAAATAGGTTACAGGGATATTACAGAATCCCGGTGGCCAAGCACCTGCATACTAACCTCTGTGTGAGTAAACGTGTGAGGGACGACGATGTGGCGCGATGGAAAACTTCTCCTGACCCTGGCCATTCTGTGGTGCGCGGGGTGCAGCGGCGGACAAGCCGCAAGCGGCGGGGGAAATCCGGCCGGAATTAGCGTGACGGTGTTTCCGTCCGCGACATCGGTGGTGGTTGGCCAGACTGTGCCCTTCAGCGCGACGGTGGCGGGGACGACGAACAGCACAGTGAATTGGGAAGTGGCCGGAGTGGCGGGAGGAAATTCGACGGTCGGAACGATCACAAGCGGCGGTCTATACACGGCGCCGAATGCCTTGCCGAATCCCTCTACCGTGGTGGTGACGGCGGTATCCCAGGCGGACACGACAAAGATGGGAACGGGGCGCGTGCAGGTGTTTCAGTCGAGCCAGAATCAGAACGCGCAGAGCTTGCCGGTAAAACTGGGGACCTCTGGCGGAAACGCCGACGACAAGAGCGGCCGGTTTTGCTGCGGAGGGACGCTGGGATCGCTGCTGATCCGCAACGGGAGCTTCTACATCTTGAGCAATAACCATGTGCTGGCAAGGAGCGATCAGGCCGCGCTGGGAGAACCGATCTCGCAGCCGGGGATTATTGAAACGAACTGCTCGACCGCGGGAACGAGTACGGTGGCGAATTTAACCTCCTTTGTAAATCTGCAGGCTTCGGGGACCAACGTCGACGCGGCGATTGCGCTGATCGTGCCGCAGGCAGTGGATTTGACGGGGAATATTTTGATGCTGGGGGCAACGGCCACGGGGAGCGCGCCGGAT
>Ga0210410_10004006_pt1 | contig 12971 bp, 9 predicted proteins | sample IncBWC4MmetaG_FD_161058 | JGI IMG/M metagenome (GOLD analysis project Ga0210410, IMG submission 161058) | Forest soil microbial communities from Barre Woods Harvard Forest LTER site, Petersham, Massachusetts, United States - Inc-BW-C-4-M | ecosystem: Environmental > Terrestrial > Soil >... | reverse complement strand
GGACAATTCATAGTACGTCGAACTGTCCTTCAGCGCCGTCAGGACGCAGCCCGAAAGATCGTTCGTGCTCGCGCAGGTCTTCCCGCCGGTGTCTTGCGCGAGTTCGTGCATGGTGCCCTGGGACTGCTGCAGGTTGATGTCTTCCTCGGTCAGTTGCTTGCCAATTTGAGGCCCGGTCATTTGCGTTTGCGGACGGCTGACGCTTTGCGAAGCCGCGAACACCTGGTTCGCCTGGACGCCGCGCACATCCATGGGGTAGACGGCCACTTGGGCGTCGGTCAGCAAATTCCCCACGTTCTTGATCTCTTGCGTATACTCGCGGCCTCCCGCGAAAGGACTGTTGCCTGTATCCGGATCGGGGGCCATGGCGATGGGAAAAGATTCGGAAGCCCAGATCAAGATCTTGCGGCCGGGAATCCCGCTGAGGTATTGCCCGATCTGCGCCAGCGCCCCGAGCGTTTCCTTCGCGCGCAAATCGACTGACATGGCGTACTCTTCCTTCTCAAAATTCTGGATCTCGCCCAATTGCGAGGCGATGCCCTGATTCGCGCCCATGCCGGCGGTCGTATCCTCAATGTAGGCGGATGTGTTCTTGTTATCGAGGACGGGATCCTTGACGATCATGTTCCCCACGACGGCCTGATCGAGCGCGGCTCGCAGCAGGCCCGGGTCGCTGGTGAATCCCTGCAGGATGTGCAAGGAACTCCCGAGAAGGAAGACGGCAACCGGTGTGTCCTTCGGAAGCGTCCTGAGGAGCTGAATCATGTGGACGCGACCTTGCAGCTGGTTGGGCGCTTCCGTGTTCAGGCTATCCATCAGGATGACGGTGGGAGGAATTTTGAGCGAATCGATTGGCAATTGGTTGGACAGGACGCCCGGCGGTTCGCTGCTGGCAGAAGCCTCTGTTCCCGTGCCCTTGAGCTTTTCAAAAAACTGAAAGTGCTCGATCTTTTCCCGCTGCTTATGCTCTTCAAGAATCTGCAAGTCTTCCGGCTTCAGGTCGCGCACGGGATTCCCGCGGGAATCCGTGGCGATAAGGTCAACCGTCACGAGCCGAGTGGTGACCTTCAATACATAGCCCGACTGGCCCGTTTGCGGGGGCTGTGTCGGAGCCCGCTGCGCAGGCGCTGCGGGTTGAGCGGGCTGAGCGTCCTGCGAATAGCTCTGAACTGGAAACACCAGGGCTGGAAAGGCGAACAAGAAACAAATCTTGGGAAACAACCCGACAGGCATTAGAACTCCGCTTCCGCGAATTCCGTTCACCCTTAGCCGATGGGGCATCTTAACCCGGAATAAGAATGCGTGGCCATCAATACGATGGAAGACGCGAGCCTAAGGGACCGGGGCAATGCTTCGCGCGATGGGCGGTGAATGGCTACGCGTTGTGTTCTTGCTGCCAGGGCTTGGAGAGAATTTCAATGATCGCGGAGTTCCGCATTTTCAGATTCTGTGGTAGAGGGTGGAATCCGTTCTCCCCTTCCTGCGCTTCCGACAGGCCCATGAAATACTCCTGAACGCTGAATCGAGCGCCGTTCCTCGACCGAGAAACGCCCGCCGATCGGTGGGCTCTGGAGTAGGTTCCGTCGGAAAGCAGAAGGCGCGCCTTTACGGTATCCGCGAGGTACGGAGCAAGAACCATGCTGCAGACCTGCTGGCACAGGGCGGGGTCCTTCAGGCGGAACATCACTTCGACGCGCTCGTAGAGATTCCGAGGCATCCAATCGGCGCTGCCCAGGTAGACTTCGGGCCCGCCACCGTTGGCAAAAAAGAAGATGCGGCTGTGTTCCAAAAAGCGCCCGACGATGCTGCGCACGTGAATCCGGCTGCTGACGCCGCGCACGCCCGGCCGTAGCGCGCATCCGCCGCGCACGATCAGTTCGATATCGACGCCTGCCTGCGAGGCCGCATACAACGCTTGAATGATTTTCGTATCCAAAAGCGAATTCACTTTTGCCACGATGAATGCAGGCAGGCCCGCCCGGGCGTGCGCCGCTTCCCGCTCAATCAGGCTGGCGCAGTTCTTTCCGAGATTGAGCGGAGCCACGGAAAGCGGGCCGTACTGGGAGCGCTCGGAATACGCCGTGAGATAGTTGAAGACGTGGTGCACGGCCTCGGTGATCTTTTTGTCGTACGTCAGCAGGCTCAGATCCGTATAGAAGCGCGCTGTCGACGGATTGTAGTTGCCTGTGCCGAGGTGAGCGAAGCGCCGCACCTTGCCGTCCTTGCCGCGCCGCACGAGCAGCGCCAGTTTGCAATGCGTTTTGAGCCCCACCAGGCCGTGGTAGACCTGCACGCCCGCTTCCTGCAGATTTTTTGCCCAGCGGATGTTCGAGGCTTCGTCGAACCGGGCCTTCAGCTCGACCACGACGGTCACTTCTTTTCTGCCGGCCGCGTGCATCAGCGCGCGGACGATGGGCGAATCCTCGCTCGTCCTGTACAAAGTCTGCTTGATCGAGAGAACGTCGGGATCGCTCGCCGCGCTCTCGATAAAGTTTACGACCGTCGAGTACGAATCGTACGGGTGATGCAGCAGCACGTCGCGCTTCCGCAACTGATCGAACATGTTCGCGAATCCCGGCCGCAGGCGAAACTCTTTCGGGGTGAACGGCGGGAATTTCAGGTCCGGGCGCGGCGTCTGCTCGTAGACATTGAAGAGCCGCGACAGATTGATCGGACCGTGAACCTGGAACACCTGCCATTCGGCCAGCGCGAAATTCGATCGCAGCCGCTCGACAATTTCGGGATCGGCGCCTTCCTCGATTTCGAGGCGAACCGCCGCGCCCTTGCGGCGCAGGTGGAGCTGCGTATCGACCGAATCGAGAATGCTGCGCGATTCCTCCTCGCGGAGGTAGAGATTGCTGTTGCGGGTCACGCGAAACGGCGCCGCGCTCAGAATTTCGTAGCCGTGATACAGGCGCTGCGAGTAGGCGTGCACAATGTCGTGCAGAAACGCGAATTCGATGGCGCCCTCGGCCGCGGGCAAGCGCAAGAGCCGGGGAAGCGCGCGCGGCACGGTCACGACGCCGAGATAGACCTCAGAAGCTTTTCGCCGGCGGCGAAGCAGGAACGCGACGCACAGGGCCTTATTCAGAACGCGAGGAAACGGATGAGCCGGATCCACAGTAACCGGTGTAAGAAGCGGTTCGACCTGTTCGGAATAAAAGTGCTCGACTACCTTTTTCGCGTCGGGATCGAGTTCGTTGACCTTGCGCACGCGAACGGACTCGCTGCCGAGGCCCGGGACCAGTTGCTCCCTCCAGCAGGCGTATTGGTCCTTCACGAACTCCTGCAGTTCCGTGGCGAGGCGCGGAAGCAATTCCGCCGGCGGGAGTCCGTCGGGACCGATTTCACCCCGGCTCTGCTCCGCCTGCTGCAGAAGTCCGGCGATGCGGACTTCCACAAACTCGTCAAGGTTGCTCGCCGTGATGGCCAGAAACTTAACGCGCTCGAGCAGGGGATTTCCCGGGTCGGCGGCTTCCTCCAGCACGCGCCGGTTAAACTGCAGCCACGAAAGATGGCGGTTTAGAAAGTAACGCGGGTCCGCAAGCGAGGCGCGGCGCATGGGTGTTCACCTAGTCCGCCAAAACTATCCCGGCGATGTTACAGGCATGTTACTCGGGACACGGCATTGGCGCGCGGGCCAGTCCTTTCGCCTAGGAAATCCTTCGATTTCCTCTGGACAACTCCATTTAGTCGGGTAATCATCCAAACAAACGTATGATTCAGTTTTGGGCTAAATTCTGTACCTGCGGCTATCGGGGGCTGAAGGGAAGTTTCGGCGAGGAGATATGGCGATGATCCCGAGAATGGCTGGCGCGACGCATCTTTCAAAACATCTGATAATGCTTGGGTTAGTAGCTGTGCTCGGCCTTGGCGCGTTGCCTGTTGCAGCGCAGCAAAATCAGCCGGAGGGAACCCAATCGAGCCTGCCGCCCGATTCTCAGGTGCAGGGGCAGCCGAACTCGCCCGACCAGCCGCCCCAGCAGCAAGGACCGCCGGATCAGCAGGCTCAGCCGAATCAACCCGTGCCACCCGCGACGCTGACGATCCCGGCGGGAACCATGGTGCGCGTGCGCGTCGATGAATGGATCTCGAGCGATCGCAACGTGATTGGCGACAACTTCAGCGCCGTGCTTGACCAGCCCATCGTAGTGGATGGCTGGGTTGTGGCGCGCCGCGGGCAGGCGCAAACCGGACGAGTTTCCACCGTGAAAAAGGGCCGCGCGGGCGGGTCATCGCAGCTGGGTGTTGAGATCCCTGAATTGACTCTGGTCGACGGCCAGCAACTCCCGGTTCAGACGCAGCTCTTCGAGGCTTCTTCGGGGCCGGATCGCGGACGGCAGGTGGGTACAGTTGGCGCGACGACGGGATTTGGCGCACTGATTGGCGCGATCGCGGGCGGCGGCACCGGTGCGGCGATCGGCGCGGGAATCGGCGCGACGGCGGGAATCGCCGGCGTTATGTCCACGAAAGGCAATCCGACGGAGATTCCGCCGGAGTCCGTGTTATCGTTCCGCTTGCGGGAGCCGGTGATGATTTCCACCGAGAAGAGCCAATTTGCATTTCAGCCCGTGAGCCAGTCGGACTACAGCAATTCTCGCAATTTGCAGCGCCGCCCGCGGACGTCGCGGGCGGTTCCACCTCCTCCGCCCTACCCGTATCCCTATCCCTATGCGTTTGGCTATCCGTATCCGTACCCGTGGTACCCGGAACCGTTCGTCGGTTTTGGATTTGGATACGGACGCTACCGGCGCTAGGCGCTGGCGATCGCGCGCCACGCTCGCAGCGTTTCGCCCACCGTCCACGCCTGAGCGACGCAGCCGTTCGGCGTGAACGGCGCATCTCCATCAAAGATTTCGCTCAGACTCCCAAGGCCTGCGGCCTTGATGTGGCCTAACATCGGCTCGAGAAAAGTCATGGCATCGGCCGGATTCCGATGCACGCGCAGGTGAGCCAGCGCGAAGGGGCCGAGCAGCCATCCCCAAACCGTTCCCTGATGATACGCGCTGTCGCGTTCTTCGATCGTCCCGCCGTAATGCCCTCGATAGCCAGGTTCCTGCCGCGCGAGGCTGCGAAGCCCCAAGGACGTTAGAAGTTCGCGCGCGCACACATCCACAACGGCTCGCTGCTGGTCCGGCGTCAGCGCGGTTTCAGGGAGCGAGACCGCAAGAATCTGATTGGGCCGGAGCGTGGCGTCCAAGCCGCCTTCGATTCCCGGAGCATCCACCACATCGAAGCAAAAGTTCTTTTCGGAATTCCAAAAGCGAGCGAATCCTCTTCGCGCGCTTTTGGCAAGCTTCTCATAGGGCTCCGCGCTTCGCCCGAGGGCTTGCGCGAATCGCGCCATCGCCGCCACAGCGTTGAGCCACAGCGCGTTCACCTCGACCGGCTTGCCGACGCGCGGAGTCACGACGCGGTCGCCGATCTTCGCGTCCATCCAGGTGAGCTGCACGCCGGGTTCCCCGGCAAAGAGCAAGCCGTCCGCGGGATCGACGCGAATGTGGAATCGCGTTCCGCGAACGTGCGCGTCCACGATGCCGTCCAGAACCGGAAACAACTCGTGCAGCAGGGCGACGTCGCTCGTCGCTTCGTAATACTGTCGCACCGCATCGAAGAACCAGAGCGATGCGTCGACGGAATTGTAGAGCGGCGTGACGCCCGCGCGCGGAAATTGATTGGGCAGCATCCCCTCGCTCACGTATCGAGCGCACGATCGCAGGATGTTTCGCGCCAGCGAGAGGCGCCCTGTCGCAACGCACAGCCCCGGCAGAGCGATCATGGCGTCGCGCCCCCAATCGCCGAACCAGGGATATCCGGCCAGGATGGTTTTCGCGTCGGCGGCGCCGTTTGCCGGGCGCGCGGCTATGAACTGGTCCGCCGCAAGCACGAGCTGACAAACGGCAGGCGGGGGCTGCAACAAGTTCTCGCTATTGGCCGGCACGAACCGATCGAGCAAGGCGATCGATTCGTTCTGGCGTTTGGCGAAGGCGGCCTCTCCACTGAGAGAAGGCTGCGCGTTCGTGCTCGCGACGATCGTGAGCGATCCCCCTGGCAGAATCACCGCGCGAAATTCCCCGGCAAAAAAATAGTCGGTGCGATCCGGAAGCCCGCGTGACCGCTCGACCGCGAGATCGAAATTGCGATACCAGTCCTTCGCAGGAACCGCCTTCGCGGAGTCGCTCAGAACGAAGAGAGGGGCGGCGTGATTGGCGCCGACGATTTTCAATCCTCGATCGACCGCCGTGACGTCCATGGGCCTCGTCTTGCCCATGGTCACGCAGTGCTCGCCGCAATCGCTTGCCAGCGCCTTGATGGACAGTTCCACAGGAGAGCTTGCGCGCGCGAGACGATACAGAATGTACGTTGTGTTGGCGCCCGGCTGCATGAAGACGCGCTTTTCGACCAGCGCGTCGGCCAGCGCAAAAGTCCAAACGGGCGTCGTGCCTTCGAGATGGAACCGCTCGATGTTGTGGTAGCCTTCGGGAGAAACCGTCCCGTCTGTCCAGCGATTCGTGAACAGCTCAAACTGTTGCGACGCATATCGCGCCGTTTCGTCGAGCTTCGCGAGAAGAAGAACACGCCCGCCGGGCGGCTCGAGGGCCGCCATGAGCAAGCCGTGATAGCAGCGCGTGTGATGCCCTGCGATCGTTCCGAACGCGTACCCGCCGATTCCGTTGGTGACCAGCCATTCGCGAGATTCCGCGGCGGTAAGGTCGGCGCAAATCTCACGGCCGAAATCGATTTCGGCAGGCAACGTCGAAGCAGTCTGATCGGACCGGCGGCTCACCTGGGAATCATGGTGCCAGCATGGCGCTTCGAGCCACAAGAAAATTCATTTTGGTTACAAAGACTGATTTGAAGAAGGGGGATCTTAGCGCGTCAACTTTGCAGGCTCGCAGTGCGCAGAAGGAACTCGAAGCCAGGAGAGATATTCGCGAAGGGCGCCGAGATCGATCGGCTTCACAAAGCACGTGTCGCAACCTGCTTCCTCGATGCTCTTTAAATCCTTGAACGCACCCACTCCGGTAATGGCGGCGATCGTGAGATGAGCGAGATGCCTTTGCTTGCGCGCCCAGTGAGCGAGCGTGAGTCCGTTGTGTTTTCCGAGGTTCACGTCCAGGAGCACAACATCCGGCTGGGGCTCCGTCGCTATTTTCACAAAGCCGTCTTCCAGCGTTTCCGCGAGAATCGCTTCGTGGCCCTCGGATTCGAGCCAGAATTTCAAGAATTCGCCGTAAGCGGGATCGTCTTCCACCAATAGTATCCGATGCTTCATCCGAGGTCCTCTAGATCCGGCGAATCGACGGTCAACACACCGCGTCCGCGAGAATGCGAAGAGTGCGCAGTCTGACCCTCGTACTATCGTCATAAACGGAGCGGAACTTGAATCAGAATCGCGACGACAACATGAATCGTGTTCTGAACGGATGGACCCACTTGCATCTTGGAGCTGATCCTCTTGTCCGCGCACTTACCGCGAACGATCCGGCGAGGCGCCGCTATTGGGGGTGAAGTCGCGAGACGGGAAGCGCGTCCGTATTTTCGGCTGCGGTTTCGAGCCGGGCGGTCCACTCGGATAAATGATTCAGCGAACTCTCGTGCGTGCGGTCCAGATGCAGCGGCGTGACGGAAGCTGCCCCATCGAAAATCGCGGCGTAATCGCTTTTCGGATCGATTCCCTCGACGTGCTCCTGCTCGAGGAGCCAATAGTAGCTGCGCCCGCGCGGGTCGGTGCCTTCCTGCAGGATATTGCGCGTCACCTTTTCGGATTGGCGCGTGATCCGCACGCTTCCATTCCAAACGAGCGGCACGTTCACGTTGAGAAGCACGCCTTTTGGCAGGCCCTCGGCGAGCACCAGTTGCGCCAGGCTTCGGGCGAATTTTGCGGCTTCCTCAAAGCGAAAGCCCCGGCCTTTGTGCGCCACGGAAACAGCGATGGACGGAATGTGGTTGATGGCTCCCTCCATAGCCGCGCCCACCGTTCCGGAATAAAAAACATTTTCGCCCAGGTTGCCGCCGCGATTCACGCCCGAAATCACCAGGTCTGGCCGGTTGGGCAGCAATTTATTGAGCGCGAGAATCACAGAATCGGCGGGCGTGCCCTCGACCGACCACTCGCGCTCCGCAACCTGTTCCCAAAAGATCGGCTGCCGCAGTGTCAACGACTGCGCGGCCGCGCTGCGCTCGTGGCTCGGCGCCACCACGCTGATCGTGCCCAGACCTTCGACCGCCTGGACGAGCGCGCGCAAGCCCTCCGCTTGAATTCCGTCATCGTTCGTAATCAGAATGTGTGCCATTGGAATTTCTAGATGCGGGCGCGTCCTATCCCGCGTAGGCCGGAAAAATTTTTCGGAAGCTGTTTCTGCTTGCGAGGAAACGCGGCCAGCCACGCAGCTAGCCCGAATTCAGCTGGCTGAACTTCTAATCATCCTCCAAGGTATTCTAGCAGTGCGAGTCGTCACCGAACAAGCCGAGGAGATAAAGGGGTTTCCTAAAGCGCGAACTTGCGCGCGGCTGACCTGCAGGCGGCGAAAATGCGGGGGAAAAAATGGTCGGGACGACTGGATTTGAACCAGCGACCTCACGCACCCCAAGCGTGCGCGCTACCAGGCTGCGCTACGTCCCGACAGTGGGGGAAAATCAAACCTATCGGCGCCGATGTAACCTGCCTCTTTAGAGGCGGGTTCGGAACCGAACCAGCTAAGAAACCCCGCGTCTAAAGACGCGGGCTACAACAATCTGAGCGTATCACTCGGATTCGAGAGCCGTCAACAAGGAGCGCAGCGAGTCGCGCAAGTCCAGCAATGTCCTGCGGTTGAGCGTGGCGAGCTGCGAAGATTCCGCGGTTTGCGGGGCTGCGGATTCCGCGTTGCGCACTTCACCCTCGCTCGTCACTGCGCCGGCGTTCGCGGTGATTGCCTCCGGCCCCTGCTCGCGAAGATGCCGTCTCGCGCCCGCGATTGTAAAGCCTTCGTTGTACAGGAGCCGCTTAATCGTGAAGACCGTGTCGATATCCTCGCGGCGATAGAGCCGGTGCCCCTTGGGGCTCTTCACCGGCTGGAGCATGGGGAATTCCGTTTCCCAATAGCGCAGCACAAACGGCTTCGTGGCCGTCAGCCGGCTGACTTCGCCGATGCGGAACAGGCTCTTCGCCGTTGCGGCCGTTTCGAATTGTCCGTTTCCCTGGATGCCTTCCATTGCGCTTCACCCTCGCCCAGCACAGGCCCTAATCCTAATCCGTTTCTGGCAGGTGTCAACGCCCTACGTCGCCGTCCTCGTCCGGCTGGACGGGCGCGATCCCCGCTCGCGCTTTTCCTTGAGGCGCTGCAGGAATCGAATGGGCGTGCCGATGAAATCGAAGCTCTTGCGCAGTTGGTTCTCCAAAAAGCGCTCGTAGCTGAAGTGCAGTCGTTTCGATTGATTCGTGAATAAGATGAACGTGGGCGGCGACGCGGACGCCTGCGTGACGTAGTAAATTTTCACTTTGCGTGCGGCGGGCGAAGTTCCTCGGTCGAGATCGACTTTTTCAAGCCAGCGGTTCAGCTCGCCCGTCGAGATGCGCCTGCGCCGCGCGTCGGCGATGCGGTCGATCCAATCGAATAACCTTTCTGTGCGCTCGCCGGTTTTCGCGGAGACAAAGACGATCGGCGCGTAATCGAGAAACTTAAATCGAGTGCGCACCAGCCTCTCATATTCTTCGATAAGCTGTGCGGGATTTACTTTCCCCGTCGCCGCTGTCTTACGCGCTTTGGACGTGTGCTTCGCGCCGCGCGCCACTGCGACGTGGCCCTTCCGCGATTCCTGGTTTTCGAGCTCGCGCCGCGCTTTTTCCGCCCCGGCTTCAAGCGCCAGGTCCCACTTGTTCATGACGATGATCACCGACCGGCCGGACTCTTCCGCGTAACCGGCGATGTTCGCGTCGTTCGACGTCACGCCGAGGCTCGCGTCCACGATGAGCAGCGCGACGTCCGCCTGTTCGAGATGCCGCCGCGCCATCATCACGCTCATCTTTTCTGCAACGAGATTCGTCTTGCCCTTGCGGCGAATGCCTGCTGTATCAACGAAGCGATAGGTGCGCCCGCCGCGCTCGACCATCGTGTCCACGGCGTCGCGCGTCGTCCCGGGAATGTCGGAGACGATGGCACGCTCCGCTCCCGCGAGGCGATTGAGCATTGTGGATTTGCCGACATTGGGACGACCAATGATGGCGACGTTGATTTGCTGCGGCGTGGCCTCCTCGTCGGCCGCGTCCTGTGCGTCGGCGCGCGTGTCAACAGGTGCGCCAGTGTCAGCGCCGGTGCCCATGCCCACGCCACCGAGGCGCACCACGAGCACATCGAGCATCGTATCAAAGCCGTACCCGTGCTCCGCCGATACCGGAAACACATCGTTCGAGAGCCCGTAGAACGGAGCAGCTAGCGACTCTTGCATCTGCGAATCGACTTTGTTCGCCACAATCGCCAGCGGCTTTCCGGTGCGTCGCAAGACGCGCGCGAGTTCGGCATCGAGCGGCGCAAGCCCCGCGCGCGCGTCCACCACCAGCAAGAGCTGCGACGCACCTTCAATCGCCACCTGTGCCTGCCGGAAAATCTCACGCGGAATCGCGGCCTTATCGTCGGGCACAATCCCGCCCGTGTCGACGACCTCGAACGTGCGGCCCTCCCACGTCGCCGTGCCATAGATGCGGTCGCGCGTAATTCCCGGCTCGTCGGTGACAATCGACCGCCGCGTGCCCGTCAGCCGATTGAAAATTGTGGATTTGCCGACATTGGGCCGGCCAACGATTACCACCGAACGAAGTTTTTCAGTCATTTTTTCGGTCACGGAGGAAACAGCGAACCTAAAACGGGAGGCTCGGAGGGCTACAGTCTATCGTACTAAGCGCGGAAACAGAAGCTTTATGCTCGAACACCCGAGGCGTTGCTTCCTCCGCCAATGAGGGCTATCATCGAACATGACCAAAGCGAAGGAATTCGACCTTGGCAGACCGGCCCCCGCAATCGAGGATGAAGACGAGAAGACGCTCGCAGCTATTGACGAAGGCGTCCGTGACGCTGAGGCAGGCCGAACCATCCCGATTAAACAAGTCCGCAAGCGCTTGCACAAGTGGATTACCATATCCTCTTCACGGAAAGGGCGTTGAGCGATCTTGCTGAAATCATCGGCTTCGTTGCTGAGGACGATGCGGAGGCGGCCATGCAGTTTGCCACCGCTCTCCTCGACCATATAGATTTGCTCAGCCGATTTCCCCGCACGGGCGGCGCAATCCGAAAGCGTTCCCGAGTCCGAAAGCTGCACCATAGCCCCGTTCTTGCTTATTATCGAATCCAAGAAGACAAGCGCATCATCGAAGTTCTTCACTTCCGTCATGGGGCGAGGAAACCGCCGAAATTCTGACGGCGAAGCGTACACCTGGGCGGATTGCTTCAGAGCGGCAAACCCACAAGGTAGAAAATCTTTAGCACACATAGGGCACAGAGGAACGTGAAGACAATCTAGGCCGCCGTCCGCCTTCTCGGTAGCTTTCGGATCGCGCTTGCTGACTTTTGACGGGCCACGCGCAGATCGTAAAGAGATTGTAGATTGAGCCAAAACTCCGGAGTGGTTCCGAAATAGTGAGCCAGCCTCAGGGCCGTGTCTCCGGTAATCGCGCGCTGCCCGTTCAGAATCTGGGTGACCCGGTTCGTGGCGACATCGAGGTTGCGCGCCAGTTCGGCCGCGCTCATGTCGAGCGCATTGAGTTCTTCAGCTAGATGTTCGCCGGGATGGATTGCAATTGCGGCCACTTCGTTCTCCTTATGACAGTTCGCAGCTACGGAAGATTCGCGACCTTGCGCGCGTCGCCCGTGAGTTGCAGGATGTGCATCCCCGTGTTGGCGCGGTCCACGATGTAGATGTAGCCGCGGTCGTCCACCTCAACGTTGTTCGTCTGGATCGCGATCTTGCACTTCTCGGCGTCGCCCGTGCCGACGCAGCGCTTGTCGGTTTTGTCGGTGATGGCGGGAATGTAGTAGGCGATTTCTTTGGGGTTGTACGGGTCGCGCACGTCGACGGCGCGCAAGCCTGCGTTGAAGTGCGCGACGAAGACGACGCGATCATAGAAGACCGGCGTCATACTTTCGTTGGTCGAGTGCGTGCCGAACCGTCCACCGCGGCTGCAGAAGTTGCCGCTCGGCTCGGGCACGTACCACGTCGAAACGCCGAAGATCTTCGATTCATCCGTGATGTCGAAGATGTGCATCATCTGCTGCGGCGCATGGCACTCATTGTCCGTGGTCTCGCCAACGATGACGAGAAAGTTCCGCTTGCTGATGGCCGGGCCGAACTTCGCGAGGTCGGGCACATCGACGCCTAGCATCGGAAACGTGGTGTGGGCGCCGACATCCGGCGGCAAGTCGAGCCGCGCGATCATCGGCGATTCCTGGTTGGCGGCAGTCGGTTCCTTCGGTCCGTGGATGAGCTTGTCGCGATCCAGAATTTCAATCACGCCGCTACGAGTCGTGCCGTAGCCCGCGTAGATGCGATTGCCGTTCGGCCCCGTGGAGATCACGCCGTGCATGTCGGAGGGCTGCGGGCCGTTCGAGCCGGGCTCCTGGCCGGGCAATCCGTAGTCGCGGATAAATTGCGGCTCGGAAGGATCGCTCAGATCGTAGACCTGGCCCATGCGTTTCGCGCGCCAGCCGGGCGCGCCGGAAACAAGAAACGCCATGCCGCTATCGCACTCCCACCAGCTCTTGTGCGTGTCGCGCAAACCGCTCTCGACGACGTTCAATCGCGTGGGCTTCGCGGGATCGGACACATCCCACATTTCATGCGAAGCGGTGCCGCGCGAACGGAGCATGTAAACTTTTTTCTTATCGGCGCGCGGCAACTCGCTGCCGTCGCACACACGCGTCATCTGCGCGCCGCCGGTTTCGCCCGGCCCCGGAATGCGCGGATCACCGGGAATGTGGGCCAGATACTTCGGCTGC
>Ga0210410_10004005_pt1 | contig 12972 bp, 13 predicted proteins | sample IncBWC4MmetaG_FD_161058 | JGI IMG/M metagenome (GOLD analysis project Ga0210410, IMG submission 161058) | Forest soil microbial communities from Barre Woods Harvard Forest LTER site, Petersham, Massachusetts, United States - Inc-BW-C-4-M | ecosystem: Environmental > Terrestrial > Soil >... | reverse complement strand
GTCGCTGAAGGATGCGCATGAGCAGGTCACGGAGTTGGAGGCTGATATGCGCCGCGACGTTCCCGAAATCGCCGACATCCTGACGCACATTGAGAGCGAACCGGCGACGATCGAGAAGCCCGACGAACTGGTGAGCGACGCCGAACTCGAACATCGCCTGAAAGCGGTAGCCACGGAGTTTCCGGAAATTCTGGATGTGCACGATTTTGTGATCAAGCGAGTGCGCGGGCGCCTATACGTTTCGTGCCACTGCACCCTCTCCGACGATCTCTCGCTGGCGCGGGTTCACGATATTCAGACAGAGCTGGAGATTCGCTTCAAGCAGGATGCGCCGGAATTATTCCGTGTGCTCATCCATCCCGAGCCGGTCACCGATAATCGGCGATAGGTTGTGATTGTTGATTTCTAATTGGAAGTCAAAAATCAGGCCCGCTTTTCTTAGCGCTCTTTGCGGATTTTTCTTAGGCCGCAAGTTCAAACGCTCTTAACGCAAAGAGCGCTAAGAAAATCCGGAAAGAACGCTAAGAAGAGCTGGTGCCTGATTCTTGATTTTCTTTAGCGAACTTTGCGATTCAGTGCTTTTCTCCTTGTCTGGATCGCGTAACTTCTTTGACGTTGCCACCGCCTTTGGAGGGTAGAATCATCGGACCATGGTTGCTGCGTTCGGAAATACCACTGCGAAAAAGAATGTTGAATCAACAGTCAACAATCGGAAATCAAAAAACCTGGGCAGGAAAGTTTCATGATCGCAGCGAAAGCAATCTGGACTGACGCGGAACGATTTCTGGGGGAGGCGACCTCGCGTCACGCGCTGGTTATGGACGCGGGAGCAGAGAAGTCGGCCAACAGTCCGATGGAGCTGGTATTGATCGCGCTGTGCGGGTGCACGGCGTCCGACGTCGTGGGCATTCTGCGGAAGAAGCGCGAGCCTTTCACGAGCCTCGAAGTCAGCGCGAAGAGCGAGCGGGCGGCGGGTTATCCCGCGGTCTACACGGAAATTAAGTTGCTCTACCGCATCGGCGGCAAAGTTTCGCGCAAGGCGGTCGAAGATGCGGTGAAACTGTCGAAAGAAAAATATTGTTCCGTCTCCGCCATGCTGGAGAAAACGGCGAAGATTACCGCCGAGATTGAACTGGTCGACGGATAACCGATGCAGACGATTTTGCTGTTCACGCAACCCGGCTGCCTCTCCTGCGAACTCATGAAGATTTTTCTGGAGGCCAGGGGGCTGGCATTTGAAGAGCGCAACGCCGCGGACCCGGAGGTTCGGCAGCTCATGCGGGAGAAATATGACAGCGGCGAAACGCCCACGCTGGTGCTGGTTTCCGGCGACAAGCATGAAGTGATTCCCGGCTTCGATCCTGACCTGCTGGATCAGTTGCTCGAAGAAGGTTCGGCACCGGGCTCGGCGGTTGCGTCCTGAACTCCGTGGCACCCAGTCGCGCTCATCCCTGGCGCGGATATTTTTTTATCGGCTCGGCAGCATTTCTTTGGGGAGTCTCCGCGGCGCTCGGCCGCGCCGTGTTCACGGGAAAACTCGGGTTGTCGGGGGAAACGCTTCATCCCATCGATCCCATCATTCTGTCGCAGACGCGAACAACGTTCTCGTTGACTCTGTTGCTGTCTGTGCTGGTCTGGCGCGGCGGACGGCAACGCATCGCGCTGCCCAGGGCCGATCTCGCACAATGCTTTCTATTGGGAGTATTAGGCGTCGCGGCCTCGAACTATTTCTACTACGTCGCCATTCAGAGAACGAGCGTAGCGATTGCCATCATCGTGCAGTACACCGCTCCGGTATGGGTGTTGTTGTATGTGGTGCTGCGCGGCCAACAGAAGCTGACGCCGCAGCGAGTCGGAGCGGTGGCGACCGCCATGGCGGGAATTGCGCTGACCATTGGAATCGGCGGGGCCACGCCGCTGCGGTCGCTGCATCTCGATTCATACGGAATCCTGGCAGCGCTTCTGGCGTCGTTCTCTTTTGCGTTCTATAACGTCGCCGGACACCGCATCCTGGCGGTTCACGATCGCTGGCGCGTCCTGGTGTGGACGCTATTCTCCGCGTCGCTGTTCTGGCTGATCTTCAATCCGCCATGGAAGATCGTGGCGGCACACTACCAGCCCGCGCAATGGGGATTCTTATTTGTGTTCTCCATGATTTCGGTGCTGGGGCCGTTCTCGCTCTACTTTCACGGCCTGCAATATTTAGAGCCGACGCGCGCCATCATTGCCAGCTGCCTGGAGCCGGTGTTTTCCATACTTCTGGCCGCAGTGTTCTTGAGCGAGGTCATGCGTCCCGTGCAGACGCTGGGAATCGTTCTGGTGTTGTCGGCGATTGTGATTGTGCAGTTGCCCGGCAGAGGCGATGCGGTTGTGGTCGAGCCGATCGAATAGCGGCGTTCGTATGGTTAGTTACTTCCGTGCGATGTTCCCGCAGTTTTTCGCTGGGGAAAGGGCGATTCTTGACTAGGCTTTTGTTATCGGGAAACGCTGAGGCCGTGCCATGAGAGTCCGCTCTGCAATCTATTCGATCGTTGTTCTGTACGTATGCCTTACTCCCTGTTTCGCGCACCACACTGCGGTGGTGGTAAACAAGGACAATGCGGTTGAGAACGTCAGCTCCGCACACTTGGCGAAGCTTACGCGTGGCGAAATCAGGAAGTGGCCCGACGGAAAGAACGTCGTCCTGGTGCTGCACAAACAGTCGGCGGGCGAAACCGATACTCTCCGGCGTCTGAACCAGATGTCGGTCGCCGAGTGGAAAGCATTTCTCGCCGCGCATAAAGATTCCATTACCTTTGTCGATACCGATTCCGACGTGCTTAAATTTGTGCAGGCCGAGCCCGGTGCAATGGGACTGATCGACGTCCACTCGATCGACAACAGCATTCATGTGGTGCACGTCGACGGCAAGCTCCCCATGGAGTCTGGCTACCTGCCGCACTAGCGCCTAACTATCAATTGGCGCTGGCGGCCCTTTCCAACAAGTGAAAATACCTTTGCGACTTTTTCACGTCGCGTCCAATCTGCTCGCGCAGGGCTTCCACGGAAGGAAACTTGATTTCATCGCGGAGGCGTTCAAGAAAGCATATTTCGACTTCGGTCTCCGGAGTGAGTTCAATGGGATGGAAATTCAGCAGATGGGTTTCGATGGCAAATGAATCCTCGCCGAAGGTTGGACGATTGCCGATGTTGGTGACCGAATCGAAGCGCTCGCTACCGACGCGAGTCCAGGTGATGTAGACGCCATCTTTCGGGACGAGCTCTTCGTAGCGCGCAAGATTGATGGTGGGCACGGTGTACTTCGATCCGTAACCGCGGCCGCGCCCCGGCGTTCCCAGAATGCAGAAGGGACGCGCCAGCAGATGCCGCGCACGGCTTACGCGGCCGTCGTGCAACAGGCCGCGGATGCGGCTGCTGGAAACCGTTTCGCCGCGCAAGGTCATCTCGGGGTAGGCTTTGACTTCGAATCCCATCTGGCGGCCGAGTTCGGCCAACACGCCGATATCGCCCGCAGCTTTGTGACCGAAACGAAAGTTGAATCCTTCATGCACTTCACAGGCGTGCAGTTTGTTTTTCAGGATTTGTTCGGCAAACTGCGGCGGAGTCATGAGGGAAAGATCGCGTCCGAAGGGCAGGAGAACGACGGCGTCGACGCCAGTGCTTTCTAGAAGGCGCAGTTTTTCCGGGGTTGGGGTCAAGAGTTTGAATTGCGATTCCGGCCGCAGCATTCGCGCCGGATGTGGTTCAAAAGTCACCGCCACCGATTGGGCTCCGCTGGCTCGGGCGCGAGAAACAATTTCGCGCAAAACGTGAGCGTGAGCGCGATGCACGCCGTCAAAATTTCCTACGCTGACCAGCGCCGGGCCAAAGCCCGAGGGGATTTCGTCGAGTGTGTGAAAGACCTGCATGTGCTGGAGGCTATAACTCGAACTCTAGCTTCATTCCGTCATAGGCCAGGCGGACGTGCCGCGGCAAAGTCGCATTGGTGGCGTCATGCGGAAGATCATGAGAAATGTGGGTGAAGAAAGCGCGCTTGGGTTTGAGGCGCTCCACAATGCTAAGCGAATTCTTCACCGTCGAATGCGTCGGATGCGGCTTGTGCCGCAGCGCATCGAGAAACAAAATGTCGAGGCCCTCCAGTTGATGCAGCGATGACTCGGGAATTTCGCTGTGATCGGTGAGATAGGCGGCGCTTCCGAAACGATAACCGTTGATTTCGCTTTCGCCGTGAATGACGGCGACGGGATCGAAGCGGACGCCGAAGACTTTAACGGGCCCGTCGATGGGCCGCAATTCAAGTTCGGGGAGAGAGCCAAACTTGTAATCGGCGTCGAAAATGTAGCTGAACATTTTTCTGAGAAAGGCGGCGGCTTCGGGGCGAGCGTAGAGTGGCAGCTTGTCGGGCTTATGGCGGAAGCTGAAGGGCCGCAAATCGTCGATGCCGAGAATGTGGTCGGCGTGCGTATGGGTATAAAACACGGCATCGACGCGCTGAATATGCTCGCGAATGGCCTGACCGTAAAAATCAGGAGCGGTGTCGATGAGGACGACTTTGCCGTCGTACTCGATCATCGCCGAGGGGCGGGTGCGCTTGTCGTGAGGATCGGTGGACAGGCAGACGGGGCAATCGCAGCCCAGCGTAGGGACGCCCATCGAAGTTCCGCTGCCCAGCACCGTCAGCGTGGCTTTCATGCGGCCACCGTCATCGGCCGCCGGTTCCCGTGGCCGGCCCGGGCTGCGGAGGGCGCGCCAGCGCGTTGGTTACTTCCACATAGGCCATGCGAAGTTCGTAGAGACTGTTCTGCAGGAAGTTCTCTTCCACGGGTGTGAGATTATTTTTTGTCTTCTCGCCGATCAGGCTGAGGGTGTCGATGGTCTGCCGCGCGCCGATGATGTCGATGCTGGGCTGCTGGCCTTGTTGCCGCATCATTCCCATCTGCATCATGGCAGTCATGTAGAGCGATGCCATAAAGCGTTCGAAAGTCATTTCGAATTCTTTGGCGGAGCGTCCGCTCAGTTCGACTTGCGAGTCGAGATCTTTCGACGACTGGTGGTAGGCGGCGGCTTGCGCGTCTTGCTCCGCTGCGGTCGGGGGAATGGGTAAGTCGCGGTCTTCGGCGTCGGGGGGCGGGGCGACTGGCGGGATTGCGTCCGCAGGAGTTGGCATTTCAGCGACGGCGGCTGGCCTTGCTTGCGGAACGGGTGTTTCTTCCGGCCTGGACGCCTGCGTTTCTTCGGTCACGCCGGAGCGCAGCTCGCCTTCGGAGTTAAACGCTCTGCGGTCGGTTACGGTGAAGCTGGACTGTTCTTCTCTTTGTCGTTGCTTTGCCATAAAAACTCTTCCTCGAATCTAATCTCGAATCTATTGTTGATGAACCGGAATTGTGGATGGGGCCGATTCCGGTGAGTCCATTTTACGGCCCCTCAGCCGGGCCTGGTCGAAGGGCAGAGAAACCACTGTGCCCGGTACGTCTCCCAGTAGGACTTTATTGCCCGGCAGCCCGACTTCTCTGCGAATGTACCCCAGAGCCAGAGTTCGCGGGGTGTCGGTTGGTTGCGCACCAGCTAGTTGTGGATCGGCGAAATGAAGCGACGCCGCGCTGGTGACCTCGCCCACTTCTTTCCCAGTCACGTCAATCTTTGAGCCGGGCGCGATCGCCTCAGCGCCCTCGGCTAGAAAGCCCGCGAACTTGCGATGCACTGCGCCTCGCGAGCGGATACGCTCTACGATCTCCTGGCCAACGTAGCAGCCTTTGGTAAAGTTCAGAGCGCGATCCTGTTCGGTTTCCTGGGGCAAATCTCGTTCGCGGATGTCGACGCCGTAGAGTGGAGTGCCAGCTACGATGCGCTTCATCTCCAGCGCTTCGTAGCCTGTGGGCATCGCGCCAGCCTTGATCAAGCTTGTCCAAAGTTGCTTGACATGGCTCGGGGAGATCCAGATTTCGTAGGACTCGTAGGGCGAATCTTCGACGCGGACCAGCGTGCAATCGATTCCTTGCCATGAGACCTCGGTGAACTGCAAGGGCTGCAAGTCGTCTTCTGTAAGCTTGGTTGCAAAACCAGCGGCGTTGAGAACTTGCCGCGATTTTTCGCCGCTGACTCCCAACGCAGTGACCTGCTCGCTCAAGTTCGCAACTTCAACGTCGTCCATGATGATGAAGTGATCGAAGGTGGCGACGATCTTTTCCAACTGTGCGCGGTCGGTGTCGATCGTGATTGACTCGCCGCGATTGTAGGCGTAGAGATCGCCCAGAATCCGTCCTTGTGGATTTAGAAGGAAGGCGTAAACTCCGCGTCCGGTGGCCAGGTCGCGAATGTTGTTCGTGACCATGCCATTCAACCAACGAGTACGGTCGCCGCCGGTGATGGAAAGTTTCCCGCGAAAGCCGAGGTCGAAGACGCCGCAGCCGGTACGCAGGGCATCGAACTCGGCCTGCGGATCAGTAAAGCGGGCAGGGCTCAACACGCCGCGGTATTGGCCAACGTGAGCGGCGCCCAGTTCCTCGACCCAGGACTTAATGGCAGTTTCCGTCATCTCTTATTTGATTATAGCGAAGGGCCAAGTCAAAGACCTTAACGCAAAGGACGCGAAGAAAAGCCGCGAAGTTCGCAAAGAAATTCAAAATGAGCCACTACATAACGGCGGTGAGCTACTCGTTTCTCCGCCGGTCGTGATAATTTTCAGTGGTGAACCTACAGAAGCCTTCAAGAAAGCGCATCGCCGTCATGCCCGGAGATGGAATTGGCCAGGAAGTGATTCCGCAGGCGGTCAATGTGATTCAAGCCTCCGGTGCGGAGGTCGAGTTCAGCAACTTCGACTGGAGCGCCGACCGCTACCTGCGCGACGGCGTGACTGTGCCTGCCGATGGTTTCGCGAAGCTTGATCGCGACTTCGATGCGATCCTGCTTGGCGCCTTCGGCGATCCTCGGGTCAAGACCAATATTCATGCGCAGGAAATTCTGCTAGGCATGCGCTTCAAGATGGACCTGTACGCCAATGTGCGTCCGGTTCGGCTGTTGGATGCTTCGCTGTGTCCGCTGAAGGGGATCGAGCCGAAAGATGTCGATTTTGTGGTCATCCGCGAGAACACCGAAGGCGTTTATACCGATGCGGGCGGCGTCTTTAAACAGGGAACGCAGGACGAGATCGCGATTCAGGAAGACATCAACACGCGCAAGGGAGTGGAGAGAATCATTCGTTATGCATTTGAATATTGCGCGCAGCACACGAAGCTTGACGGATCGCCGCGAAATAAAGTTCTGATGTGCGACAAGTCGAATGCCATGACGCATGCGGGAGGTTTGTGGCAGCGCGTGTTTAAAGAAGTGAGCGCGGAATATCCGCAGATCACGCCGCAGCATATGTATGTGGATGCGCTGTGCATGCAGATGGTGCGCGATCCGCGCCAGTTCGATGTAATCGCGACCAACAACATGTTCGGTGACATCGTGACCGATTTAGCGGCTGGATTGCAGGGTGGGCTGGGGATGGCGGCGAGCGGGAATATTCATCCGGGAAAGACGTCGATGTTCGAGCCGGTGCACGGTTCGGCTCCACCGATTGCAGGGAAGAATGTGGCGAATCCGTTCGGCGCGATTCTGACGGCGGCGATGATGCTGGGGCACCTCGGGATGACGCGCGAGGCGGAGGAGATTGAGGCTGCAGTGCTGGAAGCCGTGCGACAGAAGAAGACTACGCAGGATATCGGGGGGGAGTTGGGCACGCGGGCAGCGGGGGAGTGGGTCGCGATGAACGTCGGGCGAGAAAGGTGAGCGAATGTACGAAGTTGACGGGAGAGATCGTGTCGTTGAGCTAAAGGACCTTCCGAAGTCGTCCACTGGTGCGCCGATTCCCCACCTGTTAGCCGACGAGCACCGCGCGGTCCTCGCTTATCACATCCAAGAACCGGACAGTGATGGGGAGGGTATGTATGTCCCCGTGGCGTCGCCTCAGCCGGTTGACGAACTCATTGCGATGATACGATTCGATGGTTGCACAGCCCACATGTTCGGTCCGCCGAACGATGAAGCTTTCCAGGGACATCCGCTTGCAAGTCGGGGTCTCCATCCCTATGGCGTTTTCCGCATTGTTGATTCCTCTTGGATACGGAAACTTGAGCGGATGAACTCGGTCCATCCCTATCATCGCCCGGAACGTTTCTGGAAGAGGCAACATCTCATATTCGCCTTCCACGATTCCACATTTGAATGCATCTGCGACGAGTACGAAGTAACGAGAACACGTGGATCGATTGTTGGCTTGATTCCCGAAATGATTAGACTCCTCGATCATGCTCGGTTGTGAGACCCAAGCGAGTGCTGGAACGTTTCTACATTCGCTCGAGGCCAACAAAGCCAGGCAGTCTGCTCCATGACAACAGGAAGGTTTGCAGGATCCTTCGACTGCACGTGAAGTGCGCTTTGCGCACTTCACATGCCGCTCAGGATGACAAAACTTTCTGGGTGACGACACTCGATGAAGAGCAGCCGACCATCACTTCCAGGCGTTGTACATGGCGTTGAGCAAATCCTGCGAGGTTCCGTCGTAGTCGGCGCTGAGTTCCCACATGAACACGCCACCGAAGCCGCGTGTCTTCATCGCGTAGTGCACTTTGTGAGAAGTGGAAGGCACACCGTCATAGGTGATGAGTCCCGGAACCGTGGTGTTGGTGAGGTAGGGAGACTGCGCCGCAGTGTCGAAATTATAGGTCCATCCTTGCTGGTTGATGCGCTGCTTGATGTATGTGCCGTAGTTCTGCGACGCGCTGGCGCAGGTTGAGCACAAGGTCCAAAGCGTATCTACTCCGTCCCACTCGTAGCCGTAGAAGGGCGTACCGATATTCATTTCAGAAAGAGGCACACCGTAGGTATTGGCGTAGAGGTCCATCGAGGTTTTCACGCTGCCGTTCTGCGACGGGTCGGCGGGATCCTGCAATAACGGCGAGACCAGCCCGGTGGCGCCCGACCAGGTTCCGTAATAGTCGTAGGTCATCACATTCATGAAGTCGAGGATCGGGGCCAGCGCGGGAATATCGAGACCTTGCCCATAGTTTCGCGGATCGGCGGTGACGGCCATCGAGATCAGCCAGGGTGAGGGCAGGCCGTTGCGCAACTCCTGCATGAGTGTTGTGCAATTCGCCATGTCAACCGTATTCGGAACCTCCCAGTCGATGTCGACGCCATCGTATCCGTACTTCACAAGAAAGTCGTGAACGTTGGTTACGAAGGCCTGGCGCGTGGTCTCCGATTGCGCCATTTTGTTGAAGCGCGGGCCTTCAATGCCATCGCCTCCACCAATGGAGACCAGAACTTTTACGCCTGCGGCGTGCGCTTTGGAAATCAGCGCAGGCTCGATCATTCCGGAAGGGACTTGAAGAGTGCCGTCGGCCTTGGGAGTCAGGAGAAGAAAAGCGTGAGAGATGTGAGTGAGCTTGGAGTAAGGAATCTGCGCTGCGGAATAGGGCGGAGTCTGGGTCTTCGACCACTCGGGGTAGTATCCCAGCAGGCGTTTGGTGGAGGCGGCTTCGGTTTGGGTCAGCGCTGGGAGAGCGGCGAGAATCACAATCACTGCCAGTTTGCAGAGTTGCGTCAGGAACGTCGAGCGGGAATTGGAGTTCATCCGGATCCTCGTGGGCTGGGTGAAGCTGAAATCGAGGTGGCAGGGGAGCCAGCCTGGTGCGGATGATTTTATCACTACTTATCGGCGGACCGGCGTCCGTTTTTCACAAGCGTCTTCCGGCCAGCAGTGCCAGTTCTCGCCATTTCCAGTTGCAATCCACGTCGGCAAATCCGATTTCGCGCAACCACCTTAGCTGAGTTTCCACGTCTAACAATTTGTTCGAGGGATCTTCGGTCTCGACTGTGAAGCCGATGCGGTTGAGAAATTCTTCGTGCAGGCGAGGAGTCGGTGAGGCGACGTGCTCCAGATTGCAGAAGACGCCGCTGGGATTGAGCAGACTGTAAATCTCTGCATAGAGTTCGCGCTTGCGCTCATGTACGAGATGATGAATCGCGAAGCTGGAGATGACGGCATCGAACTTGCCCAGCGCGGGAAGCGGTTGGTCAAGATTGTGGGGAACGATGGTGACGCTCGAATCATCGGTGAAGCGCTTGCCTGCGGCTTCGATCATGGCCGGGGAGAAATCGAGCGCCACGGAGTCGGTCACACGACGAGCGAGCTTGACCAGTGCGAGCAGGCGTCCGTCGCCGGTGCCAAGGTCGAGAATGCGTCCAACTTCGGCAGGAATGAATTCGAGGAGTGCGGCTTCCCCCTCTTCGCGGTGAGAGATGGAGTCGGCGCGTTCCAGGTAGTCGTGCGCGTGGTCGGATGAGGTCCAGAGATTGACGGGAGGCTTGGCAGTCATCTTTTGTGATCCGGTTTTGTGCTCTGGGGAAAGTATAGGCAAACAAGGTAGACACGATACAAATGGATATTGTTAAAGTGCTGGGCGTGAGGCTTCGGAGGCCGCTTTCGGCGGTTGTGCTGCTGACGGGGTTGGCGGCCGCGGGCTGGGCGCAGGATCAAGAGCAAGGGCAACAGCAAAAGCTCGGGCAAGCGCAAAATCAGAATCAAGGGCAAGATCAAACGCAAGAGCAAAAGCAGGCGGGCGAGGGCGCCCGCCCCACACAGGCTCAGGGGCAGGCTTCGGCTGCGCAGGAAAAAGATGAGGTCAAGATCACGCCGCGCGAGGCTGAGGAGTTGTTCCACTCCATCGACGAAATACTGGCCTTTGACAGCAAGAAAACAGGGTTGCCCATCAAGAGGGAAGTGAAGCGCAAGCTTACCAGCCGCGAAGAAGTGGTCTCGTATCTCAGCAAGCACATGAACGACGAGGACGCGCAGCGGCTGCGACGCTCAGAGCTGGTGCTGAAAAAATTCGGCTTGCTGCCGCGCGATTTCGATCTGGGCAAACTGCTCGTCGATCTTCTGCGCGAAGAAGTGGCGGGATATTACGATCCGAAAACGAAGACGGTGAATCTGCTCGACTGGGTGCCCATGGAAGAGCAGGAACCTGTGATGGCGCATGAATTGACGCATGCGCTGCAGGATCAATCCGTCGGCCTGCAAAAGTGGATGAAGAAGGGCGACAAAGATCTGGGCGAGAGCAAGAAAGATCCAACGCCCACCGAGATTGAATACGACGAGATGGATAACGCCCGCGAGGCCATTGTGGAAGGTCAGGCGCAGGCCATGATGTTCGAGTACGCGCTGGCCGCGACCGGACGCTCGATCGCCGACTCTCCGGAGTTGGTCGCAGCGATGGAGACGGAAACGCTGACGGGCACGCCGGCCACAAAAATATTCAACGACGCACCGATTTTCATGAAAGAGTCGCTGACCTTTCCGTACAGCTATGGCATGGACTTTGTGGTCAAGTTGATGCAGAAAGGCGGCAAGGAGAAGGCGTTCGCCGACGTGCTGCGCAATCCTCCGCACACCACGCGGCAAATCATGGAACCCGATACTTATATTTCCGGGGAAAAGATCGAGCCCATGCGTGTGCCGGAGTTTTCGCGGGACTTCAAGAATTATCAGAAGTTCGATATCGGAGCGATGGGGGAGTTCGACGTTGCGGTGCTGATCGAGCAATATGCGGGAAAGCCGCTCTCGAAGCGGCTGTATCCGGAGTGGCGCGGCGGATATTACTACGCGGCGCGTCCGAAGAGTGACGCAACCGCCCCGCTGGCGCTGGTGTATGTGTCGCGTTGGTCGAGCGCGGAGAAGGCAGCGGAGTTCGCTGAGATTTATTCACGGTCGCTGGGGCAACGCTACAAGCGCGTGGAGCCGGTGGGCGAAGCCGCGGTGGAAAAATCGGAGTCAGGCGGCGCCGACGAGAAGTTGGGGCAGAAGGATCCCGGCTACAAACTCGACGTGCTCAAGGGTCGACACAACTGGACGACCGAAGAGGGTGCGGTAGTGATCGATGAGCGGGGCGACATGGTGTTCGTCAGCGAGAGCCTGGACCCGGCGATTACGGATAGTCTGGAGAAGGAAATCTTCGCGAAGTAAATCGGTATTCCCGGACGGGCGCTATTTCTTTTTCTTGTTCTTACGTTCTGAATCGTCTTCGCGCTCGGCCAGGAAATGCTGTACTTTCGCGACTACGACGAATTGCTTGCCCGCCCGCTCAACCGTCAGCTTGCGCTCCTGGCCGGGAGTTCCGCCCAGCATCGACCAGACCTGGCCCATGGTCGATCCGCTGACGGGGATATCGTTGACGGCGATGAGATGATCCATGACTGTTACACCTTCGGCCTGTAGTAGTGTGTCCGAATCGATGGCACCAAGAATCGTAAAGCGGCCATCGTCTTCAGGGCGGAGAACGAGTCCGACGACGTCAAAGTCGGGGAAGTTGAAGGTACGCCCAATTTCGAAGTGGACTTGCGAGTGAGCGTAGTCCAGGCCGACGCGATAGTTCTGGAGTGCCTGCGCGCCGAGCAATCCGGAGGTTGCAACGCCTGCGCGCTGCACAAAATAATCTTCACGGACTTTTGGGAACTCGGCTACTGCGACATTGGTTAGAAACAGCGGGCCGTACTGCACGCGATCAAGGCGCATAAGTTTCCGCCAAAGCTCCCCGTCTTCGCCCCACATGTTGGCGGGGCCGACAGCGGCGGTCATCCCCGGCCAATCGGAGTGAGCGGCAGCAAGCTTTTCGAAAAGTTCCTGCGAGAGAAAGCTGATCGAGGCACCAAGGTCGAGCGCGAGATTGTATTTTTTATTTTCAATCTGACTCGGAATCTGAATGAGGCCATTCTCGGGGTTGACCAGAACCTTCACCGACGGACCTCGGAACTGAATGGAACCGGGGCGCGCGATGGTCAGCTGTCGCCCGGGGAAATCAATCAGCACATCGTAGTCGCGCAATATAGTGGATGGAATGTTGATATCCACGGGCAGGCCGGGGGCGATGGAGCCCTGGCTGGGAACATGCGCTTCCTTGATTCCGCGGGGACCTTGAGCGCTGATGG
>Ga0210410_10004004_pt1 | contig 12979 bp, 12 predicted proteins | sample IncBWC4MmetaG_FD_161058 | JGI IMG/M metagenome (GOLD analysis project Ga0210410, IMG submission 161058) | Forest soil microbial communities from Barre Woods Harvard Forest LTER site, Petersham, Massachusetts, United States - Inc-BW-C-4-M | ecosystem: Environmental > Terrestrial > Soil >... | reverse complement strand
AAAAGTTGCAACACATCCCAGCGGCGCGCACCGAGAGCGATGCGAATGCCGATTTCCTGGGTACGCTGGCCAACTAGATAGGAAATGACACCGTAGATCCCAATGCTGGAAAGCAACAACGCGAGCGCGGCGAAAATGCCGAGGAGCAGCATCGAGAAGCGGCGAGCGGCCAGCGAATCGGAAATGATCTGGTCCATAGTCTGGGCGCCGTAAATCACTTGCTGACTGCTCATTTGTCGGCTGGTGGCGCGGATGGCATCGAGCAGACCAGCGGTGGTGTTAGTGGCGCGTACCACAAAGCTGATGCCGCCGGGCACCAGAGAGAAGAAGGCTTCGGGCATTTGCATACAAGGGATATACACTTGGGCGCGAAGCTGCTGCGTGTCGTCGGAGTCGAGGCCCCATTGGTTGATGTGGCCGACGACGCCCACGATTTCCGCTCGCACATCATTGAGCATGATGCCGCGGCCTAAAGGATCCTGATTAGCGAAGTATTTGCGCGCGAAAACATCGTCGACTACCACCACGTGCGGCGCGTGTTCGTTGTCCTGCGGCGTGAAAAAGCGGCCACGCCGCAGGCGAATGCCCATAGTTTGCAGGTAGCCCGGCTCCACGATGTAATCGAGCGCCCAGCTCATCTCGTTTTGGGTCGCGGGCTTTGGCTGACCATCAAGCCAAAAAAGCTTCTCATCGTCCCAGCTTAGCGGGAGCGCGCCCCAAGTCTCCGACATGGCCTGGACGCCGGGTGTCGAAGCGATTTTCGCGTCCAAGTCGCGAACTGCGGCGCGAACTGCGGCGGGATTGGCACTCATCATGGACGGCGGCAGCGACATGTTGAAGGTTAGGAGATTTTGCGGATGGAATCCGGGATTCACAGTCCAGAGATGGGCCATAGTGCGAAGCATCAGACCCGCTCCGATGAGCAACACCAGCGCCATAGCCATTTCCACGACGACAAAAATTGACTGAGCGCGATGGCGACTGTTGCTCGTGCCGCGGCCGCCTTCCTTCAGGGTCCTGGGCAACTCTGGCGTGCGTGTTCTTAGTGCCGGGGCCAGACCGAACAGTATTCCGGCCAAGAGTGATATCAGCACCGTAAAAGTGAGCACCCGCGCGTCGAGACCGATCGCTGCAGCGCGCGGTAAATCGGCGGGAAGGTGTTTGAGCGCAGCTTGCGTTCCCCACCAGGCTAGCGTCAAACCCAGTGCGCCTCCGGCGAGCGCAAGTAAGATACTTTCGGTGAGCAGTTGCCGGAGAATCCGCCCCTGCCCCGCGCCAACCGCGGTGCGAATCGCGAATTCGCGAGTCCGCCCGGTGGAACGCGCCAAAAGCAGGTTGGCGACGTTTACACAAGCAATCAAGAGCACGAAAGCAACGGCCGCGAAAAGCACCAGCAAAATCGGCTCGACATCGCCGAGCATTTCTTGCCGCAAAGGAATCAGGCTCGCGCCGACTCCTTTGTTGTCGTTGGGAAAGGCCGCAGCCAAGTTACGCGCGACTTCGCCCATGTCGGAGCGCGCTTCCTCGATCGTGACGCTGGGTTTGAGCCTGCCGATACCGTGAATCCCGAGTCCAGATCCACGTTCCGGCAGCAGAGGATTTTTCCACTGCCCAATCGGTACGTAGACTTCCGCCACCTCGAAACTTCGGAGGAAAAGATCGAAATTTGCGGGAACGACGCCGACGACAGTGTAGTTCCTTCCGTCCAAGATAAGGCTCTTCCCCAGCACGTCGGACGAAGAACCGAACTTTCGATTCCAGAAGCCAGCGCTGATCAGCGCGACAGGGGCTGCGCCAATCTCATCCTCACCCGGAGCAAAACCGCGCCCAAGGACCGGGTTCACGCCTACGGTTGAGAAAAAATCCGAGGAAATAAAACGTGCGCTGACCTGCTCGGCTTCGCCAAGGCCCGTCAGGCTGAAGGCAAAACGGCGGGAAATGGCCATGGAAGAAAAAGTGTGATTGTCCTTTCGCCAGTCGCGAAAATTGGGATACGAGATCGACCCGAATTCGAAATTGGGCTTGCTTTCGTGGAGGGTGACGAGTTGCTCCGCATGGGGATACGGCAGCGGATTCAGGAGCACGCCGTTCACTACGGAGAAAATGGCCGTGTTGGCGCCGATGCCGAGCGCGAGGGTCAGGACGGCGACGACGGTAAAGGCCGGATTCTTGCGGAGCATGCGTGCTCCGTAGCTCAGATCGTGCAGGAATTCCTCCAGCCAGCGCCAGCTCCATTGGTCTCGCGTGACTTCTTCCACGAGCGCTAGGTTGCCGAACTCGCGGCGGGCGGATTGCTGGGCATATTGTGCGGTCTCGCCTCGCTCGATACGGTCGCTCGCCGCCATCTGCAGGTGAGATTGCAGCTCCTGTTGCAACTGTTCTTGCTTGCGATCGCGCGGCCACGGGAATTTCATGCTTGCCCCTCTCGCTTGGCAGTGCTCAAGACGCCGGCGATGGCATCCGACAGTTGCTCCCAACGCGAGCGTTCGGCGAGAAGCTGCTTCTTGCCGGTCGCCGTGAGCCGATAGACGCGCACACGCTGGTTGTTTTCGGAAACTTTCCAGTCCGCCGAGATCCATTTTTGGCGCTCTAGGCGATGCAGCGCGGGATACAGTGAGCCGGTATCGACCTGAAGGATTTCGCCGGAATTGGCGCGGATGTGCTGGCTGATGCCGTAGCCGTGTTGCGGCCCCCATTGAAGGGTTTGCAGAATCAGCAGGTCCAGCGTGCCCTGCAGGAGCTCGATACGGTTCTGGTAGCGCGGCGCCATTTCCACCTCGGTTGGGGAGTAGGGCGTCTACTCCCTGGCATGTAGGACGTCTACAGCCTGAAAAGGTCTGCAAGTAAATCGCCGATTTTCTGGAATATGGAAGATGCTGCTGCGAAAGGGTTTGACTGAAGATAGCGGGAGTTCTTACGCCTCAGAGTGACCGTTTTTGGGATGAGGTTTGGCGAAAATGAACTGGTCCGCGACCTCCATATCCGCCATTAACCTACTTCGTCTCGCTACTTGTTCGGCTTGAGCCAGACGATGTCGTAGGCGCGGTCGAACGTCACGAACATCAGGCATTCTTCCTTCGCGGTGCAGGTGAACCAGTGCGGCTGCTTGCTGGGCATCATCGCGAAGCCGCCCGGGCCGAGCACGGCGTCCTGCATTCCTTCCATGCCGGTCGATACGTTTCCTTTCACGATGATCAACTGCTCTTCCGCGCTGTGATAATGCGGCGGAACAACACAATTGGGCTTGGCTTTCATGATTGCGGTTGATGGGCCGGTTTTCATGTCGCCATTTTCGAGGAAAAACTGAAGGCAGTCCGGTCCTTCGCCGGCCGGGAATCGTACTTCCGAGAGTTGGCGGACGATACCGGATTTGCCGCTAGTCTTGGGAGCTTGCGCGGAGAGCGTGACAGCCAATGCCACGCAAAGAATTGCAACGACCGCAGAAATCGGCCGTGCCGAGCGATTCGAATGAGCGCTCCGTTGGAATCCCGTCATCGTTCCTCCTTCAGTCGTGCAAGCGTTTGACGCGCGAGCGAGGACATTCTACCTGCGTACGGAATGCGAGCAACGAACATCTTATTTGCGGGACCATGACGATAGCGCGTTGGGAAACTCCGCCGCACGGGTATAATGCCTCGCGATGATCGCATCCGCGGCCCTCTCCAAGCGCGCGCTGAGCATGTTCGGGCGAGTTTTTCCCCGTTGCAGCATGATTTCGCAGGCGATCGCGTTCAATCTTTTTCTCGCGTTCTTCCCTACTCTGTTGATTGCGGTCGGCCTGGCCACCAGCCCAATCGGCGGGCGCACGGCGCTTTTCGATTTGATTTCGGATTTGACCAGTTTCCTGCCACCGGGCAGCCAGCAAATTGTTTCTGAGTTTCTGATCAGGCGCGGCCCAGAGGCATGGAAGTGGGCACTGGTTGGCTTAGGCGGAACATTGCTTGCCGGCACGCAGGTGATGAGACTGCTCATGGAAGGAATACAGATCATTTACGGCGATCGCGAGCGGCCGGGATTTTTTGCGCGGCAACTGCGTGCGCTGGCATTGCTGATCCTGACGTTTGCGCCGCTGCTGATCGCGGCGATTCTTGGCGTGTTCGGGCGCCCGCTGCGGCGATGGCTTGCTTCGGAATTTGGCAAGGGCGCATCCGTGCAAACCTGGTGGGCCGTTTTTTTTCACGGCACTTCCATTCTCCTGGCCATGATTGCGGTGACGGTCATTTACAGATGGGGGCGTCCACGCCAACATAAGCTGCGAAGCGTTCTGCCCGGAGCAATGATCGCAACGCTGCTGTGGTGGGTGGCGGACCTGGGATTCGGATTTTATGTGCGCAAGGTGCCGTATGGAATTATTTACGGCGGGCTGGCGGCGGTGATCGGATTAATGATTTGGATGGAGATCTCCACCGTGATTATTTTTCTGGGCGCAGCCTGGAACGCGGAGCTCGCCGAAAGCCGGAGAAGCGCGCGAGCGATTGGGTGATGTATTTGTGCGCGTGGAATGCTATTCCGGATACAAAGGCGACGAACGCCCGGTAAGACTGCAGATTAGCGACCAAATGGTGGATGTCGCCGAGGTTGAAGACCGCTGGTACTCACCCGGTGCGACCTATTTTCGCGTGCTGCTCGCAAACGGCGAGCGTTACGTCTTGCGCCGCGAAGAAGCGCAAGACGTATGGACCCTTGAAGCATTCCGCTCACCCGGTAGTCGATAGGTGACACATCAGTGAGGAATGGCCACTAGGCAAGAAATTTCCTTAGCGGCTCCCAATAGTGCTCGTACCATCCAGGGTTTAGATGGCGGAAACTTCCTTCGGGAAAGCCTGTGTGGTCCAGGACGATCTTGGTTTGCTGCCCCCACTCTTTCAGTTCAAATCTAACCAACGAATAGAGGCCGGCTTCCCAGTCGGCAGGACGCCAAGCTTGAACGATCCGCTCTTTGGGGACCAGCTCCACGTTTCTTCCGACGATCAAGCCACCGAAGAGAGAGAAGGTGCCACCTGCTTCCCGACTGATTTCGGCGGGCGCACCCGTGAAAGCGGCAAACTGCTTGGAATCCAGTAGTGCATCGTAAACGCGTTGGCGGCTCGCTTTAATATCGATTTCTTGATGAAGATAGGTGAGCAATCCTTCCACTCCTGTGCTCTGCGCTTCCTTCATTTTCTCTTGATCCGCGTGAGCTTGCCCCCAAACACAAGGTCCTGTAGCCAGGCCACCCAGCGCGACGACTACACCAGCAATCACTTTCCGTCGTGTTGGTGAGGCTAACAACGCGCACGGACTATTTCCCTCGTTCATCGTCCCCTCCCCCTTGTTATGAATCTCAGCGGTTTGCCCGCGGTGCCTGCATACAAACACGGAATCAAGATATGTTCAAAGTAATGTTTTGCTAGGCAGGCGACCGCCGTTAGAGCCATACTTCCGCACCTAACGACGCAGGAGACCCATGTGCCCTACCCCGCTGGTCACCGGACGGAAAATCGCAAGCCGAATTAATCGGCCCACAAAATGCCCGGTGAGGGGAATTCGTGTTCGGAGCAAAGAAATGAAGTTACGTAACTCGGCGATTGCCGCCATAACCGGGCTTCTTTTGTGCTTATCGCCGGCTCTGGCCCCCGCGCAGGGGACGCCGTCTATCCGGGGTATTCCAGGCGCGCTCAACTGGCAGAACACGCCTCGCACTTGGAATTTGGATAGCGCAAATGCGCTCACCATCTCCTCAGACGCGAAGACGGATTGGTTCGTGGATCCGTTTGACGGCACTGTAGCGAAAACTGCACCGATCCTGTTGTTCACTCCCGGTTCGGACTACGTTCTCAGTTCGCGGGTCACAGTGAAGTTCGCAAGCAAGTGGGATGCCGGCGCGCTGATGCTGTGGGGCGACGATCATCACTGGGCTAAGCTTTCGTTTGAGCTGTCGCCAGACGGAAAGCCCACGCTCGTCACGGTGGTTACCCGAGGGCTTTCTGACGACTGCAATTCTTTGTCGCTTCAGGAAGAGTCGGTTCATCTGCGGATCGCGAAGAGCGGCCGCACATACGTCTTTTATTTCTCCACCGACGGACAGACTTGGCAGATCCTTCGCACCTTCAGCCTCGACACGCAACTCCGCGTTCGCGTCGGTTTTGAGTCGCAGTCGCCCGCCGGAGCGGGCGCCATCGCGCAGTTCTCCGCCATCTCATACGATCCGCATCGCATCGGAAACATTTACAAGTAGCTGGTCATCTGACACGGGTGTCGTTCTTCACTCGGGTGCAGGCCGGGCTGATGCTACCCCGCATCCTCGGGCGCGATCGAGAAGCAGCTCACGTTCGCGCGCGTTTTGCGTTAGCGTCGCAGCGCGCTCAAACTCCTCCTGAGCCTCCGCGAAACGTTGGAGTTTGAACAGAAAGTTGCCGCGGACACTGGGCAAGAGGTGATAGGCCTTGAGAGACGGCTCCGATATGAGCTTGTCGATAAGCTCCAGCCCCGCTGCCGGGCCGAAAGCCATGGAGACGGCAACCGCACGATTCAGCTCCACGATTGGCGACGGCGTGAGCTGGCCAAGAGTCTCGTAGAGCGCAGCAATCTGCTCCCAATCCGTTTCCGCAGCAGTTCGCGCCCGAGCGTGACACGCCGCGATAGCGGCCTGCAGCCCATACGGACCGAGGACGCCTCCGAGCTCTTCGGCGCGTTGAAGCGCAGCCAGCCCGCGTCGAATGAGCAGTTGATCCCATCGCCCGCGGTCCTGTTCCAGAAGCAAAATGGGCTCGCCCGTCGGACCGACTCGCGCACGTGAGCGTGACGCTTGAATCTCCATCAGCGCGACGAGGCCGTGCACTTCCGGCTCGTTTGGAACGAGCTCAGCCAATATTCGCCCCAGACGCAGCGCATCTTCGCACAGCGCAGGGCGCATCCAGTCCTCGCCGGACGTCGCCGAATAGCCTTCGTTGAAGACGAGGTAGATCACTTCCAAGACCGACGATAAACGCGCCGCAAGGTCCCGCCCGCGTGGTACCTCAAAAGGAACGCGCGCCTCGCTGAGCGTCCGTTTGGCCCGGACAATGCGTTGCGCGATGGTCGGCTCCGGAGCCAGACAGGCCCGCGCGATTTCCTGGGTAGTCAGGCCGCCGAGCAAACGAAGCGTCAGCGCAACGCGTGCTTCGGTGGAAAGGACTGGGTGGCACGAGACGAACACCAGGCGGAGCAGATCGTCTCCGATGTCATCATCATTCGCGATGTCGAAATTCGCCATGGCCACGTCTTGCTGTGTCTTAAGCTCGCGACCCAGTTCTTCATGCTTTCGCTCAAGGAGCTTGTTGCGCCGAAAGTAATCGATAGCCCGGTTCTTCGCGGTGGCCATCAGCCAAGCGCCGGGATTATCCGGAACGCCAGCCTCCGGCCACCGCTGGAGCGCGATAACAAGAGCGTCCTGCGCTAACTCTTCGGCCACGCCGACATCACGGACGATGCGAGCGAGGCCGGCAATAAGCCTGGCCGACTCGATCCTCCACACTGCGTCGATGGCGCGATGGGTATCGGTAGCCGTCACAGCCACCCATCACACCATCTCCAAATCGTTCACGCAAGCCGGGCGTAACGTGCCGTGAATATTCGTTTTTTCCTACCGCTATCTGAAAAGAGAAAACGCTGCTAGGGTTTGCAATGAGTGAAGTCCTCCGGACTGAACATCTGCCGAACCTCCGTTTCGCCTTCCCAGCCCGGCCAATATTTCTTGTGCAGTTCCATGAAACGAACCGCGCTCTCGACCGCCTCTTCCTTCGACTTCAATTCAAACTGCGCGTAGCCACCGATGATTTCCTTAGCCTCCGTGAAAGGTCCGTCGATCACCATTACCTTCCCATCGGAAAGCCGGACACGGGCTCCCAGCGCGGTAGGCCCAAGTCCACCGCCGCCAATCATTTTGTCACCCGCTTCCTTACTGAGCTTGTCTATCTCGTCCATGAGCGCCTTAGGCGGATAACCCGATTTCTCGCTCGACTTAACAATCATCATAAATTTCATCGTCACATCTCCTTTATTTTTGGCTTTAAGCTCGGGCATCGCACGACTCACCAGACAGAAAAAAACTGACACCGTTAATAGCCCTGATCTCTCAAAAGCAGTCTTGCGAAGTCGATAGTTCGCTTTTGCCATGCCTGAATCTTTTCCGCAGCGAACCCTTCGCGGATTTCAAATCGATGCACGGAGGGGCCGCCGACTAGTGTCCAGCAACCGCGTCCGCGCACGTGTTCTCGCCGGCCTCAAATATCTGGCGAAGCTCGCACTCACCCTCGCCGACCACCTTGAGGAAATCCTTCGCCAACTGGATTGCCTCCTGCTTGGAGTTCGCCCGCAGGATGGCGAAGCCGCCGACCACCTCTTTGGACTCCGTGAAAGGTCCATCCGTGACGCTCATCTTCCCGTTAGTGGAGCGAACGCGCGCTCCGAGCGCGCTTGGCAGGCAGCCCTCCGTAGCAACCAGCCAACCGGCCTTCATTCCCTCTTCGATCAATTTCCCCATTTTGTTCATTTCCTCTTGTGATGGAGGAGCGTTTCTTTCCACCGACTTGTACATGCTCAGAAATTTCATGGCCATCTCCTTGTATTTTTTGAATTTGGTGCTCATTTGCTTCCATTTGTAAGCAGGAGCAAATCTCCGCTCTACTACACGACGAATGAAACTCTGCGAAATCGACATGGCCGAAAAAATCTTTTTCGGGCGGCGACTCGCGGGAAACGCGCCGCTACCGCTTGGCTGTCTTCTTCTGCAGCTCGTCTCGCAGTGATTGCTCTCGCGCGGCATCCTCCGGAGGAAAGATCTCGGCCGGAAAATCGCAGGCCTCGAAGACCTGGCGAATCTCGATCTCGCATTCACCTTCAAATGGCGATGGGCTACGCTTGATCCATTCAATCGCCTCTTCCTTTGACTTCACCTGAAGCAGCCAGAACCCGCCGATGAGCTCCTTGGACTCCGCGAACGGCCCGTCGACCACGGTGCGCTTTGTTCCAGAGAACTTCACCTTTGCGCCCTTGGACGTCGGCTGCAGCCCCTCCGCCGCGAGCAGAACGCCAGCCTTCACCAGTTCTTCGTTAAACTTCCCCATCGCGGAAAGCAGCTCTTTGCTGGGAAGAACGCCCGCCTCCGAGTCTTTATTCGCCTTCACTATCGCCATGAATCGCATCGCAGTTTCTCCTTTTATCTTTGGTCTGAGCTGATTCCACATCCGGTTGAACTTGGGCTTCATTGTTACGTCGAACGAAGGTTGGCTATATCGACAGGAAACCGCACCCCATTTCCGGTGCCTAGCCGACCAAACCGCAAAGCAGCGGGCCGACAGACGCGACGATCTGTGGCAAGTGCTGCAAACACCCTGAATTATCAGTGAGATACGCCTGCACTGTCTGCCAGCCAAACAGGATGACGGGGCGCAATAGCCGCAACACAACCCACGCTACCCCCTTTAGAAGGTCGCATTCTCCCGCCGCGCCGCTATTGAGCTTATAAAACAAAGCCGCCGCCACCAACCCCACAAACGCCACGAGCGCGATCCGTTTCAGGTTCCCAGAGTATGTATTCTGCCTTTCCATCTCAGCCTCCCCTAACTTTGGCTCTACCTAAACGTCGAACGAGGAGCGCCCAAATCGACAAACTCAAGTCCAGCAGATTAAATATTTGACGTACATTCCCGAGTATCATTTCGCACAGCTGTGGGGTCCCTGATTTCGGAGGGAATGATGCACACCTGGTTGCAAGACTTTCGTTACGCCGTGCGCATGCTTCGCAAAAACGTTGTGTTGACCCTGGTAATCGTGGCGTCCCTGGCGGTCGGAATCGGTGCTAACTCCGCCATTTTCAGCGTGGTGGATGCCCTGCTCCTCCGCCCGCTGCCCTATCCCCAGCCCGACCGCCTCGCCGCCGTCTGGCTGCATTCTCCCGGAATCGGCATCCTCCGCGACTGGCCCTCGCCCGGCCAATACATCGACATTCAGAACGAGAACCATTCCTTCGAGCAAATGGCCCTGGCGCAAAGCCGCACCGTCACATTGACCGGCCGCGACCAGCCGGAGCGCGTCGATTCCCTGCGCACCCAATCCTCACTGCTGCAAATGCTCGGCGCCAAGCCTCGCCTTGGCCGCTTGTTGTTGCCTGACGAGGACGGGCCCGGCAAACCAGCCGTAGCTATCCTCACGGACCGTCTCTGGAGGCGGTTGTTCCACTCCGATCCAGCAATTCTGGGCAAGAGCATCACGCTGGATGGCGCTCCCTATACCGTCGCGGGTGTGCTCCAGCCCGGATTCATGCTGAACGCCGAAGTGATGCCATCCGAAGGCCCCATGGACAAGATGGATGTGTTCCTCCCATTGCCATTGGCCGCCGACGCCGTGCAAAAGAGGCGCGACGAAAACTACAACATCCTCGCGCGATTGAAACCAGGAGTCTCCCTCCAACAGGCGCAAGCCGATATCGACATCATTGCCAGCCGCATTCGAGAGAAGGACAAGCGCGACGCCACCTTTGGCATGGACGTCGTCGGACTGCAAGAACAAGTAGTCGGGGACGTGCGCCGCGCACTCTTGGTTCTCCTTGGATCAGTAACCCTAGTATTGCTTATCGCCTGCGCCAACGTTGCCAACCTGCTGCTCACGCGCGCAGCCGGACGCGAGAAGGAAGTCGCCATCCGCACCGCTCTAGGTGCCGGTTGGCAGCGCGTCGCACGCCAATTGCTCACGGAAAGCATCTTGCTGGGAATCCTCGGCGGCGCCGCCGGACTCCTGATCGCCCAAGTGAGTCTTTACGTGGTGCGCACCATAAATCCGGGCAATATTCCGCGGCTCGACGACATCGCGATCAGCGGTCCCGTTCTTGCATTCACGTTCGGCGTTTCGCTGGTGACCGGCATTTTGTTTGGCTTGGCGCCTGTGTGGCGCGCCCTCAAGGTGGATCTGAACACGTCACTCAAAGCTGGCGGACGCAGTGGCCAGAGCGATGGCGGTCTGCGCCTCAGGCGGCATCGTTTGCGCGGCTTGCTTGTTGTTTCCGAACTCACCCTTTCCTTAATGCTGTCGATCGGAGCCGGCCTGCTCGTCCGCAGCTTCATTCGCTTGCAAAGCGTGTCTCCCGGGTTCGCCACCGATCATGTCTTGACCATGGAGGTGGCCGCCGCTGGCCCGAAGTACCGCGACGATAAAGCAGTGGTCAACTTTTACAAGGAATTCGAGAGCCGCGTCGCGCATCTGCCCGGCGTGGTGGCGGAAGGCGTGGTGTCGGCACTGCCGCTAACGGGTGAAGTGGGTTGGGGACAAATTAACGTGGAGGGCTATGCACCGCCGCCAGGGCAGGAGTTGCAAGTGGATATTCGCGTCGCAAGCACGGATTATTTTCGGACGATGGAGATTCCACTGCGCAAGGGCCGATTTTTCACCGAAGATGATAACGCGGACAAACCGCAAGTGGTGATCATCGACGAGAAATTCGCACAGCGCTTCTGGCCGAACAGCGATCCCATTGGAAAACACTTGTGGTTCGACCCCAAGAAGCCGATGACGATTGTGGGTGTGGTGGGCGTAGTCAAACAATACGGTCTGGAGACGGATGGCAAGATCACGACGTATTTTCCTCAACAGCAGTACTCCGATCCTAGAATGTTTCTGGCGGTGCGCACCTCATCGGAAGCGGCAGGATTATCTTCCGCGGTCGTAGGCCAAATCCATGCGGTCGATCCTGACCTGGTGGTCTACGAAATCCGGACCATGCAGGAACGGTTGTATGATTCACTGGCACGCCAGCGCTTTGCGAGCACGATGCTGGGTGCGTTTGCGACATTCGCCGTGCTCCTGGCTGCGGTTGGGCTTTACGGCGTGATGTCATATCTGGTGACGCAAAGCACCCGCGACATCGGCGTGCGGGTCGCGTTAGGTGCGCTACCTGGTGACATCGTCAGACTGGTCGTGCGCCAGGGGATGGAACTGTTAGCGGTCGGCCTTTTGGCCGGCTTGGTGGGCGCCGCGGCATTGACTCGCGTCATGGCCAGCCTCTTGTTCGGCATCAGCACGATAGACGCAGCCACGTTCAGCGCAGTTCCCGTTCTGCTGGCTGCGGTGGCCTTCGCCGCCACCGTAATTCCAGCAGTCCGAGCCACCACAGTAGACCCGATAGTAGCGCTCCGCGACGAATAATCAGACCGCGGCCGCTGCGCGCTGTCCGCCGCCACCGCACTAGTCGTTGAGGTTCAACGTCACCTTTGCGTTCTCCAGCACTTTGTTCCACCTGGGGTCGAGCGAGGCTTCGGCGGCGTATGTGTCGTGCCAGTTCCACCACTTGTACGGTGGATTCTGGGGGTAGCCCTCCGGTGAGTCCTCCCACTCCTCCTGGCGCCCGAGCGCAGTCATGTCCAAGTAGCTCCAGGTGCTCCCCATCGCCTCGTCGCCGCGGTTGTTGATCAAGTATGTGCGAAACACGTTGTCGCCGTCGCGGATGAATGCATTGTGGCCGTGCCACTCGTCCACGCCGAAATCTTTATCGAAGCTGTCCGTGATGGTGTACCACGGCATATCCCACTCCATTCGAGCCTTCAGGCGCTGGATGTCAGCTTGCGGCGCACGCGAGGCGTACGCGAGCGTGGTGTCGCGGGCGTTCAGATGGGCCAGGTGGGCCACCTGGTCGGCCCCCAAAGAACAGCCGCGGCAAGCATGCTCGGGCCAGCCGAACACGCCGGGCTCGAAGAAGGCGCGGTAGACAATCAGCTGACGGCGGCCTTCGAACAAGTCGAGCAGGCTCGCCTTTCCCTTCGGCCCATCGAACTCGTACTTCTTCTCCACAGCCATCCACGGCATCCGCCGACGCTCCGCGGCCAGCGCGTCACGCGAGCGCGTCAAGGCCTTCTCCTTCACGAGGAGCTGCTGGCGCGCAGCCTCCCATTCCTGCGGCGACACGACCGGCGGTGTCTTCATTGCGAGATGCTCTTTGTCCATCTTTCTTTCCTTGCTTGTTGCCATT
>Ga0210410_10004001_pt1 | contig 12985 bp, 13 predicted proteins | sample IncBWC4MmetaG_FD_161058 | JGI IMG/M metagenome (GOLD analysis project Ga0210410, IMG submission 161058) | Forest soil microbial communities from Barre Woods Harvard Forest LTER site, Petersham, Massachusetts, United States - Inc-BW-C-4-M | ecosystem: Environmental > Terrestrial > Soil >... | reverse complement strand
GCCGGAGGTCAGTTCGAGGTCCAGGGTGGCCTTGTCCATGTTCGTTTTGTCGGTTTCCCAGTGGCCCACGAGGGATTTGAGTTTTTCAAAGGCCTCCGCTCCGCTGCCTGACCCTGCGTTCGCAACCGCAGCCAGGACTCCCATGCTCACCACCAACATGCTAAAAAACTTCTTTAAGCCATTCATTGGTCGTTCTCCTTTCAAGAAGTGTTTCAGTCCGACAAACATCTTAGAGCAGACGAAAATCAGAGCTTAGCGAATTGCCGCCGCGGGATTAGCAGGTCTTCCGAAGCGCTGGGTTGCGAATCCCACGACCACGCCGAGGAGCATTCCGGGCAGCAGTATGTCCCAGAACAGAGCCATCCCTGCGCGCAGGATGACGAGCAGGCTCAGCACAGCCGCGATTCCCATTCCGGCCAGGATTCCAACCATCATCGAGTGAAACCTTTGTGAAACATAGCCTGTCGCGAGCCCCGCGGCCAATCCTTTCAAGAGCGAGAAGATGATCACGCTTCCCATCACCGGAGCAAGCGAAGGTTCGAAGAAGCCACTCAAGCCGTCGAGAAGTCCCAGCGTTCCTCCGACCGCGAGTCCCAATATGGGTTTCGTCAGGGTCATTGCGTTCTCCTGCGAAAGTGCCGGTGAATCAGTAACGCCCTCATTTGGCATTCTTATCGGCCTGCATCACGCCGAAGAGATTTCCTTCGGTGTCCTCGCAGTAGGCGAAGTAGCCGACGGTGGGGATCGGCGTCTTGGGCATGATCAGCTTTCCTCCGGCTTTGGTCGCCGCGTCCACGGCACGGTCCACCGAATCCACACCGATGGTGTTGGTCGTTGTTTTGACCGTCGTATTCTTCATCAGCCCGCCGTTGATCCCCGGCACTCCGTCCGCCCCGGTGGTCACCATCCAATACTCCATGGGGCCGGGCCATTTTTCGATCTTCCAGCCGAACGCTTTTTTGTAGAACGCCGCCGCGCGTTCCGGATCGCTTGCGGGTATTTCAAAATGGATGACTCGAGACATAGCTTTCCTCCTGATTGGTATGAACGAAGTATTTGCGTTCTTACGGCGGCTTCTCTAGCGAGTTGCGGGCGCGGCAGCGGAAGCGGCGCCGTACTTTTGTGTGGCGTAGCCAACGATCAGTCCGACGATGCTTCCAGGAATTATGATTCGGACGTAGTAGTTGTGCACGCCGAGGGCAACAAAGAGTGCAAAGAGAAATCCTAGGAAGAGGCCGAGAGCAATTCCGCCCGCCATCGATTTCACTTTTCTTGCGAACAGGCCGCAGATCAATCCAGCCACGAGACCCTTCCCGGTTGATCCGATAATGATTCCAGCAATTCCTGCCCGGATCGCAGGATCCGGGGTGAACAGGGCCGTTAAGCCGTCGAAGACGCCGAGCACCGCGCCAAGAACCACGCCCAGCAAGATCTTGTTCATGAAGGTCTCCTCTGTTGGTCCGAGATTCTCTCGCTCTCTGAGCTTCTTTACAACGGAAGAAGAAAATCCTTTAGCCTCAGCGACGAGAGAGGAGAAGCAGGACTATCCGCATGAACAAATAGGCCGCTATCAGCAAGATAGCGATGCTATAGCGGCGGTAGAAGCGCGCGGCTTTCTCAAGAATCGACTCCTGATGCGCCCCGACGGCCAATCCGTCGAGGTATCGCGAGACGTCCAAGGCCAGTTCCTGAACGTTGGGATAACGTTCTGCAGGAGTGGTGTTTGTTGCTTTCGCACAGATAGCTTCCAGGGATTTGTCGGGAAATCTTTGCACGGAAGCAGAGGTCTTTTCCGGCTGGCCGACCAGCATAAATCGCAGCAATGCCCCGAGGGAGTAGATATCGCTGCGGGCGTCCAGATGCTCGACGTCGCCGCGCGCTTGTTCCGGAGACATGTAGCCCGGAGTGCCCATCACCGTGCCATGGCCGGTTACTACGGAAATTTCCGTGGATGCGTTCGAACTGACAGATTGTTTTGGCCTTTCGAAAACGGTCGCATCTGGATCATCTGCGCTTGCGGCGTTCGAAACTTCTCCGCGCAGGAGTTTGGCGAGGCCCCAGTCCATCACCAGGACTTCGCCGAAGGGTCCGACCATGATGTTCGCGGGTTTCAGGTCGCGGTGGAGGACGCCGCGGGCGTGCGCGAAACCTACGGCGTCACAAATCCGCAGAAAAAGCCGCAGCCGATCGGGCACCGAATACACTTTCTCGATGTATTTGTCGAGCCGCTGTCCCTCCACAAATTTCATGGTGTAGAAGACGCGGCCGTCCGCTAGCGTTCCGACATCATGCACGGGGACGATTCCGGGGTGCTCGAGCCGCGCGAGCACACGCGCTTCGCGAACCAAGCGGCTGGCGAGATCGCCTTCCGTCCCCGGTATATCGAGGACTTTGAGGGCGACGCGCCGCTGGAGTTTTTCGTCTTCGGCGGCGTACACCACACCCATTCCGCCGCGGGCCACGCGTTCGAGCAGGCGGTAGCGCGTGCCGGAAAGATCGGGAAGCTCCGCGCCGTCGCGTAACCGTTCCAGCGCACTATCGGAAAGAAATTTCATTTCTCATCCCAGCCGAACGCGGCGCGCGCCTCGCGATGGAATTCTTCTTCGCTGCCGCAGAGTTCGCGCAGGCGGTCGAGGGCGAGTTTTCGAAACTCGCGGCGCGCCCAGGCCAGCGCGTTGGTCACATCGGTCACAGGGATGCCATAATCGGCGGCAAGCTGATCGTAGGAAATCTTTTCGTCGCCTTCCAGATCATAGGCTTCAAAAATGTGAAACGTCCTGGTTCGCTCTCGTTCTTCGCAGAGCTTTCGCAGATCCTCGACCGCGAGCGAAAAGAGGCTGCGCACCCACTCTTTTTCGAAAAACTCTTCGAGCGATTCGGGCGAGGGAATGGAGGCAGGATCCATCACCGCTCCGCCTAACTCTTCTTCCGCGGCGGAGAAATCCAGCGCCACGTGGAGCGCGTTTCCGCCACGCTTGAGGCGGCGCCCGGCCTTGTCGTGATTCATCACAAAGCTGTCCGCACAGAGTCGCAAGTAGGTTCGCAGCCGGCTTTTTTTGGCATCAAATTTGTCGAGTAGCTCGCGCTCCAGGAGTTCCACGAAAAAACCCTGGGTCAAGTCCTGTGCATCGTCTGCAGGCCGGTTCCAACGCAGACGGACGTATTTGTAAACGGGCTTCCAGTACGCGGCGCATAGTGCTTCAAGTGCGTGCTGACGCTCTTCCGCGTCGATGCTGCGCACCGCTTCGATCACTGAGCGCCGCGTCGGCGGGAAGCGGTCACCGCCGTGCTGTTCATCGTCCTGTTTCATTCCATGGCCCGTTCGAATGAATGTGCGTAGTTCGAAAGGAGTCTATGCAGGATGGGCTAAGCTGACAAGCAAGGATTCCGCGCTTTGACTATTCGTAGCGGAGGGCTTCGACGGGGTCGAGGCGGGCGGCTTTCCAGGCGGGGTAGACACCGAAGACGATGCCGATGAGGGCGCACATGATCAGTGCGAGTGCGACCCAGAACAGGGAAAGGAGGGCGGGCATCTTCAGGCCGTAGCGCATCAGCAGGGATAGGCCGGAGCCGAGGAGGACGCCGATGACGCCGCCGACGGCGCTGAGAGTTACGGCTTCGATCAGAAATTGCGCGAGGATGTTGCTGCGCTTCGCGCCGATGGCTTTTCGAACGCCGATCTCGCGGGTGCGTTCAGTGACGCTGACCAGCATGATATTCATGACGCCGATGCCGCCGACGATCAGGCCGACGGATGCGACAGCGAACATCAAGATGAAGATCAAGCCGCTGATTTTGTTCCACAGATCCAGAAAATAATCGGAAGTGAACAGCGCAAAGTCGTCGGGCTTGCTGTTCGAAAGGCGGCGCTTGCGCCGCAAGAGATCGCGGATTTCTTCGACGGCTTCTCCGACCTGATCGGGGTAACGGGCTTTGGCAAAAATGACGTAGTCCTTTTGATTGGGGTACAGCTTGCGAAGAGTGGTCACGGGCATGTACGCGGAGTTGTCTTCGGGATTCGAACCGCCGGAGATACCTTGCCGTTGTTTTTGAAGGGTGCCGATGACGGTAAAAAGCTGGCCGTCGATGGTGACTTCCTGGCCGAGGCTGTGTTCCGGTGATTCCGGAAACAGGATTCGCGTGGTGTCGTAGCCCAGCAACACGACGGGAGCGCGATGCTCCGCGTCGGTGTCATTGAAGAAGCGGCCGTGCTCGATCTTGAGATCAAAAATCTCTCCGATGGACGGTTGATTCCCCTGCAGGATGACGTTCTTCGAGCGGTAGGCGCCGCGGCGGACATCTTCGGTGCCGGAGCCGAATTGCGGCTGGAAAATACGCATGGACGGCGAGGCGGCCTTGACGTGCGGAAGCCTGGCGATGTCTTCGGCCCATTCCGGCTGAAGCTCCTTGCGCGTAAACCATTCGCTCGGCGGCCGCGAAAGAGAAGCCCACGGAAAGCGGTACGCGATGATGGTGTCCGAGCCGAGCTCGCGAATGCCGCCGAGCACATTTTCATTGAGGCCGTTGATCACCGCCGAGACGGTGATGACCGTGGTGATCCCAATCACAATTCCGAGGATGGTGAGCGACGAGCGCAACTTGTTTTTCCGCAACGTGTCCAGAGCGAGGAGTACTTCTTCCCAGTGTTTGAGGGCGCCCTCTTTTCGCATGCGAACGCGCTGCGGCAGGGCTGCAGCCCTCGGAAGTGTTTTGTCGAATGTGGCCATTGGTCTGCTCTCTTACTCCGAACGCAGAGCTTCCACCGGATCAAGCTTCGCAGCTTTGGTCGCCGGATAGGTGCCGAAGAACAATCCAACGCTTAAGGCCATGATAATTCCGCCAAGCACGGACCAGAGTTGCACGGCGCTGGGCAGCGGAAAGACCCACGACACGAGTTGCGCAGCAAAAACACCCAAAAGCACGCCGAGAGCTCCGCCGATCACGGCAATCGTTGCGGACTCGATCAAGAACTGGCGAAGAATGTCGCCGCGCCGCGCTCCGAGAGCTTTGCGGACACCGATCTCGCGCGTGCGCTCGGTGACGCTGACCAGCATGATATTCATGATCACGATTCCGCCGACGACCAAGGAGATCGAGGAAATGGCGATCATCACCGCGAAAAAGGAACCGCTAATGTCCTTCCAGAGAGAGAGAAAGGAATCGCTGGTTTCGATCGCGAAATCGTCTTTGGCGACGTAGGCGAGGTGATGCCGCCCGCGCATAATCTGGCGGACTTCGTCCACGCTCTCTTGAATCGTGGCGGCAGAGCCCGCGCGGGAGGTTACGCGGAGAGAATCCTGCTGATTCCCATAGTTCTTCTTGTAGGTGGTCAGTGGAATGATGATCCAATTGTCCAGAGAAGTTCCCAGCGCAGAGCCTTGCTTTTTTCCGACGCCGACTACTTCACACGGAACATTGTTCCAGCGAATCTCTTTGCCGAGAGGGTCAACTCCGGGCATGAGATGTTCGACCAAATCGTTGCCGATGACGCAGACGGGCGCGGCTCCACGCATGTCTTCTTCGGTCTCGTGACGGCCGGCGACGAGGTCCACGTCGTAGAGCTCGGCCATCTGAGGCGTCCAGGCGCGAAGGTTGGTGTCCTTCAAGGAGTTCAAGCCGCTCTTCACTTCGACGCGTCCGCCCAAGGAAGCGCCGACATCCTTGCAGCTTTTGCAGAGTTCGTGCACGGCCTCGTAATCGTCGAAAGTGATGCGCTTGCGCTTCTGGAATTCGAGCCAGTCATCCACATTCGTGATGATCGAGGGCTGTTTGGAGAGCCCGAACACATCGGCGCCGAGGCGGAAGACCCTGGTGGCGACGTACTGGTTTGCGCCGTTAATGAGGCTGACCACGGCGATTACGGCGGCCACGCCAATGACGACGCCGATTAGGGTCAGGACGCTACGGAGCTTATGCGCCCAGAGACTGGAGGCGGAAATCACCACGGCCTCGGAGAGGTTCATTGTTCGGTGTGACCCAGAGCGAATCGGGGTCAAGTTGGACTCGAGAGCCATGAACGGATAGGGAGACAGTTGCCTCATCGTATCATACGCTTGGAGGGGCGCTGGAATTACGGGCGAGGGGAACGAATCGTTGGGCGGTATGTTTCTCTATCTATCTGAAAATTAATTGGCTGGCAGGGCAAGGGCTCGGGTGCGCCGTCACGCCAGTGTGTCCGGAGCATTCTCGTGATGTGCTTAGCCTTGATGACGGATGCGCTGGGCAAGGGTTCGCGCGCGCTGGCGGGCAATATCTACAAATTTTGAATCGGAGGCAATCTGGTCGAGCATGGGCAGGACGCGCTGAGGCTCCGGCAAAAGGCTGCGGTTTAAGTCGGATTCGAATTGCAAGAGTGCGTCGTTGACGCCGAGGCGGTCGTATTTCATGCGCCGTGAAATCAGCATGACGTGCTCCTGCTGGCGCGCCAAGCCTTCAAAAATCTGGAGGAGTTGGGCGCCCGCAGAATTTAAGGTGTAATTGAACTTTGTCTCATGAACCTCGGCGCCGGATTCCCAGCGGAAGGTTTTCTCGCCGAGGTTGGCGATCTTGCGATGCACGTCCAGGTCCTGACCCTGGAAATGATTCAATTCAGCGGCAAGGCCGAACATCTTGGCGCGAAGGCTTGCGCCAACTTCGAATGGCAGTGCCTCCGGGTCTTCGTCGAGCTGACGGATGTCATAGGAGGCGGTATCGGAATCCTCGCGCACTATGATCTCGATGAACTCCGGTGAGCTGGCCTTGAAGATGCGCCGAAACGTAAGCTTGGCACTAGCCGGGGCAGGCGCCGCATGGTCCACACTGGCCGGCAGGAAGGCCACGCCGAGAAGCAGAGCGAATCGAAGAAGAGAGGATTTCATCGCGTTCTTACGATGCGCGAGGCAAGACTCGCGTTGCGCGGCCCGCTGGAATTCGAGCCGGCGTGCCCGGTGAAGAGTCCGCGGCCAGAGCGCGAGGCGTCACGGCAGTTTGGCCGTCCGGCAAAGCGAAACGCCTTCGCAGCTGTTCGACCTGCAAGTGGCACAGAGCGACCGCTAGGGCATCCGCGGCATCGGCGGGCTCCGGCGTCTCCGTGATGGAGAGCAGCGCCCGGACCATAGCTTGCATTTGACGCTTGTCGGCGTGGCCATGACCTGCGACGGAGGCCTTCACCTCGCGCGGCGCGTAGCTGTGCACTTCCAAGTCGTGTTGCGCGGCGGCCAGAAGAACCACGCCGCGCACTTCCGCCAATCGTAGGGCGGTGCGCATATTCAACGCCGTGAAAACGCCCTCGACTGCCATGACGTCCGGCGCGAATTCCTTGATCAAGCGGCAAAGCAAGGCGTGGACGTCCTGAAGCACCGCTCCCGGACAATCTTTTTGGCGCTTGGCGGTGACCTTCAATGCGCCATAATGCAGCATGCGGCAGAGCCGCCCGTCGCTTTCGACGATGCCGTATCCGGTCGGTCCCGCAGCCGCGGGGTCCACACCCAGCACGCGCAGCCAGCTGCTTTTTTCGCGCATTGTGCCCGTTCGAATCGTTCTTTCCCCGGCCCAAGTCTACGGCCTTCCGGCAATCCCTGCTAGAGGTTTGTATGCTCTTGCGCTGAGAATGCGAACTCGCCACCAACAAAAAAGGCCAGCCCGGCGCACCGGACTGGCCAATCGAGACAAACAATCCGCTCAGTTGGCGCCGACGGCCGCCTGGATTTCCGATTCATCGATATCGAAATTGGCGTAGACGTTCTGCACGTCGTCATGCTCTTCGAGCGCTTCAACGAGGCGCACCATTTGCGTGGCCTGCGGACCCGTTAGTTTGATGTAGTTCTGCGGCACCATGGCGATCTCCGCAGATTCCGGAGTGATGCCGGCTTTAGTCAGCGCTTCCTTCACTTTCTCCAACGCTTCGGGCGGCGTGACGATGTACCAGGAAGAGCCATCGTCCTTCAAATCTTCCGCGCCCGCTTCCAGAACAATGTCCAGCATCTTGTCTTCGCTGGCCGCTTCCTTGGGAACGCTGATCTCGCCCTTGCGGCTGAACATCCAGCCGACCGCGCCGGCTTCGGCGAGGTTGCCACCGTTCTTACTCATGAGATGGCGGAATTCGCCGACCACACGGTTGCGGTTGGTAGTGACGACCTGTATCAACATGCCTACCCCGCCCGGGCCATAGCCTTCGAAGGTGGCTTCCTCGTACTGCTCGCCTTCCAGCTGCCCCGTGCCGCGCAGAATCGCGCGCTCCACGTTATCGCCTGGCATGTTCGCAGCCTTAGCAGCGAGTATGGCCGTTCGCAGCCGGGGGTTCGAATTCGGTTCGCCGCCGCCGATGCGAGCGGCAATGCTGATTTCGCGAATGATTCGCGTAAAAACGCGGCCACGCTTCGCGTCGGTAGCACCCTTCTTGTGTTTAATCGTGGCCCATTTTGAATGCCCGGACATAACAAACCCTCTTTTGTTTTGTGTGACGCCGGCCTGGCCGGAGTCAACCATGGATGAATTTTCGCGCCGAAAACGGCGGCGGAATTGGCCGGCCGTTTTGCGGCCGCTACGAAAAACGACACCAGTGCGGAGACTTACGGTGAACCGCAAACCCCTGCGGAACCCGCGTAGTTTAGCACAGCCGCGCAGTCCGGGAAACGGGTTATACTCGCCTCCGGGGCATCTCCTTGCGCTTGAAAGAGTTCCGCATTGCCGCCGATTCTTACGCTGAAATCGCCGGGTTCTGCCATGGCTGACCGCCGCTATCGCGTGCTGGCCATCGCGACTCACCCCGTCCAATACATGGCGCCAGTTTTTCGCCGAATGTCCACGAACCCCGCTCTGGATTTGCACGTGGCGTATTGCACGCTCCGCGGTGCGGAGCCTGGGCATGATCCGGAGTTTGGCGCGGACATCCAGTGGGATGTTCCACTGCTTGAGGGGTATTCGTGGTCGCGGACTGGCAATCGCGACTCGGGGGGAAGATCATTCTTCGGGCTCCTCCATCCGCGGATTTGGAGACTCATCACTGGAGGGGAATTCGACGCGGTGTTGTGCTTTACGGGCTATCGCAATGCTACGTTTTGGATTGCGTGGATGGCAGCGAGGTTTTCAAAGACGGCTTTTCTGTTTGGCACGGACACAACGACGCTCGCTTCCCGGGATGGACGCGCGTGGAAATCCACGCTGAAGAAAATTCTGTGGCCGAGGCTGTTTCGTCTTGCCGATCAAGTGATTGTGCCTTCTTCGGGTTCGCGTAACCTTCTTGTTTCGCTCGGACTTCCCGCGGAGCGCGTGACGCTGACACCTTACTCCGTGGACAACGAATGGTGGATGCAGAAATCGGCGCAGGTGGATCGCACTGCGCTCCGCAAATCCTGGGGCGCTACGCAGGACGCGACCGTCATTCTGTTTTGCGCGAAGCTGCAGGCCTGGAAACGGCCGCTGGATTTGCTGCGTGCGTTCGCAAAGGCAAAGCTTTCGAACGCGCTGCTGGTCTTTGCCGGAGAAGGACCACTGCGCGCGCAGTTGGAGAGGGAAGCCGCCGAGCTCGGAATAGTTCCGCGTGTGCGCTTTCTTGGATTCGTCAATCAATCGAAGCTCCCGGCGGTGTATACCGCGTCCGACCTGATGGTTCTTCCCTCGGAGTACGAGCCCTTCGCGGTGGTGGTGAACGAAGCAATGTGCTGCAGATGTCCGGTGGCCGCTAGCGACCACGTCGGCGCCGCGCGCGATCTGGTCGCGCCGGTCGCTCCTGAATATGTTTTCCCTTGCGGAGATTTGGAAGCGCTCGCCGCAATCTTGAAGCACGCGGCGATGGACCGCGCACACTTGCAATCCGTGGCGCATGCGGCATTCGCGCATATTCAAACTTGGTCGCCCCAACGCAATATCGCTGCGACCATTGAAGCCATTCGAATTGCCGTTGACCGCGTGGGACGGCCCTCCACCGCGACGTTTGCTGATCCCGCCGCGAGGCACGCCACTCCAACGGCCACGCCAAAACTCCGGGAATGAAGCTCCTCGTTTACTCTCACTTCTTCGCGCCGAGTGTGGGCGGCGTCGAGACGATCGTTCTCTCGCTTGCACGCGGTCTGGCCGAACTCCGCGATTCAAATGGCGCGCCGCAATTCGAACTCACTTTGGTTACCCAAACGACGGCGGGAAATTGGGACGATAAGGCCCTTCCCTTCCGCGTGATTCGCCAACCCAAGGTGGTATCGCTCGCGCGTCTGATTCGAGAGTCGGACGTCGTGCATGTCGCCGGGCCAGCGTTGGCTCCACTAACGCTCGGCCTGCTTTTTGGAAAACCCACCGTCGTGGAACATCACGGTTTTCATGCGATCTGTCCGAATGGTCAACTTCTGCTCGAGCCTTCCGGTGAGCCGTGTCCTGGCCACTTCATGGCGGGGCGCCAGACGGAATGCCTGCGCTGCAATTCCGTGGAGGGATGGGCTGCTTCGTACAGGCTCTGGCTCCTTACGTACGTCCGGCGTTTCTTGTGCCAGCACGCCGCCGCAAATATCACGCCGACGAAATGGCTCGGCGGCCTGCTGCAGCTGCCGCGCGGCGCCGCGATTCCCCACGGACTGAATGACGTGGCGCCACTATCCAGCGTTGAAATGGTTTCGGGCGCGCCGGTGATTGCGTTTGTGGGCCGTCTAGTCACTACCAAAGGAGTCCGCATTCTTTTTCAGGCTGCAGGCATCCTCGGCCTGAAGCACCGGCCGTTTGACATGCTGATCGTCGGGGACGGCCCCGAGCGCCAGTCGCTAGAGGAACTCGCGCGTAAATCGGGCCTTGGTTCGCGCGTTCGCTTTGCGGGCCGGCTCGGCGGCGAGCAGCTTGAAGTAGAACTTGCGGGAGCCACCGTGGCGGTCGTGCCGTCGCTCGGCGGGGAAGTTTTTGGACTGGTAGTAGCGGAAAATATGCTGCGGGGCCTCCCTGTTGTAGCGTCGGACCTGGGCGCGCTTGCCGAAGTGCTTGGCGACGCTGGTCTCACGTTTCGCACGGGCGACGCGGCGGAGCTGGCTGCTGCGATTGAGAGCCTTCTCGATAATCCCAGTTTGGCTGCCCGGCTGGGGCAGGCCGGGCGTCAGCGTGCGAGCGAATTTTGCAACCGCGAACGCATGATCGAATCCCACGCGGCGGTCTATCGAAATCTGGTGAGTGCGGAACGCGACGAGTGCAGCCACGCACGAGCGGTTGTCGTTGAGTAATCGCGCCGAAAAGGTAGCGCGTGGCTCGTCCTCGCCGGTCAGCGTATGATGAATCGACAGTCTGAAGGGCTGCAATATTGCAGGACGAGAGTAAGAAGCAATATGGATAACGGAGTGTCAGCGACGATCCGCGGCGGTTGTTCAGCAACACGGGGGGCTAGCAGAGGCCTTGAGAGGGCCATGTGAACCTGTCTGTGCGCGCGCTCCCAGGAAACTACGGACGAAGGCCACTCTTGGCCTTCGGCTTTCTGGTGTTTTTTGTTGTCGCCGCCTACAAGGCTGCGGGATATGTCATTGCGGGCGACATCACCGGCCTGGCCTACGTTGCGCTGGCGTTCATAGCCGGGGCATTCGTCGTTGGGATGCTCAACAACTGGCGCAATGGCCTTTATTTCTTTCTGGCATGGTTGTTGTTTGAAGATTTTGCCCGAAAATACCTCGGAAACAATATGGCGATCTATTTCGCCAAGGATTTTCTGGTCGCGGTCGTCTATCTGTCGTTTTTTCTGGCCTATCGCCGCAAAGAAGTGAAATCCTTCCGGCCGCCGTTCCTGGTGCCATTGCTGCTGCTGGTGTGGTTCGGGGTGATGCAAATCTTCAATCCCGCCTCGGCGCACCTGATGTACGGTTTCCTTGGCGCCAAGATTTTTTTCTATTACGTCCCGCTGATGTTTGTGGGGTATGCGTTCCTGGAGAGTGAAGCCGACTTGCGGCGGTTCTTCACGTTCAGCATGGTTCTCAGCTTGATCATCATTTCTCTTGGCATCGCGCAGTCCATTCTTGGCCATACGTTCCTGAATCCGGCGAACCCCGCGGCGGAAATCCGCGGGTTGAGCACGCTTTACCGCGTGGCGCCGGTCTCCGGAACCATCGTCTACCGGCCGAATTCCGTGTTTGTGAGTGACGGACGGTATGCGAATTTCCTGCTGGTTTCCTGGATGCTGATCTTTGGCTTCAGCGGATATCTTCTGCTTCGTTTGCGCAAAGGCCGCGTGCTCGCCTTCGTTGCTCTGGCCGTTGCGTATGGCGGCGTGGTGCTCGGCGCTTCCCGTGGAGTCCTCCTGTGGACCACGGGTAGCGCCCTTGTTGGAGTATTGGCGTTTTTGTGGGGCGCGCCGTGGCGACAGCGTGAGGTGATGCGCGTGCTGCGCACCGTGCAGCGAGCCGCTCTCGGCATTGCTCTTGCCATCGGGCTGCTGTTTTTCATTTTTCCGGAGGCACTCATGTCGCGCGTGGCGTTCTACACGGAGACGCTCACGCCCGGCACTTCCACGAGCGAGTTCGGCTTTCGAGCGTGGGATTATCCTGTGCGGAATTTCCTGGGGGCGTTCAGTTACGAGCGCTGGCCTTATGGTTATGGCATTGGCACCACGGCGCTGGGCACCCAGTATGTTTCGATGATTTTTCACACGAGACCGGCGGTGAGCGGAGTTGAGAGCGGATTCGGGACCCTGGTCGTCGAGATGGGTGTCGGCGGTATTATCCTTTGGCTGATCATGAGTTTTTCGATTGTTTTCGCGGCATGGAATGTGGTCAAGAAGCTCAAAGGCTCACCGTGGTTTCCCATCGCTTTCATGATTTTCTGGTATGCCGCCCTGTTGTTATTGCCAATGACTTTTATGGGCATTCAGCCATACGAAGATTTTGTCCTGAACGCCTACCTGTGGCTGTTGCTGGGAATCCTGTTCCGCCTTCCCACGCTGGCGATCTCCGCGGAGTTTTCGGCAGTCAATCCGTACCCCAACAATCGCCGTCTGTGGATGCGCTGACTTGCGGCTGACGTTTGTTTCCCCGTTCGTCGACCGCCGGCA
>Ga0210410_10003998_pt1 | contig 12992 bp, 10 predicted proteins | sample IncBWC4MmetaG_FD_161058 | JGI IMG/M metagenome (GOLD analysis project Ga0210410, IMG submission 161058) | Forest soil microbial communities from Barre Woods Harvard Forest LTER site, Petersham, Massachusetts, United States - Inc-BW-C-4-M | ecosystem: Environmental > Terrestrial > Soil >... | reverse complement strand
CGTGTGCGCTGCGATTGGTGTGGTGCGGTGTTTGTCGGCGAGGCTGGCAAGCGTGGAGGTCAGGCGCGCAAGATCGCGATCCAACACTTCCAGCGCGAGGCGGAGTTGCAAAACCGTGCCCGTATCTATGGTGTCCTGGCTGGTGGCGCCCCAGTGTACGAATCGAGCTGCGTCCTTATTTTGTTTTGCGACAAGTTCGGTGAGTTTCTTGATGAGCGGAATCGCCACGTTGCCGGAATGGGCGGTTTGTTCGGCAAGTTCTTCAACGCTGAATTGATCCGCGTGGCAAGCGGCGGCGATGATCTGGGCGTCAGCGGCGGGAATCACTCCGGCTTTGGCTTCGGCGCGGGCGAGCGCCGCTTCGAAATCGAGCAATGCCTGGAGATACTGGCGGTCGGCGAAAATGAGATCGATCGCTTCGTAACGAAACAACTTGTCGAAGAGTCTCATCACCGCATCATCTCCGGGCTTCAGCAGTCAAAGAATACCGTTTCGTGCTCGCCTTGCAAGCACACATTCCATTCCAGGGTATTTTTATTCGGGCCCGTCGGCGAGGGGATCAGAGTGGCGCGCCGCGATTCCGGTACAAGTTGCAGGACCATATCGGAATCATTCAGCGGTTCTTCGGGGAAATAGACGCGCGTCACGAGCTGCTTCAAAAGTCCGCGCATGAAAACGGAAATCTGCAGGTGCGGCGCTTGCGGCTTGCCATCCGGACCGTGAACGGGCCCGGGCTTGATGGTGGAGAAAGAAAATTGTCCGCGTTCATCGGTGGGAATGCGGCCAAATCCGAAGAATGGAGTCGAATCCTTTGGTGTGCCTGCTTGCTCTGGATGATGATAGCGGCCGTCGGGATCGGCCTGCCAAATTTCCAGAACAGCGTCGGGGATGGGTTGGCCGTCGCCATCGAGAACGCGGCCCTGAATTGTGACGCGTTCGCCCGAGGCACCTTGGGAAAGATCCGCGCGATTCAAGCGATCAAGGCCGATGCTGAAGAACGGGCCCACGGTTTGCGAAGGTGTGGAATGGGCCGGCATCTTAAGGCTCCATGGGCGTGGCGTTGCGCCCGCGCAGGACAATATCGAATCGGAAGCCCAGGGAAATATCCGGCTCCGTGCTGAGCCAGTCGAACGAGGAGATCAAGCGCCGGCTCGCCGCCTCATCGGGGATGCTGTGAAAGATGGGATCAAACTCGAGCAGGGGGTCGCCGGGAAAATACATTTGCGTGACCAGCCGCGTGGCGAACGCGGGACCGAACAGCGAAAAGTGAATGTGTTGCGGGCGCCAGGCGTTGTAGTGATTTTTCCAGGGATAGGCGCCCGGGCGAACGGTGAGGAAACGGTAGCGGCCGTCTTCGTCGGTGAAGGTGCGGCCTTCGCCAGTGAAATTGGGGTCGAGCGGCGCGTGATGCTGATCGTTCTTATGAAGGTAGCGTCCGGCGGCGTTGGCTTGCCAGATTTCGACGAGAGTGTTGCGGATCGGCCTGCCGGCTTCGTCCATGACTCGGCCGCTGACCGAGATGCGTTCGCCTAGTGGTTCGCCCTTGTGCTGCCGTGTGAGGTCGTGTGCTTCTGGCGAAACGATTTCTTTTGGAAAAGACGGCCCGGTAATTTCGGAGAGAGTGACGGGAATGGAAATGAGCGGCTGCTTTGGTGCGCGTTTGATGGAAGAGACATACGGCGGATACAGATGATTCGGTTGCGTTCCGGGAGCCGGCTTGCGATAACCCAGCAGGGGCTTCATGCGGCGGGTGTCCTTTGTTAGACGCGTTCGATGATAACCGAAATACCCTGGCCCACGCCGATGCACATGGTGCAGAGCGCGTAACGTCCCTTTGTGCGTTGCAACTGATAGAGAGCAGTGGTGACGAGCCGCGCGCCGCTGGCGCCCAGCGGATGGCCGATGGCGATGGCGCCGCCGTTGGGATTTACGTGTGCGGCGTCGTCGGGCACTTTCAGTTCGCGCAACACGGCTAACGCTTGCGAGGCGAAGGCTTCGTTCAATTCGATCACGTCCATTTGCGCGATGGTGAGACCGGTTTTCGCCAGAACTTTCTTGCTGGCCGGCGCCGGGCCCATGCCCATGATGCGGGGAGCGACTCCGGCGGTGGCGGCAGCGATGACACGCGCCTTCGGCGTGAGGCCGTGCTTTTTCACAGCCGCTTCGGAGGCGAGGAGCAGGGCGCAGGCGCCATCGTTGATACCCGACGCGTTGCCGGCGGTCACGGTGCCTTCGGGTTTCACCACGCCTTTCAACTTGGAGAGAGCTTCGAGGGTGGTATCGGCGCGGGGATGTTCATCAATGGAAACGAGAACGGGATCGCCTTTTTTTTGCGGGATCGGCACGGCGAAGATTTCTTCCGCCATGCGGCCGGCTTTTATCGCGGCGGCGGCACGCTGCTGGCTGCGCAGCGCGAAGGCGTCCTGATCGGCGCGGGAGATGTGAAATTCCTCGGCTACAATTTCACCTGTTTCGGGCATGGAATCGGTGCCGTATTTCGCTTTCAGCGCGGGGTTCACGAAGCGCCAGCCTAGGGTGGTGTCTTCGAGTTTCAAGTTGCGCGCGAACGCGGCGTCGGATTTGCCGAGGACGAAAGGAGCGCGCGACATACTTTCGACGCCGCCGGCGATCAGCAGATCCAGTTCGCCGCTTTTGATGGCGCGGGCGGCGACGGCGATCGCATCCATGCTGGAGCCGCAGAGGCGATTGACTGTGGTGCCGGAAACTTCTTTGGGCAGGCCGGCGAGAAGCACGGCCATGCGCGCGACGTTGCGATTGTCTTCGCCGGATTGATTTGCGCAGCCGTAGACGACGTCGTCGAGCGCGCTCCAATCCACAGTCGGATTGCGTGCGACAAGTTGTTTGATCGGAAGGGCGGCGAGGTCGTCGGTGCGAACACTGGAGAGCGCGCCGCCATAGCGTCCGATGGGCGTGCGAATGGCATCACAAATGTAGGCGATAGTCATTTCTGAAGTTGATTCCCTTGCTCACAGTCTACCGTAAACACGCAGCAGAAAACCAAACGGCCTACGCGACACGCGCGGTGTGAGGTAGACTCTCTTTGGCCGGAATGGCTGGCCGGGCTGAAAATTACCTATGCTGACAAACCGACGCGAAATCCAGATCGAATGGGGAGACTGCGATCCCTTCGGCATCGTTTTCTTCCCGCGGTACTTCGAATACTTTGATGCATGCACGAACGCATTGTTTCATCGGGCGCTGGGCTACCCCAAGGCGGAGATGCTGCGGCGATTCAAGATTGCGGGGATTCCACTGGTGCAGGCGAGTTGCGATTTCAAGGTGCCGTCGTCGTACGGGGACATTGTTACGGTGGAATCGTGCGTGACAAAGTGGGGGACCAGCAGCTTTTCGCTGCAGCACAAGCTATTTCGCGGCGAGGTGCTGGCCGTTGAGGGATTTGAAAAGCGCGTGTGGACGGTACGTGATGCGGTTGAGCCTTCCAAGGTGAAGGGGCACCCGATACCGAAAGAAGTGATCGAAAAGTTTTCGTAAGAGGAGTCGGGTTCAGACATTCCATGGCGATTATCCGGACACAAGTTGGAATTGTGGGTGCAGGGCCGGCCGGGCTGATGCTGGCGCATCTTTTGCATTTGCAGGGAATCGAGAGCGTGGTGTTGGAAAGCCACTCGCGGGAGTACGTGGAAAGCCGCGTGCGCGCGGGCGTATTGGAGCAGGGCACGGCGGAACTGCTGCGGGAATCGGGCGTTGGCGCGCGGATGCAGAGAGAGGGATTGCAGCATAACGGCATCGAGTTGCGATTTGGAGGGGAAGGGCATCGGATTGACTTTCAGGACTTGGTGAGAAAGTCGATTACGGTCTATGCGCAGCAGGAAGTGGTGAAGGACCTGATTGCGGTGCGGGCCGGGTATGATGCGCCGATTTTTTTTGAGGCCGAGGCGATGCGGATTTCGGATTTCGAGTCGCGGCCGAGGATTCATTACGTGCAGGACGGCGACGAGCACGAAATTGCATGCGATTTCCTGGCCGGTTGCGACGGGTTTCACGGGATTTGCCGTCCGGCGGTGGCGCCGGGGCAGATTAAGTTTTATGAGCGGCAATATCCGTTTGCGTGGCTGGGGATTCTGGCGCGGGTGCCGCCGGCTTCGGACGAACTGATTTATACGTATCACGAGCGCGGGTTTTCCTTGATGAGTATGCGATCGCCGGAAGTTTCGCGATTGTACCTGCAATGCGCACCGGACGAGGAGATCGACAACTGGCCGGACGAGCGGATCTGGGAGGAGTTGCGCGCGCGGATGGCGACGCGCGATGGATTTGTGCTGAAGGACGGGCCGATCTTTCAGAAGGGCATTACGCCGATGCGGAGTTTCGTGGCGGAGCCGATGCAGTTCGGCAAGCTGTTTTTGCTGGGCGATGCCGCGCACATTGTGCCGCCGACGGGCGCGAAGGGATTGAATCTGGCGGTGGCCGATGTACGGGTGCTGACGCGCGGGCTTGTGGAGTTTTACAAGAATGGGAGCCTCGAGGAACTGGAACGGTATACCGAGCGGTGTTTGCGGCGCGTGTGGAGAGGGCAGCGGTTTTCGTGGTGGATGACTTCGATGCTGCACCGGTTTCCGAATGAGGACGGGTTTTCGCATCACATTCATCTGGCCGATTTGGGTTATGTGACGAGTTCGCGGGCGGCTGCGACGTCGCTGGCGGAGAATTATGTGGGGTTGCCGTTTGATACGGCTGGGCTGTTTTGATTTGTCGTCGGCGCCCGACTTAGCTTGAATTATTTAACTGGGCACGGTGCTTTTCGGGAAATTTGATCGATCTTTTTAAACCGTAAGGCGGCAGCAGAGTTGCCGCACTCCAAAGGTACTGGAACGTTGGCAAGGGAGTGACCTCCCCTCCCCCCTATTTTTTGAAAGTGTGTGAATTTAATGGAGATGAAAGAGTTCGTTTTGATAGAGATTTGGAAGTGTTGATTCTGCGGTAGTTGCAGCTAGCCGCCGACCAGTACTGGGCGTTAGTGGAGAGGTAATCATAGTTCGCACTTTGGGTGGGTGAAATGAGATCTGCAAACTAAGGTATTTCCCCCAGAGATTAATCGGGTTACGACCGGATTGTAGGAATTCCGCCAAACTATTAGGAAGTTATCTCGCCAGTACGTTCGTGCCATACCCAGGGAGTGAGCCAGTCAATCGGCCCTAGACATAGGCGGAGGTGTGCTCATGAGAGGCATTCGGTTTTGTTCTTCGATTTCATTCGTGGCGTTCCTTGTTGCTGCGACGGCAGCGTTGATTGCTATTAATCCGCAACCCACGTGGGCGCAAGTCACGACGCCACCGAGCAGCACCATCAGCAGCAGTTCGGGCTCGTTGGCTTGGGACTTCGGTCCGGTGGGCGGCGGAACGGTGGTGAACGAGGGAATACAGGATATCTGCCCGCCGGTGATGTGCGATGACCACGACTTGACGGTGGTGCTGCCTGCGCCCGCAGCCACGTTTTATCAGACGATGACTGCCAAGCTGACCTTTAAATACACGTGGACGAGCACGTTGCCGACGGATCTTGATATTTTCGCCATCAGCCCCAACGCAGCCGACCACGGACCAGGGTCGCCCGACGTCACTTCAACCGGGCCCGGCGCGGAGGACCTGACGGTTACCGATCCCATCGACGGGCTCTGGCACATTCGCTCTGTAGCTTCACTGGCGCCGGTTCCGACCTCTGCTCACGTAACGGTAACGCTGACGATTGCAACCCGGCCCACGTCGCCGATACCGCCTCCTCCGGCTCCTGGTGCGCCAACTTTTATCAATTATCCTGCACCCGAGGACTGCACGGGAACGCAACAGCCACCGAGCTGCATCCAGCCGTCAGCCGGCTCAACGACTGCGGGGGGACACGGCGCGGGGGAACCTTCCATTGGAGTTGACTGGAACACTGGCAAAGCGTTCATCGAAGCGGGAAACCATACGTTGCGCGTGACGTTTGACGACAGCGTCAATCCGGCTACGGCGTTCTGGGAGGACAAGCGATCGCCCTTCGCGAAAGTGAGCCTGGACCCGATCATGTTCCTTGACGACGGGCATTTTGGCGGGCCCAACCGGCTGTTTTCTTCGCAACTTAACCTTGCGACCAGCGAGCTTTCCTTCACCGACGATGATGGCAACAACTGGACTCCGACCCAGGGTTCCGGGCAGCCCGCGGGCGTGGACCATCAGACGGTTGGCGGCGGGCCTTATGCCATCCCAGCGCCTCTGACCCCCACGGGGTATCCGCATGGGATCTATTACTGTTCGCAGGACATTGTGACCGCGTTCTGTTCGCGGAGCGACGACGGCGGATTGACCTTTGGGCCAGGCGTTCCCATTTATGCTTTCACGAATGTTAACGGCGTGGATGTTCCCGTTGCGCCGGGAACTTGCGGAGGTTTGCATGGCCATGTGCGGGTTTCGCCGGATGGCACAGCGTACGTTCCCAACGAAAACTGCTCCGACGCCAACAACGTCAGCCGGCCCGGGGTGGCCGTTTCCACGGACAACGGTTTGAGCTGGGTGGTGCGCACTGTGCCGGATGGCACGACGATAAGCCCTGGCACCGATCCGTCGGTCGGACAAGGAGCGAACAATACCATTTACCTCGGCTATGTGAATTCGGACGGCCACGCCAAGATTGCGGTTTCCAGCGATCGCGGTTTGCACTGGGCGAAGTCACAAGATGCGGGGACTCCGTTTGGAGTGCAGAACGCGGAATTTGCTGAAGTGATCGCAGGCGACGATAATCGCGCGGCGTTTGCATTCCTGGGCACGCAGACTTCGGGTGATACCCAGTCGGCGGACTTTCCGGGAGTCTGGCACCTCTATGTGGCGATCACTTACGACGGCGGCCGGACCTGGACGACCGCGGATGCGACTCCCACGGACCCGGTGCAGCGAGGCTGCATCTGGAACCAGGGAGGCAGCAACCCGTGCAGAAATCTGCTGGACTTCAATGACGTCACCGTGGACAAGTTCGGGCGGGTGCTGGTTGGCTACGCCGACGGTTGCACGGGAAGTTGCGTCACCGACCCGACACAGAATGCTTCGGCGGGGCCGGCCAACGCGCAGGACGCACTGGCGACGATTGCGCGTCAAGTGGGAGGGCGCGGGCTGTTCAAAGCGTTCGACGGCACGCAATTTGGCACCAGGAGCGGAAACATCGAAGGACACGGGAAACTTTGCTTTGGAGACCCCGCGAGTGGAATTCAAGGCGATCCGGGCTGCAGGGCAAGCAATCGGTAGCGACGGGTTGGAGAGTGCATCGAAAATGCTGTTCCTTCAACAACTATGCGTCACACACTGATGATCTTGCCTTGCGCGGCCTGGGTTTTCGCGAGCGTGCTCGGAGGAGCCGCTTCGCAAAACGGAAAAAATGCCACGAGTGTAGCGAGCTCGAGCGCAACGAAAGAGAGCGCGGATGCATGCGCGCTGCTGACCCGCGCTGAAATTGAAGCGATTCAGGGAGAGCGCGTCGAGGAAACCAAATCCACAGTGCAACCCGGAGGCGGATTATTCGCAACGCAATGCGTGTTTCGCACACCTACTTTGAGCAAGTCGGTCAGCGTGACGCTGACTGCGTCTGATCCAGCGCATCCTGGCGCGTTGACCGCGCGGCAACTGTGGGAGAAACAGTTCCACGCTCTCGAGTCGGAAAACGACGAAAAATCGGCCGCGGAGAAAAACGGAAAGAAGGGCGGGCCTGAACACGAGAGCGGCAAGCCGCGTCCCGTCAGTGGGCTTGGCGAAGAGGCTTACTGGGTTGCCAGCCCGTTTGCGAGCGCGCTATATGTGCTCAAAGGAGAGCTGTTCCTGAGAGTCAGCGTTGGAAGCGCAGGGCAAGAATCCGAGCGGATGGAAAAATCGAAGACGCTGGCGCGCACCGCGCTTACGCGCGTCAGACCTGTCCAATAAAACGTCTCAACCGGCTCTGGGTGGTAGATTGCCTTGCGTGCCGAATTTTGCTTCGATCAATCGATGGATTACTGCAAAGATGATCGCGGTGGAGACGCCGAACATGAGCATTCCGTCGGCCGCTTCAATGGGCCCCAACATTCTCCACTGGGGCGATAGCACGGTGGTGCTATCACCGAGCGTTGTGTAGGTGTTTCCCGAAAAATAGAGGGCGGCGGTGAAACTTGAAAACTCGCCGCAGAGAACGAACGATAGCGCCCAGAGGGCAATCTCGGCTAAATGGGCAGCGAGCGCCAGCAGCGTAAATAACATTACAAGGATCACGTCCCAGAACCAGAAGCCGGCTCGGCCTCGCGCAAATTGGTGGCGAATGCCCTGGAGGATTAATGGTGGAATAAGCGCATGAATAATGACGGTGAGGAGGGTGGTCACCACGGCGACGAGTAGCAGAGCCATTGCGGGTATTTGATTCGCAGGAGTCGGATTTGATGCAAGCCTGAGATTGTGATTTGGACGTTTACTGGCACAGAGGGGAGGAACCCAAGACCCACACGCAACTACGGCGTGTGGGGCACCCGCCCGACCTAAAGGTCGGCCACTGCAGGGGTTGCGTTTTCGGGGGGCGGAAATTTTCGTTAATGCGGGAAAGGCAGTATTCGACTACGCGGTTCATGTTGTCGTGGCCGACGGAGAGGGCGAGTTCCTGCCTGGCACCGGGGTGGGTTTTGGACATGAGCTGGGCTAGGTAGGCGAGGGTGCGGGCGATTCTGATGTCGTAGTCACCTCGGGTGACGGAGATGAAGGTGCGGCTGAGGGCGACGGTGAGAGAACAATCGGTGACGAAATCGGAGGTCACGCAGGAAGCGATTTGTTCGCCGGCTTCGATGGCGTCAGCGAGCTGATCGGCGAGCAGTTGGTGAAAGTAGCAGAACTCAGGGGTTTTGTTTTTCTTGAGCATGCGGCACTGGCGGCCGTCGGCGAAGAGGAACGAACACAGGGACGCGCGGTCCTGAGCGGTTTTCGAGGGCATAGCAATCTCCAGAATTTAATTTAGAAATTTGGGAAACCTTGCGGGTGGAAAAGATTCCGCCAGGCGCACTTCTCTACGGGAGGAGTATGGAGGAGGTGTATTCATTTGTTAAGAAAGAAGAAGGTTAAGGAGGTAGAGGAAGTAAAGGAGGTAAAGGATTGCGAGGCGGGGATTGGTTGGATGGCAGGTGAGGAAACGAAGGAATTAACACAGAGGGCACAGAGAAGAGAAGTCTGCACCTTGAAAACCACGGGGGGCGGAAGAGGGCCAAAAGCGCCCGCCTCGGAAGGCGGACGTTACAAAAGCTGGGGGCCGGTGTAACACCTCCTGTGTAGCGATTGTAGGAAGCCTTGGCACGGGTGGAGTTGGCCGGGTAGCGGAAATAGCTATTGTTCTAATCGGTTATAGGAATGAAGACTTACCCGCTGATGCCGACGGCGGGCGGGGCGCGGTTTGGCGCGCGCAGGGTGCGTGATTTAGAGCGGGGATTGTTGTGATTTAAAGGGCATTGAAAGGGTTTGACAGACCGATTCGCCAGCGGGGCAATCAGGATACGGCAAAACTTCTTGACAAAGGGTGGACGCTGAACTATAACGCGTGCCAAGTGATAACCGGTTAGATTTGGACGGCAAGCGGAAGAAAAACGGTGCAACCAGGTGCGCTGCCGGACGCCGGAGGCCCACGAGGCCGAAAACGGGGTTGGAGTCATACGAGTTTACTCGGAGGGAAAAATGCAAGTCACGCGACTTCGCACTTATTTGGGGGTATTGGTGTTGGCGCTTGCGGTTTTCTGCTGCGGCCGGCTGAACGCCGGTGTAACGGCGAGCATTTCGGGAACCGTAATGGACGCGAGCGGCGCGGCGGTGGTGGGAGCGACGGTGACCGCGACAAATGTGGACACGGGGATTGTGATAACGCAAACGACAAACGGGCAGGGATATTATTCGTTCCAGTCGCTGCCGCTGGGGAAGTACACGATAGAGGTGCGGCAAAACGGATTTAAAGCGTATCAGAAGACCGGAGTAGTGCTGGATGTGAACGACGCGCTGGTGGTGGACGTGCCGCTGCAAGTGGGACAGAGCACGGAGAAGGTGGTGGTAGAGGGATCGGCACTGCACGTGGAAACGTCCAACACGCAGATGGGCGAAGTGATTGAAGGGAAGGAAATGACGGATGTACCGCTGCTGACGAGAAGCTATACGGATTTGCTGGCGCTGCAGCCGGGCGTGGTTTCGACGGCGTCAGGGATGACGGGCGCGTATGCGGGAAGTTTTATCTCGGCGGGATTCGCGTTGCCGCAGGTTTCCGGGGATCAGAACTCCGGAGCACAATCCGTGAATGGCATGAGGGAAGCCGCGAACGGATTCATCTTGAACGGGATCCTCTCGCAGGAAACGGGGTTTTCCGGCGCGGGCGCGATTCCGAACCTGGATTCGATTGCGGAGTTCCGAATTCTGACGAACAACTTCGATGCCGAGTATGGAAATTACAGCGGCGGGCAGATCAACGTGATCACCAAGTCCGGGACAAATAGCTTGCATGGGAATTTGTTTGAATTTTTCCGGAACACGGACCTGAACACGGCGAACTTTTTTAATGCGGGTCACAGAGGGGCGTACCACCAGAACCAGTTCGGCGGAACGATTGGCGGCCCGATCAGGAAGGACAAGTTGTTCTTTTTTGCGGATTACCAGGGGAATCGCAAGGTGGTGGGCGTAACGCAGGTGATCTCGAATGCGCCCGCAGTGTCTTTATTGCAGAACGGAGACCTTTCGTCGGTAACTAGCGCGCTGACGGGGACTGTGCAGGGGCAGGCATGGGCAAATCAACTGACCCAGCAACTTGCCAACCAGCTCAATGGACAAACCGTTGACCCAGGCGAAGCCTATTTTGCGCCGGGCTGCACGGCGGACGGGGCGGGCGGAACAACCAAGTGTGTTTTCCCGAACCAGACCTTAAATCCCGCGAATTTCAACGGAATTTCCTCGAAACTATTGCCGTTCATTCAGCCCGCGAATAATGCGAACGGCACGTTTTCGACCAGCGCGCAAAAGCTGAACCTGACTGACAACAAATTCAGCGGGCGGGTTGACGACAATACGCAATACGGGTTGCTGACGGCGTACTACTATTTCGACAAATTTGACCGAGTTGATCCGTACTGGGCGTCGAACGCGCCACTGTATCCGGGGTTTAGCGCAGACAGTAACGGACACACGCATACGATCGATCTCGGAAACACGAAGACCTTTTCGTCGGCAGCCGTGAACGAGTTCCGGCTGGGTTATTTCCGACTGGACACGAAATTCAATCAGCCGCTGGGAGGAAAGGGGACAACGCTGGCCAGCCTGGGATTTGCGCCGGGAGGGGCGCCGGGCAATTCGGGGGTGACGATTGGCGCGCCGAGCGTCCAGGGCATCCCGGAGATTGATTTCAACAACTGGGTCATAGGTGTTCCCAGCCGGCCAAACCGGGTTACGGAAAACATTTACCAGGCGCTGGACAATTACTCGCGAGTCTTCGGCACGCATACGCTGAAGATTGGAGCGCAGTACCACTTCAACCAACTGGAAGAGAATCTGTTCAACGTGGCGAACGGAAACTTTTTCTTCGGAAGCAACTTCAGCGGCCAGCCCAGCGAGACGGGAAGCGACATCGTGGACTTTCTCCTCGGTGCGCCGAGCCAACTGGTGCAAGGGCAGTCGTACCCGTCTTACGGACGCAATTTTTATTTGGGGATGTATGGCCAGGACAGCTGGCGAATCAAGTCAAACCTGACATTCAATTATGGGTTGCGGTACGACGTGAGCGCGCCGTGGCATGAGAAATACAACGAAATCCAGACGCTGATTCCCGGCGAACAGTCGCTGGTTTTTCCCGGATCGCCGATCGGTTGGGTATTTCCGGGAGACCCGGGAGTTCCTCGTGGGTTGGCACCGACGCGGTGGAATAATTTTGCGCCGCGGCTTGGGTTGGCCTACTCGTTCGGCGAGCACGAAGGGACGATGGGCAAAGTGCTCGGGAAGCCAGGCACGACGAGCATCCGGCTAGGCTGGGGGATGTTCTACACGTCGTTTGAGGGCGCGACGGATTTCAACGAAATCGGGGACGCTCCATTCGGGAATTACACCGGGCAGAACGAACCGCAGTTTGCTTCACCGTTCATTCAGCGCGGATCGGGAACACCCGTTTCGAATCCATTCCCAGTTGCCCCCCCACCGAAGAATTTTTCCATTCAAAACCCGGGGACGGGACCTTCGTACGATACCTTGGCGGGATTCTTCAATGCGTTCGGAACGATTGGAAGTTCGCCGGCATTCAACAACAGAAATCGCCTGCCGTACGCGGAGAATTACGAAGTTTCGCTGCAGCGGCAACTGACCTCGTCGGATCTTTTGACGTTGAGCTATGTCGGTACGCAGGGCCACCGGCTCTTGTCCTCCATATCGGCGAATCCAGGCATCCCTTCGCTGTGCCTGGCGCTGGCAGCCCAAAATGCGATTGCCGCTGGCACAGCAAACTCAACATGCGGGCCCGGCGGCGAAAATAACGTTTACGTGGCGCCGGATGGGACGACGACGGCGGGAACACGCGGGCCGTTCAGCGCACCTTACCGCAACACGCCGGTACCCGGAGCGGGATTTATCGTGCCGTTCGGAAACGACTCGTACTTTGCGACGATCGGGAACTCCGTCTACCATTCGGCGCAGATCAACTGGCGGCATACCGCCAAAGATTTGCAGGTCCTGCTTGGGTATACCTTCAGCAAGTCGATTGACGATTCCTCCGGATACGGCGAACAGATTAATCCCTACAATCCGAGGCTCAGCCGGGGACTTTCGGCGTTCGACAGCACGCACAATTTCGTGATCAGCTACAACTACCGGCTGCCGTTCGACAAGATCCAAACAGCCAAGGCGCTGACGCACGGATGGGAAATCAGCGGGGTGACAAGCTTCTCGACTGGTTTGCCGATCACAGTTGTGGAAACCGATGACCGGGCCCTGACGGGAACGGGCTTCGGCGGACCGATTGTG
>Ga0210410_10003997_pt1 | contig 12993 bp, 9 predicted proteins | sample IncBWC4MmetaG_FD_161058 | JGI IMG/M metagenome (GOLD analysis project Ga0210410, IMG submission 161058) | Forest soil microbial communities from Barre Woods Harvard Forest LTER site, Petersham, Massachusetts, United States - Inc-BW-C-4-M | ecosystem: Environmental > Terrestrial > Soil >... | reverse complement strand
ATATTCGACAACGAGATTGTCCACTTCCAGCAACGGCGATGTCGTGGCCTCTCGCGTCATACGCCGACGCCTGCCGCAAGCTTGATAGGATGGAAGCAGGCAAACTGATGCGCTGCCGTTTCCGCGCCTTCAAGCCGCGGCTTCTCGCTCTCGCAGCGGCCGTCAGCATAGCGGCAGCGCGGCCAGAACGAGCAGCCTTTCAACGGCCGCGTCGGGTCGGGCGGCCGTCCCGAGATTGCCGGCAGCGCCGTATGCGGCGCGGCGTCGAGCTTGGGGATCGCCGCCAGCAACGCCTCGGTGTAGGGCATGTGCATGTTCTTGAACAGGACAGGCGTCGGCGCGCGTTCGACCACACGCCCCGCATACATCACGGCGACCTCGTCGGTGCGGCCGGCGACCACGCCGAGGTCGTGGGTGATGATGATCATCGCCATGTGGCGCCGGCGCTGCTCGCGCGCGAGCAAATCGAGGATCTGCGCCTGGATGGTGACGTCGAGGGCGGTGGTCGGCTCGTCCGCAATGAGCAGCTTCGGCTCGCAGGACAACGCAATCGCGATCGCCACGCGCTGGCGCATGCCGCCGGAGAGCTGATGCGGATATTGCGTCAGCCGCTGCTCCGGCGCCGGGATGCCGACCGCGGCAAGCAGCTCGACGGCGCGCCGGCCGGCTGTCGCCCCGTCGAGTTCGAGGTGCTCCTGCAGCGTCTCGATCAATTGCGTGCCGATGGTCAATACCGGATTGAGCGAGGTCATGGGGTCCTGGAACACGACCGCCAAAGAGCGCGCGCGCAATTTGCGCAAGCTTTCGGGAGAGCAGCGCACTAGATCCTGCCCGTCGAACATCACGCGGCCGGACAGCTTTGCCTTCTTCGGCAGGAGCTGCAGGATCGCCCGCGACAGCATGGTCTTGCCACAGCCGGACTCACCGACAATGCCGAGCGTCCTGCCGGCGCCGAGCGCGAGATCGACCCGGTCGACCGCGCGGAGATTGCCGCGCGCCGTCGGCAGGTCGACGGCGACGTCCTCGACGGACAACAGCTTGGAAGCGTTCACAGCGCGCCCTGACGCGGATCGGTGATGGCGCGCAGCGTATCGCCGATGAGGTTGAAGGACAGCACAGTCAGGAACATCGCAATCGCCGGAATGAAGGCGAGGCGAGGCGCGACGTCGAGGCTTTCGCGCCCCTCCCCGATCATGCTGCCCCAGCTCGAGGTCGGCGGCGGCACGCCGAGGCCGAGGAAGGACAGCGCGCCCTCGACGAGGATGATGACGGCGACGCCGAGCAGGAAGAAAGCGAGCAGCGGCAGCGCCACGTTCGGGAGCAGCTCGCGGAGCAGGATGCGCGCATGGCTCGCGCCGAGCGCTTGCGCTGCGATGACGAACTCGCGACGGGCCAGGGTCAGCGTGGCCGCGCGTGCCACCCGCATGAAGGCGGGTATGCTGAGCACGCCGAGCACGCAGGTGAGGTTGAGGATCGATTGTCCCAGGAACGCGACGACCGCGAGCGCGAAAATCAGCGGTGGAAAGGCGAGCAGCACGTCCATGCTGCCGACCGCAAGCGCCTCGAAGCGGCCGCGGAAATATCCGGCCAGCATTCCGAGCGCGCCGCCGATCGTCACGCCGATGATCGGCGCGCAAAGGCCGACCAACAGCGAAACCCGCGCGCCGTAGGCCAGCCGCGCCAACTCGTCGCGGCCGAGTCCGTCGGTGCCGAGCCAGTGCAGCGCCGAGAAGGTCGCACGCCGCTCCAACATGTCCATGTCGGTCGGACTCGGTAGCGGCAGAACCGGCGCGAGGATCGCGACGGCAAACACCAGGATCATCCAGCCGACCGCTGCCCAGAACAGCCTGCCGAGCCGGCGTCCCTTGCGAACCGGACTGACGGCCTCTTCCTGGATCGGCAGTTCAAGCGTGGCCATGGCGGATCCTGGGATCGATGACGGCATACAGCATGTCGACGATGAAATTCATCAGCACATAACCGCAGGCGATGCAGAGCACGGTGCCTTGCAGGATGATCAGATCGCGCGTCCCGATCGCACCGACCACCAACCGCCCGATTCCGGGCAGCGCAAAAATCGTCTCGACAATGACAGTGCCGCCCATCAGGCGTCCAATGTTGATGCCGGTGATGGTGATGAGCGTCAGCGACGACGGCTTCAGCGCATGCACGAACAGGATGCGCGACGGTTTCAGCCCCTTGGCTTTCGCCAGCGTGATGTAGTCTTCCTGCAAGGTCGCGATCATGTCGGAGCGCAGCACGCGCATGATGCCCGGCCATTCGGCCAACCCCAGCGTGAGCGAGGGCAAAACGAAGAAGCGCAAATTGCCGATCGGGTCTTCGGTGAACGGGACGTAACCCGTCGCCGGCAGCCAGCGCAGTTCGACCGCGAACAGATAGATCAGAAGGATCGCTGAAAGAAACGCCGGCACCGACAGCATGCCGAAGGCGGTGCCGGTCATGAAGCGATCGAACGTGCCCCCGCTTCGCGCCGCGCAGACGATCGCCAGGGGAACGCCGATCGCCAGCGCGATGATCTGGGCAAACAGCATCAACTCGAATGACACCGGCAGCCGCTCGGACACTGCCTGCAACACGGTTTGGCCGGTGCGGAAGCTGCGGCCAAAATCGCCCTCAAGCACGTGGCCGAGCCAGCCGAGATAGCGCAACAAGATCGGCTCATCGAGCCCCATGTCGTGGCGGAGCGCCGCAACCTTTTCAGGCGTGGCCTGATCGCCGAGGATCACATAGGCGAGATCGCCCGGCAGCAGCGAGGCGATCAGGAACGTCAACAGCGACACCGCCAGCAGAACCGGCACCAGATAGAACAGCCTGCGGGCAAGAAATCCGAGCATCGGCGTTCATTCGAGCCAGGTGTTGGAGACGTCGATTACCCCGCTGTAGATCTTCGGCAGACCCTTCAGTCTGTTGCTGGAGATGGCATAATAGGTATTCTGGAAGCCCCAGAACCAGATGGCCTGCTTGTTGATCAACCGGCTGATTGCGCAATAGTCCTCGATGCGCTTGTCGGTATCGGCCGCGGATTGCGCGTGTTCAAGCAACCGGTCGAGTTCCGGGTCGGAATAATTGGCGAGCGCAACCGGGCTGCCTGTGTGGAAATTCGCGTACATTTGCGGACTTGGATCGGGAAAATCGATGATGCGCCAGCCTATGATCTGAAATTGCCGCATGAAGGCGCGCGGAGGGAAGCTCGCCTGATCGATCTGCTCGATCTCCATGTTGGCACCAATCTGCTTCCAGAACTGCTGTAACACCTGTCCGTTGGCGCGACCGCGCGGGGTCGAGGTAAAGACCATCTTGAAATCGACCGGCTTGCCGTAATCCTTGATCAGCGCCTTCGCCTTTTCAACGTCATAGGGCAACGCACCGTCGTCCTTGCATTTGACCCAGGAGCCGTCGCCATAGGGATTGGTCGCTGGCCGCGCAAGACCATTGGTGGTGGCTTGCGACCACTTCTTGCGGTCGAGCGCCATTACCAGCGCCTGCCGAACACGCACATCGTCGAGCGGCGGCGACTTGGTATTGATGGCATTCACCCCAGCGCCCGAACCGACATAGCTGTGCACCGTCAGCTTCGGGTCTTTCTGTGCCCTCTGGATGTTGTCGGCGTCGTATTCGTCGTCCCAGACGAGATCCGCCTCGCCCGATTGCAGGCTGGCGAAGCGCGACTGCGAGTCCGGCAGCGGCTTCAGGGTGACGCGGTCCAGATAGGGATGGCCCTTGTTCCAGTAGTCAGGATTCTTTTCCAAAACCATGCGGTCGCCAGCCGTCCATGATTTCAGGATGTAGGGCCCGGTGCCGACAGGGTTGCGATTGTAGTCATCGCCCTTGGCCTTCCAGGCCGACGGCGACTGGATCACATTGTTCGAACTCGGCACGGTCAGGTTCGCCGGCAAATTCACCGCAGGGTCGTTGAGATTGTAGACCAGCGTCAGCTCGTCGAGCGCTTGCACGTCGTGGATGCCGGAAATGTAGAACGCGCAGCGGCATTTGTTGGCCGGATCCTTCTGCCGGTCGAAATTCTCCTTCGCCGCCTGCGCGTTGAAGGGCGTGCCGTCATGGAATTTGACGCCGGGACGGAGCTTGAAGGTCCAGGTCTTGAAATCCTCGGAATGGCTCCAGGACAGCGCCAGCTTCGGCTGCGCCTCGCCCTTGTCATCGAGATAGGTCAGCGTATCGAAGATGGCGGCCGCCGCCGTCTCGGCCGAGGTGTCGAACACGCCGACCTTCAGCGGATCGAAGCCGGGAATGTCGAGCTCGAGGCCGACAGTGATGCTGCCGCCCGGCTTCTGCGCGGCCGCCGGGCTCACCCAGGCGCCGAATGCAAATGCCGCGACAAGGAAAATCGGTGTGAGTCCGCGCTGAGCGACCGCCGCCATCATCTGAATTGCTCCCTCCCGGTGAAAGCGTCCGGTTGATCCGGATCGTTGCTTCCAGTCACATTGTCCGGAATCGTTGCCTGCGGCAAGGCTGTCGTCAGCTCCGCTCTGCGACAAGCGGTCTCCCTGAAAACGCCGCGATCTGCTCTTCCGAGAAGCCGGTTTCCTTCAACAGCGCACGCGTGTGTTCGCCCAAAGTCGATACCCGCTTGCCCGCGGCAACCTTCGCGCCCGACATGCGAAACGGCACATTCATCACGCGGAATTTCCCACCGTTGTCTTCGACCTCCGCGAGCGCGCGGCGATGCGCGAGTTGGGGATCGGCGAGCGCCTCCGCAACGGTGCGATAGGCCGACGACGGCACGCCCGCGCCGTTCAGAGCCTCGAGGCATTTCGCTGTCGTCAGCGTGCGCGACCAGACCTCGACGCCGTCCATCAGCGCGGACCAATTGGTGCGGCGGTCGGCATAGGCCAGGAATCGGGGATCGTTGACCCATTCGGGATGGCCGATCACCTTGACCAATCCCTGGAAGGTCTTTTCGCTCGCGATCGCCAGCATGACGTAACCGTCCGAAGTTCCGATCGGGCCGAACATCGGGCGCGACAGCGGCGGCACCGTGAACTGCGACCACTGCACCTCGTTCAATGTCAGCATCAACATCGCCTCCAGCATCGACACATCGATGTGCTGGCCGGCCTTGGTCAGTGTGCTCTGGTAAAGCGCGGCCGAGATCGCGCCGAACGCGTAAGTGCCGGCGAAGACATCGGCATGATAGATGCCGCAATAGTCAGGCCGCTCGCGGCCAGGCTGATAGGCGAGATGCGCCATGTCGTAGCCGGACGCCGCGTGGATGACGGGTGCATAGGCCGGCAATTCCGCCGAGGGGCCGGTCTGGCCATAGCCGGAGATCGAGCAATAGATCAGCTTCGGATTGAGCGCCGACAGCGTCGCATAGTCGAGCTTCAGGCGGCGCATCACACCGGGCCGGAAATTCTCCACCAGGACATCTGCGGTCTTAGCCAGCCGCCGGATCGCTTCGGCGCCTTCGGGGTGTTTCAGGTCGAGCACGAGGCTCTTCTTGCCGGCATTGAGCTGCCCGAACACCGTGGAGCATCCGCTGCGCACTGGCGGGCGGGTCCGCATGGTCTCGCCTTCTGACGTCTCGATCTTGATGACCTCGGCGCCCAAGTCCGCAAGCATACGCGCGCAATGTGGGCCGGCGATCGTGGTCGAAAAATCGATCACGCGAAGGCCGGCAAAGCATCCGGTCAAACGGCCCTCATCCCTGTCGGCTATGGTCATTCCGCTTTCTCCCGCTCCGTTCTTCTTGGCCCGTCACGCCCGGGCGACCCTAAAGGGCGGCGGAGGGACAGGGAAGCTTGTTTAGGAACCTCGACGGGGCTTCGAACTTGAACCGGGGCTAATTGGACCCATTCTTGCATAGCAACATGGCGGGCACCGGCGAGGGTGTTTTTTGAGGGTACTCTTTGTAACGACGGAAATGGACGACTTCGTCCGCGTGGGCGGGCTGGCCGCCGTTTCCGCCGCCCTGCCCCGGGCGCTGCGGCCGTGGGCTGATATCCGGATCCTGCTGCCCGGATATTCCGACGTCGTCGAACAACTCGCGCATATTCAAATCGTTGGCGAGTGTGCCGCCCGGGCGGAGATGCCGGCCTGCCGGCTCGGACGGGCGTCAACCCGGGATGGCTTGCCGGTCTACGTCCTACTCTGCCCGCAACTTTATGACCGGCCCGGCAACCCCTATGGCGACGAGGACGGCCGGGATTGGCCCGACAATGACATCCGCTTCGCTCGCCTCGCCTCCGCGGCGGCCGAGCTTGCCGCGGGCACTCTGGACAAGAATTGGGCAGCCGACCTCGTTCACGCCAATGACTGGCAGGCCGCTTTGGTGCCGGCCTATCTCGCCTGGAGCGGCGCCAATATCCCCTCCGTCCTGACCATCCACAACCTCGCCTACCAGGGTCTGTTTCCCAAGGAGACGCTGCGGCGGATCGGCGTGCCCGAAAGCTCCTTCCATATCGACGGCGTCGAGTTCTACGACAAGCTCTCCTTCCTCAAGGCCGGGCTGGTCTACGCCTCGCATCTGACGACCGTGAGCGCGACCTATGCGCGGGAGATCACCACGCCCGAGCTCGGCTGCGGGATGGAAGGGCTGCTGCGCCAGCGCTCCGACGCCTCCGAGCTGACGGGCATCCTCAACGGCATCGACGAGAGCTGGGACCCGCGCTTTTGTGCGCAACTCGCCCAACCGTTCAGCGCGGGGGATTGGGAAGGCAAGCAGGCGAATGCCCTTTATGTCCGCAAGCAGTTCGGACTCGCGGTCTCGCGCGGGCCGATCTTCGGTCTGGTCGCGCGCCTTGTGCATCAGAAAGGAATCGACCTCGTGCTGTCGGCCGCCGACGAGATCATCGCAGCCGGCGGACAGATCATTGTCACCGGCTCCGGCGAGCCCGCGATCGAGCAGGCGCTGGTCGACGCGCATCGGCGCCGGCCGGACGCGATCGCCGTCACCATCGGTTTCAACGACGCGCATGCGCGGCGGATTTTTGCCGCCAGCGATTTCACGCTGATGCCGTCGCGCTTCGAGCCGTGCGGCTTGAGTCAGATGTATGCGCAGCGCTTCGGCTCGCTGCCGATCGGCCACCAGACCGGCGGGCTGGCGGAGACCATCACGGACGGCGAGACCGGCTTCCTGTTCTCGCAGCCCTCGATCGACTCGTTCCTCGGCGGCGTGCGCCGAGCGTTCTCGGCCTTTATCTCGAAAGACCGGCTCGACACCATGCGCCGCAGCGCGATGTCGCGCTCGTTCAGCTGGGACCTGTCGGCCGCGCTCTATAGCGCGCTCTACCGCAGGACGGTGTCGCCTTAGGAAGCCGGAACGCGCCGCGTCTCCGGCATCAGCAATGCGATCGCGGCGAGCCCGAGCCCCGCGACGGAAGCGAGCCCGAGAAAAGCGACGCTGCTGCCAAAGAGGTCGCTGACATACCCCGCCAACACCGTCGACAACGACGCGCCGATGCCGGTCGCGGTGCCGACAATGCCCTGCGCCAGGTTGAAGTGGCCGGTGCCGAAGGCCACGTCGGCGACGATCAACGGCACCATCACGGCGAAGACGGAAGCGGTGATACCATCGAAGATTTGCACGGCGACCAGGAGAAAGGGATCGTGCACGGTCGCAAACAACAGGCCGCGAATCGCGAGCGCGCCGAAGCCGATCAGCAGCAGCGGCCGCCGGCCCCACGTTTGTGCCTTGGTGCCGACGGTCGGCGACATCAGCGCCACGATCGCCTGCGGCACCACGATACAGAACGCGATCAGCACCGGCGCCCACTGGCTCGAGCGCGTCGTCACCACGCCAGCCATGATCGGCAGCATCGCGGCGTTGGCAAGCTGCAGCAGCAGCACGCAGCCGGCAAAGATCAACAACGGCCGCTGGCACACGAGATCGACGACGCGCGTGGTCTTCGCTTCCGGCGCCTCGCGCGGCACCGTGCCGTGCGCGCGGGCGATATCGACCTCGCTCTCGCGGATGCGTGCCAGCGAAAGCAGGGTCGGTATCGCAAGACAGAAGGTGACGAGGAAGACCGAGCGGCTGGACAGCAGATAGCCGCAGGTCCCCATCACGGCGGCGGCGACGCCATTGCCGAGCGAGGCGAAGCGCGCGTTGCGCCCGAGCCGCTCGCCGATCGCATAGGGCCCGACCAGACCGAGACTGATCGCGGCAATCGCCGGTCCCAGCACACAGCTTGCGGCGGCATGCAGCGTCGCGGCCATGGCAACCACCGGAAAGATCGGCCAGGCGGCATAGGCGAGCGCCGCGCAGCCGATGGTCGCGATCGCAAGTCCGGCAACAAGGCGCTCCGAGCGCGCCGCATCGATGATAGCGCCGCCCGGCATCTGCCCGATCAGGCCGACCACGCTGCCGATAGACAGCACCAGGCCGATCTGCGCCTGCGTCCATTTTTCGGTGGTGAGATACACCGCGATGAACGGGCCAAAGCCGGTCTGCACGTCGGCGAGGAAGAAGATGAACCAGTCGAGCCCGCGCTGGCTCTGCTTTGAAGGGCTCGGCCTTCCCGAAGGCCCGCCGGCTGGAGGCGGCACGACATGATCGCTGCCGACCACCGCGCTTTGGCGATCACCATCGCTTCGCCCACGCGAATGGAACGGCCGCGCTGTCAGAATGCCCCTCCTTCAGTGTTCATCATCGAACGGCTCGAGGTTGCCGGCCGCGCCCAGCACCACGATTGGCGTGTCTTCCTTGTATTCGGGGGCGGCGGCCACCTGGGCCTTGGTCAATTCCAGCGTGATGCTGTCGCTCTTGTCGGCGACGCGCCCGAAGTGCAGGGCGTTCCAGTCGACAACGATCTTGCGGCTGCCGACGCCGAGAAAGCCGCCGAAATCGATCACCGCGGCGCGAACCGTGCCGGTGCGGTCGACGATGACGTCGACGATACGCCCCATGTCCTCGTCGGTCGGACTGCGAACATCGCGGCCAAGCACGCCATGGGCCTCGCGGGGCGCGATGATGGTGACGGAGGGCGGAGGCGCCGGCTCCTTGGTTGCCGCAGGTGGCGCGGCGTCCTTTGCAGCTGCCGCCGGCGGAGCGGGCTGCGACTCGTTCTCCGCGCGCGAGGCCGCGGCAGCGAGAACGACAAGCAAGAGCCCCAGAATGAACCAACGGCTTGCACGCATGCGTTCTCCCTGTTTTTGGCGCGTTCAGCGCGCGAGTACGATCGACACCTGGATTTGTCCGCGCCGGCGCAGTACCTCCATCGACACGCAATCGCCGTGTCGGCGGATCAGCAGGTCGACGCTGGACTCGCCCAGCTGCAATTCGCGCAGCACGACCTCGTTGAGGAAAGCGGGCAGCCGCGGATTGCGCAGGCGGATTTCGGAACGCTCGGCATCGAATTCGAGCCCGAGGGTCGCTTCCAGCAGCGTGAACGGCGTGGCGCTGGCCCAGGCCTGCGGCGCGCAGGCGACCGGATAGAGCGTCGGCCCGCGATGCCGCTCGCGGCGGAAGCCGCAGAACAGCTCCGGCAGCCGCCGCAGGTCCATGTAGGCCGCGGCGTCGAAAAGGCCCTTGAACACCTGCTCGACCGAATGCTTCAGGCCGTAGCGCGCAAGCCCGAGCGCGATCAGCGCGTTGTCGTGCGGCCAGATCGAGCCGTTGTGATAGGACATCGGATTGTAGCGGGCCTCGCAGAGGGCAATGGTGCGGATGCCCCAGCCGGTAAAGAAATGCGGCCGCAGCAACTCGGCCGCGACCCTGCGGGCGCGGTCGTCGCGCACCATGCCGCTGAACAGCAAATGACCGGCGTTCGACGAACGCACCGCGCAAGCCTGCTTCTCGCCGTCGAGCGCCAGCGCGTAGGTGCCGAGTTCCTCGCACCAGAAGGCCTGCTCGAAACGCTCGGCGAGCTGTTGCGCCTCCATCTCTAGCCGATGCGCGATCTCGCGCCGGCCAAGCCGCCCCGCACAGCGCGCCGCCAGCCGCTTGGCGGCGAACACGTAGCCCTGCACCTCGGCCAACGCGATATTGCCTTCGGCGAGCGAGCCGTCGGCATGGAAGATCGCGTCGAAGGAATCCTTCCAGCCTTGATTGCGCAACCCCTCCGCCGTCGCGCGATGATATTCGACAAAGCCGTCGCCATCGGGATCGCCAGGGCCATCGATCCAGCGCAGCGCGGCTTCGATCGCCGGCCACAACTCCTCGATGGTCTCGACGTCGCCGGTGCGTTCGCCATAAAGGCCGGCGAGCATCACAAACAGCGGCGTGGCGTCGACGCTGCCGTAATATTGCGCGAACGGCACCTCGCGCAGCGCCGCCATCTCGCCGCCGCGCATCTCATGCAGGATCTTGCCGGGCTCCGCATCGTTGAGCGGGTCGACGGCGCCGGCCTGATAATGCGCAAGCCGCCGCAAGACGCCGCGCGCAACCCGCGGGTCGACCCACAGCATCTGGATCGCGGTGATGATTCCGTCGCGGCCGAATGTGGTAGAGTACCAGGGAATGCCGGCATAGGGATATCGCCCCTGCGGCGTCTCCGTCATCAGCATGTTGAGGTCGGCCATCGACTGGCACAGCACCTCGTTGAAGATGTTGTTTGAGGTTTCGATGCTGGTCGCACCGGCGGTCGAGCGCCGCATTTCGCGGCGATGCGCGAGCAGCCCGGGAAAGAATTTCGTCTGCTTGGCCTCTGCCGGCTTGTTGCAGGACACCGCAACGAACAGCGAGGAGACCTCGTGCGGTTCAAGCTCGAGATGCCAGGTCGCCGAATTGGTCGCAAGCCGCGTCGGCCGCGGATCGAAATGCAGCGCGGTCACGCGCGGCCGGTCGTCGAGGCCCTTGTAGTCGAGCACGACATCCGAGGGACTGAGCAGCTTTGCGGTGCCGACGCCTCGGCGCGGCCGTGTCTCGCCGCGCACCTCGAACAGGTCGGCGAAATCGTTGTCGAACAGCAGCGTGAGGTCGAAGCCGGCACGGCCTTCGCCGTGGTTTTGCACGCCGATCCGCTGATAGGCCGTGCCCCGCCACAGGAAGATGGTGCGCACGATGTGCAGCATGTCCTTCTGCAGCACCAGCCGGCCCTGGCGATAGACGTCGGGCGTGGTGAGGTCGATGGTCAGCGACGAGTTGTCGTCGCGCAGGTTGGAGCCGAGCAGTAGCGGCTGCACGTCCTCGAAGACGAGCTCGAGCCGCGCCAGATAGCGCGTGTCTGCATTGAACAGCCCGTCTGGCCCCCCGGCCGATGCGCCGATGTCTCCATGGCTATCGAGCACGATGAAAGTGTCGTCATGCTTGAGTGAGCGCCGTGGCCGCGCCGCCGGCCCCGTCATCGGGATGTAGAAGGGCTGCTCCAGCGAAAGCTCGACGATGCGCGACGTCGCGACAATCTGGGTAACGGCTTCAGCCATAATTACCTCGCGTGGATCCACTCTGCGAAACGCGACCGGATTGAACGCCACCGCGCGTCAGGCGGCGAATTTCGCAAGCTTGTTGATTTCCTGCGTGACGAGGTCGCGATACGGCCCCTGCCCTTGCATCAGACGGTCCGGCGAGCCGTCCTCGATGATCCGGCCGGCCTTGAGCACCACGACGCGGTCGAAGTTGCGGAGCGTTGCCAGGCGATGTGCGATCGCGATCACCGTCCGGCCGCGCATCAGACGCGACAGCGCCTCGCGGATCGCCTCCTCGGATTCAGAATCGAGCGCGGCGGTCGCCTCATCGAGCAGAACGATCGGTGCATCCTTGAGGAACGCGCGCGCAATCGCGATGCGCTGGCGCTGACCGCCCGACAGCTTGACGCCACGGTCGCCGACCATGGTGTCGAGACCCTGGGGCAGGTCGTCGATGAAGTCGCAGCGCGCCGCGATCGCCGCGCGCAAAACCTCGTCATCGCTGGCATTGGGCCGGCCGTAACGGATGTTCTCCAGGATGGTGCGATGGAACAGCGAGATATCCTGCGGCACGACCGAGATGGCGTGGCGCAGGCTTTCCTGCGTCACCCGCGCAATATCCTGGCCGTCGATGGTGATGTTGCCATGCTGCACGTCATAGAAACGCTGCAGCAGCACGAACAGCGAGGACTTGCCGCCGCCGGACTGGCCCACCAGTCCGACCCGCTGGCCGGGTTGCAGGCGCAGGCTGAAGCGTTCGAACACCTGCTGCCCGCCCGGATACTGGAACGAGATGTTGTTGATGGCGATCGCCGCCCCGCTGCGCACCAGCGGCCCGGCTTCCGGATGGTCGCGCAATTCATGCGGCAAGAGCAGCGTCGCAATCGCCTCCGTCATGCGTGCGACATGCTGGGTGACGTCGACGAGGGCAACCGCGAGATCGCGCGTTGCGTTGAGAATGGACAGCCCGAGCGTGCAGACCAGCACCACGTCGCCGGTGGTAGCGCCGCCCTCCTGCCAAAGCCGCAGCGCCCAGGCGAGCAGCGCGATAATGAGCGCGACCGTGACCGCGGCATGGGTCAACCGCAGCTTTTCGAGATAGCGCAGGCTGCGGCCGCGCGCGGCCACCTCGCGGTTCACCGTGGCGTCGAACCGATCGTGTTCATGGCTGAAGCCGCAGAAAGCACGCACCAGTGGCATGTTGTTGATGACGTCGACCATCTCGCCGTCGACCGCGGCGGCCTTGTCGGCGAAATCGTCGTGCAGCGGCTTGCCGGCGGCAGCGAGGCGAAACATCGCGATCACCATGCCGCCGGCAATGACGATCAATCCTGCCGCCATCGGCAGGCTGACGGTTCCAATCAGGCAGATCGCCGCAATTGTGGCAATGACGGGCGGCAACACATTCCAGACGAACATGTTCTCGACGGTGAAGATCGCGTTCGAGGTCGCCGTGATCCGGCTGGTCAGCATGCCCGGCAGGCGATCCGAGAAATAGCTCGGCGCGTGGCCTGTGAGATGGCGGAACATGTCGCGGCGCAGATCGCCGGTCACGCCGACAAAGGTGAAACTCGCGATCCAGCTTGCGATCCGCCACAGGAAATTGTCCGTCGCGATCAGCGACATGAGGAAAACGAATGCCAGCCATACATGGCTCGCGTGAGCGGG
>Ga0210410_10003996_pt1 | contig 12993 bp, 8 predicted proteins | sample IncBWC4MmetaG_FD_161058 | JGI IMG/M metagenome (GOLD analysis project Ga0210410, IMG submission 161058) | Forest soil microbial communities from Barre Woods Harvard Forest LTER site, Petersham, Massachusetts, United States - Inc-BW-C-4-M | ecosystem: Environmental > Terrestrial > Soil >... | reverse complement strand
GGCCTGCGTCACCGTCAGCGGCACCGCGACCGCCGCCACATCGGCCTGTTGCTGCGCCGTCAGCGTCAGGGCGGTATGCGACGCGTCGGTATAGGTGAACGAGGAGAATACCGCGCTCACCACCGGGCGGTCGGTCAGGTCGACGTCGGTAAAGCTGACGGTGCCCGTGACAATATCGAGCACGGTCGAGCCGGTCGGGTTCGGTTGGCTGTCGTTCGACGCTTCGACGAATGCATTGCTCGTGGTCGCGATCGTCGGGGTATCGTTGGTGCCGGTGATGGTGACGGTGAATGGCTTTGTCACCACGCCGCCATGTCCGTCATCGACGGTCGCGGTATAGGTCAGCGTCAGGGTTTCGCCGGCGGCCAAAAAGTCAAAATTGCCGTCGGCAACACTGTAGGTCCAGGTCGCAGAGCCGTTGTCGGTATTTCCGTCGGCCTGCGTCACCGTCAGCGGCACCGCGACCGCCGCCACATCGGCCTGTTGCTGCGCCGTCAAGCTCAGCGCATGGCCGGATGCGTCGGTATAGGTAAACGAGGTAAAGGCCGCGCTCGCCACCGGACGGTCGGTCAGGTCGACATCGGTAAAGCCGATGGTGCCGGAAACCGTATCGAGTGCCGTCGACCCGGTCGGGTTCGGCTGGCTGTCGTTCGACTGTTCGGCAAACGCGTTGCTGGTCGTCGTGACCACGGGATTGTCGTTGGTGCCGGCGATGGAAACGTCGGCGCCGTTGATCGATACGGTAATCGGCGTCGAGACCACCCCGCCATGGCCGTCATCGACCTCGGCGACGTAGTTGAGGGTCAGCGTCTCGCCCTTGGCGATGAAATCGAACGCCTTGTCGGCGATACTGTAGGTCCAGGTCGCCGAACCATTGTGGGTATTTCCCGCCGCCTGCACGACCGTCAGGGGAACCTCGACGGCGGCGATCGCCGCCAGTTGCTCGGCCGTCAGCGAACCGGTGATGTCGTGGCCCTGGGCGTCGAGATATCTAAACGGATGCGACGCGGAGAGTGCCGCGCTCACGATTGGACGGTCGGTCAGATCGACGTCGGTGAAGGTGACGGTGCCGGACGCCGTATCAATGGCGGTATTGCCGGTGCCTAATCGCTCGGTGATGCCAGTGCCGGACGTCGCAATGGTCGGCGTGTCGTTGGTGCCGGTGATCGTGATCGTGATCGGCGTCAACGTCCATTCGTCGTTTGGCGCGTAGTTGTTGTCCACCCGCGCCATGTAGGTCAGCGTCAACGTCTCGCCGGCGGCAAGAAAGTCGAAGGCGCTGTCGGCGATATTGTAGGTCCAGGTCGCCGATCCGTTGTTGGTGTTGCCGGGGTCCTGCACCACGGTTAGCGGTATTTCGACCGCCTGGATCGCGGCCAACTGCTCCGCCGTCAGCGACGCGGTGACGTCGTGATTGCTCGCATCCTTGTAGGTGAAGGAATCGAACTTGGCCGTCGCGCTCGGAAGATCGCCGGCGTTGATGTCGACCCACTTGATCTTGTCGGACAGCGTATCAAGGGTCGAACTGTGGGTGACAGTGTGCGTAGCATTGTCACGTTCGGTGAAAGCGCTGTTGAAGGTAACGACCGTCGGCGGCCCATCGATGTGCTCGATCTTGGGCGGGGCGTTGGGGTTGGGCGGCGGCGCGGGATTGTCCGGAACGCTGCCCACCTTCACTGTGACGGCGACGGTGTCCCCGTTCGTCAGCTTGAGCAGCAGCGTATCATCGATGATGTTACTGGTGAAATGGGTGGTGTCTTTGGGGTTCGTATTGTCGGTGAATTTCTGCGCAAAGACGTCCGTGATGATCTTTTGCGCATCCGCCGACAGCTGGGCCGATGACAGGAAGCTGACGGTGCCCTGACCATTGACGATGGTTTGCGTCCCGGCCTGATTGATGGTCGCGATCGGGGTCAGGGTCGTCTTGTCGAACAGGATATATGAGCCAGTGGTGCCGTCCGGCTCGACCAGCACCTGGAATTTCGCCGGCGGCGCGCCGCCCTGGCCAGGCACATCGAAATCGATCTCGACCAGCACCGCGGTGCCGCGGATGCCCATGGTCGCGACCGGCGTATCGACCTTCATATCGCCGTGTTTGGCGGTAGCACCGGCGACGAACGAGATCGTACCCTGCACGAGGCTGATCAGCGACGAATTGTTCGACCCGTTCGGGTCATAGATCATTTCGTTCAGCACCATCTTCGCGTTCGACGCGAGGCCGAACACGGAGCCGTCGATGAATGTGATGCCGAGCGAGGAGTCGGAGCCGGACTGGACCACGTCGCCCTTGTTGACGTTGTCGCCCTGGTTCAGGATGATCGACACGCCGTTGCGGATCACGGTCGCGGTGCCCGTCAGTTTGGTGACATGGCCGATCACCTGGGCAACGCTGGCGCTGCCGTCGGCCTGCGCAAACTGCGTGTAACCGCTGAGCGCGTCGACGATATCGCCGGTGAGATGCGCGCCATCGGGCGAAGCCAGTGCGGCGTGCTTCTCGCCCTTGAAGTAATCGTGCAGCACCAGTTTGCGGTCGTCCGCGGACAGGATCAGGTCGACCCCGGAGCGCTTGAAATCGCCGGTGAAGAGCAGATGGGCGTCGGGGACGATGATGGCGCCGGGCGGCGCATGGGTCGAAACGCTGTCGACATGGCCATGCCCCTGGGGCTGGGAGCCCTGACCGTCAGACAGAGTACCGTCGAATTTACCGGCAAAGCTCAAATGGGCACCGTCGCCACTAAGGTTAATATTTATACAATATTCGATAGTCTAAGCTTGCATATCATTGGAGGGTTCCGTGGGGAACCATCCATTACTGAGCAATCCGTGCAGTATAGGGAGTTTTCCGCTTCCGATCTTTAATTACTACAAGTATTCAAGGTCGATGAACGAAGAAGAAAAGTCATCATTTTGAGCTGGAGGAACGTTAGTTTACGTATTTCTCAGTATAAAAATCGAAACCTATACTTCAATCTTCTTCTCCTGGATTCCGCAAGGCGATATAGCGCGGTTCCCCAAGTTGAAACTGTGATTTGGCTAGCAAATCACGTGATTCTGAACACATTAGCCATATTAACCGGAAATCAACGATAAGGCACAGTTAATACCAAGTGTCACAAAGATACGACAGTCCGTCCTAAAAGGATCGATAAAAGTTTCAGCAAACCGGCGAAGCTAATTTTAAGCTGTTTTGCGCTTTCCGGCCCGTTATGGCCCGCTTTAAGCAGATTAAAAGTCCCGCCGCCCATCCTGCCCCCCACGAAACGATCCGGTCACGAGCGGGTTATAGCCCCGTCGATGCCCGGACATGGGGCGTCAGATGCGGTTGTCAGGTCATTCGCGCGCGTGGCGCGAGGTCATACTCGCGTGCGGTTTACTCTGGTTCGGAACGGCCGACCTCAGGGCGGAAACGCCGGGGTCTTCCGGCGCCCAGGATTTCGTCCAGAAATCCGCCGAACCTTTCGGGCTTGCGGCATCCGCCCTGTCCGAAGGCGGCCTGCGCCAGAAGTGGCTCGGCGTGCAGCGCCGGCTCGACGATGAAATGGTGCAGCTCGCGCTCTGCGAGGGCGACCGGGACGGCTGCGCGTCCCCGGCCGCGCTGCAATTCCTCGCCATTGTCGATGCGGCAAAACTTCGCGAAGGCCGCGCCCGGCTTGGCGAGATCAATCGCGCGCTCAATCTCGCCATCAGGCCGGTCAGCGATCTCAGGCAATATGGCGAGATCGACGTCTGGGCGTCGCCGCTAGCGACGCTGGCAAGGGGCGGCGGAGATTGCGAGGATTACGCAATTGCGAAATTCGTTGCGTTGCGGTTGGCCGGCATCTCGCCGAACGACCTGCGGATCGTGATCATGCACGATACAATCCAGGGCGAGGACCATGCCGTTGCCGCCGCGCGGCTGGATGGGCACTGGCTGACACTCGATAACCGCCGCATGGCGATGGTCGAGGATTCCGACATCAGGAATTACCGGCCGACCTTCGTGATCGACCGGCATGGCGTCATGCAGTACGGCGATGCGCCGCTGCTCGCCGGCGCAACCGGCCGTGATCTTGCTTCTCCGGTTGCCGTGACTTCGCTGGCCGAGCCCAGCCAGATCCGTCCCTGAACCAGGCCGCCGCACAAAGCCGATTGACAGCCGCCTCGCAATTTCATTTCGTTGCGGCGATTGAGAAGCCGCTTCGGTCGTCGCCAAACGAACGTTGCGGCTGAACTGGCCAGGCGCATTCGCCACGGGGCCTTTGTTTTTCGGACAGGAATTTGAATGCGCCTGATGATTCTGGCTCTCGTCGCGGCCCAGGTTGGACTGCTGTATCCCGCCCGCGCGGATACCGAGGCGGAAGCCGACCGGTCGCTGCGCGAGACGTTGCCGCTCTATGAAAAGAACCGTTGCGCCGACATCAAGGATACGGCGGGACAATTGTTCTGTGGCGATCCCGAACTGCAGAGCGCCGGTGCCCGGCTCAGCAATGCCTTGCAGGATCGGATCAACCGGATTGCCGATCGCCGGCTTGCGGTCGAAGAGAACGTGGAATGGATCAGAGGCCGCAATTTGAGTTGCGGGATATTTGGCGGACTAAGTGTCGCAAGCCGGAACATCCAATCGGTAAAGGCCTGCCTGTTGAAGGAGACCGAAGAGCGGATCGAGATCCTGACCGATCCGAACTTCGATTGCCTGGCGAGCAACACCACCGCCGGCATGCTGATTTGCAGCGATCCCGCCCTGGCGATCGCCGACAGGGAGCTCAACGGTCACGTTGTCGCGCTGATCGCCAAAATGAACGATGAGGAAGCCAAGGGAGCCTTCGCCGAGTACGCCAGGTGGAACCGGGCCCGCGACCGCAAATGCCATCTGGCCGAAAAGGACAACGTGCCGCTGGACGAATTGTCGCCGTCGGAAGCCTGCCTGGCGGACGATATGAGCCGGAAGACCGCCGAGATCATCGCGGCCAAGGGCGACCCGCAACGGGTGTTCGGCAAGTCCCAGCTTTCGCCCGCCCCCGATGCCGACGCGGTCGATCTGTGCATCGCGCAGATTCATTCAGCCAACGCCTGCGGCGATTTCCTGCGCGTAAGCCGCATCATCCAGCTCGATACCGAGGTGTCGGCCGAGGTCGCCCTGGTGACGGCCGAAGTAGAGATGAAAGTCCTCTCGCCGTTCGCCGTCTGCAGCCCGATCGCGTCGACCTGCACCGGAACCTGCTGGGACTTGGGCTCGGGGCAGGCAAAACCGTCGCCGGGGAGCCGGGAGAGCCTGCCGCTCGCCCACCGGCTCCGAATCGAGAAGTCATTCGCGTTTCAGAAGGCCGACAACGGCTGGCGTTGCAGCACCGGTGCGCTGCAGCCGATCGAACTCGGTGTCGCGCTGAGCGGGCCGTAGGCCGTCATTCCGGGACGATGCGAAGCATCGAACCCGGAATCTCGAGATCCCGGGTTCGCGCTACCGCGCGCCCCGGAATGACGGCAAACCCCTCAGAACATCAGGCCCTCCTTCATCAGCACCCAGCGGCCGTTCTTGATCTGCTGCACCTGGGTGATGGTGTTGGCGAGGTGATCGGTCTTGGAGAATTTGGTCGGCGGCGAGTTGAAGATATCGAGGAACTTGTCGCCGGACTCCAGCGCATCGAGCATCTTCTGGCCGGTGAGATCCTTGCCGGCCTTGTTGGCATAGAACGCGAAGGTCTCGACCGCATTGTAGCCGATGATCGCCTGGGTATTGGCGTCGGTGCCGAACATCTTCTTGTAGTTGGCGAGCCAATCCTTCACCTTGCCCTTGGCGGTGTCCTCGTAGGGGATTTCGAAGCCGGAGGCCGCATAAAGGCCTTCGACCGCGTCCTTGCCGAGCGTCGGCACTTCGAGCACGTTGGTCGGCGTGGCGCCGAGGAAGGTGACGTCCCAACCGAGCTTCCTGGCTTCGCTCATCGCGCCGATGGTCTCGCGGATCACGGTGCCGAGCACGACGAGGTCGCAGCCGTCGGATTTCATCTTGGCGACCTGGGCGCTGAAGTCGGACGCGCCGCGCTTGTAGCTCGTCACCGAGGCGGCCGGCACCTTCATCGCATCGAGCTGTTGCGTGAAGCCGTCGAGCACGTTTTTGCCGTACTCGTCGTCCTGATGCATGATGCAGGGCTTTTTGAAGCTCTTCGCCTCCATCATGTATTTGAGCGCGGCGCGCGTGCTCTCGACATAGGGCAGCAGATTGTTGAACTTGAGCCGCTCCTGCGGCTTGGCCGGATCGAACTTGAAGGTGAATTCGGCCGCCGTCAGCGGGAACAGCTGCAGCACGCCGGCGTCGAACAGAATATCCTGCGCGGCCAGCACGGTCGGCGAGCCCATCGGCCCGATCATCGCAAAGATCTTGTCGCGCTCGACCATTTTTTGCGATGCCAGCACCGCTTTCTTGGGGTCGTAGCCGTTGTCCTCGAGGATCATCTTGATCTTGCGGCCGTTGATGCCACCGCTCGCATTGATCTCCTCGACCGCCATCTTCATGCCGTTGGAAACCGGAACGCCCCAGACCTTGATCGGGCCGGACAGATCCTGATGGGTGCCGATCACGATCTCGGTCGCCGAGATGCCTTCATTGGTGACCTTGGTTTGGGCCGCGGCCGGCAGACCGGTCAGCGCCAGCGCGCTCACCGCAAGGCACAACGCCCATAACGATTTCGACATTTCAATCCTCCTGGTTGGCCCGTGTTGAGCGAAGGGTGGGGCCTTGTTGTCCTTCGCCGCTTTCGATGCGTCGCTCCAAAAGTCCTGACGGCCTTACGCCACCGCCCGTTCGCCATACATGGCGTCGATCTCGGCGGCGTAACGCCTGTTCACGAAACTGCGCTTCAGCTTCATGGTCGGCGTCAATTCCTCGTCCTCGGGCGTCAATTGACGCTCGATCAGGAAGAATTTCTTGATGGTTTCGACGCGGGCGAAATTGGCGTTGACCGCCTCGATCTCACGCTGGACCAGATCCTGGATCTCGGCCGCGCGGCACAGGCTCGCATAATTGGTGAAGGGAATGTCGTGGTCCTGCGCAAATTTTTCGACATTCTCCTGATCGATCATGATCAGGCAGGTCAGATACGGCCGCTTGTCGCCGATCACCACGGCGTCCGAGACGTAGGGCGAGAATTTGAGCTGGTTCTCGATCTCGGACGGAGTGATGTTCTTGCCGCCGGAAGTGATGATGATGTCCTTCATCCGGTCGGTGATCTTGACGAAACCTTCATTGTCGATCGAGCCGACGTCGCCGGTGTGCAGCCAGCCCTTGGCGTCGATGGTCTCCGCGGTCTTTCCCGGCTGGTTGAGGTAACCCATGAACAGGAAATCGCCCTTGATCAGGATTTCACCCTTTGGGCAAATCATTACCTCGCCCCAGGGGGCGGCCTTGCCGACCGAACCGAGCTTGATGCGGTCCGACGGCATCATGGTGGCGACGCCGCAATTTTCGGTCTGGCCGTAGACCTCGCGCATGTCGATGCCGAGCGCGAGATACCAGCGGATCAGGTCCGGCGCGATCGGCGCTGCGCCGGTGAAGGCGATCCGGCAGCGATCAAGTCCGAGCATGCGGCGGATGTTGCGGAACACCAGCCAATAAGCGGCGCGGTTGGCGAGTTTTAACGACAATGGCGGGGTTTCGCCCTGCAGCCTGCACTCGGTCATGCGATTGCCGATCGCGAGCGCGCGGCGATACATCCAGTTCTGGAACGGGGTCGCGTCCTTCAGCGCGATCGTGATCCCCGAATAGAATTTCTCCCAGATCCGCGGCACCGCGAGAAATGCAGTCGGCTGCACCTCGCGCAGATTGTCGGGCACCGTTTCCGGGCTTTCGGCGAAATTCATCACCGATCCCAGCGCCAGCGAGATGTAGTAGCCGCCGACCCGCTCGGCAACGTGGCACAGCGGCAGGAACACCAGCCGCTCTTCATGGTCGGTAGACGGAAACAGATCGTTGGCGTGGCGCATCTGATGCGTCACGCTGCGGTTGGAATGCATCGCGCCCTTGGGCAGGCCTGTGGTGCCTGACGTATAGACAAGGATGGCGAGATCGCCGCTGCTGCGGCTTGCGACCATCCGATCCCACAAGGCGTCATTGCCCTGGGCGTGGTTGCGCCCCAACGCTGCGAATTCGGCTAGCGACATCACCATGGGATCGATGAAGCCGCTCAGCCCTTCCATGTCGAACACGACGATCTTTTCCAGCGTCGGGCAACGCGCGCGGCAGCTCAGGAGCTTGTCGAGCTGCTCGTCGTCTTCGGCGAAGACGACGCGGGTAGCGGAATCGTTGATGAGGTATTCGACCTGAACGGACGAGTCGGTCGGGTAAATTCCGGAAGACACGCCGCCGGCGCAGAGGATGCCCATGTCGGCGAACACCCATTCCGGCACCGCATTGGCAATGATCGAGGCGACGTCACCAGGACGGAAGCCGATCGCGTGCAACCCGTAGGCGATATCCCTGGATATCTGCAGCCACTGCCGCCAGCTGGTCGGCTGCCAGATGCCGAATTTCTTTTCCCGGATCGCCGGCTTATCGCCGCGCGTTTCCACGGCTTTCAGAAAACTCTTCGCGATCGTGTCGGCAACCGTCAGCACTGCCGGTCCGGCCATGCTCGTTTCTCCCTCTCCCGATCCGCCCGGACGCCGGCTTGGGCCAGTCTTTTCCCGGAAACAGGGCTTAAATCTAACGCCAAGTCGCTCTCAGCGCCATGTTTTCTTCTTTTTCCAGCGCCGCTCGCCCCGCGCGCCCTCTTCCCTGGCGCCCAGATAGAACTCCTGGATGTCCTTTGAATGCAGGAGCCGCTCGCAGCTGTCGTTCATCACGACGCGGCCGATTTCCAGCACGTATCCGTAATGCGCGGTCTCCAACGCAACCTTGGCGTTCTGCTCGACCAGCAGGATCGACATGCCCTGCTCCTCGTTGACCCGCCGGATGATGGTGAAGATCTCCTTCACGAGGATCGGCGACAGCCCGAGCGACGGTTCGTCCAACAGCAGCAGCGTCGGACGGTTCATCAGCGCGCGCCCGATCGCCAGCATCTGCTGCTCGCCGCCGGAAAGCTGGCCGGCCGGCTGGTTGAGCCGCTCCTTCAACCGCGGAAAATAGCCGTAAACACGTTCGAGATCCTCGGCGACGCCGTCGCGGTCGCGGCGTGGATAGGCGCCCATCATCAGGTTTTCGCGCACCGAGAGGAACGGAAACACTTCGCGTCCTTCGGGCACATGGCTCAGGCCCAGCCGCACGATCTTGTCGGCCTCCATGCGCTGGATCGGCTTGCCGAGGAATTCGATCGAGCCCTTTTGCGGATCGAGAATGCCGGAAATGGTTTTCAGCACCGTGGTCTTGCCGGCGCCATTGGCCCCCAGCAGGGTGACGATCTGCCCGCGCGGCACCTCGACGCTGATGCCGCGGATCGCCATGATCGGCCCGTAGTAACTCTCGATGTTGCTGAGCTTGAGGATGATGTCCGGCGTGCTCATGGCATCATCCTCATGCGCCGAGATAGGCGGCAACGACGTCGGGATGGCGCTGCACCTCGGCCGGCGAGCCCATCGCCAGCACGCGGCCGTAATTGAGCGCGATCACGCGGTCCGACACCCGGTTCACCAGCGTCATGTCGTGCTCGACCATCAGCACGGTGATGCCGAGCTCGGTCTTCATGTCGCGGATCCAGAACGACATATCGCCGGTCTCCTCGACATTCAGCCCGGAGGACGGCTCGTCGAGCAGGATCAGTTTCGGCTCCGAACACAGCGCGCGCGCCAGTTCGATCACCTTGCGCACGCCGTAGGGCAGCCCGGAGATCAGCTTGTCGCGATAGGGTTCGAGATCGAGAAATTCGATCACTTGCTCGACCCGGCGGCGATGGGCTTTCTCGCTGGCGCGCACGCTCGGCAGGAACAGCAGTTCCTGCCAGAGCTGGGTGGTGGAGTGGCGGTGGCGGCCGACCAGCAGGTTGGACAGTACGGTGGCATTCTCGAACAGTTCGATGTTCTGGAAAGTGCGGGCGATGCCCAGCCGTGCGATGTCGTAGGATGGCTGCTGGGTGATATCCTGGTCCTCGAAGAAGATCTTTCCCGAGGTCGGCGGATAGATCCGCGAGATCAAATTGAAGATCGAACTTTTTCCGGCGCCGTTGGGCCCGATGATCGAGAGGATCTCGCCCTTCTCCACCACAAAACTGACGGCGTCGACCGCTTTCAGGCCGCCGAAATGCAGGGACAGATTCTCGGCGCGAAAATAGCTCATCGGTTCCGCTCCGATTTCACGTAGATCTTCTGCCGCTTGAAGGTGGCGCGCTTGTAGAGCGGGAACAGCTGGAAGAAGAGCTTGATCTTCAACCAGCGGCCGTAGAGGCCGAGCGGCTCGAACAGCACAAACAGCACGATGATGATGCCGTAGATCGCGCCCTTTAAGCCGTTGGCGGACGCAATGGCAGCGACCTTGTCCTGAACATGCGCCGCCGTTTCCTTGCCTGCGCCGAGCGTCGCTGCCATGCCCGATATCACGCCCGGCATATCGTCCTTGAGGTAAGTCAGGAACGGATCGATCATGACCAGGAAGATCGCGCCGAGCACCGCGCCGTGCAGGCTGAAGGTGCCGCCGATCAGGATCACGATGATGAACTCGATCGAGAGCTGCAGCGTGAACATTTCCGGGCTGATGAAGGACAGTTTGTGGGCGAACAGCACGCCGGCAAATCCGGTAATCGCGGCGCTGATCGCAAACGACTTGACCTTGTAGAGCGAGACGTTGATGCCCATGCTGCGCGCTGCCGTCTCGGAGTCGCGGATCGCGACGAAGGCGCGGCCGGTCGGCGAGCGCAGCAGATTGAGCGTGCCGACGATGGTCAGGATCAGCAGGCCAAGACAGAAGAAGTAAAAGGCCGGACTGTCGCGCGGCACGGATGTGCCGAGCATCTGGATGGTCTTGACCCGCATGCCCTCGTTGCCGTTGGTCACGCTTTCCCAGCGCGCCAAAATCTCCTCGACGATGAGGGCGAAGGAGATCGTTGCGATCACCAGATAGATGCCCTGCAGCCGCAACGCCGGGAATCCGACCAGCGCGCCGACGACGCCGGTCAACAGCCCGGCAGCGAGAAAATAGACCGGAAACGGAACATTGAATTGCTGCAAATACGCCGCCGTATAGGCGCCGATGGCGAGAAAGGCGGCGTGGCCCAAGGATGCCTGCCCGGTAAAGCCGGTGAGGATCAACAGCCCGACGCCGACGGTGGCGTAGATGCAGACGAACACCAGCTGGCTCATGATATAGCTGGAGAGCACGAACGGCGCGATCACCAGCAGCGCGAGCAGGATCCCGTAAGAGACGAAATACCCGCTATGCGGCACCAGCCGGATGTCGTCTTCATAATCGGTCTTGAACAGGAACCGCATGTTCAGACCTTCTTGCGCATGTGAACGCCGAACAGGCCTTCGGGCTTGAGCAACAGCACCACGAGCAGGACGATGTAGGGTGCGACATCCTTCCAGCCCTGCGCCAGGTAGAAGCCGGCCATGCTCTCGATCACGCCGATCAGGACCCCGCCGACCACCGCACCCGGGATCGAGCCGAAGCCGCCGAGCACCGCGGCCGGAAATGCCTTCAACCCCAGCACCAGTCCGACATTGGAATGAATGAAGGTGATCGGCGCCAGCAGCACGCCGGCGCAGGTGGCGACCGCGGCCGATATCGCCCAGACGATCGACACCACGCGCTTGACCGGGATGCCCATGTAATAGGCCGCCAGCATGTTCTCCGAACTGGCGCGCATCGCGGTGCCGAGCGTCGTCCGGTTGAAGAACAGATAGAGCAGCGCGCACAGGATGACGGTCGCAGCAATTACCGAGAGCTTGTCGTAGGCCAGCACCAGCGAGCCGATCCGCAGCACGCCCTGGCTGAACGGCGTCTCGATCTTGAAGTCGTCGGTGCCCCAGATCATGCCGACGACGGAGCGCAGGAAGTACCCAAGCCCGATCGTCGCCATGATGATGGAGAACTGCGGATAGCCGAGGATCGGCCGCACCACCAACCGTTCGGCGAGCATGCCGAACAGCGCCATCGCCGCGACCGCGCCGGCAAAGCCGATCCAGTAGTTGAGGCCGAGGATGCCGATGAAGGTGAAGGCGAAGAAGCCGCCCAGCATCATCAAATCGCCCTGGGCGAAATTGACGACCTCGGTTGCCTTGTAAACGAGCACAAAGCCAAGCGCGATCAGGCCGTAAACGCAGCCAAGCGCGATGCCACTTACGAGCTGCTGAACGAAGTCCAGCATCGCTTCCCTCCCCGGATGCGCGGCGATTCTGACGATCGCCGTTTCGCATCCCGCTTCCGCGCCTTTGGAAGCGCTGAAAGCCGCATATGTCCGGCCCAATTGAGCCAAAAGCGCCGATCCCTGTCAACAAAGCGCTGGTTGCGGGACCTAGTCACTATTGCGGAGAACCGGCCGCGGTGCGGTATTCGCCAATATCGCCGCGATTTGCCGCCCGCGATTCACCGTGCCGAAACGGTTTCGGTCCATGGTCCGCAAGCGACAACGCAAACCGGATTGTCCCGAAATCATGACACCCGATGTATCAGCGCTGCAGGTGCGAGGGTTAACGAAGCGTTTTGACCGCCCCGCGGTCGATGCGCTCGATCTCACCGTCCGCACGGGCGAGTTTTACGCCCTGCTCGGGCCCAACGGCGCCGGCAAGACCACGACGCTGCGCATGGTGGCCGGCCTGCTGCGGCCCGACGCCGGTTCGGTCTCTATTCTCGGCATCGATGCCTTGAACGATCCCGCCGCCGCCAAGCAGATAATGGCCTGGGTGTCGGACGAGCCGATGATTTATGACAAGCTGACGCCGCTGGAATATCTCGAATTCGTCGCCGGCCTGTGGGGCATCGACCCCAGGGTCTCCGAACCTTCCGCGCACAATCTTCTGGTCTCACTCGGGCTGGAGCCGCATCTGCACGAGCGCTGCGAAGGATTTTCCAAGGGCATGCGCCAGAAAGTTGCG
>Ga0210410_10003995_pt1 | contig 12995 bp, 11 predicted proteins | sample IncBWC4MmetaG_FD_161058 | JGI IMG/M metagenome (GOLD analysis project Ga0210410, IMG submission 161058) | Forest soil microbial communities from Barre Woods Harvard Forest LTER site, Petersham, Massachusetts, United States - Inc-BW-C-4-M | ecosystem: Environmental > Terrestrial > Soil >... | reverse complement strand
TTACGGAGGCCGTGGTGGAGTTCGTCAACGTACCACAAGTAGCGCCCGAGCAGCCCGCGCCGGAAAGGGACCAACTCACGCCCTTGTTCTGCGTATCATTCTGCAACGTAGCGCTGAAATTCTGTGTACCAATGCCGGCCTGCACGCTGGCAGAACTCGGAGCTATGGCCACAATGATATTGGGGAGGGTCGTGACCGTGATTGCAGCCGCGCCGCTCTTGGTGTTGTCGCGCACAGAGGTGGCCGTTAGCGTGACGGCCGCGGGCGTCGGCGCAGCAACAGGCGCCGTATAAGTCACGCCCGCAGTGGTGACATTGGAAAGCGTGCCGCAGGTAGCGCCGTTGCACCCCGCGCCAGAGAGCGCCCAGGTTACACCTTGGTTGCCGGGGTCATTGGTGACACTGGCCGTGAAATTCTGCGTGAGGCTGACCTGCACGCTCTGACTCGCGGGCAGAACACTCACTGCGACGGCGGGAAGCACGATAACGGCTGCCAAAGCCGACCGCGAAGGATCAGCAATGGAAATTGCTTGCACGGAAACCGTTGCGGGGCTCGGGACGGTCGCGGGAGCGGTGTACAACCCGCTGGCGGAGATGGTGCCAACGGCGGAGTTTCCTCCGGCAACACCATTCACTTGCCACACGACACCCTTGTTCTGGGAATCGTTCGAGACTGTTGGCGTGAATTGCTGGGAATTGCCCACATTAATAGAAGCCGAAGTCGGAGCAAGAGCCACGCTGATAGGCGCAGTGATTGTAATGACAGACGCGCTGGTCTTGGTGCCATCGGCGACGGAGGTAGCGGTAAGCGTTGCCGCTGCAGGGCTCGGCGCGTTAACTGGGGCCGCGTACGTCACCGAAGTTGTGGTCACATTGGAAAGTGATCCGCAGGTGGCTCCGGAGCAGCCTGCACCCGAGAGCGACCAGTTCACGCCTTTGTTTTGCGTGTCATTCTGCAGTGTCGCCGTGAAACCCTGCGTGCCGATCCCGGTCTGCACGTTTGCGGTGCCGGGAGCGACGGCCACGGAGATCGGCAGTGGCGCCGCGGTGACAGTGATGTTCGCAATAAACGACTTGCTGCTATCCCGCACGGAAGTGGCCATCAGTGTGACGACGGCAGGCGTAGGCACAGCAGGAGGCGCAGTGTAGGTCAGGCCAGTGCTGGTGACATTGGAAAGCGTGCCGCAGGTTGCCCCGTTGCATCCCGCGCCGGAGAGCGCCCAGGTGACGCCTTGGTTGCCCGGATCATTGGTCACGCTGGCGGTAAAGTTCTGCGTGAGGCTTACCTGCACATTCTGAGTCGCAGGCAAAACCGAGACAGCGACAGCGGCAAGGACCGTAACGGTTGCCGAACCCGAGCGCGAAGGATCAGTCACGGAAATGGCTTGCACGGTGACCGCGGGGGGACTCGGAACGCTCGCGGGAGCGGTGTACAGCCCGCCAGCGGAGATGCTGCCAACGGCGGAGTTTCCGCCGGCAATTCCGTTCACCTGCCACGTGACGCCCTTACCTTGGGAATCATTCGTCACTGTTGGCGTGAACTGCTGCGTCTTTCCCACATTGATGGAAGCAGAAGTCGGAGCCAGAGACACGCTGATTGGCGCTGTGATCGTAATGGTGGCTGCGCTGGTCTTGGTGCCGTCGGCGATCGAAGTAGCAGTAAGTGTTGCCGTAGCCGGGTTGGGCGTGTTGGCTGGCGCGCTGTAAGTCACAGACGACGTGGTGACGTTGGAAAGTGAGCCGCAGGTTCCGCCCGTGCAGCCGACACCGGAGACCGACCAACTCACGCCTTTGTTTTGCGTATCATTCTGCAGCGTCGCTGAGAAATTCTGCGTGCCGATGCCCGCCTGCACGTTGGCGGAAGTGGGGCCGACAGTCACGGTGATGGGAGCAGTCGGAGCCGTAATCGTGATCGTCGCAGGAGCGGACTTGGTCTTGTCCGCCACGGAGGTGGCCGTGAGCGTGATAGTGGCCGGTGAGGGCAAACTGGCTGGAGCGGTGTAAGTGATCGCAACTCCAGAAGTGCTGGAAGACGCCGACATCTTGCCGCAAGCGGTTCCAATGCATCCTGCTCCGGAAAGCGACCAGTTGACGCCCATATTCTGCGTATCATTTTGCAGCGTGGCTGTGAAATTTTGCGTTTGACCCGTCTGGACCGAAGCCGTGGTGGGGTTGACCGCCACAGTAATCGCTGGCGGAGCGATGATCGTGACCTGTGCCGAGGCTGTCTTGGAGGTGTCTGCTTGCGCGATGGCCGTAACCGTGACCGTGGCAGGATTGGGGATGCTGGCAGGGGCCGTATACGTGCCGTCCGCGGCCATGGTGCCATGCACCGAGTCCCCACCCACGACGCCGTTCACCTGCCAAGTGACCCCGGTATTGGCGGTGTTCTTAACCGTTGCGCTGAATTTTTGTGTCGCAGAGGTTTGTACGCTGACACTCGAAAGATTCAGGGAGATTTCAATCGCAGCAGGCGGGTCGGCCAGAGAGGATGACTTTACCGTCGCGCACCCAGAAAGCGTCAAAAATAGAAGCGCGAGGCCGACAAGCCAAGCTTTACCGCCCGTTCCTGAACGCCATTCAAAGGAATCCATTTGGGTGCTGCCCCCGCTGAGATTTGGACGACCCCGGGAACCGACGAATCTACCTCTCGGTTAGGAGGTTGGGGACATGCAGATTATAGATAAGCTCAGTGGAATCGCCAAGCAGGGCAAAGGAGCTGTGCCGGAAGCGAAACCGGCCGGATGGGCAGGCTGGCAGTGGCCGAAGGTACGGTCAGCTCGAAGACCAAAGTTTGCGGATGAAAGTACGGACGCGATTGACGAAGCTATCGCTGGACACCGCGCCGGGTTTCGTTGTTGCAGGAATCGGCTGGGCTGCTGGCACGGGGGTAGGAGGATTGGCGGAGGCTACTTGCTCACCCTCTACGCGGCCCTGGAAGATAAGCGTCGGCCGCACGCGCACGCGACGGACAAGAAGAATGAGTTTCGGATCGAATTCAGATTGGACTTTGGTTTTCGGATCGTAGGTCAGCGGAGGCATGTAAACCTGGTAGATGGGCTCTTCCTTGGCTGCTGGCTTTTCGGCGGAGGCCGCCGGAGGATTGGGCTTGGCATCAAACGAGCGCTTGCGTATTTCTTCCGGAGTGGCGAGGCGGCTGACTTCGGGTGGCGGGCCGCTCCTGGCGGCCTGCAGGTCACACGCGCAATGGCCGGCGCTCGTGCGGATGGTTTCAAGCTGATCGTTGGTTAAAAGGACGTCTCCAGCCTGCGGAACGATAAGGCTCTGGCCGGTGAGCTGCTGCTCCAGGCGGACGGCCCCGCGATTGGCGCGAATGCACATCGCACCGGCAGCGTCGAAACCGGCGAGAATGTCCTGCGGTCCGTCACCGATGGAGATGGGCTTGGCCTGAATTTGCGGCGTATACACAGTGAGTGCAGGTTCTTTTTCGATGTGCGCGTGAATCGTCCCGTTCTCGACGGCCAGAGTCAGCGACGAGCCGGACTTGAGAACAGAAAGGTGCGCAGGGCCACAGATGGTGATTTGACCGCCCTCGATGAGGTCGATGCGCGCGGTGCCGGATTTGACGCGGATGTCGCTGCCGCTGCGCAGAATGGTTTTCACCTGGCCATGAACCACTTCCACGCTCATCGGGCCGGAAACGGCGATGGCTTCGCCTTCGATGGAGCCGACAGCGTCTGCGGGAAGCGGTTCATCGGGGCGCGTCGCCGATAAAACGAGAGTTGCGCCAACGAAGAATATGGCAGCAGACACTGCTGTCAAAGTAGCCGACAGCAGAAGAGACGATTTGAGCCGATGCGTCATGCTGGTATCTGATTTAGACCGAGATTGCTTCGCAAGCTCATTATAGGATGCTTCCGGAGTGCAAAGAGTGGGTCCGAGCCCTCCGCGAACCTGCAGGCAGGCTCCCGCACCCCAAAACGAAGCTCCTCTATACTATACGTCGGCGGCTGCGAAGCCGCACGCGAAGACCATGACGATGCAGAACGTGGCAACAGGCCCGTCCAATCCGCCCGAGCCGTTGAAGGTTAGCGCGCATTACGATACCCGGCTGCCGGAGCTGCCGTGGTCGCGCCGGATTCAGATTCCGATCATCGCGGCAGCGGTTTATTCAGTGATCCGAACGCTCGGGCCCACCCTGCGATACGAAGTGCTCGGGTGGCAACATGCCGAGCGTGTCTATGCCGCGAAGAAGCAGTGCATCTGGGCGTTCTGGCACCGGGTCATCATCCCCGTGGTGTGGTGGTACAGGAATCATGGCGTGGTGGTGATGAATACCACCGCGTTCGACGGGCAGTGGACCCGCAAAGTGATTGAGTGGCTGGGATATGGCACGGCGCAAGGAAGTTCTTCGCGCGGGGGATTGCGTGGACTGGCGGTGATGGCGCGACGGCTGGAAGAAGGCGTCGATTGCGCTTTCACGATTGACGGACCCCGCGGTCCGCGATACGTGGCAAAACCCGGGCCGGTGATGCTGGCGCGTAAAAGTGGCTGCCCGATTATGGTATTTCACATCGGCGTCGAGCGCGGGAAAACATTTGAAAAAACGTGGGACCACTTTCTGATGCCGAGACCCTTTTCGCGGACGCTGATGCTCTTCGCTCCTCCCATCTATGTGCCAAAGGATGCCGACGCAGAAATGATGGAAACGAAACAAACCGAAATGCAGCGCGAGCTGGAACGCGTGCGCGACATTGCCGAAAACTGGTTCTCACTCGGTGAAGCGGAACGCGCCCAGCATCGCGAAGAATTCAACCGTTAGCTCCCTCTCACTAAAGTTCTTCGGCAAAGCCTGCCATCCTAATTCCTTGCGGTGGCGCAGCTTGCCGCGCGCTTTTTACGTCGCAAACCATTGTGACCGGACACTAGCTGGTTCGTTCACCCAGCTTTAGCGGGACGTCCATTTTCTTGCCGCCCCGGTAGATCACGACAGTTACCGTGTCACCGGGACGCTTGCGGTTCAAGATCGCATTGACGTCGAACTGATTGGCAATTTTCTGTCCGTCGATGGAAACGATGATGTCGCCGCCAAGATAGATTTTGCGCATGCCTGCCTGGGCCACACGATCACCGCCGTGGATGCCGGCGACAGCGGCTGGTCCACTCTTGGTCACTGTTTCGACCAGCAAGCCTTCCTGGACCGGTAAGTCGAGCGCCTGGGCCAGATAGTCGCTGATAGGAAGCGTCTCGACGCCCAGGAACGCGCGGTGCACGCGGCCGTCGGTGATCAGGTCATGCGCGATGGCCTTGGCGGTGTTGATGGGAATGGCGAAACCGATGCCGGCCGCGGTGCCACTGGGAGTGTAAATAGCGGAGTTGATGCCGATGACTTCGCCCCGCGTGTTGATCAGCGGGCCGCCGGAGTTGCCGCGGTTGATCGAAGCATCGGTCTGGATGGCTTCATCGATCGCTGTCGTCTGGCTAGTCTGCACCGTGCGGCCCAGCGCGCTGACGACACCCGTCGTGAGCGTGGATTGGAAGCCAAAGGGGTTCCCGATGGCCAGAACTTTCTGGCCAACTTGCAGCGCGCTCGAGTCACCGAGCGGAAGCGCGACGAGAGTCTTGCCCTTGGGGTCGATCTTGACGAGGGCCACATCGTTGCGTTGATCGGCCCCGATGTATTTGGCCGGGTAACGAGACTGGTCCCCAAGAACCACCTCGATGGATTGCGCTTCCTGAACAACATGGAAGTTGGTGAGGATGTAGCCGCGCGGATCGATCACGAAACCCGAGCCCGCGCCCTCGACGGGAACGGGATCCATGAAGAAATCGTATTCGGTAGCCTTGGTAAGAATGTTGGCGACAGCGGGCGCGGCCTGACGGTAGATGTGCACGTTTAGCGCTTCGTCGCTGGTGAGTGCAGCGTCCCGCGCTGCAACGTTTGTCAGATGCGCAGCGCCGGACCCCCCGGAGCGGAGAGCTTCGACGTTCGTCGGTTGGCGCTGGCCCCAGCGAGCGCCGGCCCAGTAGGCTCCGAAAATAAGTATCGCGGCAAAGGCCATGAGCCGCAATGTCGCGTTGGTGTTCACTTTTCCTGGACTCATTGAAGTTACCTTTCCTTGTTCATCCGCAGGAAATAGTATAAGCAAAAAATCGTGACAGGTTCAGCGTATCGACTCCGAAGAACTGCGCGAAGAGAACTTCTCCCATTCGCCTGGAATTCATGGCTTTTGCGCCGGGTGGCGGAGCCTGGCGGCTAGCGCTTCGACCTGCCGACGGGTCTCTTCAATGGAATGCGAGCAGTCGATTTTTTCAGTGGCTTGGCGGAGTTTTTCCGCCACGGGAAGCTGCGCGGCGATCCGGCGGCGGGCTTCCGCTTCGCTAAGGCCGCGTGCAAGAAGGCGCGCGAGCTGTTGTTCGGGGGTGCACCAGGCCACGACCAGGCCATCAAGATTCTTGGTGAACCCAGCTTCCACGATGAGGGCGGCTTCGACGAACGCGGCGTCTCGCGTGCCCGCGCGCTGCCATTCGTCGAACTGGTGAAGCATGGCATCGCGCACGCGTGGATGCACAATGGCGTTGAGCCGGTCGAGTTTGGCACGGTCGGCGAAGACCAGTGCGCCGAGCTTCCCGCGGTCGATGCGCCCGCCAGCATCCGCGATGGCGGCGCCGAATTCGCGAATCACGTCAGCGTAGGCGGCCTGGCCCGGTTCGATGAGCTTGTGAGCCAGCGCATCAGCGTCGAGGACGGCGAAACCCTTTTCGCGGAGCATAGCGGCCACGGCGCTTTTGCCGCTGGCGATGCCCCCGGTAAGGCCAAGTCGAAGCATAGTGGCAATCTACCGCGCTGTGGCTGACGAGTGCGCGGAGGAAGGCTTTGCAGAGGCCCGGCGAAGCCGTGCGGCCTTGACGGTGTTGCTCATAAGCATAGTGATGGTCATGGGGCCAACGCCGCCTGGGACGGGCGTGAGCGCCCCGGCGGTGTGAACTGCGCCGGGATGAACGTCGCCCACAAGCGCGCTGCCTTTGGCATGGAACTTCGCCAGGCGCTCCGGAAAACCGCGGAACAGCCGTTCGGCTTCCTTCGCATCGGTAACGCGATTCGTGCCGACATCAATGACGGCTGCGCCGGGCTTGATCCATTCAGCTTCCACGAAGCCGGCCTTGCCCATGGCAGCAACGACAATGTCAGCGCGGCGAACGACTTCGGGAAGATCGCGTGTTTTTGAGTGGCAAATCGTGACGGTGGCGTTGGCGTGCATGAGAAGCAGCGCCACGGGTTTGCCGACGATGTCGCTGCGGCCGAGGACGACAGCGTTCGCACCCTCGATCGGAATTTCGTTGCGGCGGAGAATCTCCATACAGCCCGCGGGAGTGCAAGCGACTAGCCCGGGACGACCGCTGACAAGGCGGCCGAGGTTCTCGGGATGGAAGCCATCGACGTCTTTGGCTGGGTCCACGGCTTCGAGGACGCGTTTGGTGTCGACCTGCTTGGGGAGAGGAAGCTGGATCAGGATACCGTCGACGTTATTGTCGCGATTGAGATCCTCGACCAGGTTGAGCATGTCGAGCGTGGTGACCGTGGCCGCTGGGGTGATCAATCCGCTGGAGAGGCCAAGCTGTTCGCACGCGGCGATTTTGCTTTTCACGTAAAGCTGTGACGCAGGATCTTCGCCGACGAGGACCGCCGCGAGGCCGGGCCGCACGCCCATCGCCGTCAGCAGCGAAATCTCGTCCTTCAGCTCCCCAAAGATCTGGTCCCGAATCTTCACCCCGTCCAGAATCCGTGCGCTCATCCCACGCCCTCTTTCCCCTCGCGAGGAAATCATAGCACTGGAGACCTCCTTTCCTTGTAGTGGCGCAGTTTGCTTCGTGGCCCGTGTGCCGAACTACTCTTTCCGGCCGTCGAAACAGCCAATCTCGATGATCCCACCTTAAGAAAAACTCAGCGTCGTTTTCCACAGACTTTTCGAATGATACTGACTGGTACTATTGAAAAATAAATATATTCGTGTTATGCTTCTTCATGTTTAGTTGACGCGATGCGCTTCTGGTCTCCCTAAGTGCCCGATTCTTCTTCCTGTAACTCTTTCAGAATCAACACTTATGCAGCTCCTCGGAAATGTTGATTCTAAACGACTTGCGGAAACACTAAATTATTTGGAATCAACACTTACAAAAAACCGGGGGAGGGGGGTAGTGCCTCTGATACGATGCGCCAGACGTTCGCGAGGAGGAAACATGGCACAGCTAAGGCACATTAGTCCGGGTTCGGCATTTAAGGTGGGATTGGTCTTGTATGCGCTGCTTGGCGTTTTCATTGGATTGCTGGTGGCGTGTTTCTCGATGATCGCCGGTTCTCTGGGAAACATGGCTGGAACAGCTGGCGCGGGCATTCCGAGCATGAGGCTGATGGGCTTCGGGATGGGATTTGGCGCGATCATCTTCTTTCCGATATTTTACGGAATTATCGGTGGCGTCTTCGCGGCGCTCGGCGCGGTGATTTATAACGTGGTGGCGGGCTGGGTCGGCGGCTTGGAAGTCGACATCAGTTAGCATTTGGAAGTACCACCTACGTCCAAGTTTGAGCCCTTTTTTCCTTGTGTACATCCAATGGTATGGAGCCTGTGGTGGCCGTGGTGTGGGCGAGGATGATGTTTGTGCGAGTGGATGGGGAGCCAGCAGTGTTAATTGAGACGGAACGCAGGAGGCTGGAGAAGAAGGCCAAGGTGGAAGGGCGGCTGCCGCCGGGACAGTCGCTGACGCTGAAGTGGCCGGTGCTGCATGCGGGGAGCGTGCCGCGGTTTGATGCGGGGAAATGGGACTTCAAGATTTCGGGGATGGTGGAAGAGCCGCTACGGCTGACCTGGGAGGAGTTTCGAGCGCTGCCACAGACGGAAGTGACTTCGGATTTTCATTGCGTGACGCGCTGGAGCCGCCTCGACAATCGCTGGAAAGGCGTGCTGTTCACCGATGTGATGAAGCTGGTAAAGCCCAAGCCGGGCGCGGAGTTCGTGCTGGTGCTGGCGGAAGAGGGCTACACGGCGAACGTGCCGCTGGCGGATTTGCTGCGCCCCGAAGTGCTATTCACCTTCGAGCACGATGGCGAGCCGTTGACCGCCGAACACGGTGGCCCGCTCCGCCTCATCGTGCCGCACTTGTATGCCTGGAAAAGCGTGAAGTGGGTGCGCGGCTTCGAGCTGCTCGACTATGATCGCCTGGGATTCTGGGAGCGCAACGGCTATCACGCCTACGGCGATCCCTGGAGAGAACAGCGGTATTCGGGGCGATAGGAATTGAAAGCGCATCATTCTTGAAGGTCTTTCTGTCTTGCGAGCTAATGAACGATTCGGAAAAATCAGTACTATTGCTGCGAACGATGACGCTTGTTATATTTTGGCCCCCCAGGCTTCAATCTCCCGCATGAACCGACTCGGCGTTCCCCTTATGTTCCTCGGAGACGCATTCGCCGCTTCGGCATGGCTTCCAAACAATGGAGACGAACATGAGAGCCTTCCCTCTTCGCTATGTGAGCTATGCGCTGCTTTGTGCGGTCGTGTTGTTGCTGCCCGCTTCTCGGATGAACGCGAACGCGGCGCAGCTTGTGGTGGACGACGATAAAGTCGAGTGTCCGCATGCGGGATTCACGCACATCCAGGATGCGATTAACGCCGCGTCGCCTGGCGATCACATCCGCATTTGCAAGGGGATTTACGTTGAGCAAGTCACCGTGAACAAGCCGCTCACGCTCGACGCCGATAGCGGGGCTGTGCTGATGCCGAGCGCCATGCAGCAGAACACGACGAGTCTTTTCGATGCGTCGCCGATCGCGACGGCGCTGCTCGTCGAGAATGCGACGAATGTTACGGTGCGCGGACTGACAGTGGACGGCGCGAATAACGGCATTTCCGAGTGCGCGCCGGACCTGGAAGGAATTACGTTCCAGAATGCGTCGGGAAGCATCGAGAGAGTCGCGGTGCGGAATTTCAAGCTGGGCGCAAGTTTGGCGGGCTGCCAGTCCGGCACGGGGATTTTCGTTCAGAGCGGCGGCGGGACGATTTCCAATGTGGAGATCGACGATTCCACCATTCACGATTTCCAGAAGAACGGAATCACGGCGAACGAAATTGGCACGCGAGCTTTTATCCAGCACAACGTGGTTACGGGAATCGGGCCGACGACGGCCATCGCGCAAAACGGAATTCAGATTGGGTTTGGCGCGGGAGGCGAGATCGAGCGCAATCTTGTGACCAACACGATTTTCTCGCCGTGCAATGCCGTTGCGACATGCCAGGCTGTAGCGACGGACATTCTCGTCACGCAATCGGATGGTGTGGAGGTTTCGCGCAACCGGGCGGGGATCAGCCAGGTTGCGATTTTCGTCGATGGAAATCGCGCTGTCGTCGAGAGGAATGAGACTTTCGCGGCGGTGGTGTTCGACGGGATTCGCGTGGAAGGGAATCGCGCGGACGTCCGGCACAATCGAGTGTTCAACGGCGCGGAATCGGGGATCTTCCTTTTGGGGAATAACGATGTTGTGGAGGACAACGTCATTACGGAAGCCCCGATCGGAATTTTCAAGGATACAAGTTCCATGGGGAATTTGATTGCCATGAATGTTTTCTTCGATACGCCGATTGCTGTGCAGGATCCGGCGTCGCCGGCGCTGGCGAAGATCGTTAAACCGAAACGGTAAGATTTTGTTGGTTGCCGAGATGGGGCGCAACGTGCTGCGCCCCTACAAGGGACGGCGGAATGCCCGGCCTTACACTTCTTTGAGGCGCACGCGGCGGATGCCGAAGGCTATCAAGCGGGGCGGCAGATCGCGAACGATGGGAATACGGACGAAGAGGCGCAACTGCCAAGGCACGTTGATGGCTTCTTGAGCGAGAAGGGCGCTGGCGATCAGCTTGCGCTGCATGAACGACTGCATGGATTGGATGACCCGCGTCGGCCATTCGCGCTGGCGCTGTACTTCGGCTAGCTCCGATTCCGAAACCTTGCCGGACAACAACGGTTTCGTGAGGACGTTCGCGGCCACAACCGCATCCTGAATGGCGTAGTTGATGCCCACCCCTCCCACGGGAGACATCACGTGGGCCGCATCACCGATGAGGAGAAGACCGGGCTTGTGCCACACCGGGCAGCGGCTGGACTCAACGGAGAGCAAGGTCAACTGCTGCCAGTCGGTCAGAGATTCGGCGTGCCTGGCGAAGCGCGGCTCGATTTGTGCAATACTCTCTCGCACCGCTTCCACACCCTTCGCGCGCAACTCCTGATATTGGCCTTTGGGAAAAACGAGACCCGACTGCCAGTAGCCGGTGCGCTCGAGCATGATTAACATTCGTCCACGTCCGATCCCGCCGAAAGCTCCGCCGGTGATTTCGGGTTCGCCCGGAAGTTTCGGGAGACGGAACCAGAGGACGTCCATGGGCGGCGCGGTTTTGACGGGCTCAAAACCGGCGAGTCGGCGGATTTGCGAGAAGCGGCCGTCTGCTCCCACCGTCAATGTTGCGCGAACTTCGTGTACGCCGTCAGGCGATGCGTAGCGCACACCGCGGACGACGCCATTTTCCTCGACCAGCCTTTGCGCGTTGGCATGCATCACTAACTTGAACTGAGGATACTTCGCGGCTTCGCGGGTGATGAATTCGAGAAAACGGACCTGCGGGACCATCAGGATGTAGGGAAAGCGCGTCTTGAGCCGCCCGAGATCGAAGGGGCGAAAAGGGCCGTTGGCAAACTGGAGCGTGGGGCCGGTCATTTTTGTGTGAGGAATTTCGTGAAGCTTTTCGGCCAAACCGAGCTGGTCGAGGATTTCCATCGTCGAAGGATGAATGGTATCGCCGCGAAATTCGCGGTCGAAATCCTTGTGCATTTCGAGAAGAGTGACGGAGACTCCGCGGCGGGCGAGAAGCAGCGCCAGCATGGCGCCGCCTGGACCCCCGCCGACGATACAGCAGGAAGTTTGCTGGATGCCTGCGAGTTGTTCGGCAGCTATCTCCGGCTGAGGAGTGACAGGGAGATTCATGGGAATATCCGTCTTCAGTATCGAATTTCCGTAAGCCGCGTGAGAGCTTCTGGCCCTTGATTGCGCGAGAGTTTAACGCAACCTGATCGTTTTTGAGAAGAACGCCTCCTAGGCCAGGTCGACAACGCGATTCAGGAAGCCGACGATGTATTTCCAGGCGAAGTAGTAGGCGGTGATGCCGACGACGGGAGCGGCGATCAGCAGACTCATGCCGCTGGCCACATCGTGTGCGCCGATTCCACTATTGTGAATCAGCGAATGAAGGTCCAAGAGGCTGGCGAAAAAAATGCCGAGTGGGGCGAGAAGAATGGGTAAGATCGCGCCGTGAAGTCCGAGGGACATGGGATACCGCGAACCCGCTGCGATATACAGAACGTTCCACAGACCCCACAGATTAGGAACTACTGCCATGGGAAAGACGATGAGGCGTTCGACGGGAACGGGGAAGTCGTAAACGTAGCGCAGGACGGTGTACCCGGTCATGACGACGAGAAGAAAGATCGTCGGCGTGGCGATGCCGGCGAGATAGGCGCGAAGATAAGGATGAGTTTTCATGAGAATTCTCCAGTCCACTACAAGTGATACAGCAAAGCCGGAATGACGCCGGGGAAAAGAACGAGAATCAGACACGAGATCGCGGCGAGCACCCAGTCAAACCAGGGAACGGGCACCGACTCGCGCTGATGCAACCTTTTCAGCATTTGCGGCCAGAGATCGCGCCGCAGTTCGGGACTCTTCACGGGGGCAATGACCTGGCGGATAAGCTGCTTGAGTTGTTCGTCGTTCTCACTGTTCATCGTTCCGCTCCAGGTTGGATAACTAAAGAACTGAGTTTCTTGCGCAAAATGCGTACGGCCCGAAATACTCGCATTTTGACCAGCCCCGACGAAATTCCGGTGGCTTGCGCGATGGTCTCGTACGGCTCTTCTTCCACAAGTGCGAGGGTCGCAACCAGGCGGTATTTGGCCGGAAGCTCATTGAAGGCCTGTTTGATGCGATCGCGC
>Ga0210410_10003994_pt1 | contig 12996 bp, 7 predicted proteins | sample IncBWC4MmetaG_FD_161058 | JGI IMG/M metagenome (GOLD analysis project Ga0210410, IMG submission 161058) | Forest soil microbial communities from Barre Woods Harvard Forest LTER site, Petersham, Massachusetts, United States - Inc-BW-C-4-M | ecosystem: Environmental > Terrestrial > Soil >... | reverse complement strand
TGGCATATCTTCGCTTCCTTCATGGTGATACCGAAGAGGCCATCCGCCTGATGCGGAGCGCTATCGAATCTGCGCATCAAGCCAATATCCCTCGAGAGAATATCGCCTGGCTCTACTTTGAATTGGGCGAGCGGTACTTCCAGGCCGGGGATCTAGATAATGCGGCAATGTCATACGAGGATGGCATCACGGCCGACTCTGGTCACTACCGCTCCTTAGCGGGTCTCGCTAAGGTTCGTGCATCGCAAGGACAACTTGCGGAATCGGTCCAACTTTATCAGCGCTCGATCGCAATCATTCCCTTCCCCGTGTACGTTGCCGAGTTGGGCGACGTTTATGAAAAGGCGGGACAACCAAAGGAAGCCCAGCAGCAGTACGACCTTGTCGAGTACATCGGACATTTAAGCAAGTTGAATCAGGTGCTGGCGAACCGGGAAGTTGCCTTGTTCTATGCAGATCACGGAATCAAGTTGTCCGAGGCTCTCGAATTTGCACAAAAGGAGTTGGATCTCCGTCACGACATCTACACCTGGGACACGTTAGCCTGGGTCCTCTTCAAGAATGGACTTCTTCAGCAAGCTTCCGAAGCGATGAACAAAGCCCTTCGGCTGCACACCAAGGACCCGATATTGCTTTTTCACGCGGGAATGATCAGCCACAGCCTTGGCGAGGACAATGTCGCAGAGGATCTCCTTAGGCGTGCGTTAAGGACGAACCCACAGTTTCAAATTCGCGACGCTGAACTGGCGAGCAGAACTTTGGAAGCTATCCATCGGTCGCCCACCGCGGAAATGAGGTCGACCAATGCGCAGCGGTGATTGGGATCGCATCTATCCGCGCCTCGTTCTCTTGGTCTCGGTTCTGACAGGAAGCGTCCAGAACTGCTTAGCCCATCCCATGGGCAACTTCAGCGTCAATCACTACTCGAAGATCACGATCGGCCAGAGCAATGTTGAGGTGCTGTATTTGATCGACATGGCCGAGATCCCTACATTTCAGGAAATGAGACAGTTTGGCATTACGTCAGTGCCTGACGACTTGAACACAGCTCGGTACCTCAATGGGCAAGCGCAGACCTTGAAAGAAGGCCTCTCATTGGAGATCGATGGACGCAAAGTCCAGTTCGATGCCCTGTCTAGCCGGATCGTATTTGCCGACGGCGCGGGTGGCCTTACCACGATGAAGATCGAGTTGAGACTTCAGGCAAAGCTCGACGCCCTGGCGGCCGCTCGCAACCTCTCATATTTCGACCACAATTTCCCAGGGCGCGCGGGCTGGAAGGAGATCGTAGTAAGCGCGGTCGGAGTTGCTCTTTTAGATACATCTGCTTCTTCCATAGACCGCAGCCAACGGCTGACAAACTACTCGAGCGACGTGTTGAACAGCCCACCCCAACAACTCTCGGCCCTTGTAACGTTCAAGGCGGAAGCCTCACAGCAATCTAAGTACCTTTCACAAGAACAATCTGGATCTGTTCCCGACCGGTCGAAGTCACGCGAAGACAAGATGCCGATCGCGTGGTTAACGCAACTGGATGCACATCAACACCGAAATGACTCTCCTTCTGTAACTCAAGCGGCCGCCCCAGTCCTGAACGCAGGCGCGTCCTCGCTGGTTGCCCGCCCTTCCTCCGCGACGGGGATGAAAAATACGCCACGCAGCCGATTTACTGAGCTGATCTCGACCCGGCACGATATCAGCCTTTGGATATTGCTTTCCGCAGGCCTCATTGCTGCGGGGCTCGGTGCCCTGCATGCTCTCGAACCTGGCCATGGCAAGACCATCGTCGCTGCCTATCTCGTCGGCTCGCGCGGCACGGTTCGACATGCGGTCCTGTTGGGAGTGGTCGTCACCGCAGCGCACACTGCTGGGGTTTATGCGCTTGGAATCGTCACACTCTATGCCTCGAGATACATCGTTCCAGATCACCTCTACCCCTGGCTCGGGGCCATCTCTGGACTCAGCGTTGCGGGCCTGGGTACCTTTACCTTCCTGAGACACCTCACGGGACACATGGGCGAACATTCTCATGCTATGGACGCAAAGCATGCGCACTCATTCTTCTCCATGTTCGAGCGCACTTTGCCCACCCTTCCCGAATCAGTGCCATGTGCAGACGGCGAAGTTGAGCCTGGCTTATGCGCGTCGGGGAATCGATCCATGTCACTGAGAGCGCTCTGCATGCTTGGAATCAGCGGAGGAATTGTGCCTTGTCCCGCGGCGTTGGTTGTCTTGCTCAGTGCATTCTCGCTTCACCGGATCGGCTTCGGACTTTTCCTGATCACCGCATTCAGCGCGGGTTTGGCACTTGTACTTGTAACGGTCGGCATTGTCATGGTCTATGGAAAGCGCTTCCTCTCTGCTCGGCTTCATACCGGCAAGACCTTGGCCCGTTTTCTCCCCGTCCTCTCATCCGGATTCATGGCTCTGCTTGGTGTGGGAATAACAGTGTCGGCCGTTGCGTCTTTACACAGTTTGCCGGGAGCGATCTCCAAAGGGACATTGATACCGTTTGTAACGGTGATCACACTGGGAGTATTGCTCGGCATGCGTCACTCCACTGATGCCGATCATGTTGTGGCGATCTCCACCATCGTAAGCCGTCAGGGGTCTCTCAAAGGTTCGGCAACAATTGGGCTATTGTGGGGACTTGGCCACACCATCACCATCTTCCTAGTCGGGTCGGCCATTATTGTCTTCGGGGTCGTCATACCGCCGCGACTCGGCCTCTCGATGGAATTCTGCGTTGCCCTCATGCTGATCTTGTTGGGTATATTAAACATCTCTGGCGCATTGCGCTGGCTGATGGAGCGATTTACCCGGCTGAACATGGGCTCAATTGGATCGCGAGGAAAAGACCGTGACGTAAGCCAGACGGCAATTCTTGCCAACACCAACGCCAATCCCTGGCGGACTGTGTGGAATCATCTCGAAATCACACTGAACCGGATTGGCGTCTATCAAACTGTAAGGCCTCTGGTCGTGGGTCTTGTCCACGGGTTAGCCGGCTCAGCGGCGGTTGCTCTTCTTGTCCTATCCACAATCAAGAGCCCCCTTTGGGCAACCGCTTACCTGCTCGTCTTCGGATTCGGGACAATGGCAGGGATGATGTTCATGACATCCGCAATCTCCATCCCCCTTGTCTATACCAAAAAGAGATTCAGCGCTGTCACCCGTCATTTGGCTGTGTTTTCAGGTTTCCTTAGCATGGGTTTCGGATTGTTCCTTGTGTATCACATAGGCTTTGTCGACGGGCTATTCACATCACATACTCATTGGACCCCCCAGTAGGGATATCCGCAAGAGCTTAAGCTTTCTCGGTAAGCGAGAATGTCGGCCGTTGTGTCGCTCAATATCCAGCGCGACACGCTCCGCAGAGTCTTTAACTTTTCTATGCTGCTGTCGTTGCGAATTGTTAAATGTGTGACTTCAATAAATCCATTTCTATTGCCCGTTCGTAGATAAGTTACGGAGACGAGCCAAGCAATTGCGCAAATCACGCCGACAGCACTTGCACCTGTGGCGACGTCAACGAATTCCCAAGCGAGGCATCCTGATGAAGAAGCTGAAGCAACTCATGGCTCTCTCCATGTCGCTTTGCATGCTGGCCCCTTCCAGCGTGTTTGCGTCGAGCCACCGAGAAGCCCCGATCACGGCACTGGACCGTACTGCGGACGTTACCGACTGGTACGCCTTTGTCAGTTACGACAACCCTAACAAGGTAACCATGATCCTGAATGTTGACCCGCTCCTCGAGCCAGCCAACGGACCCAACTATTTCCCCTTTGATGACAATGTGGTCTACCAGATGATTGTTGACAATAACCAAGATGGAATCCCGGACGTGATCTTCCAGTTCCGGTTCCACACTGAAATCCGCCAGCCTGGCTTGCCCGTGGGATTGGTCGGGGGCATCGCAGGGATCCCGCCGATCACTGCGCTAAGCGGTGAAGGATCGGAAGGGTTGAGCCTCCGCCAGACATACACCGTAACCATGCTGAAATTGACCAACGGCAAAGTAACCTCTTCAAGGGTCCTGAACGACGACGAGGCCCTCTACGCGGTTCCTTCCAACGTGGGTCCGAAGACCATGCCCAACTATCCCTCGCTATTCGCTCAGGGAATTCGCCATCTGGACGATGGCGTGAGTGTTTTTGCCGGAACCGTGGACGACCCTTTCTACATCGATCTGGGCGCCACATTCGATTCAGTGAACTACCGCGGAGTTCCGGGCTCTCAGGGAAATCCGATCCTGACCCCTTCCGTAGATGGCGACGATACCCACAACTACGCGCCTGACTCCGTAGGCGGCTTCAACGTCAATTCCATTGTTCTGGAAGTCCCCATCAGGATGTTGACCGTGGACGGCCAGCTGCATGGCCCCAACACGGTGCAGGCTGTCATTGGCACCTATGGCAGCACCGCGCGTCCTCAAATCACGGTTCGACGCGCCGCGCTCCCTATTCTGAACTACGGCCCGCTTCAACAGGTAAACCGTGAAGGCAATTCGCTGATCAACGAATTGATTATCGGCACCGGCTCCAAGGACCGATTCAGCATGTCTTTTCCAAATGCCGATTCGCAGTTCGCGGATTTCGTCCTCAATCCAACTCTGGCCGCCGTTCTCGCCAGTGCGGGGATCCCGGTTGCACCCAATCCGCGCAATGACTTGCTGCTCCTGGTCCAGTACATGCCTCCCATATGCCCAGCGTGCATGGCAGCCAATGCGGGCCCAATCGCCGATTTGCTGCGTCTCAATACGGGCATCCCACCCACTCCTGTAGCCAGCCAAAAGCGGCTTGGCTTCATCGCTGGCGACGTAGCTGGATACCCCAACGGACGCAGGCCGATCGACGATGTTGTTGATATCTCCCTCCGTGCCGTGGAAGGCATCCTGGTGGATTCCATGAAGTACGGATTGCCGCTTGGCGATGGGGTGAACACAAAGGTGGATGGTTTCAATAACTCGTTCCCCTACGTTCAGCCTGCTAACAGCGGCCGCGACAGCGATCACATTGGCCCTGGCCAGAATGGCTGCACCGGCCTGACTAGCGGCGTCTGCCCTCAGTAACTAAGCCTTGTGGCCGTCGTCGGATACGGCGGCCATAACCTTCTCTCAAATAGCGAGGAACGCCGTGAAGAGAATTGTCAAAGCGCTGTTCGTGATGTTTGCCACCTCAGCTGCCGCGCAAGTAGCAGTCAGTACGGCAAGCACCAACCATTCATTCGCGCAGCAAGGCATCGTCGAAGCTCGCAAAGCGGTTGAGGACAAACCGAGGGAATACGCGGTGTACAACCTGCTTGCCACGGCGCTGGTTCTGCGAGCCCAGGAGACGTTTGATCCCTCGCTCTACGCTCAGGCTGCAGAGGCGGTGAAGAAGTCGTTGGCCCTCTCCCCGGGCAATTTCGAGACTGAGAAAATAAAGGCTTCAGTTCTACTCGGCCAGCGCGATTATCCAGCCGCGCTCGAAAAGGCTCAGGCATTGAATAAGAGAGTGCCGGATGATCTTACGGTCTACGGTCTGCTGACCGACGCGGAAATTGAGCTCGGCAACTACGCGGATGCGGAGGACTCGGCGACCTGGATGCTGAATATGCGCCGCGGCAATCGGCCCGCATTCATTCGGGCCTCTCGCATGCGTGAGATCTTCGGAGACCCGGAAGGAGCCTATGAGATGGCGGACCTCGCTTTTCAATCCACCATCCCGAGCGAGGCCGGAGAGCGTGCGAGCCTGCTCACGCAAATGGGCCACCTTCGGCTCGCCAATGGCAACACCGATTCCGCGGAGAAGCTATTTCAACAGGCTTTGACGGTTTTTCCAAATTATCCTGAGGCCCTCGGAAATCTAGCCCAGCTTCGGGTCGCGCAGAAGAGTTTCGCGGACGCGGTGGAACTCTTCGAGCAGCGGTATCAGAGCGTGCCGCGCGCCGGAAACCTCTATTATCTGGCCGAGGCCCTCGAGTTGGCAGGCCGCGAAACCGAAGCCCAGAAGGCCTTCGCCGACTTCGAAGCCAAAGCTTGGTCGGAGTCCACACACAAGGACAATTCCAACCGCGAACTCGTATTCTATTTCGCTGACCATGCCCACCAGCCAGGAAAAGCGCTGGACGTGGCGGAGCGTGAGTACGGATGGCGTCATGACGTATATACGCTCGACGCGTACGCCTGGGCATTGCACGTCAATGGGCGGGATGCGGAAGCACGCAAGCAGATTGAGACTGCCTTGGCCGTTGGCATCCGCGATGCAAAGCTGTTTCGCCATGCGGGGGAGATAGCCTTGAAAGTGGGTGATCGGGCCGCCGCGGAACGGTATTTGAAGCAGTCGGCGGAGTTGAATTCGCTGGACTCGGAGTCGGCACGACTCGAGTTGGCACACCTTTCGCCGACGGACCGGTAGACAAATGAGAATGTTGGATTTCTTTCAGAGGCTCAGTGAACCCCGACGCAGTGCGTACAAGCTAAGAATTATTGGATTCGTTCTGCTCCTGAGTTTTGGAAAGAACATTGCCTTGTTTTGTTCCCCTGCGAAGTCTCCGACTTTAGGCGATGGGATGATTTCGGGAACACTGACGGACCCGCGGGGTAGGACAGTTGAAGGCGCCACGATCGAACTCTGGCGGAAAGGAGGTGGAACGGGGCGCGAAGTCAAGACGAGTGATTTGGGAAAGTTTTCATTTGATTCCCTCGCCGCCGGAGAATACAACCTCAAGGCAAGGTGCACAGGTCTTGCCGGGATCGAACGCACGGTGGTCGTTGCTGAAGATGCGAAGGTTTCTGTTGAGCTTCAATTCGCCTGGCTCGGTTCACGCGAGGAATCCGTGACTGTGACCGCAGACGTATCCGACATGGGAGTCTATTTCCCCGATCCAGCCGAGCGAGTCATGATTCGCGACGAGACCCTGGATGCCAACCCCGGCCGTCCCGGCATGCCGGTCTCTATTCCCGGGATACCGGTCGAATCACCCGCCGGCGGCATCAAGCCTCCGCAGTACTTCGTTCCGGGAGTGGCTGGAGATCATGGAGAGCCGATTGCGATGTTCTTTCAGGTAGGCGGCTATCTGTTCCAGAACAACCTGCCTGCGAACGCGCATGGCAATGGCTACGCCGACCCCAATGTCATCATCCCCATCGCCATCGAAAACGTCCAGACTGATGGCGGAGCCTTCAACGTGCGGGAAGGCAACAACTCAGAGAATGCCGCCATCGTTTTCGGGTTACGTGAACGTTTGGAACCGATGATGCGCCTGACTGCCGACTCTCGCGACTTGAATCTCGTCATGGGATGGAGCCCTGAGAATCCCTCGAATAGGTTCTGGACTGCCGCGGAAGTCTCCTATGGGAACAGCTTCCTGAAGCGACTGGAACACCGTCGACAGTACAAGGCCAATTTCTCGAAGGTCCTTGAATCTGGATCGAACAGTCTGACTGTCTATGGAATCGGCTACTACGGCTTCGCATATCAGCCTGGCTTGATTCCGATTGACGCGCACGTCGCCAACGACACAGTTGACCCTCGGCAGCACGAGGAAACTTCAAATGGAGCGCTGATCTTCAACGATATTTGGCAAGTGAAAAAACGTAGTCAGTTCCAGTTCTCCGGCTTTTATCGCTACTACGCCCTCGACGTGCGCCCCAATTTCGGTTACATTCCGGAAGGGTCGGACTGCGGCACATTCAAGGCCATGCCCGACTGCGGCACAGGCTTGATCCGACAGAGCGAGCATCGGAATGTCAACTCGGAAGACGTTCTATACGAAGAGACCTTCAGCAAGCGGATATCTTTACTGGCCGGAATCGACTTTCGCCGTGAGGCGCCGAGCGCCCTTGATCTCGATCGCGCTGATGATGCCGGCGCCTTCTATCCAGTGACGGCAAATGATGTCGTCATGAATTTCGATAGCCCCTTCCTTGCAGGAGATGGTTCGCTGGCTCCGTTCCTGCATTACAACCTTGGGTATCGGCTTGATGAAGTCCGCATGGACAATCGGGACCTTTATCGGCCCCTGGATTCGTTTTCACGTCACGCCGCGATCAATTCGCCAAAAGGAACTGTGACCTTGATCCCGCCTTCATCGGCACACTTCCTGCCCTCAGTAGCCTATAGCTATGGGCAATCCTTCCACGTGAACGATCCGCGTATCGGCACTACGGCCGCGATGGGTGGCACAATTGTGAGCAAGGCTCGATCCGGTCAACTCGTCATTCGCAAGGACGCTGCCCGCACGGATTTTCGCGTCATTCTTGAGCGCGTCACGACTGCGCAATCTCTGGCGCGCATCTCCAACGATACAGGCCTCCAGGAAGACGAGGGTCCGGGCATCTTGAAATCAATGACCATTACTGCTCGACACAATTTCTCCCATGGGTTTGTTCAAGGGCTCTTCGCACGCGCCGATGCAAGAGACCGTCAGAGCGGGGAGCCAACCCCCGAGGCCCCTCGTCTCATCTGGGATGTACTGGCAACTGCTGACAGCTTGCCCGGGCACATCGCAGTGCGTGGTGAATACGAACAGGTTGGGCGCAAGCCGCTCGGCGACGGCTTTACCGCCATTCCGGTGCGCGAGTTCCGCGGCGCTGTGATTCGACCGATTCCGGGCAAGAGCATCGATCTCGGAATAAATCTGTTTCTTGCGAGGGGTTATGGCGGACAGACTCTCGAGACGCTTGCGCTTCCCGGCGAGGAGCACGCCTTTGAACGCATTACCGGTTTTCCCCTGAAGTCGTATGCAACAGCCTCGGTAACCTATCACTTCCGCCAAAAGTAGGCTGGCGTAGTCTCCTCCTACACATCTTGAAGACCTCCGCTTCAGGACAAGCGCTCTTTTTCATCGGCAGTGAGGTTGGTTATCCCTCTTCTCTGAGTAATCGGTTACCCGACAACGTTGCCGCGAGTTGCTCGCCGCGACAACCATCCGAGAGCAATCGGAAACAACGAATCTGCCGCGTTGCCCCACCTGTTCAGCAACCATGCTGGTCGTCGAACGGTTCACCAGTGCTCAACTTTACTTCCAGCCTGACCGGTGCCTCACCACTCCACAGAGGTGCAGCGTTAACAGCTCATAAAACAGCCATGGAACACGATAAATCTATCCCGGTCGCCCCATCGTATCCTCGCGCATGCAACGCCGTCCTATGCCTGCCAACTGCATACGCAACCAGTCTGCGCCACCCCCTCACACCTTGCGGGTCCCGGTTCCATTCGCAAACGCGCCTTCCACTATTCCAGGAAGCGCGCTCTCAGCCTGAAATGCTCCAAATAAACCAGTCGGCGACATTGAAAATACATAGGTAGATCACCGCATCCGCCGCAAACGCCAGCGGCTTAGTTCAAACTCCCTAGCATCCGGGAACGCTTTCGCTCAGAGCGGCCGTTCATTTTATCGGTACACTTCTTGCACACCGGCCGGTCGTGACTTCCACGAGATCGCAATCCGCGGGCTGAGGCTGGCTGATGCCGGATCAGCACTCTGGAGCTCGACCGGCGGGGACCATCACCATAGACTCAAGCACTTGCCTTTAGAATAAGCCCGCACGGAAGCACTCTAGTCTGGTCGCCTAAGGTACTGATTTGGCACATTTGTTCACGCACGGCATGGCACAGTCTACGGCACAGCTGATTCAAAGCTATGTTGGCTGCCTTTTTGCGAACGATTTTCGCGTCTGCCATTCAAACATCAAGCGGAGAGCCAGTCGATCGACCAATGATAATCTGCGAGCGCTCGATAATTGCCACCTGCAATATCACACTCCGACCGGCGCAGAGGCGATTGCCGGTTTGGCAACCTAGCGAGTGATTACGAGTCATCTGTGCGAGATGACGTTTTTCGGCCAAGTGACGCGAACGCGTTCGTAAACACTACGCTCCAGTGCGTACCGCCATCACCGGGGCGCGTCTTCAGCGCGGTTCCTGATAGAATCGCCGGGCATCTACAGGCTTGCTCGAATCAGTTGCAATGCCGGGGCGGGCGTTGAGCAACCGACGGTTCCCGGTTGGCGAATGTCGGTAGCTGCGGCGGAGTGGTGCGGACTTCGTGTGGCTTTCTCGATCCCTCTCCCTCCGCCGGCGAAGTCCTATTGCCGCGCAACTACGGTCGGGGTCCGGCCCAGATCAACTTCAACATTCGCATGATCAAGACAGTTGGCTTTGGAGCGAAGGAGGGCGGTCGATCATCGGGCGCTGCATTTCCGGCGGAGACGTCGCCGGAACAGCCAATGCCGCTGCGGGCAAACGCATCAACGCGATCATCGGCACGCGACAGCCGTCGGTGCGCTAACACACACAACGCGAGAAATTCATAACGCTGCGTCCCGGGCACACAGCATGACTTAACAACGGCGAGTTAGGCAGGTGCTCTGACGTTTCTGGGGAACGGATTTCCGCCCAACTTTCTGGAAATAAGAGATGGCTTTTGTGGGCCAACGCACCTGACGATGCGGAGCTTCTCTGATATTGGGATGGAATGCGGTCCAATCGCTTGACTGCGCGCTTGGCGCTGGAAGAACGGGTGCTGCTTATTGGGCACGCTCGAAGAGCGCCAATTTCGAAGGAATCTCTCCCGCGAGTTCTTGCCCGACGCTCGTTGCGAACTTTATTGCCTCGGATTCCTTGCCGAGGTTGAACTTCAGCCCCATGTTGATGAGCCCAATCGTAGCTCCGCTCCGGTCACGGAGAGGTGTGATCGCCGTAATGCCGATCAGCGCGCCCTTGATCATCGAACCGCCGCCTCCTTTCAGCTCCAAGGCCGGGGCGCCAGAGCCGTTTGCGAGCTCCCATAGGTCAGTGCAACTGGACTTCTGGCCGATTTTGATACGAAAGGTCGCAGCGACAATGGTCGAATCGGTCCCTCCCGGCGGCACGACGTGCAGGGCGACACCGAGAAGCTCAGGTTGGTGCCTGGCAACGAGTTCGTCCACGAGCTTCTGTCCCAGGGGAGCGATGGATGCATGGTCCTGCGCCAAAAGCTGATTGCCACAGATCAAAAGCAGGACGATGAAGCAAAATCCGATAGTTCTCCTCATTAGCGATTGTCTCTCCTCAATGTGGAGTCTGATGACTGAGCCCGGCGAACTGCGTCCGTTCGGCTCCAAGTCCTGCCTCTCTCGCCGTCCGCTTGAGCAACTCGCTACGCCGGTTTAACGTCCGGAAGAACGGGTGCCGCTCATTGGGCAGGCTCGAATAGCGCCAACTTCCAAGGAATCTCCCCCGCGATCTCCAACTCGACGCTTTTCGCCAACTTTTTGGGCGCCCTCGAATAGCGCCGATTTGGAAGGAATCTCTGCCGCGAGCTCTTGCCCGACGCTCGTTGCGAACTCTACTGCCTCGGACTCTTCACCGAGGGTGAACTTCAGCCCCATGTTGATCAACCCGATCGTAGTTCCGCTCTGGTCACGGAGCGGTACGATCGCCGTCATGCTGAGCAGCACACCCTTGACCATCGAACCGCCGCCTCCTTTCAGCTCCAGGGCCGGGGCGCCATCGCCATTTGCGAGCTCCCATAGGTCAGTGCAACTGGACTCCCGCCCGATTTTGGATCGGCCCGCTTCGCCGGTCGCAGCGACAAAGACTTGGGTAGTCCCGCCCGGCGGCACGACGTGCAGCCCGACATAAAGAAGATTAGGTTGGTGTCTGACAAGGAGTCCCTCCACGAGCGTCTGTCCCACAGGGGCGAAAGCTCCCTGGTCCTGCGCCCAAAGCTGATTGCCAAAGATCAAAAGCGGGACGATGAAGCAAAATCCCATAGTTTTCCTCATTAGCGACTGTCTCCCTTCAATGTGGTGTGTGATGACTTGAGTCTGCGGCTTATTGGGTATGCTGAAAAAAGGCCATCTTGGAACGAATCTCCCCTTCGAGCTCCTGCTGAACGCTCCTTGCGAACTTTGCTGCCGCGGACTCGTCGCCAGTGGTGAATTTCATCCCGATCTCGATCAGCCCGATGGAATTTCCCCTCTGGTCGTGCAACGTTGCGAGGAACGTGCTGCCTACAACCGTACCGTTGATCTTCGTACTGCCGTCGCCATTCAGCTCTAAGACCGAGTCTTCAGTTGTGAGTACATGGATGTCTGCACAACTGGCTTTATCACCGATTGTGGAACGATCGGTCGCAGCGACAACGACAATCTCGTTTCCGCCCTGGTCGGAGCTGTTCGCGAGTGGCCAAGAAGCCGCAGTGGAACTTGGGGGCGGTACGAAGTACAGGCCGACATAGAGAAGGTCCGGTTGGTGCCTGGCAAAGAGTTCGTCCACGAGTTTCTGTCCCGGGAAGCCGCTGGGTGCCTGCTCCTGCGCCCGAAGCCGATCGCCGCAGATCAAAAGCAGTACGACGAAGCAAAATCCGATATATCTCTTCATTGACGATTGACCTCCTCAACGTGGTGTGCGATGACTGAGCCTGCCGAGCTGCGTCCGTTTAGCTCCACGTTCACTGCTGCTCCTGCCGATCGTCGCACGTGCTCACCAGGCGAAATGCCGGTGTAAGGCCCGGAAGAACGAATGCGGCTTATTGGGCACTCGCTAAGAGATCCGACTCGGAAGGAATCTCCCTCGCGAGCTCTCGCTCGATGTTCCTTCCCAGCTTTGCTGCCTCGGACGCATCGACAGTGGTGAGCCTCAAGTCAACGGCCCCGATGGTGTTTCCTTTCTGGTCATGGAGCGTTGCGAGGTACGTATTGCCGATCACCTTACCCTTGATAGTCATACCAGCACCCCCTTTTACCAGAAATGGGAATTCCCCGAAAGCGTGCGGGTCTGCGCAAACGGATTGATGCCCGATCATGGAATGATCGGTCGCGGCGACAATGATCATAGATGATGGATACAGCTCCTCTTTCCCGCCCGGCGGCACGAGATTCACCGAGACAGATAGAAGCTCGGGTTGGTGCCTGGCAACGAGTTCGTCCGCGAGCTTTTGTGCCAGGGGGGCGATGGGTGCGTGGTCCTGCGCCCAAAGCCGATTGCCACAGATCAAAAGTAGAACGATGAAGCAAAGCCTTATGGT
>Ga0210410_10003993_pt1 | contig 12996 bp, 13 predicted proteins | sample IncBWC4MmetaG_FD_161058 | JGI IMG/M metagenome (GOLD analysis project Ga0210410, IMG submission 161058) | Forest soil microbial communities from Barre Woods Harvard Forest LTER site, Petersham, Massachusetts, United States - Inc-BW-C-4-M | ecosystem: Environmental > Terrestrial > Soil >... | reverse complement strand
TGGGCTGAGAAGCAAGAAAAATCACAGCCGGTGGAGATGTGTTTTTTCTTGACTTCTACCTTTATAGAACTAATCAGCAGCCATCGGGCCGGTCTTGCAGGTATATAGTGAAGGAATGCTTGGAGCCAAACGTCAGAGCACGATTGTTGGATGCGTTGGTGTTCTCTGTCTCGCTCTCTACTGGTCGGCCAGGTTCGTGCCGGGAGTTGCTGATGCCTTTCCAGTATCATCATTCGGAAAGTTCGTTGTCTTGAGCATTTTCCTAGCAAGTGTACCGTTGACGATAATTGCAGCCTTCCGGGGCTCAAGGTGGTGGTGGGTTGCCGTCGCTGCAAGCGCTGTTACGATGCTGGACCACTACATCCTTTCGTTACGGGTTCAATACTAGCCCACAGGAGCTGAGCGGTCCCGACCCAGCGATTCCACTTCTCCGGTAAGCCGACTTATCGGGACTTAGCCGCATGGTCCGAGGATAACTTCCGGTTGGCCGATAATCCGTCCGCAATCGGGGATTAGTTCCTGGCAACTTCCCAGAATTTTGTCTGACCAGTGACCGGCACTTGTCCGACTATCCGACTAACTGTGAGTTAACCAGGCAACCGAGTAGCGGTTCACTGGGCTAATAGGCTATCGATTGTCTACGGGCGAGCGTGTCGCTGGCGTGTCTGGCCGCGGGATTCGACGGCAAGCACCATTCAGGAATGTCTCCGCAACTAAATCAAGTGCTCACACTACATCCAAATGCGAGCGCGAATTCACCTATCTTGCCATAAGCGGACAAAGTAATTAGGAAATCGAGAGTTCCAGCGTCCTGGCGCGAAAACGGCCGAGACGGATCGCGCCAACATTCTGCTCAAACTCAAATTTTATTCGATCACCGAGCTTGTGCTTTATTCGAATCGCATTCACGTCATCCTGGGCGGATGGACAGCTGTCCAGCATTACAGGGAAATCCCTAGGGAATCTGCCGAATTTCATGTTAACCGGGGAAAATGCACACTCTATAGTGAAGCAGGGCGCAGCATCACAAATAAGCAATGAAGCCCAGTGACAAGATTCGCGTGGTCGTTGCCGATGACTCGAAAACCGCATTGCTTTCGGTTTGCGGCTACCTCGAATTCGAAGGACAGTTCGAGATCCTCGGGACCGCCAATGATGGTTTGCATGTCATACAGCAAACCGAACGCTTTAGTCCGGAATTGGTGCTGACGGACCTGTACATGCCCCGCATTACCGGGCTGCAAGCAGCGATTGTGCTGCGCAAGTCCTTTCCGGATTTGCGCATCCTGATATTCACGGAATTGAGCCGCCCATCCCTGCGGGAAGAATGCCTGCGATGTGGCGTCGATGGGTTTGTGGACAAAAGTCAAATGCCGGAAAGCCTAATGGATGAAGTTTGCAGGCTTTTTCCAAGAATTCGAGAAGTGAAAGGGAGAAAAAGTAATGGCGACCAAGAAAATTCTTCTGGTTGATGATTCCTGCACCGCGCGGCTGGTGAACAGGATGGTCTTCAGTCAAAAGACGAATTATGTGCTCGTCAGCGCCGTCGACGGGAAAGAGGCGGTGGAACGGGCACGTGCGGAGAAACCGGACCTGATTCTCATGGACATCGTGATGCCACGAATGACCGGGCTGGAAGCATGCCGGGTCCTGAAGAAAGACAAAGAAACGGAAAAGATCCCGGTCATTCTCCTGACCACGCGCGGGGAAGAAAAATATGTACAGGAAGGGTACGCCAGCGGATGCAGCGACTATCTGACGAAACCCGTGAACGACGCCGAACTGCTCGATTTGTTGAAAGCGTACCTCGGCGAGTAATTCAAAGCGACTCGAACTCGGTGTGGATCTCACTCAGGAGCAGCGAGGAAAGAAGATGAGAGAGACAGGAAATGGAAGCCGCCCGCCCGTTCAGGCGGCGTGCCGGACGGAACCGGCAAACGGGAACTTTGCGAGTACCCCCCCAACGCAAGAGCTGGGCCTGCGGGTGCAGCAGCTCTCCCTTCGCGAACAACTTGAACGGCGCCATTTTCTCCTCAAGAGGCTCACCGCCGCCAGCGAGCGGCTCATTCAAACCTTTGAATGCGGCGATGTATTTGAAGCCATCGCCGAAATCATTGCCAATCTCATTGGCTCGGAAGAAGTGGCGATTTACCACTATTTCCCCCTGGTTCGGACCTTTAAGTTGGCGTGGTCTTTCGGCGTTGCAGACGACATCCTACGTGCATTTGGATCCGGCGTAGGTTTTTTGGGTCGCGCGGCACTTGAACAGACCAGTCAATTTCCGGAACGGCAGTTGAATACGCCACTCCTGTCATACGAGAAAAATCTGACGGCTTGCATTGTGCTGAAGTCCGGCCACGAAGTCGTCGGAGTCGTCGCCATCCTTGGCCTGCTCCCGCAAAAGAGCCGTCTCGAATGGGCCGACTTCGAACTGTTGAAATTCATAGAAGTGTACGGAGCAGTGGCCCTGCAGTTTCAAAGATTGCAGCAAGAACGAGTAGCGCCATGAGGCCCGTAATACCCCAGCAGCAGACCCCAACCTTTCTTCTTGGCCCGGCAGCGCTTGCGAGTCACGATCATGCGGCTTCCGACTCTCATTTTCTGCACGCGGGTCAGGTTTTCGTTTCGGGGCAAGGACAATCCGTCGTCTTAATTCTTGGCTCCTGCGTCGCGGTATGCATCTGGGACCCAGTCAACGCCATCGGCGGCGCCACTCATTACATGTTGCCCAGTTGGGATGGCAAAGGCGTGCAGTCCGCCCGTTACGGCGACGTCGCTATTTCCCTTTTGTTGCAAAGGCTGCTGGAAGCCGGTACCGATCGGGCGCAGCTTCGCGCCAAGATCTTCGGCGGGGGCTGCTTATTTGATTCCATGCGCGAATCGAGTTCGGGCAAAGAGCCGCACCTCGGCAGCCGCAACGTTGAAATAGCTTTGGAACTGCTCACGAAGGCGCGGATTCCTGTGGTATCCACCGACCTTGGCGTAAACCGTGGGCAGCGGATCGTTTATCATACCGGCACAGGCAAAGCACTAGTCGGGCTTTTGTAAAGGCGACATGGAAATTAATCGGGAAATGCTGTTGCAGTCGTTCCGGGAAGAGACCGAGGAATGCCTCGTGCAAATGGAGCAATTGCTCCTGGCGCTGGAGGCACATCCCGAGGATCGAGAATCGATCTCTTCTCTGTTCCGAGCCGTGCACACCATCAAAGGCAACGCCTCCTTATTGGAGTTCAGCGCACTCGCCCGATTCCTGCACGGCGTCGAGGATCTCTTGGATCTCTGCCGAAGCCGTGCTGTGCTTCTGTCGCTGGAAGTGATCAATATTCTGCTCCAGTCCGTAGATGCCCTGCGGCAAATGGTCAAGCGAGCTGTCGAGGGAGAGGAACCCCTTCTACCCAAACACGAAGAATTGCGTGCGCGCCTTGCCAATATGACCGGTGAATTCAAGCAGGCGGAATCATCGGTGGCGATGGAGTCTCCTGCGTCGCTATCTCCTGGCTCTGTTGGTGGCGCCGGCGTGTCCAAAGCCACTGTACAAAACCTGCGCGTAGACCTCGGCAAATTGGACCGCATGCTGAATCTGACAGTGGAATTCGCGATTGGTCAGGGTCGTCTGAGACGCATGATGGAAGAAAAGCACGTAGCGACGGCGAGTGAAAGCGAAGTTCTGCAAACCCAGCAGGAACTGGAATCGTTGTTCCTCGACCTGCAAGAATTGGTCATGAAGATTCGAATGGTTCCCATGGGGCCGACGTTTCATCGTTTCGCTCGAAGCGTGCGGGACACCTCACGCAAAAGCGGCAAGCTTGCCCGCATGCTAATCCTGGGTGATGACGTTGAAGTGGATACCACCATTCTGGAGCACATTCATGACCCGCTATTGCACATGATCCGCAATTCCGTGGACCATGGGCTGGAAACACCGGAAGTCCGTCGCGCCGCTGGAAAAGACCCCAGTGGAAAGATTGTCCTGAAGGCTTTTCACGATTCCGGCAGCATCGTCGTGGAAATCTCCGACGACGGCGCGGGCCTCGATCACGACCGCATCTTGCAGCACGCGCGCAAGCAAGGAATCATTCCCGATGGCGCTCGCCTAAGCGAAGCGGAAATTCATAACCTGATCTTTCAACCGGGTTTCTCCACCGCTGACAAGGTTTCCGAACTCTCCGGTCGTGGCGTCGGTCTGGATGTGGTGCGCCGCAACGTAAACGCCCTGAGCGGCGCGATTCACGTGTCCAGTCGAAAGGGCCAAGGGACCACATTCACGATACGCCTTCCTCTAACCCTGGCCATCATCGATGGATTCGCCGTGAAAGTAGATACCGAGACCTACGTAATCCCCCTCGGCTCCGTTCAAGAGTGTCTCGAACTGCCTCGCGAGAAGCACCGCTCCCAGGAAGGCGGCGTCATTAATTTGCGCGGCGAAGCTTTGCCCTTTGTGCGCCTTCGCAATCTTTTCGGATGCGGCGGGAGCGCGCCGGGTCGAGAAAAAATTATTGTGGTCGAGTATCAGGGTGGCCGCGCAGGGCTGGCCGCCGATGAATTATTGGGCGAGCAGCAGGCCGTGATCAAGCCGCTCGGAGGTTTGTTTCAAGGGATTCGCGGTGTTTCCGGGTCGACGATTCTTGGCAGCGGGCGCGTGGCGTTGATTCTCGATGTGCCAGCCCTTTGCGGGGAAGCGATACGCCGGAGCGCCGAGTTGCTTCCGCAGTAGGGCTTTTTTCGCTACTTGGAGGCGGCCCTGGCTGCGCTCCGCCATTCTTGGTTTAAGGAGAAGTTCATGTTGAAGAATATGTCGATTGGAAAACGCTTGGCGATCGGTTTCGGCCTGATCGTTTTACTTCTCATCTCCATGGGCCTTAGCGGCTATTGGGGACTCGAGGCCATCACGAAGGAAACCCTGAATGTCCTGAATGGGGACGCCAAGGTGGTGACGATTGCAGCCCGCGCCAAAGCCGCCACGCTGGAATTGCGCCGATTCGAAAAGGATACCTTCCTCAATGTCGAGGACGCGCAGATCAAAAATCAGTACGCCGCCAAGTGGGACGCTCAACGGCAGAAACTCAGGGATGTCTTCAACGAGCTTGAGAAGTTTTCGCTGTCGGCGGATGACAAGGCGGGTCTCCGGTCCATGCGCGAGGACCTGGATGCTTATGAAAGCGGCTACACCAAAGTCTTGGGTTTGATTCAGGAAGGCAAGCTTCGCACGCCGCAGGAGTGCAACCTCAAGATCAATGAGTACAAAGACTCCATTCACCGGCTGGAAGATCTCGCCACGGAGCTGACCAATCGTCACGCCGAGGTGTTGGTACCGCAGGTGACGGAAATTGCCCGGACCACCACCACCACGCTGGTGATCTTCTCGATGATGTCTATCTTCGTGAGTATCGTCGTCACGCTCGTGATCTCACGCGGAATCACCAAGCCCATCCAGGAGGTTGTCGACGTTGTCGAAAACGTCAGCGCCGGCGATCTGACCAAGACCATCAACGCTGATCGCGGCGATGAAATTGGCCGCTTGCTCGGAGCCATGGCCAAAATGACCGGCAAGCTCAACGAAATGATCGGCGAAGTGCGCATGGGCGCCGGCTCCGTGAGTACTGCGGCAGCGCAGGTAGCCTCCTCGGCCAGTATCGTGTCTCAGGGCACCAGCGAACAGGCGGCAGCTGTCGAGCAGGTTACCAGCAGCATGGAAGAGATGAGCGCTTCCATCACCCAGAACGCCGAAAACAGCCGCAAGATGGAGCAAACCGCGCGCAAGGGCGCGCAAGACGCCGGACAGAGCGGCCAGGCAGTCCAGGAAGCCGTTTCCGCGATGAAATTGATCGCGGAAAAAATCGCCGTCATTGAAGAAATTGCCTATCAGACCAATATGCTGGCGTTGAATGCGGCCATCGAAGCGGCGCGCGCCGGCGAACACGGCCGCGGCTTTGCCGTTGTCGCGGGCGAAGTCCGCAATTTGGCGGAACGTTGCCGCACCGCCGCGCAAGAGATCGGCGGCTTGGCAACTGCCAACGTGCAGATCGCGGAGCGCTCCGGCGGGTTGTTGGCCGAACTAGTCCCGGCGATTCAGAAGACCGCGGACTTGGTCCAAGAAGTGGCCGCAACCTCAAGGGAACAGGCCGCTGGCGTGAGCCAGATTAACGGCGCGATCAGCCAGGTCGGCATCGTCACCCAGCGTAACGCCGCGGGCGCCGAGGAACTCTCCAGCACCGCGGAAGAGCTCGCATCGCAAGCCGAAGCTTTGCAAGACATGATCAGTTTCTTCCGTGTCAGCGTCCATGGCAGCCATCGCGCGGGCAAACAGCCCAAGACCGAAAAGCTTCATTTTCAGGAAACCAAACAAGACAACAACCATGGCTCCTCCAGGCACGCGGAAAAGCCAAACGGTGAATTTGCCGAGTCATTCGCCAGGTTCTAAGCTGCGAGGAGACTTATGGAAATCAAAGAAAAAGAAGCAGCGGTTCAGCAGCAATATCTGACCTTTTTCCTCGCCGATGAGGAGTACGCCGTTAACATCCAGCGGGTGAAAGAGATCATCGAGTACACCGCCGTCACCAAGGTGCCCAAAGTACCGCAATGGATTCGCGGCGTTATCAACTTGCGTGGCAACGTCGTTCCGGTGGTCGATCTCGCCGTGCGTTTCGGGCTCCAGGAGCACCCGGTATCCAAGACAACCTGCATCGTCATTGTCGAAGTCGCACAGGACTCCGAGCGCGCCGTCATGGGAGTGATCGCGGATGCCGTCAACCAGGTTATCGATCTCGCTCCCAAAGATATCGAAGAGCCCCCCGCATTCGGCACGCGGGTTCGCTTGGAATATCTCTTCGGCATGGGCAAACTCGGCAAGAAGTTTGCCCTCATCTTGAATATCGACAGCGTCTTGAGCAACGCCGAGTTGCTGACCGTTTCCACTCTTCCGGCGGCAACAATTGACGCGCAAATGGAGGCAAGCGGAAACGCCGGGGACCAGCCAGAGGCGACCTGATGTCTTCCGGAGAAATCACGGCGCATTCCCCGCTCTTGGTGTCTAAGCCGGTTCCGGATCTCGCGGCGGAGGAGTTCTCGCTTTTCCAGGCGCTTGTCCTGCGTGAATCCGGAATCCACCTTGGCGCAAAAAATCGCGCCATGCTGGTCAGCCGATTGTGGAAGAGACTCCGTGCCTTGGAATTGAACTCCTTCTCCGCCTACTACCGCCGCGTAAAGGCCGATCCCCAGGAAATGGTGCTGATGCTCGATTGCATTTGCACCAACGAGACTCACTTTTTCCGCGAGCCCGCTGCCTTCCAGTGTCTGCGCGACCGCGTATTTCCCGAATGGACTGCCCAGGCTGACGCGAAAAAGCGCAGCCGCACGCTGCGCGTCTGGAGCGCGGCATGTTCCACAGGGGAGGAACCTTTTTCGCTGGCGATGACCCTTCTGTCCGAATTCCCGCCTTCCTCCGGATGGAGCATTGAGGTTCTCGGCACGGATCTCTCGACCAAGGTTCTTGCTCGCGCTTCCGCGGGGATCTGGCCCGCTGAGAAAATCTCCGACGTGCCGGTTGACTATCAGCGTAAGTTCCTTCTGAAGGGCTTCGGCCCGGAGAAAGGCAAAATCAAGGCGACTGACGAAGTCCGGCAGGTCGTCCGATTTCAGCGCATGAATCTTACGCAAGAACCCTATCCCGTTGCCGGTCCCTTTGACCTGATCTTCTGCCGCAACGTCCTCATCTATTTTCAATGGGAAACAAAGATAAAAGTGGTTGACCGTCTCGGCAGATTCTTGACTCCCGAGGGATACCTGTTTCTCGGCCATGCGGAAAGTCTGCATGGCGTCGCGGACAAATTGCAGTCCGTTACGCCCAAGGTCTTCCCTGCGCCAAAAGTTCCCATGGCGCGCACCGGTGCCCTTTGCATTCTCCAGCGCCGTGAAAATTCCGCTCGAGACTGAACGAATTGCTTAGACACAAGACGCACGCGCCACGGGGCTTCTGAACAGGAAGAGACTTGAGCTCTCACAAACACAAAGAACTTTTCGAAACCATCGCCACGCCTGATGCGGGTGGCTCCGGGCTATTGAATGTCCTTGTGGTGGATGATTCGGCAATCGTCCGCCAGGTCCTCGCGGCGGTCCTTTCGGAAAAGCGCGGATTCCGCGTCACAGTGGCCGCGGACCCCATCATCGCCATGGACAAAATGAAAAAGTTCGCACCCGATGTGATTCTATTGGACCTGGAAATGCCACGCATGGACGGCATGACGTTTCTCGAAAAGCTGATGTCCCAAAATCCGATTCCGGTCGTGGTGTGTTCCGGTTTGACCGGCCTTCGGACCGAACAGGCCATCCGCGCTCTGGAGATCGGTGCGGTGGATCTTATTACGAAGCCAAAAGTGGGCATTCGTGGTTTCCTCGAGGATTCCGCTGTTCTGCTGGAAGATACCGTGCGCGCGGCCGCGAAAGCCAAGCTGAACAAGTTTCGAATGCTACGTGGTAAGTCCTCGAACTACAATTCCGCTGACGTTGTGATTCCCCACCTAGCCGTCCCTTTAGGCCCCCAGCAAAGAGAAAAGATTGTGGCCATCGGGGCGTCCACGGGAGGCACCGAGGCATTGCTCCAGATTCTCGAACAGATGCCGGAGGACTGTCCAGGGATTGTCACCGTGCAACATATGCCCGAGGGCTTCACTGCGGCTTTCGCAAAGCGACTGAATGGCCTTTGCCGGATCGAAGTAAAAGAGGCCGCTGACGGCGACAAAGTTGTGCCCGGCCGGGCCTATATTGCTCCAGGAAACCGCCACATGCTTGTCCGCCGTATCGGCCCCTCTTATTTTATCGAGGTGCGCGAGGGTCCCCTGGTGTCCCGTCATCGTCCCAGCGTCAATGTATTGTTCCGCTCCGTGGCGCAGGCCGCCGGTTTCAGCGCCGTGGGCATTCTGATGACCGGTATGGGCGACGACGGGGCAGACGGTCTCTTGGAGATGAAGCAGTCCGATGCGTTCACGATTGCACAAGATGAAGCTAGCTGCGTGGTCTTCGGGATGCCCCGGGAAGCCATACTCCGCGACGCTGCGGATGAAATTCTGCCCTTGTCCAAGATTCCAACTGCGATCTTGCGAAATAGCTTCGCGCGAAAATTCTGAGTATCCGACCAAACCTCACGTTGTGTGATTGAGCACCAGTATTTGAACGAGGGATCTCCTCATAAGGATTTTCTCCCATCCATCCAGCGGAAGAATCTTCGGCCAGATCAAGACTACCTGCAAAGATCCTTCTACCTCGCAGAAACATCCAATTTCTGTCTCTAAATCTTCCGTATGCGGACCGTCCGGAGAATGTTTTGTCGAATGGATCACCTCGTGGAGAACTTCAAGGGCTCGGAAATCGGAGGGACCGCGCCAAGCTGCTTGGTGTCGCAATCGAGTATATGCGCCCCAAACGGCCCGGAGCCGAAAATGGTGTGGTGGGAAGGGACAGCTGAGATTCCCGGGCGTATTGTCGGCAATACGGAAACTATACGGCGTTCTGGCAAATGATGACCAAGGTTCCGGAGAGATTGTTGGCCACTCCAAAGTGATCTTACGCTCGCTTACCACGATTAGTAATGGGAAGTCGGCCAGTGTTTACTGATGACCTTCGGGAGTGGGATCTCCCAAGTCCTGTTCAACGCTTATCGGAGAAGTGAAATCGGCTGGGATCGGACTTCGGCAGATGCTGATTTGGGGGGCCTAACAACACAAGAGGGCAAGGCCTTCAACGTGCGCATCTTGCCCCCGGCGACAGTCGCTACACAATACGGGTACCAAAGACTCCGTTTGATATAGACGTAGACGACGGCTTCGCCAAATCTCGTGGGGACGGTGTTCAAGTCTCTTGCTAGACTGTCCTCTATATGGATTCCATGCGCGCCACATTCGATGAGGTATACGTCTACACGATGGGCCGCCCCAGGTTTATCTTGCAGCACGTGGTAGACGCCTTCGCCGTGCAGACTGCCGACGACGAGAGCAAGCCGATCGTCGTCATATTCGGATTGATTGGCCTTTACCTGTACGTTGAAAAACAGTTTTCGGGCCACCAGGTCCAGAGAGTACATGTAGAGCTGGGACGAAGAAAACGAGAATGGCCGCGTGTGTCAGTGCCCGAGGATCGCGGCAGCATGACGGTTGCCGATGTGCTGACAGCGCCTGCCGGGCGTCAGCGCGATATGGCGATCAACAATTGGTGCCGATCCGTGTGGACTGCTTTCGGTGCCAATCGCCAGACTATCATCGCCCTCTTGCGGGAATACCATATCAAGTAGTTATGACGGATTGAGGGATTCCCGACACCCGTGACGCCTGGATTGTCGGCAATTCGGAAGTATTGGCTGTGTAAGCTTGATTAACGTCGTTACCGTCCAGTTAGGTACTGGAACGCTGGAACGAACATTTCCGCCTTGCTGACATACCAGGACTAGGCTGTCTGACGCGAAACAACTCGACACTTCGTGCGTATAGTAGATTGCGAGTGTTTGGGAGGAAGGTCCTTTACGACCCGCAAGGTGGCACGATTTCCCGAAAGGATTTTTATGAACAAGAGACTCGGTTTTGTGTTTGTTGCATTGATGGCAGTTCCTGTTGTTCTGCTCGGCCAGGAGAAGCCACCGGCGTCGTCCGCTCCACCAGCGCAGTCCGCTCCGCCCGCGAACCCTATTACCGCGAGCGAAAAAGGTTTTTACTCGTTTGTGAGCGGCGCGGTCGTCGGGGCGGCGCAGAAAATGCCGGAAGAAAACTACTCTTTCAAGCCGACACCGGAGGTTCGCACTTTTGGCCAGCTCGTTGGCCATGTGGCAGACGCTTCGTACATGTTCTGTTCGCAAGCCATAGGTGAAACAAACCCAGCAAAGGACATCGAAAAAACGAAGACGTCAAAGGCCGACCTCGTGGCTGCGCTCAAGGACGGAGTGGCGTATTGCAACAAGGCATTCGACAGCATGACCGATTCAAAAGGCAGCCAGATGGTGAAACTCTTCAACTTCGACTTGGCGAAGCTTACGGTGTTCTCGATCAATACGGCGCACACAGATGAGCACTATGGGAACATGGTGACCTATCTGCGACTGAAGGGGATCGTGCCGCCGACAAGTGAAAACCAGCCCGCACAGCCATCGAAGTAAGAGGCTCGAACACCTAACTCAGCAAACCGCCAAGTCCTGGTTCACGCGGTTACCGGAAAAGTGGAATCGGGGGTACGGGACTTGTCCAGTTTCGCGACTTACCAGGACTTGACGCCGCGGTCCGACGATAAGTTCCGAGTGCCAACGGCTCGGGCGCAAACATGTCTGGCGCATGGCCGCAACAGAGAGAGATTGATTTTGGGCCTGCACCGTGTACCCGTTATTCGGCAGGCGTGAGCCACCGATCGAGCCATGCGTAGGCGGCCGTGCGCATCATCGGCGAGAACGCGTGCGGTCCCGGTTCGAAAAACGTGGCAAGCCTATCGGCTGCACCAGCATCCACATAAGTACGACGCGCCACCGCAATCGTCTCTTCGATTCCGTCCTTCGGGAATATGGGATCCTCACTGCGTGCGGCGACGAAGAATGGGCGTGGGGCTACCATTGCGAGTACGGCGCCGTAGTCGCCATTGTCAGCGAGCCCAGACACGAACAGCGCGTAGTTGTGATTGATCCGGTCGCGCTTGAGCGTGCGTAGACTGCCGAAGCCACAGCTCGAGGCGGCTGCACGAATTCTTGTGTCGATGGCGGTAGTAAATAGTGTTTCTTGTCCGCCGAGCGAATGGCCGATCATTCCCAGGCGTGTGGCGTCCACCTCAGGCCGAGTCTCGAGGTAATCCAATGCGCGACGCGCGTCCCAGACATACTTGCCCTGCAGACTCTTGCCTTCGACGATGCGGTACATAGCCTCGTACCGCTCGTAATCACCGTTCTTTAGCTTGCCTGTAGGGTCCTGCCGCTCGTTGAAGCAGAGTGCGTCAAAGACCATCGTGACGTAGCCACGGCGAGCCAGCTCAAGCGCGTAGTGCTGGTTGGGTTCCGAGCCAAGTCCCGCCGGGCCATCCTTGCCGACTGAGAACTCGCCTCCGTGCTGGTGGTGACAGAGAATGGCGGGACGGCGCGACGGTCCCGCCTTCGGGAGAAAAACAAAGGCAGGCACTCGCTCGCCCGGCTCGACAGCGTACGTGACCTTTTCGCGGACGACGTCACCTAGATCTACAAGTTCAACGCGGGCAGGGGCCAAAGGCGGGGCCGCCAGGGGCACAGCTCCCAACATTTGTAGGAGGCCAGCGCGATCCAGAGAGGTCCCGGCTGGCAAGGAATCATGACGTCTATCGCGCAGGGACAAAGCCGTAACCACAACGCCGTTACCGAGGAGCCGTAGGCTCTCGCGCCGCGTTACGCTCATGGGTTTTCTATCCGCACTTTAAATCCACCACAAACTAACCCAATGCGTAGACGCAGTCTAGGGCTGCGACAGTAAGAGTGTCAGAGCACATCGCCATTTGTCCGGTAAGACGGGTGGTCTCAATGGGTCGACGCAACACTTTCTTGAAGTTTACTCGCAGGAGTCTGAAAACCTAAAGTCTCTCGCGGGCGTTGATTTAAGCGCAGCGCCACTTTGTTCAGGTCCGACTGGGAATAGTCGGACAGGTCGGTTTTCTTCGGGAAGTATTGTCGTAAGAGCCCGTTTGTGTTTTCGTTCGAGCCGCGTTGCCAGGGACTCTGCGGATCACAGAAGTAGACTTTCACATCCGTGGCCACCGTAAAGTCCTTGTGTTTGGCCATCTCCAGTCCCCGGTCCCACGTCAGCGAGCGCCGCAGGGTGGCGGGAAGTTTACGAACGTGTTTACTCAATGCCTCCACCACTTCCGCCGTATCTCTGCCGGGCACCTTGATCAGCATGACAAAGCGCGAATGGCGTTCCACCAAGGTCGCGATGTGACTGTTCCCTGAGCCGCGCAGGAGATCGCCCTCCCAGTGACCCGGAATGGCGCGGTCCTCCACTTCAGCGGGCC
>Ga0210410_10003992_pt1 | contig 12997 bp, 5 predicted proteins | sample IncBWC4MmetaG_FD_161058 | JGI IMG/M metagenome (GOLD analysis project Ga0210410, IMG submission 161058) | Forest soil microbial communities from Barre Woods Harvard Forest LTER site, Petersham, Massachusetts, United States - Inc-BW-C-4-M | ecosystem: Environmental > Terrestrial > Soil >... | reverse complement strand
GCCAGCCCAAAGCTAGCCCGCCGGCGAACCTCAGAAGTAGAACTTCAAAGCCGCTTGGCACACCCGCGCCGAACCGTAGCCGTTGTAGGTGAGCGCATTGTCGGCGGTAATTTGCCCAAAATTGGAGGTTGCAGACGGATTGTAATCGTTGTTCGGGTTGCTGAACTCCGTGCGATTGAAAGCGTTAAACATGTCCCAACGAATCTGCACCCGGTAACGTTCGCGGAAATTGAAGTTCTTCGAAACCGACAGGTCGGCCTCGTTCCACCCTGGTCCGAACATGCTATTTCGCCCCGAAGTGCCGAACGTACCCGGTGCGTTGAAGGTAAATGCGGCGCTATTGAAGTAATGGTTCAGCCAGTGGGACTTTCCACCCTGATGCACGCCCAGAGACTGGCCCGCGATTCTGTCTGCAGTGTCGGACCCAACACCCGAGCAGGAGGCATTTTTGTCTCCGCAAGGTGAGATTGGACTATTGCCTCCGTTGATCGTCAAAGCCTGTCCCGAGTGCATGACCCACAATCCACCGAGCTCCCATCTGCCGAGCACTGCATCCCCGACTTTGCCCAGTTGATGCAGCGCGGGCATCTGGTAGACAAAGGTGCTATTCCAGATGCGCGGCACGTCATAGTCGGAAATGCCATAGGCGGCGTTGGGATTGAACGGGTTGTAAATCGACCCGACGTTCGAAATGGACGCCTGCGAACTCTGATCCAGGTTCTTGGACCAGGTAAAATTTGAAGTGAACTGAAGTCCTTTGGTGAATCGCTTTTCCACCGCGATCTGCAGGGCATCGTAGTTGCCTCTGCCAATCGACTCATAAGCCAAGACAGACTGGTAGTTTGGCAAAAGCAATGGGGTTGATCCGTTGTTATTGAACTGCGTCTGAGTGCAATTCGGACCCTCCGGAGCGCAATTGAAATTCGTTGGGCTCAGCTGAATGGGAATGTGGAGGTGATCATCGTGTCTGCCAATGTAGGTAGCCGTGACCAGGAACTCGCTGCCCAAGGCGTGTTGGATACTGAAGTTCCAGGTCTTCTCCTTGCCTTGCTGGAACCCCTTGGTGAAAACCGCCTGCAGCGCCAGCGGCAGGGTAAAGGCGACATCACTGGCCGGTTGGAGCCCGGGTCCAGCGAACGGAGGAAATGGATCCGCGAAGTTTGTCGGCGCGTAACAGGCGAACGGATCGGCGATGTTTAGCGTACAGTTGCCAATCTGATTGTAGTTAATGTTGTAAGCCGGACTGAAAGGAGCGTTCGCGCTCTGGTGGTTGTAGTACGAGTAGTCATAGGGGACCGCCATCAGGGCAAAAGCTCCGCGAATACTCGTTTTGGGCAAAGCCCTGGGCGCCCAGGCAACGCTCACGCGAGGCAAGAAAGTAGCCCATTGATTGTTCCACCCGCCGGCCGCCACCCCCGGGTCTCCGGGATAAACCGTGCCTAGCGGCGCGTTCGTGAAACGGGCGCTCTGTTCGCCAGGTATGAAATCCACAGTCTTTTTGTGATCCAGAGAGACCGGAGCGATCTGCGGTTCCCAGCGCAGGCCGAGATTCACCGTCAGGCTCGGGGTCAGCTTGATGCTATCCTGTCCGAACAAGGCTAAATTGAAAGCACCGTACTTGTTGTATTCGCCACCGGAAGCCTGGACATTGTTCGGCAGGCCCAGCAGGAAATCCGCGTCCGAGTCACCAGTAATCGAACCGTTGAAGGAGAGGCCCGGGTCGCCTTCCCAGGTCGCTTGTTCAAGTCCATACTGCGTGAGGATACTTCCGCCAGCCGTAATGGTGTGCTTGCCCTTGTTCCAAGAGATCGTGTCCGCGAAATTCCAGTTGTGACGCCCCTGGATCACGGGGATTTCTGACACGAAGAAGCCGTTCGTGCCAAACCATCCGAACCATTGACTGGTGGTGTTCAGATTCGATCCAAGATCCTTAAAGCTCAAGGGAGCCAGTCCCGGAATCGACGAGGTGTTGTTCTTGTGATAGCCCCCGGAAAAATTGTTGACCAAATTGGGGTTTATCGTCCAAGTATGGGAGACCACGACGTTCAAGGCGTGACCGAACCAACCACGGGAATCGCCGCTCGCAGCCAGCAGATCTCCACCCCCCCCGTAGCCCGGCCGGTTGTAGTTGTCGTAAAAAACTCGTCCCGTTAATCGCTGGCGGCTGGAGATGTTGTAATCGGTGCGAATGGTGAATTCGCGCGACCAATCGTCCTTGATGACACCATTTACCAGGTACTGGCCATTGGCCGCATCGGTATGCGGAATCATGCTCTCAACCTTCAAGGCAAATGGTGAAAACGTCGTCGGATCTATCTGGTTGCCGAGGTAGGCATTGGCGATGGAGTGGTCGTCCCAGGTCTTATAGATCTGGTTGATGACATTTCCCCCCGAATCGCGGTCATTGCAAATGCCAGCGGTAAATCCGGTGCCGCATATCTGAGAGAAGTCACCCGCAAGTTCGCGGTTGTTCGGCACGAACGAGTTACCTTCCGACGAGGACAGCAGCTGCCTTGTGAGCTGCAGATTGCCGAAGATGAACAGCTTGTTTTTGATAATCGGACCGCCGATGGATCCGCCGAACTGATTCCGCTTCAGCGGGTCGGCCTGGTGTGTGAAGTAGTCGGTGGCATTGAAATCGTTATTGCGCAGAAACTCGAAGGCGTTGCCATGCCACTGGTTCGTCCCCCCCTTTGTGATGACGCTGACAACGGCACCGGCGGTGTAGCCATACTGCGCATCGAAGTTATTGGTGAGGACGTGGAACTCTTCCGTGGCATCCGCATTGGGAAACGGATCCGCCGTCTGGAAGTAGTTATTCATCGCAACCAGCCCGTCGAGTTGGTAGTACACGCCGCCCATTCGGCTGCCGTTCACCGAGGCGGCGGTCTCGGAGGGGAACCCACTGCCCGGTCCGGGCGTATTGAAGTTCGTAACCTGATTCGCATCGATCGCGCCGGGAGCCAAAGCTACCAGGGCCGCGGGATTTCGACCGTTCAACGGCAGCTCCGTGATGGTCTTCTCGTTAATTGTCTGGCCCACCGACCCGGTCGTGGTATCGACCGCCGTAGCATTGGCCTGGACTTCGATCCTCACGCTTTCTGAGCCCGGCTTCAGGGTAAAGTTCACCGATGCCACCTGGTCGGCGTCCAACACCACTCCACTCTGCGTCTCCGTCGCAAAACCGTGCTTGACCACGGAAACGTCGTACTTGCCCGGAGGCAAGAAGGGAGCGGAGTAGTGACCATCGCTGGTGGTCGCCAGCTTGGTGACCGAACCCGTAAGCACGTTGGTCATGGTGACCTGAGCGTCAGAAATCAACGCCTGGCTTGGATCCTGAACCGTCCCGTTGATGGTGCCCTGGCCCCCCTGGCCGAAAGCGGCGGAAACGGAAAAGAGACAGAGCGCACACGCATACAACACTTGCGGCACACGTTTCATGGTGGTTTCCCCCCACAGAGTGGGGAACAAATAGCATGGGCCATCGGAGGCTGTCAATAAAATAATACAAAACCTAGTACTTCGTTCTGCAATGTGGAACCAAATCTGCGCTTGCAGAGCTCCAATCAGTAGCTTCTCAGATCGCCCCGAACAGGGCTCAGTGGTTCCTACTCAATTTTGGAACTATGTTCTGAATCATTGACACTGACTGCCTTCCTATTGATAATCCAGTGCGGTTCCATTCGCGATGCAGCTTTATCCAGGCGCCTACCAGATCAGTTCCATCTACAAAGACGGTCGATTCCTGTTTCAGTACCTGCTGGTCGGAGAGCGTGTCCTTCTGGTCGACAGCGGAATTGCTGAAACACCCGGAAACTCGATTTTCCCCTATATGGACAAGCTCGATTTGAACCCGGAGCGATTGACCATGGTGATCACCACCCATCCGGATCTGGACCATCAGGGGGGCAATTCAGCGATCCGCGAGAGCGCACCCGGGGCGATACTGGCCTGTGGCGAAGCCGACCGTCATCTAGTAGAGGATCCTGCCTGTCTGTTCCGGGAGAGATACAACTTCCTGCGGGATGAACATCGTGTTGGCATGGGAGACGAAATCCCCTCAGACGCGGGCAGCCGTTGTCGTGTGGACATCGGTTTCCGTGGAGGAGAGCGGATCGCCATCGACAATGGCTGGGATCTGGAGGTGCTTCATGTCCCGGGACACTCGCACGGCCACTTGGCCTTGTACGATGCGGCCCATAAGACCGCATTCGTCAGCGATGCCATCCATGGACGCGGCTGCCCCAAAGCGGACGGCAGCATGGGAATTCCCGTGACCTATTTCTACATCGATCTTTATCTCTCAACTTTGACTTATTTGGAAGGTCTGCTACTTGAGCACCTGCACACCGGCCACTGGCCGAGCATGCAGGGAGATGAAATTCGTGATTTCTTCAACGATTCTCGCAAGACGGTGGAAATTCTTGACCGCAAGATTGTTCGTACGCTGAGCCAGTCGCGCGCAGGACTGACCCTGAGTGAACTGATGGACGCCGCCATGGAGGTGTTTCCGGAGTGGCCAGCCAGCACCCGGGCATTGTCCGCTTTTCCGGTGAAAGGGCATCTCGATCGCCTGATAACCGGCGGGCAGGTGCGCATCGATCGCCAACCTTCTCCTCCGCGCTGGGAGATTGCTTGAGCGATTCGAGCGTCGCTTTTGGTACTCAGCGCTAAGGTTCGGGCCGCTCTGACAGGAATCTATCGAGTTCCATCCAAATCATGCTTCGCGAGGCAAAGATGATACCTCCCTCCTCGGTTCATGCGCGATCTGCAAAACTCAACCGAATCTTGGTCCTCTGCGCCCGGCGTGCACGCGCTGGATATCTGGCGCAGATAGCTCTGTCTGCACTCTTTTGCCTTTCCTGTGCGCGCGCCCAGCAAGTGGAAAACGGACTCCTGCACGTGGGTGGATTTCGCTGCGCCAGTCTCCAACCACAGGGAAACGATCCCGGCCTCGATCTGTACCGGACCGGCTACTGGAACTACACCGGATTCCGTATGGAAGTCTGGAGAAGACTGGGCATTCCTTTCTGGTACCGGAAAGGTACGGGGGTCGTGCGGGTGGCAGGAGAAGGCTGGCGTCCTGAACTGGGGAACGATATTTCCAGCGCGGCAGCGGGCGGAAAAGTTGTAGAGGAGATTGAAGGCGGAGTCGTAGAGAGCAAGACGGCGGTCGATCCCCATGAAGAGGTGGAGCGTGGGGCGGCAAATGCCATCGACCAGGACAAGTCGAGTTCGTGGCAGCCTTCTGACGACAAGCGTCGCGGCAAGCTCACCGTCACTTTCGCAACCCTGGCGCGCGTCCATGGGATTCGCTTTTTGTCAGATATCGGTCCTGGTTACACTCCCCGCGACTATTCGGTGGGCCTGATTTTGCCGGACGGGTCGGCCAGAGAAATTGCTTCGATCGCAGCGGAATACTCAATGGGCGGTACGTGGCGGGAATTTCCGGTCGCAGGAATCGAAGCCAAAGGCATCTATATCGACGTTCGCTCTTCGAGCGATGGCAAGCGCTCGCCAGCCATCACCGAGTTTGAGGCAAAGGGAGAATTCGTAGGAGATCCCAAACTTGCGACCTATCCGGCCCAGGAAGTGGTCCCGATGGGCGGGTACGCCGGTCGGGAACTGCACTTCATCGGCAATGTCGGGTCGGGTTTTCCGGTTGCGCCCGACGTCGAAACTCCCGTCGGGGACTATGTTATCCGTTACGCCAACGGGCAAAGCGAAAACGTCCCCTTGGTCGCTGGAAAGAATGTGGCGGATGTCCACTATGGCCATTTCGTCCCCGACGCCGAGTTCGCATTCGGGCTCAAGCCCTACGATCCTTCCCCAGGAAAGACGGCGTATCACCTGAACGAGCAGCTGCCGGTCGAAGTCAACAGTCAATTCATGATCTTCAACCATCGTCTGGAGCATGCGGATTGGCCGATTCAATCTGTGGAATTCCGTTGCACGCGGCCGAAGACCAGCCTGGTGCTGGCAGCCGTCACTCTGGAGCAAACCGGTCCTCTTATTAACCCTCTCTTCTACAACGGGAAGATGGTCCGACCCTATCCGGAAGACACTCCTGCTGCCCCACCGTCTCCGTTGGAGGCAGGGAAGGACCGCTCGCGCGAGATTTCTCTGGACGGAACTTGGAACTATCGAACGGACCCAGGAAACGCAGGCATTCGCAAGCAGTTCTTCAGCCCGTCCTACGATGCGTCTGCGTGGAAAACCATGCCGGTGCCATCGCAGTGGTTTGTACAGGGTCTCGATTATCACGGCGTGGTGTGGTTCCGGCGCGAGGTTCAGGTGCCGGCATCATTTCCCGGTTCGGTGGCCGAGCTTCACTTTGGCGCCGTCGCTTACGAGGCCAGTGTATGGGTAAACGGCGTTTACGTCGGACGGCACATCGGACCTTACACTTCTTTCAAAATCGACCTCCCCTGGGCACTGCGCAAAGGAGCGGCAAACTTGGTAGTAGTTCGTGTGGATTGTCCGCTCGATCCGGGTTACGAGAGCTACAAAACCTTGGTTGAAGGCAACACGATGGACGACATCATCATGCCCTATGGACGCGAAGGTTCAGTGGGGGGAATTTATCGCTCGGTGGTGCTACGCGGTCGTGGGGACTCAGGCATCGACGAGCTTTGGGCCACCACTGAGCTGAGTCAGGACTTGAAGCGCGCCGACGTCACGGTGAAGCTCAATTTGAAAAGCGCGACCCCAGGCGGAAAAGCTGAAATCCGTGCGACCCTGACCGAGCCTGAGCACACGGGATCTGCGGCGCGCAATTTTACGGCGAGCAAACAGGTGAAACTGGATTCCGGACAGATCGCCGTGGAATTGCCGCTCAGCATCGATAATCCATTGCTGTGGTATCCCTGGGAGCAAGGCACACCCTACCTGCACCTCCTGAAAGTCGAAGTCTTGCGCAACGGAGAACTTTCCGACACGCAATTCAGTCGCGTCGGACTGCGGAAGGTGGAGTTCAGTGAACAGGACCATTACGTGTTGATCAACCATCACCGAATCTTCCTGAAGGGAATCCTGAACGATGATATCCATTGGAGATCCCTGATGGACCGCCGCGGCTATGCCCAGCGGGTCAAGATGCAGAAGGAAGCAAACATCAACATTATCCGCATGATCGCTCACCAATCGGGCGACGACATGTATGACCTGTGCGACGAAATGGGCATGATGATCTGGCAGGAAATGCCGTTACAGTGGGAATACTCGCGCTCGAGCCCGATCCGTGAAGAAATCCTTGGTGTAGTGCGCGACACGCTCGTCCAGACCCGTCCCCATGCCTCCATCGTCGGATGGTCAGCCTGGAATGAAGGAGGACAGCCCGATTTTTCGGACCGGATTACCGCTGTGATTCGCGCGCTGGATGGCACCCGACCCCTGACTCGCGCCTCCGGCCACGGCGAATTCGATGTCCACATCTATCCCAACATGACCGATAGTCTGCAGCGGCGAACTTCTCTGTGGACTGGCCTGAAGTTGAACTTCGTGAGTGAAACCGGATCGTATGGATTGTCTTCCGAACAGGCCGTTCGCGAGATGGCCGGCGACAATTATCTTCAGTTCGATTCCGTCGATCCTATCTGGGACAATTTTGATTCGTACCGATGGTCCGACGACCCGGTTTTTCCCGACGCACCGAAACCCGCCGCCTGGCCGAGGGAAAAAATCCGCCAGTATTTCCTGGCGAAGATCCGACCGAGCGAGCGCTTTTACGCGCAGTACCACAAATTCCAATATGAAAATGCGCGGGCTCAGCGCTTTGACCCAACCACTGCGCTGATTCACTGCCGGTTCGACGACGCATACCCGCTCGCCTACTCCGGAGCGCCCGTCAGCTTCAACGGCCGCCCTAAACCGGCGTATTTCGCCATCCAAAACGCCAACCGGGCCGTGCTTCCCATCCTGTTTTTCGATTTCGAGGGCGCAAAGGATCTCCGCGTGGTGAATGACTACTGGTTCCGCAGTTGGAAAGGGGCCAAGTTGACCTATCGCTTGCGCACGCGCAACGGCAAAGTCGTAGTCGATTTGACTCGTACTTTCGACCTGCCGGCCGATTCTACTGTGCCCGTCATCGAGCGCAAAGACACCGGAGACGCGTGGCACGTACCTGGCGGATTTTTTGCCGACCTGGCCATCTACGACACCGCTGGCCAACTTCTTTCCGAAAATCACTACGATTTCACGGACGAAGAGGTTCAGACCTTCCTCACATCGGTTTATCCACTGGCACCGGTGAAGCCGGCAAATGCCGTCGTCCTCACGGCGGATGAAGCGACTGTAGTCAAGAATCTCCAAAGGCAGGCAAGCGAAGGTGGCGCCTATAGTCACGAACTTCTGAAAGCTACTCCTGGCGCTGACAAACCCGAGTTTGAGTTCACAGCAAGCGTGCCGGAAAGCAGCAACTATTACATACGCGTGTCGGCCAACTCGGGGAAAGCGGCACACCAATTCCGTCTGACCATTGACGGCCAGGAAGCATCTCTGGAGAAGTACGAGACTCTCAACCCGAACGAACACCTGACCCGTGATGTCTATTCTACGCCTGACATTTCCTGGTATCCCGGATGGACCGCGCGTCTGAACAAAGGCCAACATCATCTTGTTTTCAGCGTTCCGGGCGACGGCGCCACACCCGATCTGCTGTTCGACGCCGTGGCGCTGCAGAGGTACCAGGAGTTGCCGGATCCGTTTTACATTCCGGGCATTCGGGATCTGAAGGCCGAAGCGGAGGTTGGACAGTGAACCGGCACGGTTCAAAGATCGCGCAGAAGAGGATGACATGAAAACTGCCATGCGCATCGCTGTGGAGAGGGTGTACCGTGCGAAAACGTCCTCCCTTTCCGCAACCGTGACTGGAATAGTTGGCGCATGCCAGACGGGCCGGAAGTCCTGGTGTCGGAGGAGTTTCGCAGTCACTCGCGATAGAAATCGCGATATTTTGCTCTGTCGCAAACCGATTTGAGCACGCCTCCCGGCCGACGTATGCCGAAGACAGCTATTTCTTTGACGCGATCATTGCTCAACCACCCATCGTGGAATAAGCGTTGAACCCTGAGGACAACCTCGAGGAATTCAACAGGCTCGAGGAGCAGGGGCTCAGGATCTCAAGCAATTGCGCGAGGTCGCGTCTTCCGCCGAGGCCACCGGGCGCGGTGGTCATCAGGAGCAGCGTAGGAACGGCTTGCGGCGATAGCGGGCAAGTCCCGGGCGTCTCGATACACGCCCGGCGTAATCTCCTGCGCCCCTCTGATGTGCCGGAACTAGACACTCGCTACCAAAGTATCCAGTAGATCAGGATGGTAAGGGCCGTGAGAACCGCCAACTGCAATCGCCAGTCACGAATTCCCCGGAAGCCCTCTTTCTCCATCTTCCAACTGATCGTGAGCTTCTCCAAAGCGGCGGGGTCGGTTTTCTTGGTAAAGGATGACACTGCGAACATCACCGTTACGCAGGCAATCGATCCCCACAGGCCTCGGTAGGAATAGTTCAGCGTCAGTTTAGTGTGCAACCAGGGGAACAGCTTCGTGCCTTGTGCCGATCCAATTAACTGATCCGTCACAAATAGAGTCGCCAAGCCGCAGCCCACGACGACCGAAGCAAGGGCGCCCATGACCGTAACCCGTTTACTGAGGATCCCGAATACAATCGCAGGCGCAACCGGCATGATCAGGTAGATAGATATCGTCTGGAGATATTTGTAGAGCCCGTCCGGCGTCTTATAGATCGCGTAGGCGGCCATGATGCCGAGTAAAGTGGCGAAGAGAATTACGACTCTTCCGAGTAACACCTGCGCCCGCTCGCTGGTTCTCGGGCGAAAATGCAAAATGAAGTCGCGGACTGTCAGGGTAGATACCGAGTTCATGACGGACAGGGTTGAGCCAATCAGAGATGCGAGTAAGGCGGCGAGGACCAGGCCACGAATTCCGGTGGGCAGCAGTTCATTGAGCAATGTTACGAATGTAGTTTTGCTTTCCCGTCCGGGAAACAGTGCCAGGGCGATGACTCCCGGCAAAGCGAAGATAAACACTGGAAAAAGCTTCAGCAAAGTGGTGAACATGCCTCCCCAACGCGCCTGATCAATGTCGCGCGCACCCAGCACACGTTGCACGTTCACCTGATCGACACCCCAATAGAAGATTCCGCCATAGAAGGCTGACAGGATGACTCCCCAGAAAGGGTAGTTGGGATCGTCATAGGGTTTTGCAATGTGCATAGCCAGCGGCGCCCGCAAGACCAGGTTGTGCCACCCACCCACATGATGCAATCCGATGAGTGCCATCAAACTACAACCGAGAACGATGATCCCGGTCTGAATCGAATCCGTGTATGCGATGGCGGTAAAGCCGCCGACGATGGTCACGCATGCGGCGACCACTCCCATAATCCAAACTACAGTCATCACGTTCCACCCGGTTATTCCTCGCAGCACAAGCGCGCCTGCATAAAGGTGAAACGCCATTTTGGTTGTAATCGAGATTAACAGCATCAAACCGGAGAACAGGACCCGCGCGGCAGGATGATAACGCTTCTCGAGAAATTCAGGTGTCGTGAAAACTCGATTACGAATATAAAACGGGTAGAGAAACGCAGCGGCAAAGCCGACGGTGATACAGGTCGTCAACTCGACAGTCCCTGCGGATAAGCCATAGCGGTAGGAATCTCCCGAGAGTCCGACCAGGTGTTCAGCGCCAATGTTGGTTGCAAATAGTGACGCACCCACCAAAGGCCATGACAGACTGCGGTCAGCCAGGAAGAAATGAGAGCTATCGACAGATGCTTTTTTGCGGACCGCAAGGTATAGTCCCAGGAAAATGCTGAAACTCAAGACACTGAGGCAGACGCACCAATCGATGACAGCCAGCGAAATGCCCATATGCTTCCGCCCCCCACCTTTCCTTCTTGGCCTTTTTAGCTCGGATCACAAAACGCAACGCGTGACTACCGGGTCAGGTCTCCCTGCCGTTGCGATGCCAAAAGCAGAGATTGTCGACACCGCCCCTCTGCCGAATCAGACGAGAACATGTTTAAACTTCGCGTCCGGATCAAACGGGTGAGCGGTTGGCACCGCGGGATTGCCGAGCCTAACACTGCGGCAGTGCGGCACCATCGTACCGTTGGCTCCCAGTTCAAGGACCTCGATCGGTCTGGCGCACCCCCGTCTGGAATCCTCACCCTCAGATCCGTGCCAGTGGCACGATACGGCAACGACAAACCGCTGACTTTCTTCCCGCTCCGTCGACCAACTACGGCTCTGTAACACGGTGAAGCCCCGCCAGGCGGAGGAACTCTTCATTGAGCAGTTTCTTCGGACTCGACGGTTTGTCACCGCGTCCTCTCATCATTCGCCACGTCGAGTTTCTTCGGCGAATCCGTCGCTCCTCAATCTTGGCAAAACCCGCCGGCGGTTATGCTACTACAGCAACTCACGGGTTCGGATATGAATCCGGACTCCGGAATGGAAACGTTATGAATCCACAACTGGCTCGTATAATGACAGGCCACAACGCTCCGTGACGTCAAGACTGCCCGATCACCCAGGCGACTTGAAATCCGTCGCCGACCGTCGTTGGCCGGCTCGACTACGACTCCGCGAGGATTCCCGGCGCGCAACTAAGTTACCCAATGAGGCTTCTCCACGATAAATCCTCCCGGCTGGGGCGAGATCAGCCGCACGCTGGATGATCAGCACGTTATCCGCTTTGAAATACAAGCACCATTTCCGCTTCGGCCTGGGCTCATTGCATTCGCGTAAGAGCCATTTTGAAATGGAACGGCGGCCCGACAGAGGTGGCTCGCGATGTGCAGTGGATGAGCTCTGGGGATTCGAGGCCGTAGCCCATATGAACAACCACCTTGGATTCTTCCATCGAAAGATGGGACGGGAAGAATGCTAGGACCGGGCTCTAGCTGGCGCTTAGTGGGAGAGCTGCGTATGTCCTTATGGCGCATACTGAGTGCGACGCTGCTAATCTTTCTTCTTGCCGCCGTCTCTACCGCACAGCAGATTCCAAGTGGCAATCTGGCTCTCGCGGCCCGGGCAAGCGCCTCCAGCGAATCCGAGGGCACCCAGGCAGTGAACCTGACGGACGGCAATATCAGCAATTCGCAGTGGTCCGCGAAGGAGGGGACATCCCCGGCGGGCACATGGGTGGAGCTGAATTGGCCGACTGTTTTGCAGTTTCAGGAAGTGGTCATCCGGCAAGAGGGATCTCCGAAGCTTTCCCACCTCAACTTGGAAAGCCGCGATGCCGGCGGCAAATGGCACTTACTGCAATCCATTGGGGATTCCCAGCATCTACTCCCTCGCCTCATTCTGGCCCAGTTCGCAGCGCAAAACACGAATGGCTTGCGGGTGTCGGACTTCGCGGGCAAAGTCAGTCTGTCGGAAATTGAGGTTTACAACCGGATCGATCCGCCCGTCGTCGAGATGGCTTCCGATCTCCTCAACCACATTTTCGGCATTGTTACCGATGCTTTTGGTACTCAGCCGCTCGTGAGTACGCCGGTCGAGATCCGAGGCATCGCAGGCGGAAAGCCCTGGGAGGTAGCTGTTCAAACCGACGAAAACGGAGTCTTTCAGACCGAGATGCCGGTGGGCTTGGAAGCCGAACTAACTGCTACCGCCAAACTGCCCGGCGGCGGCGCGCTTCAGCACACGGTTCAAGCCGGCGATCTAACCGCGGGATTGAGTCTCCCTGACGAGGGTGCGCCCGCACTCAGTCTGGATGGGTCTTGGCGCTTTAAGCCCGACCCCCATCCTGATTTCTACAAGACAGATTTCTCCGATGCGGATTGGAAAGACATCAAGGTACCCTCTCATTGGGTCATGGAGGGCTTTGACAGCACCACGGGAACCGGCGGATATCGCCGTCGTTTGCAGATACCTGCGAACTTCCATGGTCGACGAATCAAGATGCTCTTTGACGGCGTATACAGCGGGGCTGAAGTCTGGCTGAACGGTCAACGCGTGGGCTCGCATGAA
>Ga0210410_10003990_pt1 | contig 13003 bp, 6 predicted proteins | sample IncBWC4MmetaG_FD_161058 | JGI IMG/M metagenome (GOLD analysis project Ga0210410, IMG submission 161058) | Forest soil microbial communities from Barre Woods Harvard Forest LTER site, Petersham, Massachusetts, United States - Inc-BW-C-4-M | ecosystem: Environmental > Terrestrial > Soil >... | reverse complement strand
GGGCTCCGCTGTCGACACAGTAGAGGTTACCGGCGCGCCGCCGGTGATTGATACCACCACCACACAACTGGGCGCGGTGATGACGGATCAATCCGTGCGCGAACTGCCGCTGAACTCGCGCAATACATATCAGTTGCTGCAGTTGCAGCCCGGAGTGCAATCGCAGCTGGGTGCCGATCTTTTCTATGGCAGCAACAATCCCGGAGTGGTTTCCGTGAATGGCGGCCGCGGGCGCTCCAACAACTACATGGTGAACGGCGGCGACGGCAACGACATCTTCGTGAACGGCCCGGCGATTCAGCCATCGCCGGACGCGATTGAGGAGTTTCGCGTGCTCACCAACACGTTCGACGCGGAGTATGGCCGAAACTCGGGCTCGGTGGTTAACGTGGTCACGAAATCTGGCACCAACAACGTTCACGGCGACGTGTACGAATTTTTCCGGAACAAAGTCTTCAACTCCAAGGGATTTTTCGATAACAGCGTTCCGGACTACCAGCAAAATCAATTTGGCGCCACGCTGGGCGGCCCAATCAAGAAGGATAAAACTTTCATCTTCGGCTCGTATGAAGGCAACCGCCTGGCACAGGGCATCTCTTCCGGAAACGTCTTCCTTCCGACCGCGGCCGAGGCCAACGGCAATTTCGCGCTTCCCGACGCAACGGGGAAGTCGGCACAGACATTCAGTGGCACCCTGACAGACCCCGCGTTTGCGAGCGTGTTAAACAGCCGCCCCGGATGTTCGACCGCCGTTGCTGGCGAAGGCGGCGCTCCGATTCAAGCGGGGAATGCGTATTCGGCTATTTTCCCCAAGAATCAGATTCCCACGCAGTGCTTCGACCCGACGGCTATGGCGCTTTATCAAAATTACGTCCAGCCGGTTGGAACCGGCCAGGTCTCCTACGCCCCGCCCCAGTCCGACATGAGCGATCAGTTCACCGTGCGCTTCGATCACACGTTCACACCGACGCAGCATTTCTCGGCTTACTACTACTTCAACGACGACGACAATACGCAACCCTTCTCCAACTTCCAGGCGGCGGGCGCAAACGTTCCGGGCTTTGGCGCGATTTTCAAGACGCGCGTACAGCAGTGGAACATCAGCCAGACTTCGACAATCGGCTCCAGCGCGGTGAATGAATTCCGCTTCAACTATTTCCGCGAGGGGCAAAAGGATCTGGATCATCCAGTGAATATTCTGCCCAGCTTGCACGACGCTTGCGGATCATACGTCGCGGCCGCGAACTGTTTTGCCGATCCTTCCAATCCTTCCGCCGGAATCACCACCAACCTTCCCGGCCGCGAAGGAGTTCCCTTCGTGAACGTGGCGGGCGGCTTCGTTCTGGGCAACAACTATGAAGGAGAATTACCGCAGATCGGCAATACCTTTCAGTGGACGGACAGCTACAGCAAGGTGGCGGGCAAGCACAGCTTGAAGTTCGGAGTGGACGTGCGCCGTCAGCGCTTCGATCAAACGACCTACTATGGCATCAACGGAAATTACGCCTTTCAATCCGGTACGACGCAAAATTCGCCCGGCGGCATCAATGCTTATCCCGACTTTTTCCTGGGTGCACCTTCGGGCTACACCCAGGGCGCGGCCCAGCATGAGGATCTCCGCAATACCGGGCTGTACCTTTACGCGCAAGACAGTTGGAAGATCCGATCCAACCTGACGCTGAATTATGGCTTGCGCTGGGAACTCAACACTCCCTATGTGGATACGGGCAATCGCATTTCGACGTTCCGGCCCGGCGAACAGTCGACGCAGTTTCCCTGCTGGCTATCTCAAGAGGGCGCGAACACCATCAATAATGCCGCGCTCCCTGGCAGCACGCCCGTAACGCCCGGTTCATGCGCTCCAGGCTCGGCGCAGAGTGCCTACTTCCCAACTGGACTTGTTTTTCCTGGAGATCCGGGAGTGCCTAACGGACTGACTTCGACCTACTACAAGGCGTTTGCTCCGCGCATCGGATTGGCCTACAGCCCAAGCTGGAGCGACGGCATCCTGGCCAAGATTACCGGTGGGCCCGGGAAATCCACCATTCGCGGCGGGTACGGAATTTTCTACAACCCCATTGAGGAACTGGTGCTGCAACAGTTCACCGGGGAACCGCCATTTGGCGTCAGCTCGGCGCTGTCCGCTCCCAATTTCAACACGCCGTATGTTCTGCAAAATGGCATCCAGGCGCCCAACAACGCCAGCGGCATCATTCAGCAGACGCCGAAGACACCGTGCTTTGATTCCGCCGGACCCAACGGCTGCGTGGACTGGTCTCTTTTCCGCCCAGACTTGCTGTTCGGTGAGTTCCAGCCGAATATGCGGTCGCAATATGCCGAGCAGTACAACCTCACCATCGAGCGACAGTTAAGCGCCAGCATGCTGCTGCGCGTCGCTTACGTGGGAACGCAGGCGCATCATTTACTGGCCTCGCAGGATATGAACTACGGCAATACGCAAACCTGCCTGGACATCAATAGCATTGCTGGGCAGAGCTGCAGTACGTTTGGTACGGATGCTGCCTACAACCTGACGGTGCCGGCGGGGATGACTTTCCACATGCCGTATATTCCGGGCCCCGTCTCGGGCGGACCAAACATTCCGTGTCCGTATGCGAACCCGAGCAATCCAGCGGGTTGCACCATCGTCGGCGCGGCGGGCGGGACTCCACTCACCCTTGTCGGACTGCGTCCTTATTCTTCGCCAAACTGCAATCCATTGAACGGCGTCGGCTGCCCGGCGGACGGCACGCCTCTCTTCACCAATATCTTTGCGGAAAACACCGTCGCCAATTCCAATTACAACGGCCTGCAGGTTTCCGTCGAGAAAAATTATTCTCACGGACTGCTGTTCCAGGGTTCGTATACGTTCAGCAAGGCCATCGATCAGGGAGCTTCGTTTGAAAACGAACTCAATCCCATCAATCCCAACGCGACGCGCGGGATATCGCTGCTGAGCGCGAAGCACCGGTTTGTATTCAGCCCGGTGTGGGAGTTGCCGATTCCCAAAGAGCCAGGCTTGAGGGGCAAGGTGGTGAACGGCTGGCAGCTTTCCGCTATCATCACCTATCAGAGCGGCTTCCCCATTCGCATGCAGGATCAAAACGACGTCGAGCTACAGAGCAGCATTTTCTTTGAGTCCACGAACACGCCCTATCAGACCGCCCCTGTCCAGTTCTTGAACCCGAAAACGAACGGCGGCATGTACTTCAACACCGCGAACTTCTGCGATGCCGTCAGTTTCACCTCGTGTCCGCAGCAGTTGGGCACTTTTGGCAATGTGCCGCATGCTCTTTGCTGCGGTCCGGCGCTGAGCAATACCGATCTGGTGGTGGCCAAGAAAACCCCGATCAACGAGAGGTTCAGCACGGAATTCCGCGCGGAGTTCTACAATCTCTTTAATCACACGGAGTTCGAAAATCCGGATGGGAACTTCACGGATTCCACGTTTGGTTATGTGACCAAGGCGCGAGATCCGCGTGTGATGCAGTTTGCGTTGAAAATACTCTTCTGACGTTTCGAAGAGCATGCCATTGCGCGGTGGCGCGACGGGCCGTCAGGCGTGCCACCGCGGGATAAAAGGAACAAAATGAACCTGCCTAAGTTCTGTTCAGTAGTAACTGCTTGCCTACTGATTTCGTTGCTGGCCGGCTCGACGTGTCGCGGTCAGGCGCAGGCCTTCCCCGGCAAGGATTTCCAGGCGATCTACGACCGGCTGCTTCCGCAAATCGAGAAAATTCCCATCGTCGACATGCACGCCCACCCCGGATATTGGGACGACACGGACGTCGACGCGATGGCCGTGGACACCTCCGACCTCGATCCCGTGCGTTCGCGCCTGACCAATCCGGAATGGATCGCCGCGGCCAAGGCCCTGTACGGATATCCGTACGCCGATTTCTCCCCCGAGCACACCAAGTGGCTGGAAGAAAAAGACAACGCGATGCGCAAGGAGTGGGGCAAGGAATACATGAGCAAGATGCTCGATAAAGTGGGCATCCAGGTTTCCGCGGCCAATCGCGTGGCAATGGACTATCTGGAGGGCAACCCGCGTTTCCGGTGGGTTTTCTTCGTGGATCCGTTTATGTTCCCCTTCAACAACCAGAATCTGGCTATCAATCCCGACCGCGCGCAATTCTTTCCCATTCAGGAAAAGGCCCTGCACCGTTATCTCAAATTGGCCGGCCTGTCTGAACTTCCCGCCGATTTCGCCGGCTACGAGAAAGCCATGCATCAGGTGCTCGTGCTGGATAGGCAGCAAGGGGCGGTGGCGATGAAATTTGAAGCGGCCTATTTCCGGTCGCTGGCGAACATCAGCGATCCTCCGCGCGAAAAAGCAGAAGCCATTTACAACAAATATCGCGCCGGGGGCACGCCGACTCAGGAAGAGTACTTGCTCTTCCAGGATTATATTTTTCGCTCATTGATCGCGCAGGCTGGGCCGCTGAACCTGGAGGTCCACGTCCATAGCGCCGTGGGCAGCGGCAACTACTACCACCTTGCGGAAGGCAACGCGATGCAACTCGAGGACATCGTCCGCGATCCGCGCTACAAGAGCACCATTTTTGTCATGGTCCACGGCGGCTTTCCGTACACTTCGGAAACCATCTGGCTCGCCGCCGTGCCCAATGTTTATCTCGATGCTTCGGAGTTCAACACGCTGATTTATCCCGCGCAGTACAGCCGCATTTTGAAGGAGTGGTTCGAGCTGTTCCCGGAGAAAGTCACGTTCGGGTCCGACTGCTTTCCGTATACGCAAGAGGTGGCCACTCCCTCGACCTATTGGCTGGCCGTTCAATCGGCGCATACGGCGTCGGCCGCGGCTTTGGCGGAAATGGTTTCGGAAGGCGAGATCAGCGAAGCCCGGGCCATGGAAATCGCGCGCCTCTTTTTCCACGACACTACGGCCCGGCTGTTCGGGATCACGCCGGTCTCGGCGCCGAAACAGTAGCAACGCGCACGCCGCGCGCAGGTGAGCGGCAACTTTATATCCGCTGCGAAGTCTGTTGATCTGTCTGTAGACTTTTGAAGTACATCTCAGTCTCTGGAGAGGTTTGGACTCATGAACGCACCTGCATCGCATCAAACGACGCCGCGCCCGCTGGATATCGCCTGGGTGCGCTCGCAATTCCCTTCCCTGCAGACGCAGGTGGACGGCCAGCCCGCCGCCTTTCTGGACGGCCCTGCGGGCACGCAGGTGCCGACGCAGGTGATGCGCGCGATCCAGAATTATCTGGCGAGCACCAATGCCAATACCTGCGGCGCGTTTCCGACCAGCCGCTCCTCGGACGCGATCATCGCCGGAGCGCGCGCCGCGATGGCCGATTATTTCCATTGCGACCCCGATGAGGTGGTCTTTGGACAGAACATGACCACGATCACTTTCGCCATTTCCCGCGCGATTGGGCGCCAGTTGAAGGCCGGGGACGAAATTCTCCTCACCGCTCTCGACCACGATGCGAATTTCTCTCCGTGGAAGGCGCTGGAAGAAAAAGGAGTCGTTATCCGCCAGGTGGACATCCACGAAGAGGACTGCACGTTGGACCTGGAGGATTTGAAGCGCAAGCTCAACCCGAACACGAAGATCGTCGCGGTGGGTTATGCGTCCAACGCCGTCGGCACCATCAATCCCGTTGCAGAAATCACGCGGCTGGCGCACGCCGTGGGAGCCCTGGTCTATATCGATGCGGTGCATTACGGCCCCCACGGATTGCCCGACGTGAAAGCGCTGGACTGCGATTTTCTGGTGTGCTCACCCTATAAATTTTTTGGGCCGCACATGGGCACGCTGTATGGAAAGCGGGAGCACCTGCGGAACTTTCAGCCGTACAAAGTGCGGCCCAGCAGCAACCAGGCGCCGGAGCGCTGGGAGACGGGCACGCAGATACATGAGTTGATCGCGGGAATCGGCGCCGCCGTGGATTATCTCGCGGAACTCGGACGCCACCAGGATCCTTCCGTGACGACGCGCAGAGAGGCGCTGACCGCGGCTTTCCGTGACACGGTGGCCTACGAAACAACCCTGATTGGCAGGCTAATCGAAGGATTGCAGGCGATCCCCGGCGCGCGAATTTACGGAATCACGGATCCGAGCCGCTTCGCCGAGCGCTGCGCCACCCTTTCCCTGCGCATTGGAGAGCACAACCCCCTGGCGATTGCGGAGTTTCTTGGCCAGCGTGGGATCTTCACCTGGGACGGCAACTACTACGCATTGAACTTGACCGAGCGTTTGGGCGTGGAATCGAAGGGCGGAATGCTGCGGATCGGCCTGGTGCAGTACAACACCATGGAAGAAGTGGAGCGCTTGCTCGCGGCGTTGCGCGAGTTTGCGAAGTCCTAAATTTCGCGCGGCAGGTCGAACCGCCAAGCCGAGGAGATGCCGCCGGATTCCGCCGCAACCACGATACATTAAGAGCATTTGGCACAGATTTGGCACAGTGAAACAAAATGAAGACCGGGATTAGCAGTAAAATTGAAAAGTGCCTTAGAATGAATAAAGCTGTCATTGTCGGGGCGTAGCGCAGCCTGGTAGCGCGCCTGCCTTGGGCGCAGGAGGCCCCCGGTTCAAATCCGGGCGCCCCGACCAATTTATGTTTTTGTTTCCCATCAAATAGAGACGCTTGCATTTTTGTTGAAGCCCTTGGGAATTTCACATCGGCAGAAGCTCGTTTTCTGGAAATCATTTAATCTCCATCACTTCGCCGCCTGGATTTCGCAATGTGCGAAACCATGATTCAGCCTGAGCGGATACCGCCGGCCGCTTGAGTTTTTTCTTGGCACCTAAAACAACGGAGCCGCGACCTTTGGGGTCACGGCTCCGTTTGGGGTGGGGGTACGCTGAGCGACCCGGTGGGGCCGTCAGAAAGTGTATTTCAAACCGAACTGAATTTGGCGGGCACCCTGTGATGTGAAGATCTCGCCATAGTTCGTGGCGCCCGCTGTGTGCTGCCCGCTGAACTCTTGTCCGAAATTGAAGTTCGGCGTATTCGTAAAGTTGAGCATATCCATCCGGAACTCGAGCGCATGCCGCTCTGTGAAGTGGAAGTCCTTCGCGATGCTGAGATCGGCGTCTTTGTAGCCGGGGCCGTCGAAAACGCCAACCGGGCAATTGCCAAACGTTCCAGCCGCCGGAGCCGTTACGGCAGCTGGATTCAGGAAGGTGACACCGCCTGTAGCGGGGTCAAAGGTCATGGGCACGCGAGAGGACACCCCTTTGACGCAATTCGGGCGAGTCGAGAACCCGCCAGTGCCGGAAGTATCGCTGCTGGCAAAGACTGTCTGCGCAAAGCCCGAGTGGAACACAAAGCTCGAGCTTACGCGCCAACCGCCAATGACGTAGTTCAAGGCGTTGCCCACGCTGCTGGCATACCGCCGGCCATGTCCGAAGGGCAGTTCGTAGACCACGTATCCGTTGAACAACGAAGCGATATTCTGCGGACACTTGCCGTAGTCGCCCCCCTGATTATAAGGATTTTGAGGGAACGCCCAGCCTGCGATGGTTTGCGCCTCGGTGGCAACGTTATCGCCAAACTGGCCGAAGAACCCGGGCGTGTCGCTCAGGCATTTGGACCAGGTGTAGTTGACCTGCGCCTGCAGGCCGTTGGTGAAGCGCTCCTGAAGGACCAACTGCAGTGCGTTGTACGTGCTGATTCCATTGGAGAGGGTATAACGCGCTTGCCCAACTTCACTGAGTAACGTCGGATTCAGGAACGGCGAGGGTGTAATCGTGCCATCCGGGTTGAGCTGATTCTGTTGCAGCATGATGATGTTGGAGAGGTGCTGGTTGCTTTGGCCAACGTAGCCGGCTTGAACCGTGGTGGAATTACCGAACTGGCGCTGGATATTCAGGTTCCATTGGTAGTGCACAGCGGGGCGAAGGTTATTGTCAAAGGCGTGAATGTTCACACCCTTGAAGCAAATGGGATCGAAAACAATTGCAAGCGCCAGCGTGCAGCCTGACGGAAAACCGACAAACCCTTGATCCAGAGTGCTTCCGGGCAGGGCGGTGGTCGGCGCGAAGGTGACGTTATGCGCGGTCTCAAACGGCGGGTTCTGCGTAAGCAGATTGTTCACGCCGTTGCTCTCTGTGAAGTTTGACACTCCGAAAGCGGCGCGGATCACCGTATTTTTCATGAATTCCGGCTGCCACGCGAGGCCGATGCGCGGCTGAAAATTCGTGATGCCGTTATACTGTCTGTATAAAGCGCTGGACCCATTGTTCGTCGTGGGAGTGATGATCGCCCCGCCAAACAGCCCGTAATTGACGGCGTTGCCTTCTGCCGCGGCCCGAGGAGTGTTCACCTCCCAACGAAGACCGAGGTTCAAAGTCAAATCGCGGCGAAGCCGCCAACTGTCTTGTCCATAGACGGCATAGATGCTGTTTTGCATGTGGCGATTTCCGGCTCCTGCACCAATGCCAAGGTTGTTTGGAAGGCCGAGCATGAAATCCGCTAGTCCCGCGCCGGGCGCAGTTCCTCCGGGGCCATTACCGGTGTATTGGCCGTTGAAATTGAAGAAGCCTGCCAAGCCTTCGTTGCCGGGATAGAGGAAGTTGTCCCGGTAGCGATTGAACTGAAAACCAAAGTGAAGCTCGTGGTTGTTATAGGTCTTTGAGACGGTGTCGCCAACCTGAATGACTGTGTCGGCAAACGTGTTGAACTGGGCCAGATTGTTGCCGATATTGGTCACGTTGCCAAAAAGGCCTTGCAAAGAAGGAAGAAAGGAACTGCTCGAGCCCGGAATGCCAAACATTTGCGGGAGATTCTGGCCTGTAGGATTGGTGTAACCCTGGCTAACCGGGAAGTAGCTGAGACCCATCCGAAAATCGTTGAGCAGCGACGGGCTGAGCGTGTGGGTCCAATCAATAACCCCGCTGCGCAACGGATAGGTAAAATCCGTGAAACCGTTGCTGGCGAGAAGGAACGTTTGGGTGGTTGGATTGCGGACGGATTGCTGCGAATATCGGCCAGAGACGTGATCCGAATCGTTGGGAATCCAGTCGATCTTGAAGTCACCCTGGTCGGCGCTGTTGCTAACGCGTTGCTGGTAATTCAGGATGTTAGTTCCGGGGACGCTGGGCATCGGATAGAGGGCCGAAGTAACGACGGCGACAGCCGCTGGACTGAGCGTCAGGCCGTCAGCCGTCAAATTGTTGAAAGGAATCGCGGCGCGAGCCGTGGGAGCAACACCGGTTTGAGGAGCATAAAGTTGTTGGGCCGCGTTGGCACATATGCCAGTGGCGCTAAATCCGGCCGTACACAAAGCGCCAAAATCGCCTCCGCGCTCAGCAGCAGTCATGACGTTCACGTTCTGTGTGGAGGTAGTCGGATTGCGCAATCCCTCATAGTCGGCAAAAAAGAAAAGCCGATTCTTGATGATTGGCCCGCCAAAGAGGGCTCCAAATTGGTTGAAACGCAAGGAGGCCCTCGGAATTTGGTTGTTCGGATTGATCTTGTGGCTCCATTCGTTGGCGTTCAGGCCGCTGTTGCGGAGAAACTCGTAGGCGCCGCCGTGGTAGTCATTGGTTCCGGACTTGATGGAGGTATTGAGAATGCCCCCGAGGAAGTTGCCAAATTCAGCAGACGGGTTCTGCGTAATGAGGTTGACTTCCTGAATGGCGTCCGGACTCGGCGAGTACGCTACTTCGTTGTTGTCGTGCTGATTGTTGTCCAATCCGTCGAGAATATAGTTGCTGGTCTGTTCGCGGTTTCCGTTTATATACGGGCGGCCGACCTGGAACGTGTTTTGTCCTGAAGTGAATGCTCCCGGATTGGTGCTGACGACGCCCGGAGCCAGCAAAGTGAGCTCGCCGTAGTTCCGCGTGATGAGAGGGATGCTCTCGGTCACCACGTGGTCGAGGTGTGTGCTCAGTTCAGTGGTCTCTGTCTGCAGCAGGGGCGTAGCACCAGTGATTTCCACTGTTTCGGAGACCGTGCCGACCACCAACTGCACGTCCACGCGCGCGACCTGATTGAGCACCAGCTCGAACGCGGGCCGCACGGACGTGCGGAAACCTTTTGCTTCGACTTTGATTTCGTAGCGGCCGATCGCCAAACGCGTGAGATAGTAAATGCCGTCGGCGTTCGACTCCGTCGGATAAGTAACGTCACGCGCGACGTCGCGCGCGGTGACGGATGCGCCGGCAATGGGCGAGCCGCTGGGATCAGTGACCGTGCCGGTGATGGCGGCAGTTACCTCTTGTCCCCACGCAAAATGTGCGCCGCAGGTAAGCACTAGTACCAAAATCACTGCGATTGCTATACCAACCGACTTGCTGTTCTTCATTGCAAACCCTCCCATTCGAGCGCCGAGGCGATTCGACGGCCTCACGATCTGTTCATTTCTCCCCGACAATGGCATGCACCCTGAACTGCTATATGGCCCGATGCCGTGTAGCTATATAGCACCAAATAATGGTTGTCAACAGAAAAATTATGATTTATAAGGGTTCTACGGTCGCGAGCTATAGCGGTTCGCATTGTCGCTCTATATCACCGCAAGCCGTGGGACGGCGCGGGATTCGCTGTTTGAGCGGCGGCCACGGGCTGCGAGACGGGGGAAATGCCTGCTGCGGGACTGCTAATTCGATTTTCTAAAGGGCTATTCGCCATATTTTCATATTTCTTGTAGTAGGCTAGCCGCAACTGTCGGGGGAGAGAATGCAGCGCAAGCGCCGGAATGGGTTGCCCGCGTACCAGCGGATTCAGAGCGTCATCCGTAAGCGCATTGACGCCGGCCACCTGCGGCCGGGCGACGTCGTTGCTTCGGAACGAGACCTCGCGAAAATCCACGAAGTCAGTTTGATGACCGCGCGTCACGCACTGGCCTCGCTGGAACGTGAAGGCATCGTCGAGCGCCGCCGGGGCATCGGCACCTTCGTGGCCGCGCCCAAAATCCACTTCAACAAGTTGATGAGCTACACCGAGCAGATGGCCAGCCGCAGCCTCACGGCCAGCACTAAAATTCTCTCCGCCAAAGTAATCGACCACGAGCAGGAAGCCACGGCCCGCCTGTCCCTTCCTCCGACGAGCGCCATCATCAAGCTCGAACGTCTGCGCAGCTCAATGGACGAGCCTTTTGCACTCGAAACTTGCTACCTCTCCCACGCGCAATTCCCCGATTTACTTTCAGCCCCGCTGGCTCGCGAGTCCTTGTTCGCCACGCTCGAGCGCGATTACAAAGTAGTGCTGGGCTATGCCGACGAAGAAATTGATGCCACCGCCGCGGACCCGCGGATTGCCGACCTCCTTGGCATCCCACGGCGCGAACCGTTGCTTCGCATTCGTCAAGTCATTTACTCCACTCAAGGGAAAGCCGTGATTTATGCGCTTGGCTTCTACCGCTCGGACCGGCACAACCTGGTGATCCGCCGTTTCCGGTAGCTCCCGGCGGTGGCGGACTCGCGATTGTCTCGCGGGAGTTGCGGGCTCGATTTGCAACGCAAACTTTGGAAGGCTCTTACATGCTGGTGGTACTGAAGCGCGATCAGGAAGAGGTTGGCCGCCACGCGGCCCATTTCGTCGCGAACGCGATTCGCAGGAGGGCGTCGCTCACGCTCGGCTTGGCCACCGGCAATACCATGGTTGGCGTATACCGTGAACTCGTGCGCTTGCATCGAGAGGAACATCTCGATTTTTCGCACGTAACCACATTTAATCTGGACGAATATTTTGGACTGCCTCCGGAACACACCGAAAGCTTTCATCATGCCATGCACGAACACTTCTTCTCCCGCGTAAACGTCAATCCGCGTAACATTCATATCCCCGATGGCACAATCACCGGCGATTGCGAAGAATACTGCGCCGCTTACGAGCAAGCCATCCGTGATGCGGGCGGAATCGATCTCCAGATTCTCGGCATCGGCCGCAATGGCCACATTGGCTTTAATGAACCAACCTCGAGCATCGGATCAAGAACGCGCCTCAAAGTTCTGAGTAAGCAAACCATGGAAGACAATAGAAAACTCTTCGCCGCCGGAGAAGAGATTCCCCAGTGCGCCATCACGATGGGGATTGGAACGATTCTCGAGACCCGCAGGATTCTCTTGCTCGCGTCGGGAGAAGCCAAAGCGGCAGCGGTCGCAAAATCGATCGAGGGGCCAATCACTTCCTCGGTGACGGCCTCCGCGCTTCAGCTCCATCCGGATGTTACATTTCTCCTGGATGAGGCTGCTTCCATGGATCTAACTCAGCGCGAGTACTACATGCGGGTTTTGAAAATGACGGCAGCGCTCACCCCGAGTCGTCTCACGTGAGTTTTGCCGAGTTTCGCGCCTTTGTTGTCGTAAGAGGTTAGGTGGAGACAATACCGATGAGTGCCCGGTCATCTTTCGGGCCTCTACCGGCATCAAAGCTTTCAAGTTTATTCGCTCGGGAAAGATAGCTCGGCCCTCAATGATTCTGGCTGGCGACATCGGCGGTACAAAGTGCAACCTCGCTGTATTCGAGCAAGCGGGCGCAGACCTGCGGCCGATATTTCAAACCCGCCATGCCACCAGGGATTTCTCCAATTTCGAGCATTTGCTTGACTCTTTCGTTCAGGCGGCGCGCACACACCTCGGGAAAGCGGGGAGTATTCCCATCACCGCGGCCGGATTCGGCATTGCTGGAACGGTGGTCGGCGGCCGTTTGCATGCCATCAATCTTCCCTGGCAACTCGATCCGGCATCGCTTGCTGGCAACCTGAATCTAAACACCAAGAATATTGTTTTTATGAATGACCTCGTGGCCACCGCTTCGGGAATCGATCGGCTGGAACCACAGGATTTGTTCCTTCTGAATAAAGTCACTCCCCAATTCCAGGCGAACAAAGCCCTGATTGCCGCCGGGACGGGATTGGGGGAGGCCATGCTCTTCTGGGACGGGCATGGACACGTCGCCGCGCCATCCGAAGGCGGAGCCGCGGACTACGCGCCCCGCAGCGCTCGCGAAATCCAATTTTTGCTGTATCTCAAGCAAGACCTCGCCCGCGTCTCCTGCGAAGAGGTTTTCTCAGGAAGAGG
>Ga0210410_10003988_pt1 | contig 13004 bp, 14 predicted proteins | sample IncBWC4MmetaG_FD_161058 | JGI IMG/M metagenome (GOLD analysis project Ga0210410, IMG submission 161058) | Forest soil microbial communities from Barre Woods Harvard Forest LTER site, Petersham, Massachusetts, United States - Inc-BW-C-4-M | ecosystem: Environmental > Terrestrial > Soil >... | reverse complement strand
CAAGATCAGGCGAATAGTCGCTCGTGATCGTGACCTGGATGTTATTCAGCTCGTCGCGCAGCAAATGCATGACCCGTGGCAGCCAGTCGATCTCGTGACCGGTCTGGAAGCCGATGGCGAACGTCTTTCTTGCGGGAAGTGCGGCCCTGCGCGCCGTTTCCACCGCGGCATCGACCTGCGCCAGCGCCAGCCGGGCGTGGTCGAGAAAGACCTTGCCGGCGGCGGTCAGCTCGATGCCGCGCACGCTGCGGCTGATCAACTCGACGCCAACCTCGTATTCGAGATCGCGGATCTGGCGGCTGAGGGAAGGCTGCGCCGTGTGCAGCCGTTTCTTGGCCGCAAGCGTCAGGCTGCCCTCTTCGGCGGCCGCGATGAAAAAGCGAAGGTGCCGTAGCTCCATGGGCGTATTCCATATCTACAAGGCATGTCCCGAGCTTACAAAGTATTTTGAGCGGGCGCTATGACTACTACATGGCCTTAATTGAAGGCGCCAACGCCTGGCTGACGGCAAAAAAGCCGCGGGCCATTAGTGCCGCTCCATACTCTGCCGGTAGGGCAGCAAATTCGCGAGGATTAAAAGATGAGCAACCAAGTGGTATTGATCACTGGCGCCTTGACCGGCATTGGTCGCGCCGCGGCCGTCGCCTTCGCCAAGAGGGGCGCGAAGTTGGTCGTTTCCGGTCGGCGCGATGAGGCCGGCAAGGCGCTCGCTAAAGAGCTGCGCTCTCTGGGTTCGGAGGCCGAGTTCATCAATGCCGACGTCCGCAAGGAAGATGACGTCCGCGCCCTGGTCGACAAGACCGTTGCGCGGTTTGGCCATCTCGATGTCGCTCATTCGGGCAGCCCCGCTTTCCGGAGTCCCTCCGTCAGCAGCGTCGCGTTTGATTGCCCGCCCCGGGCGATCCACGAAGAGATTGTAAAGGCGGGATCAACCTCAAGGAGACACGCCGCCGCCTCACGCGCCTCGGCGTCACGTCCGAGATGGGCGAAAGCGGACGCGAGACAGCGGTATGGTTCCGGATAGACAGGGTTCTGACGTTGGGCTTTCTTCCCTGCGACGATAGCCTCGTCAAAGCGGAAAAGCTCGATGAAGGCATACCCCATCCCGACAAACGAATGGTGTAGCGCCGGGTCTACTGGGCTCATGCGAATGGCACGTTCAAAGCTCCGGACCGCTTCATCGGGCAGCCCCGCATTTCTGAAGACCCAGCCTCTTCCGTTCCATGCCCGAAATGAATTTGGGTTAAGCGCGACGGCCCGGTCAACCAATTCGATCTCAGTTTCGGAATCGCCGACCATGAACGCCGAGATCAAGCTAGCCCATGTCAACGTGTCTGGATCATCATCGTCGACGCCCAATGCCAAGCGCAGAAGCCGAACTGCTTCCTTGCGGTCGAATTGAGCATTAACAGCGTAGCCCCAAAGGACGTTGTTCATGTGACAGATACCTGCCAGAGCGGCGACTAACCCGAACCGAGGATCCAGCTCCAAAGCGCGGCGAGCTAGCCGGATCGCCTCGGCCAAACCTTCGCGGGTCGATATGTAATACTGCTGCATGGCACGGAGATAGAAATCATAGGCGGTGAGGTTCTCTGGTCGTCGCCGCGTCGCCATTGCAGTTCCTGTTTGAAGCAACTTTGGCTGAATAGCCGAAACAGCGGCGGCCGTGACTTCATCCTGGAGAGCAAAAATGTCCGTCAGGTCTCGTTCGAACCTGTCCGCCCAGATATGCGCGCCGGTCACGGCATCAATCAACTGCCCTGTGATGCGAACTTTCCTTGACGCCTTGCGCACAGACCCCTCAAGGACATAGCGCACGCCAAGCTGGCGTCCGACCTCCTTGATATCGACGGCTCTGCCCTTGAAAGTGAAACTCGAATTGCGAGCGATCACGAACAACGATTTAAACCGCGAAAGCGCTATGGTGATCTCCTCAACCATTCCGTCCGCAAAATACTCCTGCTCGGGATCGCCGCTCAGGTTCTCGAACGGCAATACGGCGATCGAGGGCTTGTCCGGGAGCGCGAGCGCGGGCGTTGACGATTCAAAGCGGCTGTCTGGAACGGACTCGGTACCGGAAGGCCGATTCGTTTCATGCACCGCGCCAACAAAACGAAAGCCCTTGCGTGGCAGTGTTTTGATAAGACGTTGTTCTTCGCCGGAATCGCCGATCACGCTTCGGGCAGCGTTTAGACGGGTCGTCAACGCCGCATCAGATACGATACGTCCCTTCCATATTGCGCTCACGAGGTCGTCTTTGCTGACGACGCGCTCCCTGTTGCGGATCAAGTAATCGAGCAGATCGAAAACCTGTGGCGTTGTCGGGACCACGCCGATCCCGCGTTGTAGTTCGCGCCGGTCGGTGTCGAGAGCGTAATTCTCGAAGAAATAGCGCACGGTACCGCCCTAGGGTTGGGCCGCAGATCGCCTGAGGGCACTCCTGCACGGAAAAAGTAAGCCGCCTGCAAGGAAAATGTAAGCCGGATGTAAAGCAAGCCTTCCGATGTTTTGGCATCTTTATGCAGAGGAACAGACAGTCGGGAGGTGCCCAATGGTGCTTTCGATGAGTAGCCAAGATGATCTTCGGCCAAGCTATCCAATGAGTCGACGTGCATTTGAGAGCATGGTGACTGCGGGTGCGGCAAGCACTCTTATCCAGGGTACCGCCGCCGCGCAGCCCCTGCCGAAGGCGCGCAACGTCGTCCTCGTGCATGGGCTGTTCGCGGATGGGCGGCAGGACTGAACGTCACCTCGGCTGCGGCTGATCAACTTGACGCCAACCTCGTATTCGAGATCGCGGATCTGGCGGCTGACGGAAGGCTGCGCCGTGTGCAGCCGTTTCTTGGCCGCGAGCGTCAGGCTGCCCTCTTCGGCGGCTGCGATGAAAAAGCGAAGGTGCCGCAGCTCCATGGGCGTATTCCATATCTCCGGGGCATGCCCTCCAGCTTACAAAGTATTTTGAACGGCCGCCATGGGCACTACATGGCCCTTCAGGGAAAGCACCTCCAATTTCCCAGCGGTCTCCAAAAGCGGAGGTCAGCGGGGGCCATCCATACTCTGCCGGTAGGGCAGCAAATCGTGAGGATCACAAAATGAGTAACCCAGTCGTGTTGATCACTGGCGCCTTGACCGGCATCGGGCGCGCCGCCGCCGTCGCCTTCGCCAAAAAGGGCTCGAAGTTGGTCGTTTCCGGCCGGCGCGATGAGGCCGGAAAGGCGCTCGTCAAGGAGCTGCGCTCTTTGGGCTCGGAGGCCGAGTTCATCAACGCCGACGTCCGCAAGGAAGATGACGTCCGCGCCCTGGTCGACAAGACCGTTGCGCGGTTTGGCCGTCTCGATGTGGCGGTAAACAACGCCGCAACCGAAGGTGCGGTCGGCCCGATCACCGACCAGACTGCGGAGACCTTCAACCAGACCTTCGAGACCAACGTTCTCGGCGTCGTCCTGAGCATGAAGCACGAACTGCGCGCGATGCAGGCGCAAGGCGCCGGCAGCATCATCAATATCTCGTCGACCTACGGACACAAGGGTGCGGCCTACGCCTCGATCTACGTCGGCGCAAAGCATGCCGTCGAAGGCATTACCAAGTCTGTGGCGCTCGAGGTCGCCAAGTCCGGAATTCGCGTGAACGTCGTCGCGCCTGGCCCCACCGACACCGGCATGCTGACCCGCTTCACCGGCACGGCCGAGAACAAGGCCGCCCTGGCGAAGCAGGTTCCGCTGGATCGTCTCGGCCTCGCCGAGGAAATCGCCAACGGTATCGTCTTCATCGCGTCGGACGGAGCCAAGTGGATCACGGGCGAGGTCCTTAACGTCGACGGCGGTATGACCGCGAACTGACCCCCTTCCGGGCACGACGAACGACCACACCCGATCAACGCGCAATATCTCAAGTCGAGGGAGGAGTCCGATGGCCAACGTGGTGACGAAACACAGCATTTCTTCAGAACTGGCGCAGAAGATGGTGGACTTGGCGATGGCGAAAGCGAGAAAACTTGGCGTTGCCGAGAACGTGGCGATCATCGATGAAGGCGGCAATCTCAAGGCTTTCGGCCGGATGGATGGCGCCCCGATCCTTTCGATCGAGATTGCGCAGAACAAGGCGTACACAGCTCTGTTCGGCGTCTCCACCCAGGACTTTTTCAACTTCATCCAGCGCGACCCGTCGCTTCTGGCCGGCCTTCCCACGCTCGCGCGCGTGGCGGCGTACGGCGGAGGGTTTCCCATCAAGGTGGACGGGGAGATTGTCGGCGCGATCGGGGTGAGCGGGGCGCCCACGGTGCAGAACGACGTCGATTGCGCGAAAGCAGCCTTGGCGCTCGTGTCCGATGCGGTGCCGGCCGAGTAATGAGGACGCAACCATGATGATTCATAGCCGCCCGGCGCTGATGGATACCCGCCGGGAAATGGTCCACACCCACCAGACCGCGCCGACGCAGTTCGTCGAGGCCAATGGCATCCGCTTCGCCTATCGCCGCTTCGGCAAACCGGGTGGCGTGCCGCTCGTCTTCAACCAGCACTTCACCGGAACGATGGACCATTGGGACCCGGCGGTGACCGACGGTTTTGCCAGCGACCGCGAAGTGATCCTGTTCAACAACGCCGGTGTGTCCAGTTCCTCCGGAGAGGTGCCCACCAGGATCGAGAAAATGGGCGCCAACGCGGTGGCGTTCATCAAGGCGCTTGCACTGACGAAAGTCGATCTGCTCGGCTTTTCGATCGGCGGCTTTGTCGCGCAGGAAATCGCACTTCAGGCGCCCGACCTCGTGAGGCGTCTGGTCCTGGTCGGCACCGGCCCGCGCGGCGGCGAGGGCATGGCGACGCTCACGCCAGAGGCGCAGGAAATCTTCGGCGCGACTTATGACGAGCCCGATCATCTCTGGCTTCGCGTGCATTTCACGAAGTCCGAGACGAGCCAGGCCGCGGGCCGAGAATTCCTCAAGCGCTTCCGGCTGCGCGCCGAAAACCGCGATCCCGAGGTCAACGGGAAAGTCGCGCCCGCCCAGATCGAGGCGATCGGCGAATGGGGCGCGCCGCGCGAGAAGCCGTTCGAATATCTGAAGTCAATCCGCCAGCCGGTGCTGATCGTGAACGGCGGCAAGGACGTGATCATCTACTCCGTGAACTCGTTCCTGCTGCAGCAGCACCTGCCTGACGCCCAGCTCATCCTCTATCCCGACGCCAATCACGGCTCGCAGTACCAGTATCCCAAGCGGTTCGTCGAGCACGTTTCCCTGTTCCTGTCCGAAGATGACGCGCGATGAAACTCTACCACGCCACCTCCTCACCCAATTCGCGGCGCGTGCGCATATTCCTCGCCGAAAAGGGGCTCTCGATTCAAGAGGACCCATGTCAGTTCCAGTGAAAATCGTCGTCGTCTATCACAGCGGATTTGGTCACACCGTGAAGATCGCCGAGGCAGTCGCGCGTGGTGCGGCGGCCGTCACTGGCGCCAGCGTAGAACTTGTCACCGCGGAACAGGCGCCCGGCCGGTGGGAGCTTCTCGACGGTGCAGACGCCATCATCATGGGAGCTCCCACTTACATGGGCAGCCTGTCAGCACCGTTCAAAGCGTTCATGGATGCGACCTCGCATCTCCAATATGTCGAGAAGCGCTGGGAGGGCAAAGTCGCTGCAGGCTTCACCAATGGCGCGTCCCGCGGCGGCGACAAGCAGAACTCGCTGGTCCAGCTGATGACATTTGCGGCCCAGCACCAGATGCATTGGGTCAATCTCGGAATGAATTATGGGAATAATCGCTCCTACACCAACGAGGACATCCTCAACCGCGACAGCTACACGCTCGGGATGGCTGGCCAGGCCGACATGGACCAGAGCGGCGACGTCGCTCCGCCGTCGTCCGATCTTCGGACCGCGGCGTTCCTTGGCCGCCGGGTGGCCGAGGTCGCGCAGGAGCTGTCGGCTGGCCGCGCGATACTCGGCCGGCCAGCTAACCGCGGTGTTTCGGGTGGTGCCGACAATCAGGATCCGGAAGGCCGCGGCGTGATGCCATCCGAACGCAATCAAGCCACCGCTGGACTGGTCACCGCCTGAAGATTCATGCGACCCGTTCCCAACCCAGAAGGAGACAGATCATGCTTGACAAGCCGGTGAAGATTCCGGGGCCCGATCACCCGATTTCGATCGAAGCGAACCCGTCGCGCGTCGTGGTCAAAGTCGGCGGCAAGATTATCGCCGACACACGCAACGCGTTGACGCTTCGAGAGGCGTCCTATCCACCCGTTCAATATATCCCGCGTCGGGATGTCGACATGGCCGCGCTCACGCGCAGCGAGCACACCACGTATTGCCCCTACAAGGGCGACGCCTCGTATTACAGCATTCCGGCCGGCGGCGATCGTTCGCGCAATGCGGTCTGGACGTATGAGGCGCCCTTTGAAGCGATGGCGCAGATCAAGGATTACGTCGCCTTCTACCCGGATCGTGTCGACGAGATCGGCTGACCGACGCCGGCCAGCAAAGGGACTGACGATCATGAGCAAGTTACAGGGAAAGGTGGCCGTGGTTACCGGAGGCACCACGGGAATAGGCTTTGCGACGGCGAAGCGGTTCGTCGATGAAGGCGCCTATGTCTTCATAACGGGCCGCCGCCAGAAGGAACTCGACGAGGCCGTGAAGGCAATCGGGCGCAGCGTCACAGGCGTTCAGGGAGACGTTTCCAAACTGGAGGACCTCGATCGACTCTACGAGACGGTGAAGCCGAAGGGGAAGATCGATGTCCTCGTCGCCAATGCCGGCACCGGCGAATTCGCTCCCTTGACGACCCTCACGGAGGCGCATTTCGACAAGCTGTTCGATCTCAACGTGAAGGGCACGCTGTTCACGGTGCAAAAGGCCTTGCCCCTGATGAACGACGGAGGGTCGATCATTCTCATCGGCTCCGTCGCCAGCGTCAAAGGCACAGCTTCCTTCGGTACCTACGGCGCGACCAAGGCGGCCGTTCGCAATCTGGTGCGAACCTGGACCGTGGAGTTGAAGGACCGTCGCATTCGCTCGAACGTCCTGAGCCCCGGTCCGATCAAGACGCCGCTGGTCGATATCCAATCCCCGGACATCATTGCAAGGATCGTCGCCACCATTCCGATGGGACGCATGGGAGAACCGGACGAAGTCGCCAAGGCAGCGGTGTTCCTGGCCTCGGACGATTCCAGCTTTGTCACGGGCATCGAACTATTCGTCGATGGCGGCCGAGGCCAGGTTTGATCGGGCCGAAACGGAAGCGGCGCGGTGGAAGGGAATTGCGGCCCCGATCTCGCGCCGGGGCAGCGTAGAGGAGAGGTGACGGATGTCGACGGCAAAGCGTACCGCACTTGTCACAGGCGCCTCCGGCCTGGCCGGCGGCTACATGCTGGCTCACCTGATTGAGCAGGGTGGCTGGGATATCGTTGCGGTGTCGCGCCGCAAACCGCAGATTCCGGGTGACTACAGACACATCGCCGTGGATCTTCTCGATCCGGCCGACTGCCGGACAAAACTCGGGTCGCTCACGAATATCTCGCATTTGTTCTATCTGGCGATCACAGAGCGGGCGGATCCCACCGAGACGGTGTCGGCAAACGCCAACATGTTCTTCAACCTCGTCAAGACCGTCGAGGCCGCCTCAGGCGCACTCGAGCATGTCCATCTCTCCCAGGGGACCAGATGGTACGGAAACCACCTCGGTCCCTACAAGACTCCGACCAGGGAAGACGACCCGCGGCACATGCCGCCGAATTTCTATTACGACCAGCAGGACTTCCTCGAAGAATTCCAGAAAGGAAAGCGCTGGACGTGGTCGGTCGGGCGTCCGCACGCGGTCTGCGGATTCTCCACGGGAGGACCGATGAACCTGACCCTGGCGATCGCCGTCTATGCGAACATCTGCAAGGAACTGGGGCTGCCTCTCAGTTTTCCGGGCAAGCCGGCGGCTTATACCGCGCTCTATCAATGTACGGACGCGGCACTTCTGGCCAAGGCCGTCGCATGGATGGCGACCGATCCCAAATGCGCGAACCAGGCGTTCAACATCACCAATAGCGACCTGATCCGGTGGCAGAACCTGTGGCCCAAATTCGCCAAGTTCTTCGACATGGAGCCGGCCCCGCCGCGGCCCATCAACCTTGCGCGGTCGATGGCCGACAAGGGGCCGATCTGGGATCGGATCGTTGAAAAGAACGGCTTGCGGAAATACCGCTTCGAAGAGATTGCGGCCTGGGGCTACCCGGACGGCGTATTCGCTTCCGATTACGACATCGTTTCCGATACCAGCAAGGCCCGCCGCTTCGGATTCCACGACCTGGTGGACACCGAAGAGATGTTTCTTCGGATGTTTTCAGATTTTCGACGTGACCGAATCATTCCGTAACCTGCCAAGCGCGCTAGGAGAAGTCTCATGAGCACTCCGGTTGTCCTGATCACTGGCGCCCTGACCGGCATCGGCCGCGCCACAGCCATGGCCTTCGCGCAGGAGGGGGCCCGGATCGTTGTCTCCGGCCGCCGCGACGAGGAGGGACATGCCTTGACAAGAGAACTCCGTGCCCGCGGCGTCGAGGCTGAATTTGTCCGCGCCGACGTGCGCCATGAAGACGACGTCCGCAACCTGATCGACAAGACCGTGGCCCGCTTCGGCCGGCTTGACGTGGCGGTCAACAACGCCGGCACCGAAGGCAAGCCCGGTCCGGTAACGGAACAGACTGCCGAAAGCTACGCGGCTGCCTTCGATACCAACGTGCTCGGCGTGTTGCTCAGCATGAAACATGAGATGCGCGTGATGCAGGCGCAGGGCAGCGGCAGCATTGTGAACCTGTCATCGACCATGGGACAGCGGGGCGCGCCCGGCGCATCCCTGTATACGGCCAGCAAGCACGCCGTCGAAGGGCTGACGAAATCCGCGGCGCTGGAAGGGGCGGCATCGAACGTTCGCGTCAATGCGGTCGCGCCCGGACCCGTTGAAACCGGAATGCTGAACCGGTTCACCGGCAGCGCCGAGAGAAAGGCCGGACTGGTCGCGGGCATTCCCCTCAAACGCGCGGGCTCGCCAGCGGAGATCGCGGACGCCATCGCGTTCCTCGCCTCCGACAAGGCATCGTTCATTACCGGCCAGATCATCAGCGTCAACGGCGGCAAGACCGCTTCGTAATTCCGCCGGCCGAGATGGGCGGGCTATTTCCCCGCCGTTTTCTGTTTGCCGCCTTCCGCGTCAAGCCCGACGGTGCGGCCGGCAAATCCGGCGGCGTCGAAATAGCGTTGCGACAGCACGCGCTGATACTTGACGATCGTCTGCAGGCCGTTGGCCGCGGGTTTGGAGACGAGCTTTCCATCAAATGCCTTCGGGGTGATGCCATTGGGCAAGGCCTCGGACATCACCCGGCCGATCAGCCCGCCCTGGGCTCCGGCATGCAGGCCCATCAGCTGCGCCATGGTCATGCCGACATCGGCGTTGCTGACCGGCAAGGCATCGACATAGCCGGCCTTAAAGTCCGGTCCGATCGCGGCCATGAAATTCATGGTGTCGCCTCGTCCGAAGCTGCCGTGCATGCCCTGGCCCTGTCGTAGCACGGTGTCGGCGACTTCGACCGAACAGTTGGTCGGTTCGCTGCATCCCTCCACATAGGAGCGGAAATTGATCACGATCGAGGGATTTGGCGTCACCGCCTTGCCCTTCAGGTTGATGTTCGACAACGGCAGCGTGCCCGGGAAGCGGCCCAAACTGTCGTCGACGAACAGCCCGCTGACATAGTCCTGGTCGAGCAGCGCCTTGACGGTGCGTTCCGCCAACTTCTTGTCCCTGTTCGGCAGATAGATCAGGTCCGAGCCGCCATTGGTCGCGACCACCAGATCGGGCTTGGCGGGATCGGCGCCGAGCACGCCATTGCCGGCCTTGGGGTGAGCGTTGTCGGCGACGCGCGCGTTCTTGTCGTTGGGGTCGAACAGCGGCAGCTCGAGCGCCTTGGCAAGATCGATCGCGACAAAGCCCATCGGCAGGAACCCCTTTGGCGTGTCGGCGTAGTCGGCTTTCGCCGAGGGACTGGTCTTGCTCTGCTTCGAAATCGTCGAGAAGCCGTGGTCGGCCGACACGATCACGTCGGTGGTGGCGGAAAGGCCGAGATCGTCGAGGGTTTTTCGGAGTTGCGCCAGATTGTTGTCGGCATTCTTGATGCCGGCGAGCGAAGTAGGGCCGTTGATCCCGGGGGTCACGGTGTTGAGGCTGTCGCCGGTGTTGTGCTGGGTGCCGTCGGGGTCGCGCGACCAGAACACCAGCACGAACGGTTTTGCGCGCGCCTTGAACATCGGCAGCACGATCTTGCTGGCGACGTCGGCGAAATAGGCCTGCTGTTCGGTATTCGGCACCAGCGTGCCCGGCGTCTTGGCGTCGCCGGCCTTGCCGTTGTCGCCGCGCGAGGGCGCCACCAGCGGCAGGCCGGCTTTGGTCAGCGCGGCTTTCATTTCGTCCGACAGCGGAACGCCGGTTTTGGAGCCGGTGGAATCGTCGATCACGATGGAATGCAGGCCGGGCTTGTCGGCGCGGTCGGTGTGGTCGAAAATCAGGGTCGGGCCGACCTTGCCGATCGCCGCGGTGGAAAAGCCCTTGGCGCGCGCCAGCTTGAGGATGACTTCCTCGTTCAGGTAATTGCCGGCGAAATGCTCATCGATATCGCCCAGCACCGCGTCGTTCTCGATAAAGGGGGTGACGGTGTCGCCGGCGGGCGCGTTGGTGTAACCGGTAAAGATCGTGTTGCTGAACGTCCCGGTATCGCCGAGATAATGTCCGGTCGCCATGCCCGAGGCATTGGCCATGGTGAACGTCGGGAACAGCGAATGCGGGTTCCTGAAATTGACGCCCTGGTCGCGCAGCGCGGCCATTGCGGGCGCGGTTTCGGGCTTGACCATCCCGGCGCGCAATCCGTCCGGTACGAACAGAATGAGATTGTGGGGTGTGCTGTACTGCGCAGATGCCGAGGCCGCGGAAAGCACGGTCAGGCCGGCCGACAGGATGACGAGTGAGCGGCGCATCGAAATCTCCCTGAAGTGCGGATTTCCGGCCCTTTGCCGGTGCCTCTGTTTAGTTTTGCTGCATGACGGATTTGTTACAGCTACCTTGCGGGCAACCTGAGAGATCCTTTCGGCCCTGAGAATCATTCAGCCGAAGGTCTTGTTCGTCGCCCGCAGCCGCTGGGCCAGCACGCGCATCACCTTCAGCGCGAAATAGGGGGTCTGGCTGACCAGAAACAGGAATTGCTTCTCCGATACCGGCACCAATTCGACGTCGGTCATCGCGATAGCGGTGGCGCTGCGCGGTTCGCCGTCGATCAGCGCCATTTCGCCAAAAATGCTGTCCGCGGCGAGTTCGTTAAGGGTCCGGTTGCCCATCTGGATGCGAACCTGGCCGCTCTTGATCACGAAAAGCTCATGGGCTTCGTCGCCTTCCCGAAAAATGACGCTGCCGGCTTTGAAAGCTCGCGCTTCGATATTGTTGCCCGTCAGGACGCTAAAGCTCGCGTCGTGCTTCATGGCCGGCTCCGTTTTACAGCTTTGTGACATGCTAGGGGTCGCCCGGCTGCGAAGCAAGAATTCGCAAGGACGTCGCAGGCGCTTCGCGCCCGCGGCAGGGCCGGGATGACTTGCTATTTCCGGGTCACGGCGCTCGCCGCGCAATTGAAGGCCCTGCGGAACCCGGCCGCCTGGGCGTCGTCCTCGGAACAGAACCAGCGATCCGGCTTTGTCAGCGCGGGGTAACTGCGGCAGCCCTGCAGGTGATAGACGCCGACATTACCGGTGAAGCGGGCGCGGACCGCCAGTTTGCCCTTGATGCTGCAGCCCGGCGGCATCACGGGATCGTCGGGAAACAGCACCGCGCGGATCTCGCGATCCTTGTCGCTCCGGCAGGAATCGCCCAACAGGGCGCCGTCCTTTCGTGCCCGGCGGAACTCCTGGGGCGCCACGAAGCAGCCTCGCCAGAGTCCGCGGCGCTGGTCCCTGGCGCCAGCCTCGTCGTCCTTGAAACGTCCTCTCGCGTAGGGTTCAAAGTTCAAGGCATATCCTTGACGAACCACAAGCGCGTTCAGGCTGGCGCTTTCGCCCCCGACGCTGCAGACGCCGATATGCCGCTTCTTGTAGGGACCGGGGCCCAAATCCTCGCAGCGCACCTGGCGGTCGCCGATCAGCTTGGCGAGCTGCTCGCGGGCCTCGACGCCGCAGGCCCAGGCGTCGGCATGCTCGTCGATGCAGATCTGGTCCAGTTCCGGGGCGTCGATGCCGTCGAGCCGGTAGGTCACCTCGCCCAGTTGAACGGTGCCGCCATCCCGGACGATCGCGCTCGCCGCGAGACATTGGCTCGCCGAGAAAATGGCTGCCAGCAGGATGAGAACAGGCATTGCTGGTGCCGTTGCGAAGAGGGACGCCCGTGACCGCATGTTGTCCGACACACTTCCTGTTGGCCGGAACTTACTAGCATAGTGGTGGATCAACCAACGTCGCATTTTGCCGTTTTGTCGAGCGGAAGGCGCGTTTGGGCATGTTGGCGGCTCGGGCGCCCTTAAGCTTTCATCGTCCGGAAGGCGATCGAATATCGTCGGAAAAAGGGCCAAGCCGGGCCACCGGTTCAACCTCTTTCGGGGAGGCGTTCAGGAACGTTTCACCCCGGTAACCGTTTCTGTTTGACGCTGTCGGGGCATTAAAAATGCAGGGCGAACCCCCATATTTCCAGCATGAGCAGAGCCTTTACGAACGAAGACCATTACGTCGAGAACCTGCCGGATCGGCCCGTATCGGAGCATCCGAACCATGTCACGCGCCACGGGCTGGAACTGATCGTGGCCGCGCTGGACGACGCACACCGCCGCCATGGCGAAGCGCAGGCTGCGGGTGACCGAGAGGCCTTGGCAGAGGCCGGGCGTGACCTGCGTTACTGGAGCGCCCGGCGCGCCAGCGCGCAAGTGGTCGAACCCGATCCCGATCTTGCCACCGTCCAGTTCGGAAGCACCGTGACGATCCTTCGCGATGACG
>Ga0210410_10003987_pt1 | contig 13005 bp, 13 predicted proteins | sample IncBWC4MmetaG_FD_161058 | JGI IMG/M metagenome (GOLD analysis project Ga0210410, IMG submission 161058) | Forest soil microbial communities from Barre Woods Harvard Forest LTER site, Petersham, Massachusetts, United States - Inc-BW-C-4-M | ecosystem: Environmental > Terrestrial > Soil >... | reverse complement strand
AAGGTTGTTCTCGGAGATCCGGGACTTGCCCACGTCCGGTTTCAGGAAACTGTCTTGACGGAGGGTATGATTGCACTAGTTCCCAGCGAAGGAACGTCGTAGACCCTACCCTGCGGAAACCAGACGATTCTTAGAGAATCGTGAGCTTGCCGCCTTCGCCCCGTTGCAAGACAAACGGCGCATCACCAGTCAAATGACTTCCCTGTAAGATAAATAGGTCGCCAACGTAACCGGGACTTCCCGAAACGAAATTGAATTTGGCAGCATAGACCTCGCCGGCAAAGTCGGCGGGAGTCGTATCGTCTTCAATGCCCCACGACTCGCGAATGGCGGGAATTGCCATGATTTCCTTCCATTCCGCCAAGGTTAATGGAAAAGGCTTCGTATCCTCCATGTAATAAGCGTAAGCGATACACCGGCGCTGTCAAGGCCCCGGCATCGCGAAACGCAGTAAATATGCGCCAATACCGCAGAGACCGGATATAAGATCAAAGTGGTTGACGGGAACCGGCTCATGCCGCGTTGTGTAGTATTGGAAATGCGAAACGATTTGACGGAGAAGGATCTCCTCGATTGCCGCGAGCAGCTTGCGATATCGCCTGCCTCCAAGTGAAAGGTGCCAGGCCGCAAATGCCAATCCGGATAGGCCAGAGAAGAGACCGCTTGGTAAGGACGTATACCCCGGAATGCCTTTCGTTGCAGCATCGAGGTAGTTGTGAGCCGTTCTATCCCATTGTTCACCCGGAAAGCACTCGTCGAGATAGGCGCAAAAAATTGCAAGTCCTGAATAACCCTGAGCGACTCCCAGTGGCTGCCAACGAATGAAGTCGGGGTAGGCCGTCTGCGTCTTTGCTAACTTGATCGCGCTTTCCACTTGCCCGAGATTGCGCAGCCGGTCAGCCGCCTCCCGCGCTACCGCGACCGCTCTCAAGCCGATCGCACCGCGGAGTACAGGTTCCCAGCATTCGTTCAATGAGCCACGCACAGCCTATTTCTAACCCATAAACATCCTGCAATCCAAGTCGGCTCTACGATTTTTGAGACACGCGTTGCAGCCAAAAATTGCTGACATAGCAATGTCACGCTCGCTGTAGTGGGCTAATATTCGAGAAACAGAGGTAGTTATTTAGCGGTATTAATAATCCCCAATTATCTCTAGCAGTTGATCTCATGCAAATGACATTGGTCACCGAACTGAGGAACGCACCATTAATTGGACGACGTCGCTTCGTAGCGATATTGAGAGATCCGATGCAATTTCGGGGTCTATGCGAGAATGTACCCCTCCTTGGGCTTGTTGTAGCTCTTTACCAGTTCTGCCGGCATCATTCTGACCGCGACATCCTATGCTTTGGTATACGTTTGATGTTTGCCGACGTGCACTATTGATGCGTCCCGGTTCTGCGCCGTCGCGCGGTATGTCCGACCAGACTCTTTGATCGCTTTTTTGCAGTTGCAGTCCCGACGAACGTTCAAGTAGTTGCTCAGAATCTTAGATCTTGCGCGCGAGCACATAATAAGACCGCATAGCATTGCTTTTCATTGACTCAATTTGGTAGTGCCGTTTGTGTGTCCGGCTAGAGACTTTCGTCGCGCTGTTATAACTTTTTCCTAAACCAACTCATGCGTGCCGATAAACCGTGCATTGCTGCCGTACCTTGGCGAACGAGTTCTCGGGTGGGCTGTAGATCCGTGGGTTGGAGGGAGATGGGCGGTTGAGCCAGTGGTTTTTTCAGTGCGAACAACCAGATGACTAAAGCCATGTGAAAGGAAACAAGACGTACAACCTCCCACCAGTGGAAGTAAGGCCGCAGCCACTCATTGGAGATCGCGTTGTTGACAACCTGCACCAAAGAATACAGAAACAAACCAAGCGCAATGAGTTTTTGAGCCGCGCTCAGCATGATTTGGTAGTGAAAGGTGAGAAACAAGAGTACGAGCAGAATGATCGCGGCCGTGAGTTCAAGGTTGCGCTCTAGCGCCAGGACGAACGCAGGTAGTTGAGCAGGAGTCTTGATTGCTAGCCACGAAACCTGAACCAAGAGGAGGAAAGAGATGCTCGCGACGAGCCACTTCAGAATCACTCGAAATCCAAAGTATGAACGCGAAGCTGTCCATGCGAGTTCTCCTATCGACGCTCCTCGCCAGGCAAGGAGAACAGCTTGTGTGCCCCAGAAAGAATAGAATGCGGGGCGGGACGTGTAGCCCATCCGACCGTAGACCCAATACATTAAAAGCCCGCGCACGAAAACAGCTACGATATAGCCGGTGAAAACAGGAAGATAAAGATAAAGACGCCGTCGAAGCGCCAGCGCACACACCGTCAATTCGAGGAATAAACTTATATACCAAAGGACGAGATCAGATGTCGTCAGCTCCATTTGCTTGCGGAGCGAATCATATCACCTGACAGACAACTACAATCCCGAATTGATCATCTAGATCGCGTTCGAAGCGCGAGGTGGAATCCCGCTTGAAGTGCTACCTGTTCAGATCTGATTCAAGAGCACCAAGTCGTTGTTTCTGTGCGATCTCTTTGAGGAACAGGTCCGCGGAGCGTGCCAGGAATCTGACTTTTGCAGTCATAGCTTTGAGGCGCCACGCTGGAACAACACCAAATCGCACCTGCAACTCGACGAGACGGTATTGAACGCGAAACTTGACGCCGACCCAAAATCGTTCACTCTCGCCACGTACGGTGATTTCCGGTAGAAATTTTGCTGCATGATTGAGCAGCTGCTCGACACGCTCGAAATCTCCTCGAAGTTCGGCCAGGTACACAAGCGCGAACTCACGCCGCTCAAATTGGATTCCTCTGAGAACTTCTTCATACTCGGCGAGGCGGCGATCTACTTCCTCGAAGTGGTGACAATGAACCGGCAATAATTCATCGACCTTTATTACTAGGCGCGATTCCCGGCGAGAGAGCTTCAAGCCGAGAATCAGCAAACCCAGCAGGAGCAAGCCTGAGAGAACGGCAAAAAAGATTAAGCTGCCCATGCGCACACCACTGAGCGATAAAATGATGTCCCTAACAGGTCGTGACTGGGCAATCGAATACCCCCAAAATCGAAGGCACGAACTCATTAGCTAAAGGTCGGGGCGCATCATAGCATTAAGTGGCGAAAAAGCTATCCGGCTACTACAATACGCCCCACTTCCTACTTCTTACTTATGCACGGAGCGTGCTGCCCTGACCGATTGGCGGCACTGTTGGTGGCAATGTTGGCGGCCACGGCGGAGGTGGTACGCCATCCGCGATAAGCATATTGGGCGGCCAAGGTGGCGGTGGGACACCATCTGTGATCAGACGGTGCGTGGTCAGGTTCGTGTGCATAAGTGTGACAACGGAACACAGCAACAAAGCAGCGAATACTCCAATGGATTGGGTACGTTTCATGGAGCAAGTCTCCTTATCGGTTGTTGTACTTAGCGACTTGGGAATCGCCAAGCCAGCTCAAAGATGCGCCTTGTGAACCTGTTTTGGCACACTTTTCTTGCCCGTGGTCAACGTCGCTTAGCGGAATGAAAATCGAGGATTCACCTGCGCGGCACAGTGGGGTTGTTGGCACATAGTCGCGACGAGTGCATGCACTCTCGCCGTCTTACGTATGCGTGACACGTTTTTCCAAAACTGCAGCACTAGCGCTCCTGTGTTCAATGTTGTGGACACTCACCTCCAGACATGGAAGCGTACAAAAAATCAGCCCATACGGTATCGAAACAGAAGATGACCGCCGGAAGAAGAGGGCAGCCTCGGCTACTCGGATAGGACTCTACAATTTTGCCGTCGAATACAATCAGTTGGCGAACCCACTGACCACTTGAAGAATCAGTAATAAGACGGTAGGATCAGGCCACATCTTCTTCGATTCTGGATACGCATTGCGAGGGGGTCACTGTGAGGCGATTTGCGGCGCAGCTTCTGTACATTTTTATTTTCACCTTCTCTGCCCATCACGTTTGTGCCCAAGCTAAAGTGTATAAATTTGACAAGGGTTTTATCGACCAGACGCTTGCACAAGACAGTGCGATGGGAACTTTGCGGTCTCAGGCCGCGTATCCAGCTGGCCAAATTCATACGATTAGCTGCGGTGGCGCGGATGGTGAACTGCACATCGGAATCGCGCCCAAAAACATCGGTCAAGCAGGTTCAACGCAAACAATTTCCGGACCTGCAAGTACGAATGAGAGCTTTGGAATTGTAGCCGAGCCACCGAATGCCAGTCGGTCACTGTTGAAACAGCTTACGGCAGCCGCGGGCACGCCTATCGCATTTTTCGGTTATATCAGGGTATGGAACGAGGGACATGATGTTGGAACGGTTTATCCGAGTAACCCTCATCATGTGCTCGAGGTACACCCAGTCTGGGGAATTCGAGCCAATACGGGAGGCACCCTAGATCCGCAAACAATTTTTCCAATGCAGGCGTATCAGGGCTACGGTTCAGCAAAGTACAAAGCTTTGCTAAAGACAATTTCCGATGGCGTTTGGCCAAAAGTCGCCGAGGATAATGAGTTCGTCTACGTGTCCTTGTTGAGGGCCGACAATTTCTACCAGCTCCCAGTCTCCATCAAAGCGGTGAAGCCTGTCTCGCAGGGAGTAGAAGCGACCGTCGATGTGCTAGCAGATCTTGGAGAAACAGAAGTAATTTATCGGAATTTGTCCGTGATTGCTGCCACAGGTTCAGAAATCGCCACGCAGCTTGCGCCGGGGCAAACAGTCTATTTATTAGGTTTTTTCAGCATAAATCTTCGAAAAGCAATGACCGCCGCTAGCGGCCACCAAAGCCCGTCTGATGCCGTTTCCGCGCCTGAAGCGTTGGAGTTTTTCGCATTTGGATTTCCAAAGGAGCCCGCAGTATCCTCGTGCGCGAGTACCGAACATTAAACCAACCGATCGGCCTTTCGATGGACAGGTTTTGATAATTACAAGTTATCTCTACCGCGACGCACTCAATGTGTATTCTTGCCGCGTGGCATTGTCTGCGAGGTTGGTTGCGCATAGCGCGCGGCGATTCTTAGAATTGGCGAACAATAATGATTCGACGACAGAGAACGTTGCCTCAGGATATTTAAGCTAGGATACCGAAATGATGACAACACGAAAGCCAACTCGGGCCGATCAACTTACATATCGCTCCAGGTATTCTGCTCTGTAAGGCGCGACGGCTCTTGCTCGCCTGATCCATTTCCAGCTTGTTGTTCGGTCATAACTCCGCTGCTCGATTCCGCGCTGGCAAATACCCAAAAGCTTGTCCTGAAAAGACTCGGCATCGACGTTCATTCGCCGACACAAGGCCGTCAACTGGTCCCAAGCTAGTTCAATTTGCTTCAACTGACGCGCTTCATCTTCTGTCTCGCAATCGATCACAGCGGTGAGATCCGTCCAAGAATCCCGAAGTTTGTCTCCCAGTTCCGAAAATAGATTGAAATCAGCCGATATGCCTTCCGTATTCTGATACGCCCTAGCCACGGCCTCGGCCTCAGTAAACGATGCATTGGAGAAGTGAAGCCTACATTGGTACAAGGCGGTGCGGTGCTTAACGCCAAGCATCTCGCTGAATCGAGTGATGCTAGGGTTCAGCGCGCCGTCCGTGAAATCCTGAAAAGTCTCCAAAACTTGTAGTCCCTTTCCGATGCAATCTCTCGTTAGCCACTCGTCCGCCGCACCGATCGCAAAATCAGAAATCAATTGCTTACTTACTCCCTGGAGACAATCTCTGGCGAACTTCACCTGCGCGCTTCCCGATGCGGGATTTCGTAATACATTGCAGAGACTCGCAGCCACCAAGTTGTCGCCAATCTCTAGAAGTGTCCTTCTGGCTTCGGGCGAACCGTTCCGGAGAAGCTCTGGGATTATGCGTTGTGAAGGGCCAGTCATCGCCGTGGACGAATGCGCGAGACATCGCCCTGCGAAAACATAGTCAGAGGTCTTATCGAGGATGAAATCGATCAATTGCTCCGTGACTTGGAAGTCCGCGAGGCCACAGAGAAAAAGGATAACCTCCGACCAAGCTGGATCAGCTATGTGAGCGTAAGCTTCATCGATCCTGTTCGCTTCTTTGATTTCTTTGGCTACATAGTATTCCTGAAAGGTTAAATGGATGAAATTATATCTATCGCCGTGGGTGTGTCGCAAGAGTCCGTTGTTTTGAACAATTTCATCCAGAAATGTAGATTCGCGCCTTTTTTCCATGTGGAGGTGTTGGGAAAGACCGTATGTTTTCGATAGTAACGCATCTCGGGTGAATTCCTTGCTTCCTTCAATAAAGAATGAGTATGCTAGTTTTCGGAGAAATAGCTCTTTGTCTTCTGCATCAAACTTGTTACGGTACTGATAGATTCCTCTAGTTTCATCTCTGTCTCTGAGCATCCACTGAATAAAAGTCTTGTAGATTTTCGTCCTATTTTTAGGGAGTTGCCCCTTGCTTTCTTTGTAGATGAAGAGCACCAAGGAAAGAAGGAGGGGAGACTCGGCTAGACGTCTAAGGTTCTCGTCAGAGCGCAGTGTCTCAAGGAACCTCTCCGGATGATCGGAGGGCTCTAGGATTCCGGACACAAAACTTGTCGTTTCTTTGTCTAGCGGATCTAGGGGAGCAATTTCCGCCTCTTCGAATAGGATCTCCGAAGCTCTAACATAACCTTCAATTCGAGAAGTAAGAATGAATGTATTCTTGTCGTATAGGATTGAGAGATTCCTGATTTCACTAGCTACGCGCCTTTGGTCCTCTTCCACCAACTCGTCGAGTCCATCCAACAAAACTAAGCATTCTCCATTTTCTAGTCTGCGGACTAGGAAGTCATGCGCAGAAGGAAATTTGTGTATGGAGAAATTTGACAACAAGCAATCCCAGAGCGAAGTTTCCTTTGCCTCCCTAAGGAATAGCAATATTGGAATAAGTTTTTTCTTTGTTGGTTTTGCGCCGTCGAAAGCGTAGAGCAAACTGAGGTGTTGGAGCAATGTTGTCTTTCCGGAGCCAGGCTGTCCCAGAATCACCAGTCGTAGCGGTTTGCGATCATCATGAGTTCTGAGAATCTCTTCTATGCTGATTGTCGTTCGCCGTGGTTCGTCACGTTCACGTTGGAACGGCGGAATGAAACCTGGCATCAATACAAGTTTGATGTACTGTTTGCTTACGTCAATTTCGAAGTCGCGATATCCCATTCTGATCCGGCTATGCTTGGCGATGAGAGATTGTCTGTAGCGTCTAACTACTATTGGGTACAAGCCTAGCCGAACATACGCTTGCGCAACCAAATTCCGCAGAAACGCAAATACTTTGGCGATCGAATCTCGATAGAGAGTAGCGAGAGCACCGCTGGCACTGCCCGCTAAAGCAGATAATAAGTATCCGATGTGATCCATCGCGTACGAAATAGGATTGTAGACGAACATTCCCTCCCCGCCTCCCAAGGAACGGCATTATAGTACTAAGTTATGTTATTTGGTTCGGAATTACGCCTTCGGAAAAAGCCTCCAATGGTACATGATCATTCTTGCGAAAATTCTTCAATTTCGCAGCCCGCGCAGATACTCGAGCTTCGGTTGCATGCGACTTCGCCAGACTAAGAGCAAATTCGGTACGTAAGGTTGGTTTGTCCAGTCGATAACCACAGGTCATCTCTACTAATGGTTCGGACAGTAATCTTCTGGGATACCACGTGAGCTTCTTGAGTCGGATAGGTCCTGGCCAATCAGACTAATTCTGATAATAAGTACCTACCTGAAGTTCGCTGGAGCGCGACACACGGTCGTACTCAAAGACTATGCAAGCCGCGCCCGATTCATCTTGCGCTTTTCTGATCATGCGCCAGCCGTGTTTAAGAATGAATGACTCGACCATTGGATTGTCGGTGCAGCAGAGGATTCGGCCGGACGACGCCTCCATGTATCTCATGCATGTGTTATATAGCATCCGAAAAATGCCTCGGCCGCGCCACTCAGGGACGACAACCGCGTAACCAAACCAGAGTTCGCCATTATCACGCCCGTCAGGGCTAGCATGGCGGCTTACGCCTGCGAATCCGACCAGCGTGTCTGCGATATATGCACCCGTGGAATATTCGGCTTGCCGAATCTCATGAAGCGGAGAAATCGGGTAATCCATTCCCCACGAATATTTTGAAATCAAGCGGGACGCGGTTGCGAACATCTCTTCCTTGGAACCCGTCCTTAACTCGATTTTCGGATCTTCCTCAATTCTGTTTCCTTCAAATGACATGAAATGGTTGGTGAGGCTAAACACAATTTTGCTGGTCGGGTGGAGGGAGGAATCTGTAACCGAACAGACTTGACCCGTGGGTGAGTTCTTTCCGGAGAACCGATTCCTCCTGGGAAGGGGGTGGTCTAGGTCAAGGTTCTGCTGGGAATCTGTACGGAGGCTTGAGGTAGACGACGAATACCGATTACCAACTACATTTTCAGTATTGCAATAACCACGCGGGCGGTCAAATTGTGCGACTACATTGAAACCCTGCTGTGGTGACAGGCATACATGGTCCGGACACCGGCCAATTGATGATTGATCTCCTTTGGTTTCAGTGCGATGCGAACCGGTCTGGCACCATCCGTCTTTCTGTCTGATCTCCCAATTTCCGCGAGCATCTCGGAGGGTCTGATAATAAGAGATTATCAATACAAGGAGGCAACTTGAGCAGTTCGCAGCTAGTGTGGTGGCCGCTGTTTGAGGCTGCAGGGCAGACGCTAGCTGGCATTGTGGGATCTTACGCAACCACCAAACTAGTCAGCCGGTACTTTCGACAGAATACATACGACGGTGCAATGGATCTTTGGCAACGAGGGATTCAAGGAGGGCATGTACATGAAGATGTCGCGATTCGATTTGATGGCTTGATCTCTCCATATACTCAATTGTTTCCCGGCGACCCTCTTGCAAACGCCCAGCGATGGAACAGTCTGTATACGTTTTCCGGCAAAATTTCCAATGCGGAGTATCAGTCGATGGAGTTTTTTGCAGGATCGGATGCCGCGTTGCGGGTGGGCAGTCTCAACGGAGAGTCTGTAGTGGGATTGTATAGTCGCTATGGATTCATCGGCGAAGGTCTGGTCGGTGTGATTCCAACCGCCATGATCAAGAAGGCTGTCCCAGAATTCTTCGCTGTAAATTTCATCGGCGTTCGCGCAATCATCAAGGGAAGGTTGTGCCGGTGTCCCAGCCAGCATGCATACGTAGTTCAGGCAATGGCCCAACGAGCGGGAATCCAATTTAACTTGGCAGGTTATAAGAACACGTGGTACATGAAAATAGACTCGGTCCACCCGTTTCGTGACGCGTCCGCCAGTTCGGTCTCTCTCCTTGGCTCTGTTTGGGCTGCGACCGAGGTTCCTCAAGAGCAATATTTGGTTCAATACGGCTATCTAACTAACCCAACGGAACGGAAGGCTTGCGTCACGCACTTGAAGGAGGATCGAGCTTGGAAACGCGCCCGCATCTACTACGATGACATCGACTGCCCCAGTCGCGAACTTAGTTTCAAGGGCGCATTCATGTGACCGAGGCTTCAGTCAGTTGAGATCTGAGATAAGCCGGCAGATGAAGGTAGTATTTGAGAAAGCGTGCGTCAAAATACTGACAAGGGTTTCTGTTCGGAGAATTGGCCCAAGCCCGCTGTTCAAGGTTTAGCGTTTTTTCTTGCTTTTGATTCAGGAGCTTATTGTCGCTCCAAATTGTCAGCAGATGAAGTATACCGGGATATTCCGGTGCAAAAATCATTGATAGAACCGTGTTGTGATTCGCTCGCAGGAGTCGGATCGTACGTTTCAATCCACGATCGTCAAATACGTGCCGATACACCACGTCGCTACAAACTCCATTTCGTCGCAATAGACGGGACATAGCAGCAAAGATGTTGGGTCCCTGCGTGCGAAACAAATCTACCGAGTCATTTATTACAACGTCAAAGCGTTCTTGTAGAGACGTGAATGCGCGAAACGCGTTCTTGGCGCGTACTTCCACCCTCTGGTCACGTCGAGCAACCGCAGCATGATTGTAAGTCGCGCAAATCGCGTCAAGCAGTTCTTGGTCATAGTCCATTACTAACACACGTTTGATGCTCCGATATTTCAGTAGTTCATGAACGGCAAAGAAGGAACCTCCGCCGACTACCAAAGCGGTGCGAGGTGCAGCGACGAATGCGATCGGAAGGTGGACGAGTGGCTCGTGGTAGAGGGGAGCCCATGCCTCAACGTGTTGAATCTCATCGTTCAGTGTTAGCACGCGCCCGAGTTGGGGATGTCGATAAACAACTACTAGGTGCCGACTGGTCCGCAGCTTCAAAAGTATCCGAAGCGACGAGAGGTGGAGGGAAACATTGCCTTTGTCACGGAGAGTTACCACTGATAATCTCTTATTATCTCTACCAAGTGCGCCGTCGCATTGGTCTCTACAGGAATAATTTCGCGAATAATCAAGTCCGGTCAGCTCGGAGCGAATCGACCTGTCGATTTACCTCAACTCCTCGCTGAGCTAAGACACCGCCAATCCTAGCAGACCTTATTTCCGCTGTCACTCAACGTATCGGTAACCATTGCGAATTCATGGTGTTGTGCTATGTTGCGCGTCCGATTTCGATACCGATATTCGACTTGCCTGGAGGCGTGCTATGCAAATAAAACAAGCCGTAGAAGGTTTTATGGACGGATTTTTCTCAACTCGCCGAAGAAGCGAAAAGACCCGAACAGCATATAAGACAGACTTATCACAGCTACAGAGGACATTCGGCGGTGAACGGTCCGTCTCAATGATTGATGCAAATTCCCTTGAAGAATGGGCTGGTGATCTACGTTCACGAGGGTATGCGCCGGTATCGATTCGCCGCAAGTTTTCCACTGTACGAGTACTATTTGCATATTGGGTCCACAAGGGAATGCTAGATTCCTCTCCTTTGTGGAACATTCGGATGGACCTTGGGCGTCAACGTCTCTTACCTCGCAGCCTGACTGAGCCTGACATGAAGCGTCTGATTGAATATATGTGGCACCATGTCGACTCGACCAGGCCGGTATTCTCTTCGCCACGCGACTCGGGATTCCGCGCTGTTCGAAATGTCGCAATGATTGAGATCCTGTTCGCGACAGGAATTCGAGTCGGAGAACTTGCGAGCATGACTTGCCAAGACTGGCGCGAAGACGAGGCGTCATTCCTAATAACGGGCAAAGGTCTGCGTCAGCGGGTAGCTCTACTTCCGGATGAGAGGTCTCAGCGGGCCATACGAACTTACTTGAAGCATCGTGTCACCATGAGTCTCGGACATGATGCTTTGCTTGTAAACGCAGCAGGCAGAAAGTTGTCTTCTCAGGGCATCGCACGAACAATAACGATGGCGGCGAAAGACTCCGGGATCAAGGTCCGAGTCACTCCTCATATGATCAGGCACACCGTGGCCACCCTTCTATTGCGTTGCGGTGCGGACATTAGGATCGTGCAAGAACTGCTCGGACACGCATCGATCATCACAACACAACGCTATACCTACATCTCAAAGGAACATCTAACTTCCACACTCAAAACTTTGCATCCGAACCATCACATCAATATCGAGTTGCCCGGACCGGAGGACGCCCAACTCTTGCTTCCCCTTTTCTAAACAGCCAAGCCATGCTGATATAGATTTGATTGAGATTTTCCAGCCGGTTCCTAAAGCCCCAAATGATTTTTGGACTTACCGACTGGAAACGTGCCTGCAGTAGCTTGCGCTATCGGAGGACAAAAGAATCCTTGATATTTCGCCGGGACGGTTGCGTCGTCGCATCAGAAAAGCGATGCCTCAAAAATAGCCACAGTCTATTTCGGCATCGGACAGTACGGTTCAAATCTGACGAGTTCCGGCTGGGTGAACAGTGACCCCCAGACTTGTCGGAGCCGGTCATCGCGGCCTTGATCACGAGGTGTCGCCCGCTGAATCTCTCTTCCCCAAGGATTGACGATTCGGCCTGCCGTGACCGCGAGTCCGCAGAAGGAAACCACGACACCTTGGTTGTCTAAAGGCGTTGGCAATACGAGCTTGGTATTGCGCGTCCGGTTGAGCGCATCCTTGATGGATATCTCTGCGTTCTCCTCAAGGTCGGAATCCACGAACACGCGGCACCGGGATGCTGCCTTACACCCGTGCGCATGCAGATCCGCCACCGCCTGTTTCACGCCCAAGAAGATCGGCGATATAGAGGTTCGACGAATTGTTTCGCACTTGCGCCGGATATCGGAAAGCAGTTCCTCCTGACGCCGCATGTTCGCGGTCTTGCCTTCGAGCACTTTGGTCGTCACAGGAAAAGAATATCGTCCCAATTGCCAGGGTTCGTTGGCAGTGGACGCGTCACCTAAGACAAGCACAGTGAGCGTGGAGTCTTGTGAGACTCCATCTGCTTGGAGTGATTGTTCGGCCAACCCGAGAACGGATTCACAGCCTCCGGGGTGAGACAGCGAAGTGTCCGCAACGATTACGAAATGAGGCGTTGCACGGTTTGCGTGGACATAAACGCGCCAGCCAACAAACCCCGCACAAATAACGCTGCACGCGACGGCTAAGAGTGCGCGCGTCTTCATGTAGTCCTCCGGTCAACGCCGCGGATTCGACCAAGATTTTCTGCAATGCCAGCGTTGTAGCCATCGAGTACGGCTTTGATCGCGACAGATTCCAGTTCACCGATGTGGATATTGCGGTTGTGGCGGTCTTCCACGAATGCGATCTTGCGCGCAATCGCATCACCAAGTTCTTTGACACGTGTCTGCCAGCGCGTTAGGTCCGCTTGAGCGGCATCACGGCCCGCAATCGCTTGGCTCTCGGCGGCGTGCAACAGCTGCCACGCCGCTTCACTCGCTCGCAGTCCGCTCGCGAGCCACTCCAAGAGCAGCACTGCGGCAATCTCCACGACCGTAAGCCCCAATGCAAAGAGCACTTCGCCAGCTCCTTCAGCGGCGGCAAGCCTGAGGGCGCCGAGCCCGAGCCCGAAGATAATTCCTGCGGCAACTCCGACCCAAGTCC